>MDTC01125675.1_pt1 | contig 15607 bp, 21 predicted proteins | sample 811181 | NCBI WGS metagenome assembly MDTC01 (sample SAMN05326644, study PRJNA326480) | marine metagenome | isolation source: seawater | place: Pacific Ocean: North | collected 2011
GGACTATCACACTTAGCTCATGCTATGTGTTGTTTATTATTTAAGTTGGAGGACGAATTACTTGGCAAGAGTGAAGAAGAAAGAGCACGAGAAGCTGACACAGGAGAATATTCAGCACGTCATAAATCTATTGGATGCTGAGAAACCTGTAACAAAGAAAGAAGCCTGTAGCATACTTAATATCTCGTACAATACTACGAGACTAAACAAAATAATACAGGACTTTCAAGATAGAAATGAGTTTAGAGCGAAGAGAAAAGCTCAACTAAGAGGAAAGCCTGCTACTAGTTTAGAGATAAAAGAAGCGATACAGTCATATCTTAGTGGAGATTCTGTATCTGAAATCTCTCAGGCTATGTACCGCTCTGCGGGGTTTGTACGAGCTATACTAACTAGAGTAGGAGTTCCAACACGACCAGTAGCTGTGGAAGAAAGAAAAGGCTATGCCTTCTTACCTGACCAGTGTATGGCTGATGAGTTCTCTGTAGGAGAAAGAGTATGGTCTGCATTTTACCATGCGCCTGCTGTAATACAGAGCGAGTACAAAGATCCAATGTATGAGGAAAAGTACGCAGGCAAATGTTATTCAATATATGTACTAGAGGAAACCGAATCTTTTTTACAGGGTGGATTCAATGCTGCCTCAATAGCATACGACCTAGGTAAATTAACTCACTTGGAAGAGCACGGCATTGATGTCGAAAAAATTTAGTGGAAAGCAAAAAAAGTTCTTGACACAAATGTTAAATAGAAGTATAATAGTATTTCAAAAATGAGGAAACCAGATGGGCGACCGATTTTATTTTCAACAACAACAAAGAGGAAAACGCAGAATGGCGTGGGATGACGACAAGAAAGCACAAGCAGTAGAGATGTATGGAGAACAGGATCCAACTCCTGAGACTTCGATGGAAATTGTAAAAGAAATTGCAGACGAACTCAACGAAAGTCCGAACGGAGTTCGTATGATTTTGACCAAAGCAGGTGTCTATGTAAAAAAGGCTCCCGCTACGGGGAATGGTGGTGGGACTTCCTCCGGTGGTACACGCGTATCTAAGCAAGCAGCTCAAGACGCTCTTACCGCAGCCATTACGGACAAAGGCTTGTCAGTCGATGAAGATATTATAGCTAAATTGACTGGTAAAGCTGCTCAGTATTTCACAGGCTTATTGGCCGACTAGTACTCCCTCGGGTGAGACTCCCGAGGTCTTTTTTGTTTCTTGAGTGTAGGACAGTAAAAGATTTTACCTACCTAACTAAGGAGCATCGTGAGAAAGGACGAACTAGCCAAACTTGTTGATGAGTATGGTGATGCTATCATTACATATCGTAGTGAGAACTCTAAAAAGCTAAAGTACAATGTATGCACATTAGACTTTGGTACCAAGTACATTCGAGACAAGAAAAACCGAGCAAGAGAATCTGATGAAACCCTACTATTATTTTGTTGGGACACAGATTCTTATCGCCTATTAAAACCTAAGAATGTAACGAGTGTAGTACCTCTTGCATCTGTATTGAAGAACGACTCATGATACAAATACATGAGCCAGCCCCTTTATACGAGCACGTTGTACACTACGATGAGGAGAAGCAAATACAGGTGCGAGTCACAGTAAGTACCTTTAAGGGTGTTGAGTACCTGCATCTCCGTAAGTATTATATGGATTTTTTCGAAGAATGGAAGCCTACACCTGAAGGTATAGCAATGCCTATTGACTTCAATAACTCCAGAGAATTATTTCGCGCACTCACAGAGATACTATCTCTAGCAGAGTCACGTGAGATAATTGAGGAGAACTTTCAAGACCTCGTAGATAATTTATATAAACACGATAACCTAAAATAATTCTTGACTTCTATCCCATTTTCCAGTATAATATATAAATATGAGTGAGAATACAAACAAAAATTCAATAGCAAAGCAATACTACGAAGGTGGTAACAGTCCTTTGACTGATCCTGAGTGGGATGCGTTATATGATGGCCTTGAGGGTATTGGATATGTCCCTGAGTCTGGTGTTAAACACTTGTATCAAATGTACTCGTTACAGAAAACTTTTAGTGAGGAAGAGCTTGAGAAATGGCTTAGAGAAACTCACGAAGGTCAGATAATAGCGTGTACTCCTAAACTGGACGGAGCAGCAGTCTCTCTTGTTTATCGTGGTGGCGAGCTATGCTCCGCACTAACACGAGGCAACGGAAAGATTGGTCTTGATATACTTAATAAAGTACAGTATCTTGTACCAACCAAGATCAACTTCTTGAAAGAAGTACAGATTGATGGTGAGGTTGTTGCTCCTCTTTCTATACCCAATGCACGTAACTATGCTGCGGGGTCGCTAAACCTAAAAGATCCGTTAGAGTTCAAAGCACGTTGTAATGAGCTTCAGTTCGTTGCTTATGATATGCGCCCGTACTTTATCGACTCTTGGGTTTCAGTTCTTGGTATGGTAGAATCTTTTGGGATTTCAACAGTAAAGTCCATTGATGGTTCCTTGTATCCACAAGACGGGAAAGTTTTCCGACTAGATGATACAAACTATTGGAGTGACCAAGGATATACTGCACATCATCCAAGAGGTTCTCTTGCCTTCAAAGAACAGAAAGAGGGCGAGACGACCGAGCTGCGAGATGTTGAGTGGCAAACAGGCAAATCTGGAGTCGTTACACCAGTAGCAATTCTTGAACCTGTAATGATTGGGGATGCTCTTGTTCAGAGAGCAACCTTACACAACATGGCTCACATCGAACAGTTGGGACTTGAAATTGGTTGCAAGGTCGAGGTCATACGAAGTGGTGAAATTATCCCTCGTATTGTCCGACGAGTTGAGGAAAAATAGTTCTTGACATGAAACCTAAATTTCCGTATAATATATTTTCAATTTCAGAGAAATCTTTATGCAAGCAATACTAGCACCCGAAGTTTGCCCCTCTTGTGGTAGCCCACTTGAGTGGAGAAACGATATGCTTTATTGCACATATATTTTGTGTCCTGCACAAGTTCAGAAACGAATTGAGCATTTTGCAAAATCGCTAAAGATAAAGGGCCTTGGCCCGAAGAGCATCGAGAAGCTAGGCCTCTCCTCTTTTCAGTCTATCTACGATATGACTTACCTAGAGATTAGAGATGCTCTTTCCTCTGAAAAACTTGCAGTAAGTCTTTTGCGGCAAATAAATCACTCGAAAAGTTCTAAAATGAATGATGTATTGCCTGCATTTAGTATTCCGTTGATCGGAAAGACAGCAGCAACTAAATTGTCCACAAAACTCAATAATCTTTTTGAACTCAATGAGGACAACTGTAATGCAGCAGGTCTTGGGCCGAAAGCAACAGAAAATTTACTTAACTGGTACGAAGAAGAGTTCCAAAGTGAACTACAAAACTTACCTTTTGATTGGGAATTTGAAACTGCAAGGATTTCCGAAGATAATAAAGGTGCAGTATGTATTAGTGGTAAACTTTCTACTTTTAAAACAAAAGCAGAAGCAACTAAAGCTCTTTCTTATGCAGGTTATCAAGTAAAGAGTTCTATGACAAAGGATATTGTTTATTTAATAAATGAGTCCGGTATTGAATCTGCAAAAACAAAACAAGCCCAAGATAAGGGCATTACAATAATAACAAATCTAATTGATTTGATAGGAGAACAGAATGGCAACCTTGCCTAAGTGGACAGACGAGCGTACCAGCGAGCTCACAAATTTCGTTGGTGATGAATCCCCAGTATCCCAAGATACTGTTGCAGGAGCAGCAGAAAATCTTGAGACTACTACACGGTCAGTTTCTAGCAAACTGAGAAAAATGGGTTATGAAGTAGAACTTGCTTCTGCAAAAAGCACTCGTGCTTTTTCTGAAAGTCAAGAATCTACTCTTGCAGCTTTTGTTTCTGACAACAGCGGTGAATATACCTATGCTCAAATTGCAGATAACTTTGAAGGCGGAGCATTCAGTGCTAAGTCAATTCAAGGTAAGATTCTTTCAATGGAACTTACTGACCATGTAAAACCAGCTCCTAAAGTGGAGACTGTACGAACCTACTCACCTTCCGAGGAAGAGACTTTCGTATCTATGGTCAATGAAGGCGCGTTTGTGGAAGCAATCGCAGAAGCCCTTGACCGAAGTGTAAACAGTGTACGAGGAAAGGCTCTCAGCCTACTTCGTTCTGGTGACATTGATGCTATCCCCCGTCAGGAACATACCAAAGGATCTGCAAAGAGCGACCCTCTCGCAGACTTGGGCGACGTTTCTGAGATGACAGTTGAAGCGATTGCAGAGCAAATCGGTAAAACTGCAAGAGGTGTTAAGACTATGCTAACTCGAAGAGGGTTAACAGCGTCTGACTATGATGGTGCGGCTAAGAAAGAAAAAGCAGCAGCATCCTAATTAAATAGTGTTAATTCTACAGCCGTGGTAAGGGGTTACTGCGGCTGTACTCTTATCGGGGGAATCGTTGAACATAGCAAGTGCTTACTTGAAGCAAGTTTTAGACCTGCAAGACTTTGAGTCTTGGTCTTCCACTCGCAAGCACTATTTGCCTTCTGCATACCATCGCCTCTTCACAGAGATCGATAAGCATTGCGAGAAGTTTCATCGACTTCCCACCCTTGAGGATCTCAAATTCGAGATCCGTGACACATCCACCAAAGAATTACTCTTTGCAATAGATGCTGTCGATGTAGAAGCTGAACCCTATATGCTTCTGCAATACCTCAAGAATGAGTATACTCAGAAAGAGATACTCAACTCTCTTGAGGATTACGTTGACAACTCCATATCCTTTGAGGATGCGGAAGAGTCCGTAAATCATCTTCATCAAATAGTTCTTGATATCGAAGAAAAAGTAGAACTTCAAGAACCACAAGAGAGTATGCAACGTATTCCCTTGTTTGAGCCAGATGATGAACTTGGGAAGTACCTGCCTCTAGGCTTAAATATGGACTACGACCAAGAGATCACGTTCTCCCCCCGAGACTTGATCCTTGTCGGAGGACGTCGAGGGGCAGGGAAATCCATTACCTGTGCTAATATTGCTAACTCAGTATATGCTTCTGGTAAGTCCGCCCTATATTTCACTATTGAGATGGATAGTCGTGCAATACTGCAACGGTGTTGTTCGATTGCGACAGGCATACCTTTCTCTCGACTTCGTACGAAGAACCTCAGTATACCTGAGTGGGAACAAGTGGCCGGTTGGTGGGCAGGAAGATATAGCGATAGTCAAGAGAGACTTGCAGAGTACCGAGAACATCGGAACTTTGAACAGTTTCATGATAAACTAAAAACTAACTGTGAGCTTCTCCCGACTCAGCAGTTGGATGTTATCTATGACCCCAGCTTAACTATCTCTAAAATACGATCTGAGCTTGACAAAAAAATCAAAAGCAAACTTGATGTTGGCGTGATTATCGTTGATTATATCAACCAAGTCAAACGTTCTAGCATGCCTTCCCGTGGGGGACAGTATGATTGGACAGAGCAGATAGAAGTTAGTAAAGCACTCAAGAGTATGGCACAAGAGTACGAAACCCCCGTATTTTCGCCCTACCAAACAGACGCTAGCGGGGAGGCTCGTTTTGCCAAGGGAATACTAGATGCTGCGGATGCCGCATACAGCCTAGAAACTTGGTCACAGGAAGATAATTGTATTACCTTCAACTGTGTTAAAATGAGAGCAGCCGCTATGCGTTCTTTCTCCTCTTATATGGACTGGGAGACTCTAAAGATTGGACCTGAGACAGCCCTGACTCCGTCAGAAAGAGAGGACAATGACCAAAAAACTGGTGAAGAAATAAACGACATATAAAAATAGTTCTTGACATTTGTATCTATTTTTAGTATAATATATATTCAAAATGTGGAGGCTTTATGATTGTGAGAGGCAGTATGAGATATTCACCCAGTGGTAGAAAGAGAAACACTTGTTCAAATACTAGCAGACGCAAGGTACAGTTCATGCAACTGCATCGAGAGCAGCCTAGTGTGAGAGAGACTCCTGACTATCCATCAGCTCCGCTTACCCCTTACAAGCCTCGTCCTCGTGATGATTGGAAAGTACAGGCGTCTGCAGGGTACACAATCGCACCTGCCTACAACAAGGGTGCGTACCAAGTAATTAGTGAAGATAGTATTGAGGATATCGGCAAGTAATGTTAATGGCATTTATGCTAATAGTTCTTGTAGATGGAGAGCCTGAGAATACAGCAGGTATGCTCTTTCGAGATATAAACAGATGTAACTACTTCTCTGATAGAATTGAGAGAGGGAGTTTTGTAGAAGGTCAAAGACATAGAAACTCTCAAGTAAATATAAGTGCGTACTGTACGCCAAGAATAGTACCAGAGGAGACAAAATTTTGGGATTAGCACCTGATTTTAAATTTACACAGCAAGACTTAACAGAACTTAATGCAGACGGAAACCGTGATCGGGGTCGTAATGGTGAAGATGAAACTATTATCCCTGAGTATGGAAAGCTAGATACTATCTCTGCGGGCCTGCATGAGAGAAACTTAGAAGAAGAAAAAGAAGTCGAACCTGAACCACATCCTGATAACGAGGACGAGAACCCTAGCTGGTGAATGTAGAAACACTACTAACAAATAAAAATATATACTTCATGCCTAAGGGTGCGGACTTCTTAGTACGTTGTCTAAATCCGGATCATGATGACAAGAATCCCAGTATGAGAATAGATCAGATTACTGGCATATTTAACTGCTTCTCTTGTGGTTACAAGGGAAGTTTGTTTAATCACTTTGGGGAAAGGGCAAACCAATTACAACAGCAGCGTGAACTTTTTAAGAAGAAACTTTTACAAAAGAGGTCTGAAAGTGTTGGCTTGTCCTTTCCCGAAAATAGATTGCCTTATATAGGAAACTGGAGAAACATTCGTCCAGAAACCTACAGAAAGTTTGAGGCATTTCAACACCCTGCTACGGACTACATAGGAAGAATAGTATTTCCTATAAGGGACATAGCAGGGCGTATAGTTGCGTTTCAAGGGCGGCACACAGCAGACGGGAGACCAAAATATAAGTTTACCCCTCCAGGTGCAAAACTTCCGTTCTTCCCGATAGTAGATTTTATACAGGGTTCTGCTATCCTAGTTGAAGGTATTTTTGATATGATAAACCTTCATGACAAGGGATTGACAAATGCTGTGTGCTGCTTTGGAACTAATAACTATAACGAAGCAAAACTATCAATGCTCCGAGTACAAGGAGCAGAGTACGTAGACATCTTCTTTGATGGAGATGAGGCAGGTCAAACTGCTGCAGAAACCCTAAAGACTGAGTGTGAGAAAGTTGGTCTCGTAGCCCGAAATGTACATCTGAAAGATACAGATCCGGGTGCCCTCAGTCAACTTCAAGTAGATAAATTAAGGAAAAGATTATATGAAGTTACCGGCTAAAGTTGCCTTAGTAGAAACTAAACCTAGTAGAACAGATTTTAAAAAAGCTTTTGGTGGTGCGTTTGAGTTCGACCAGTACCAGCTTTGTTCTGACCCTACTATAAAGAAAGTATTAAAGCGAGACTGCGACATAGATTTTAATTCAGATTTATATGACTGGATTGTTCTAGTGGGTAGTGACGCACTAAAATACTTTACAAAAATAAACTCAGTTACAGAATACTCTGGCAAGAAAGTAGAAGATAAGTTCTTGCCTGTAATTAATCCTGCTATGCTTACATTCAAACCCGAGGCTCGCAAGACTTGGGAAGACTCAAAAGAAAGCATAGTCAAATATATAAACGGAGAAATAGAGGAGGTCATAATAGATGAGTCAATCGCCTTTGGTATACAAGATACAGAAGAGTGTAATACGTTTTTACAAAAAGCAATCGCAGACCCTGGCACATTTATTGCTCTGGATTCCGAGACGACTGGGCTATATCCTAGGGATGGGCACATTCTGGGGATATCACTTTGTTTTGACGGCAAACAGGGAGCATACATCTCAACAGACTGCTTTAATGAAGAAAGTGAAGAACTTCTTCAAACGCTCTTCAACAAAAAGCGAGTAGTATTTCATAACGCAAAGTTCGACGTTGCGTTCTTTGAGTATCACTTCAACTTTAAGTTTGATAGAATAGAAGACACCATGTTGCTCCATTATCTCATAGACGAGAATCCCGGAGGACATGGCCTAAAACAATTATCTATTCGGTTCACTCCATATGGCGACTACGAGAAGCCTATGTATGACTGGATGGACAACTATCGTAAAGAGAACGGTATCCTTAAAGGAGACTTCCAGTGGGGGTCTATTCCGTTTGACGTAATGAAAACATACGCAGCAATGGATGCTCTATGTACTTATCTTATTTACGATAAATTTAAGAAGATTAAGGAGAACCCCAAACTCAAGTGGGTATACGATAACATACTCATTCCTGCTACACGCTTTCTTATTGCTACGCAGGACAACGGTGTTCCCTTCGACAGGAAAAGACTATACGCAGCTCAGGATCTTATGCAGACTCAGATTGATGATGCAGTTTCTAAGCTATACGAAAACCCTAATATTGCAAAGTGGGAGAAATACAATGGAAAAGACTTTAACCCTAATTCTACTGTCCAGCTACGTTCCCTTCTTTTTGACTACCTGGGCCTGCAACCGACTGGTAAAAAGACAGGAACAGGAGCTCATTCAACGGACGCGGAAGTACTCCAAGAGCTTGCTCAACAATCCGAGTCCGAAGTTCCTGGACTTATCCTTGACATACGTCAACGATCCAAAATTAAGAATACTTATCTGGACAAAATCATACCGCAACTGGATAGAGATAGCAGACTCCGCACATCGTTTAACATTCATGGCACTACTAGCGGTAGGCTCAGTTCTTCTGGTAAGCTTAATATGCAACAGCTTCCTCGGGATAACCCTGCTGTAAAGGGATGTATCAAAGCGGCGAAAGGACATAAGATTGTAGCTATGGACTTGACTACGGCAGAGGTTTATGTTGCCGCAGTTCTTGCCAAAGATAAAGCACTTATGGAAGTGTTTCGCTCAGGCGGCAACTTTCATAGTAGTATTGCGAAGACAGTATTTCGCCTACCATGCGAAGTAGAAGATGTAGCAGAACTATACACAACACAGAGACAGGCTGCAAAAGCAGTAACTTTCGGTATCATGTATGGTGCCGGCCCTAAGAAGATTAGCGAACAAGTAACGAAAGACTCAGGTACATACTTCAGTCAAAGCGAAGCAAAAGAAGTTATCGACGACTACTTTCAGTCATTCCATGCACTCAAGAAGTGGATAAATGATAACCATAGGTTCATAGAACAAAATGGATTTGTATACAGTTTCTTTGGCAGAAAGAGGAGATTACCAAATGTCAAATCATCAGACGCGGGCATCAAGAGTCATAGCATTCGTTCTGGTCTTAACTTTCTGGTGCAGTCTGCTGCTTCTGACATTAACTTGCTTGGGGCTATAGATATGCATGAAGATATACAAGCCAGTAAGATGAAGGCTCGTATCTTCGCACTTGTACACGACTCAATTCTTGCCGAAGTGCCAGAAGATGAGATAGAAGTATATTCAGAAAAGCTAAAGCATTGGATACAAAAAGACAGGGGGATTATAATTCCAGGTGCCCCAGTTGGGTGTGACTTCGATATCGGAGAAGACTACTCAATGGGCAAATTCGAGAAACAGTATGGCATACTCTGATAAAGTAATGGATCATTACAATAATCCTCGAAACGTAGGAAAGTTCGAGGACTCAGAAAATATAGGCACAGGCATGGTCGGAGCACCTGCCTGTGGAGACGTTATGAGACTACAGATAGAAGTAGTAGATGACATAATACGAGATGCAAAGTTTAAAACTTACGGTTGTGGTAGTGCTATCGCTTCCAGCTCTCTGCTAACAGAGTGGATAAAAGGCAGAAGTCTTGGAGATGCAAATTCAATAAAAAATGTAGAGATAGCCGAAGAGTTATCCCTCCCTCCAGTAAAGATCCATTGTAGTGTTCTAGCGGAGGATGCGATAAAAGCAGCAATAGCTGATTATAAAGGGAAAAATGCTAAATATAACTGCGAGTGCCAAGAAGTATCTTAACTACAAACGTATTAAGAAGAATAAGAAGTATATACTCTTAGACCTCAAGCCTAGTGGCTGTGCGGGTTTTGAATATACTTGGAGCTACTGCGATGCTCCCGATACTACTGATAGATTAGTAGACGATCTAATAGTAGTTGGTAATGCGGCTCAAGAAGGAGTCTCAGGAAGCACAGTAGACTATAACGAAGAACTGCTGGGTTCTTATCTTACGGTAACAAACCCAAATGTTGTAAGTGCGTGTGGGTGTGGTGTTAGTTTCACCATTTAGCACCCCGAGATGAAGGAGGAAAAGTTGTACAAAGTAGCATGGAACTATGATGGTAAAAAACATAAAGCTAAGGTTAAATCCCCACTCGGCAGGTACGAATACTGTTCGATGCTAGAAAAAGAGGGAGCAACAAACATAAAAATAAAATACTATGCCCCATACGGAGAAATAGTTGATAGTTACATACAGGGACGTTCAAGACGTAACTTTTCCAGTTTTCAAGATTACTGGAAGCAATTGGAGTTATTCTGACGGACTACTGTTCTTAGACGATCAGTTATTAGATGACAAGAATATGCCAGGGCCTACTCTCGGCATCCGCAGACTTCAGACTCCCTTCAAGAATCTGTTTCCTCTGCGAAATGCCCTTATCAGCCACATTGGTATAATAAAACAAACGGGAAAAAACTTTATTGATTCAAAAGGCGACCCCTTTATCTATGACAAAACCTTGATGTGTAAACTTAAATACTACAAGATTCGCAAGGTTGATAGAAAAGAGGTCGCCTCTGTTTTATGGGTTAAAGGAATAAACTTTCCGTTTACAATTCCAAGACCTCCAGAAGATGGGCGTACTTGGGCAGGTATTTTACACTTAAACGACATACCTTGGCTCCTTTACGAGTATTCCGAGGAAAAACTTAAAGATACTCGCAGGAAGATATAAAACTTATGGGAAAACGTAGTAAAACTTTGAATGGATCAGGCCTAGAGCTGATCGAAGTAGAACCTTTAACACGTAATCAAGTAGTTGCATTTGAATCGTCAAAAAATCTAGTATTACATGGATGTGCGGGTACAGGAAAAACTTTTATCTCTTGTTACCTTGCATTTGATGACATGACAAAGAATCTGTTTGAAAAGCTCGTAATAATGAGAAGTGCGGTTCCTACACGAGATATTGGATTCCTACCAGGAACAGAAAAAGAAAAGAGTTCCGTGTATGAAGAGCCTTACAGAGACATAGCAATAGATTTATTCTCAAGAGGCGACGCATACCAAATACTGAAAACCAAAGGATTAGTTCATTTTATGACTACTTCTTACATAAGAGGTATAACTCTTAGAGACGCAGTTATACTAATAGATGAGTGCCAGAACATGAGTTTTCATGAGCTGGACTCAATAATAACAAGAGTAGGGGAAAACTGTAGAGTAGTATTCTGTGGAGACTTTAATCAATCCGATCTAAGACAGAACGGCATGGGAGAGTTTCTTGAGATACTTAGTTCTATGAAGAGATTCGACTTTATAGAGTTTGGTGTTGAGGATATTGTACGAAGTGGTTTTGTAAAAGAGTATATTATAGCAAAAGAGTATCAACAGAACTTATGAAAGCTGTTATCAGCAATAGAGTGTACTTAGAAGTAACGGATGCGTATAAAGAGGTTCTCAGTAAAGAACTGACTTATACTATTCCGTCTTTTAATCCGAAAGATCCACCTATAGTAATTAAGAATATGGCACGGATTAAGAGTAACTTAGTGAGTATACCTATTGGTCGTGCGGATCTAATACCAAACGATTACGAAGTAGTTGATAAGCGTGTAACTAAGCCTGTGGTCTTTCCTGAGTTTCAGTTTGACCTACGACCAAGCCAACAAGAGGTTTACGACGAAGTCGAAGACAACTGTATAATAAACGCTTGGGTCAGTTGGGGAAAGACTTTTACAGGTCTTGCGATAGCTGGTAAGCTAGGACAGAAAACACTTATAATTGTACACACAGTTCCGCTAAGAAACCAGTGGGCCGCAGAGGTAAAAAAAGTATATGGAATTACAGCAGGTATTATTGGAAGTGGCAAAATGGACATTGACAGCCCTGTGGTTATTGGGAACACTCAAAGTTTGTACCGTCGCATTCCAGATATACGTCGCGAATTTGGAACCGTCATCTTGGACGAAATGCATCATGTCTCGTCTCCAACGTTTTCTAAAGTTTTAGATACAAACTATGCAAGGTATAAGATAGGTCTTTCGGGTACTATAGAAAGAAAAGATGGCAAACATGTAGTATTTCGTGACTACTTTGGCCAGAAAGTCCATAAACCCCCGAAAGAAAACTATATGACTCCGAGTATTCTTATATACCGCTCGGAAGTACGATTTATGGATGGAAGTAACATTCCATGGGCAAATAAAGTCACACAGTTAGCTTACAATGAAGAATATCTGCATAGTATTGCACTTTTAGCTGCATTTTATGCAAAGAAGGGGCACAAAGTGCTCGTAGTAAGTGATCGTGTGCATTTTTTACAGGTGTGCGCCGAACTGGCAGGTGAAAAAGCCGTATGTGTTACGGGGGAAGTCCCCCATGAGGATAGAATAACGCTCATGTCTAAAATATCAGACGGAAAAGCCAATATTTTATTTGGAACACAAGCAATTTTCTCTGAAGGCATCTCACTAGATGACTTGAGCTGTCTAATTCTCGGCACACCAGTAAATAACGAACCTCTGCTTACACAGTTGATAGGTAGAGTAATACGAAAGAAAGAAAACAAGAAAGACCCTGTAGTTATAGATATACATCTGAAAGGGAATACTGCTAGAAGGCAGGCTTCCAACAGGGTGGGGTACTATATGAAACAGGGTTACAAGATACAGGAACTTTAAAAAAATAATACTTGACATGACTTACAATTTTTGATATAATATGTTATTCTACGATTGGAAAAAGATTTATGAAACTTGTAAAGGCAATACTGCCGAGATAGTACGAGTTTTAAAAATGTTAGTAGAGAAGCAGATGCCTGTTAATCAGTACGATAAGATTTATAAGTATTATCATATTGATTTTAGAGGCGACTCTTTTTTACTGCATGCAGATGTTTTATTGTATAATGCTTATATGTACTCATACAAGGACATCTGTATTTATGTAGCAATGGCCAGTGCACGTTCATACGCTGAGTATGCTGCACAAGGCAAACTTTCATTGGATCGAATGCATTTGACAATAGATCCTTTTATGTTTTTAGACAACCCTAGCCTACTTCGTATGGGAGATGATGGAATTCATTTTCGGTATGAAGAAGCCCCAACAACGGAGATACATTAAAATGGCAATATCATTTAATCAGCAGAAAGGTTCTGCTCAAAAAACCTCAATCAGCACATTTCAGTACAAAGACGGCGATAACTCTTTCCGTCTCGTAGGCGACATTCTTGCTCGCTATGTATACTGGATCAAAGGCGAAAACGACAAGAACATTCCTTTGGAGTGTCTGTCTTTTGACCGCAACGCAGAAGCATTCAACAACAAAGAGAAGGATTGGGTTCGTGAATACTACCCCGACCTTAAGTGTGGCTGGAGCTATGCAACTCAGTGCATTGACAACGGTGAAGTAAAAGTTGTTAATCTAAAGAAAAAACTGTGGGAGCAGATTATAACTGCCGCAGAAGATTTAGGTGATCCTACTCATCCAGAAACTGGATGGGAAATTAAATTTAAGAGAGTTAAGACTGGCCCTCTTCCCTACAATGTCGAGTACCAGTTACAGCCTCTCAAGTGCAAGCCTGGCGCTCTTTCAGCTTCTGATGCAGCTCTTGCTGCTGACGTGAAGTCTATGGATGACGTTATGGCTCGTCCTACTCCTGATGCTCAGAAGGAGCTTCTTGATCGTATACGACAAGAAAGTGCTTCTGACATTGATGAGACCCTTGAAGATGAGTTCAACGTAGCGTGATCTTATTTACAGCCGACTGGCATCTAAAACTGGGGCAGAAGAATGTCCCAGTTGCTTGGGCTAAAAAGAGGTATCAGTCTTTTTTTGAACAAATCAGTGAGCAAGAAAAGCAATGTAACATGCACATAATTGGAGGCGATCTTTTTGATCGTCTTCCGACTATGGAAGAGTTAGAGCTGTACTTCTCTTTTATACGTGGAGTAACAATTCCTACTTTAATTTATGACGGCAATCATGAAGCAACCAAAAAGAATAAGACTTTCTTTAGCCAGTTAAAACAAGTAAGTAGAGATATAAACCCTTTAATCCACGTAGTAGACTTTTCGTACGTGGATACAGACAAAGGGTTTAGTGTGCTACCATATGCAGACCTCCATAGAGAAGGGAGTGTAGAGTGTTTCCATACATCTATGCCTCTATTCACTCATGTGAGAGGAGAGATTCCTCCTCATGTAAAACCAGAGGTAGACTTGGACAGACTAGAAGAGTTTCCTGTAGTGTTTGCAGGGGATCTTCATGCACATAGTAATACACAGAGAAATATTGTATACCCAGGAAGTCCTATGACTACCTCGTTTCACCGAAATGAAGTAGAGACAGGATATTTACTTATAAATGATAGTGACTGGTCGTGGATGTGGGATAAGTTCTACTTGCCACAGCTTCTCAGAAAGACAGTTACTAGTCCTGAGGAAATGATCGCAAGCGAGTATCACCACACAATTTATGAGTTAGAAGGGGATATACAAGACCTCTCAAAAGTAAAAAACACAGAGTTACTAGACAAGAAAGTTGTAAAGAGAAGTACGGAAGCAACTCTTGTTCTAGACAAAGAAATGAGTGTAAGTGAAGAACTAGCGGAGTATCTGGAATATATACTAGAACTTCCTAAAACTAAAATATCTAGTATTATAGGGACGTTTAATGATTACTCTAAAACAGCTACAGTGGAATAACTGCTTTAGCTATGGTTCTGACAATGAGTTGGTGTTAGATGATAATACCGTAACTCAAATCATTGGAACAAACGGTACAGGAAAATCCTCTATACCTTTGATTATAGAGGAGGCTCTGTACAATAAGAACTCCAAAGGAATCAAAAAAGCAGATATACCAAACAGATATATAGGTAAGGGCTATAACATTCGACTCGCCTTTACCAAAGATGAAGATACTTATGTAGTCAGTATTGACAGAAAGACAAGTGTGAAAGTAAAACTAGAAAAGAACGGAGAAGACATATCTAGTCATACTGCTACAAATACCTACAAAACTATTCAAGATACGATCGGAGTAGATTTTAAAACTTTTTCTCAGTTAGTATATCAAAATACAAACGCAAGTTTGCAGTTTCTTACTGCGACAGATACAAACAGAAAAAAGTTTTTGATTGACTTATTGCACCTAGAAAACTATGTAGAGTTGTTTGACATTTTCAAAGAAGCATCGAGAGTTACTACTTTGGAAATTACCGGAATACAAGCAAAGCTCGATACGATAGAAAAATGGTTGACAGATAACAAGTTGGGGGATACTAACATACTTCCTATGTTAGATTTACCAATTTCTTCGGA
>MDTC01169584.1_pt1 | contig 15604 bp, 8 predicted proteins | sample 811181 | NCBI WGS metagenome assembly MDTC01 (sample SAMN05326644, study PRJNA326480) | marine metagenome | isolation source: seawater | place: Pacific Ocean: North | collected 2011
CCACATTCATTCGTTGGAGGGCGTCCACACCTGCGCGCCCAGCAATACGGCCGGTGGGGCAGAATGGCCATGAGGTACCGCCACATTGCGATGCCCCGTAACAGAGACGATGTCCATGATGTGGGCGATATGCGTGACGGAGAACGCCGATGGTGCGAAGTTTATGCGCGTGTTTGGGAGGTACTGGTTTCACAACCACTCGGCTCAGATGTACAGATACCAACCGATTTGGGCGAAGCGCTTGAATTTAGTGATGTTGATTTGCAGGTGACCTTACGCAACACCATTGAGCGCAGATTTGTCACTGCAATCTCTCAATTGCTCGGATACGTTCGGGACGGCGAACAACAACACTCCGTTGTTTTCATTCGTAGGGACCATCCAAGGCCGAATGCACGCCTTCGCTTGACCGACCTTCTTGCCGAGACCCAACGGCGTCAAAATGTCAGAGGAGCCCCTCCACGGTGGTGGAATTATGTCGACGCTCGTCGCGCACCGGATGCAGTAGAATGGCATCCGTGGCAATTCCATGAGGATTTGAGAGACACGCCCCGTCAACAAGCCAGACAGCCGCGTTTGGACGATGACTTCAACGGACTTGGCGAATTGTTCGGTTGAGACGGTTGTTGTGAACAAGAGCAGATACGGCCAGTAAGGCAATCACAGCCATCGGAGAAAGGAATGGGAGGCTATCATCTCCTTCTGATTCGTTGGATTCAGCAGGTTCATCAGGTTCTTCAGGGATTGGTATGATTTCGTAGATGAGGTGGATTTGGAGGTCGTTACCGTCGTGCGGCTCGGGAAGGGCGATCGTCGTATTTCCTTGCAATTCATCTCCCAATGCAATGATGTCACGAACAATGTGCGGATAGGTGCCAAGTCCGTTTGAACCTTCATCAAATTCCGCATGCCCTTCAACAACCCACGCCGTAACATTAAGTGTTGAATTCTCAAGGTGCATTGCATCAATGTCAAGACTCCAAGTCACGATGCCTGACTGATCGTTGGTAGTCGAGGTCGGTGTCCAACTGAAGCTTGTTGTACCTTCGCCAAGTTGAAGGTCGTTAGAGGCAATGTTGGAGAATTCACTTTCCAACGAAGCCTCATCAGTAACGCTCCCGATCTTTTTCATGGTACCGTTGAAGACAACGGCTGGAGGGGCGTTGCCCCCATACTTCGAGTTCCATCGCGCATCAATGTATTCAGAACCAAAAGGGTCTTGAGTTTCACCAATCGCTCTATGGACGTGGTATTGTTGAATATTTCCGCCGTTGGCCAGTACATCGTCCAATGCGTGTTCGACATCCACACAATTTTCACACCACGTTGCGGTGTATACTTCAACAACGGCCGGAAGATCAGACAAATTTGTTGTGGAAACCGAGGTATTGTTTGCTTCGGCCCACTGTCCTCCAAACATCATCCCATTGTTGAGCGGTTCAGCAGGCAATGCTGGTGCTACAGGGGCAAATAAGGCGAACAACATCAGCGTGGCTAACACCGGCATTACAGGGCGCATGAACACCCCACCGGGAAGGCGGATATGAAACCGCCTTCTCTTTGCTTACTCTTCTGCACCATCTTCTACACCCTCATCCTTGGATGAGGAATCGAAGTCGGTTTCTTCAAGAGCTGAGAACATCTGTTGAGCTTCTGGTAGTTGACCGGTGGTGGCCTTGTGTTCGATGTCTTTCAAGCGATTTGTCAAGCCTGCTGGTGAAAGTCCGACTGCTCCAGCAACGCGTCCCAGGTTGCCATGGTTCAAACCAATCAAACACAGTGCGGCATACATGGCACATCCTGCAATAAAGGGGATGGCGACGTTTGTCAGTGGCCCTTCAGCAGTTGGCTCTTCAAGGTCATTCATGATGTTCCAGAACACGGTATTGACGAGTTTCAACTCTTCCTCGTTGAGTTTTTCAGCAAGAGCGCGGTCAAGGTTCTCAGCGGCGATATCAAGTTTGTCAGCTCGCAATGCAGCTCGTGTGATGCCTTTTGGAGCTGCGACCCATTTTTGTCGTAGGCGGGCTTTGTAGGACTTCATGATGGTGGATTTGGCGTTCTTGAATTGTTGTTCAGTTATGTTGTACTGAGCCATCACCACTTGGGGGTTAAATGCAGGTGTGCGGAGCCACTCATGAGAGATGACTGCGATGGCCAATGCAATGATTTGCAGGTTGTCTTGATGTGTTTCCCCTCGCAATTCACGCTTCTTACGAGTGATGGATGTCTTGGGGCAGCTGAGTTTGGCCTGTTCACCGGGAGTCAATGTTCGACGGACTGCTTCTTGCTCAGGTGACAACTTTCGGCAAGCAGCGTCAACAAGATGAGTGGTTGCTCGTGCCAAATTGTCTCCAAACATTCGGGCAAGGGTCAATTTGACCTCGCGACACATAGGGTCTTTCTCACGCTGACTGGAACGGTCAGCACGACCCAAGCGAATAAACAAAGCACGCTGGGCTGATGTAAGGCGTCTGCCAGCGTGGTCGGTTCGGTCACCAAAGGGATTCATTCGACCGCCTTGGGCTGCATTTGGGTTGTTGGCGAAAACATCCAATGCTTCCTGTGTGCGCTCTTCACCCATGCTGATGGAGCTGTTGGTGTCTGCATCATTGGTATAGTTGTCAATTGCAAGGCCGCATGCCTGGCAAGTCATCTCTGCTCGGGCATCATCAACATCAAATTCAGTTCCGCCGCAATCTTCGCATTCATGTTTGTATTCCATTTTTGTTCACTTCCTCTTATACAGTCTCGTTACAGGTTATAAAGGTCGGGATTTTCTCCGCCCTCCAAAGTCACCTTTCTATTCAAGACATATTCTTATTATCATACACACTATTTAAAGGTAACGCTTAATTGCCCACTTGCCACGAAACGATAAAAGCCGATATTCACCAGAGATTACGACTTTTGTCCCCTCTTTTACCACATATCTCCTGGCCAGATCATGTCCGTGAGAGTACGCCATCAAGGTCGCCGTATTAAACATGAACGCTTCTAATTCAAGCAAACCACTGTTTTCGCCTGTGGTCGTTTTCACACACCACCTTCAATAAGGGTCGCCGTTTTCTTCAAAGCGGGGGTTGAAAAATTGTCGGATTCAAGAATAAGTTCCGAATTTATCCCCGCTGGTCGCGGCCTTCCGTCATGGGCTTTGGAGGCTCTTTGCGCTAAGGACTCAGCGACAGTTATGGTCATTCATCCAACGGAACAACATCGTAAAGACACCCTCGAATCTCTTCATCAACGAGGAAGTTCTCCGAACCCCCAACTTCATGTCACACTCAATCAACTTCTGCGTTTACTGCACGTTGATTTTCGTTTGCCCGTTCTTTTGGATGACGAAGCCTCATCATTTATGGGGATTCATAAGCGATGTGCTGTTGCAGCTGAACAACATAAATTCCCTCTGCTTCATACCGGTGCAAACGGCAATTGGACTATGAAAAAAACACAACGCCTGCAGCACTTGCATGGCCACTTAAGTTCCCTCCTCAATCCGTTTGATTGGGAGAACAACCCAGGAATTGATGCTTACGAGAAGATTCTTCGTTCGTTTGAACGGGAGCATGGAGGTACGCTTCCAGTCCTCCTTCCGCGGCATGTCCTTGGGGCTCTTGACGGTTCAGATACAGTACCGTTTCACTTCTCTCATCTCGACGGTATTCTCCTTCTTGATCACGCTCCAGATTTCACAGAACTTGAGCGCGCTATTCTCATTTCACTCTCACGCTTCATACCGGTCCATCAATTGATTAATCCGGGTTCATTTCGCCTTGGCCATCATGGAGCATTTCTCGTCGATGAGTATCCTTGTGACCAAGAGTCACTTCCGAGTTGGGTGCCGCAACATACAGTTTGGACACCAAGCGATGATTCATGGAGGTCGCCTATTGGGTTTGAACACGATACCAACTTTACGCGTATAGCAATTGATGACCGAGTCCAAACCGTGAACACTGCACTTGAAATCATCGATCAATATCGTCGTCAATCTTCGGGAAGAGTCCTCATCATTGACGGCGCTGCCAGAGACCGAGCACACCTTTGGTCTCAATCACTTGCGACATTGGGCATCCAATGGAATGCAGCGTCGGATTCCCTGAATGGGCAGCCTCTGTTTCACGCTCTTTTGCAAGCAGCTCGCTTGTCTCAAGGAATGAGTGCATGGGGGCTCAACGCTCTTTACTCAATGATGGATTCTACATCTTTACCTCTTGCAGAAGACATGTATCCGGATTTGTTGCATCCAACAGAGGAATCATGGCGGCCAAGACCGCATCAGGACGTCCTGCAAGGTATGGCTCAGCAATTTCACGTACTTGGTGGCCCTGGCGCCATTTCACGATGGGTTGGTGCGCTTTCTCGTGCAAAACCTTCTGCTACCGACCGAAATCCTAGGGAGCGCGAGCAAGCACTTGAAGAAACGCAATGGTGGATTTCATGCCTGCTCCATTCGTGGAAACCATTGCTCATGGGCGAGGACATTCACATGTTGAAGTACGATGTATTTGGATGCAGTTCTGGAGCTGAACTCCCCCTCCCTCCTTCTCCCGATAACGGGACTTCATGGCTCATACAATTTGTAAAATGGCTTGACTTCGATGAACTATCACATCGAAAGGCCCCCTTTGATCGAAGTTTGGGGACATTCCACACCCTTTTGGAATCCATTCAAAGAATTCAATCTACAATGAAACAAGAGGGGGTATCGTCGTCCTTTGATGGTACTGAATTTATTGAATTGCTCACCTATATTGGGCAGATCACGACGCTTTCAAGCACGCACATCAAGACATCAGGGATTGAAGTATTGACTCCAAAAGAAGCGATAGGACTTGAAGCAGATTTGATTATTTTAGCAGGACTTGATGTTGACGCATGGGTGATGAAATCTTCAGTTGTTCCATGGTTGGATGCAAAGGCTCAACTCGAGCTTGGCATGTTTCAAACAGATTTACTCATACGTCAGGGGCGTCATCACATCAAGCATTTACTCAATGCCGCGCCTCTGGTGGTCATGTTTGATTCTACACATGAAGATGGAGGCGGGCCAAGCGCCCCCTTTGGAGAATGGTTGGCCGATGTACGGCGTTCAGGCGAATGGGATGCGATGCGCTCACCCCCTCCATTCATACCAACTTCAACCTATCAAGGTGAATCTCCCTCAAGGCGTTGGGAATGGAAATCAAGAGAACTCGGGCAAGGCAGTTGGCTTTGCCCTAGAACCTCATGGGTTGCGGATGAAGACGACAAGCGTCGCACCATTCGTCATGGGCCCTTTCCTCGCGATGCGCGTCAACAATTAGGTATGGACCTCAAACATTCCATTCAGCCCCGAACAACAAGCAATCATTCAGCAGCGCTGATCAACTCCTTTGAGGCATCAATTCAGAACGACCGTAAGCAGCGAGAACCCTCGCTGAAAGCAATTGAAGCAGGCACTTCGCTTTCTTGGGAGCATCGTTCACATCTTCTCCACATTGACACCTTGAATCTCAGGCCCACTCATTCTTCGTCAAAAGCCCCTGGCTCCACGGCAGCCCAATGGCCTCACCTTGGCCACAGGGAAGAAAAGGTCGTTTCTCTGAGTGTTGACCCGCGACCACTCCCCGCATATTCCAACGAAGCTCTCTCCATGAATCACCGGTTTGGCATGATCGATGCCTCGCTTAACCGAGGTGTTTGGTCACCAAGTCGTCTTGAGAAGTGGCTTCAGTGCCCCAGAGGCGCATGGGTCACCCAATTTCTGCATGCACAGAACGAGGATGAAGGTATTTCAGAAGATGTAGATTTCAGAATTCGCGGTATACTTGCACATGAAGTCGCGGGGGCTCTTCTTACCGGCCATGGTGTGTCGGTGAGTGGGCCTGACTTGGAACGAATCGAACCTCTTCATCAAGGCCCGATGGGGGATCTTGCCGCAGGGTGGGATACGATATTGGCCTATCTCAATGAGCATGTACAATGGCTTGGACGCCATAATGCGGTATCTGTCCACCGAACCCGAGACCTCATTGATGCAACCCCTGCACAATGGAATGAATACCAAGAATCGGGTGAGCCGATTTCACCAAGAGGGCGCCTGTTCCGAATGTATGAATCTGACCTCACACTGGAACATGCAGCGCCGATAGCATGCGAGTGGAAAGCACTCCTTGGGAAAAAGAGCGTCACCATCGATGCGTCAGATGACAACGACCAACCCTCATCGTTCGAGATGTTTGGTTATGCAGACCGAGTTGATGTTGTTGTTCTCAACGAAGAACAGCAACGGATCCTCACAGAAGCAGGGTTGCTTGATGTTTCATCCGAAGCCCCAAAACCAGCTCCGTTGGATGGAACTCCATATGCAGCAAAGCGACTGGTCATCATTCGCGACCTGAAAACAGTCCGAGGCCCGGCTATCAAAAAGCGAGGGCTACGTCATTTACGTTGCCTGTTTGAAGAATTACAACTTGCATTGTATGCAAGGGCATGGGAGATCACTCACCCAGGAGACCGAGTGATCGGTGTCGGTGCTACTGAAATCGGAGAGTTAACAACTCATTATGTCGAACTGGATGATGACATTGCCTCCATTAGTGAAGAATTACAAGTGGGCGTCACCACCCGACACCTTCCACTTCATTTCCCAAGTGTTGAAGCAAAAGGTCAGTACCGTTCATCGTTCCGAACATGGATGTATGAGCGACTCAAAACCGCTCAACGCGGCATTAGTGCAGCGAATGACGGCCAAGTCAACCCGACGCCGGGGACACATTGCAACTATTGTGTCGTGCGTCAATCTTGCTCGGTATCATCGTTTTCAGGAGGGTCCTATTGATGGTTGATTTCAACAACAGCCAACGCCTTGGCTTGGATTTGGATAAGCACATCGCACTGGATGCCGGCGCAGGTACGGGGAAGACCACTGTTATGGCGGAACGCTATGTTCAGCACTTGTTAGCCACTGAACAACGTGCGACTCATTTGACGCCTCCAGGGCCTCGTGTGCCTTTGGTTGGTCACGGCTCTTTGCGTGCTCCCAAAAGGGAGCGAACCGATGTAGAGGCATGGACTGGGCTGCTGCCCTCAGAAGTTGTCGCGATTACATTTACTCGTAAGGCAGCTGCAGAACTCAAAGCAAGAATACGAAACCGTCTTGCTCAAAGCAGAGCACACCCTCCAAAAGAAGATGACATCGATGGTATATTTGACCCGAGGGTCCGTGAGGATGCAGATGTTGAAATGCTTCTGTCAAGTATTGACGAAGCACCGATTTCAACAATTGATGCCTTCCTTCATCGCCTGGTTCGCCCGTATATCGACCTCGTAACGCTCTATCCAGCCAGCGATCAAGTTCCTGAAGAGCGGGCTCCCTTGATGATGCGCGATACCATGCACGCTCTTTGGCGTATTCGCTCAACAGATGACGCCTCGGATGCGGGAGTTTTGAACCATCAACATGAATTCATACAATCTCGCAATCGTCTTGTGACTCGGTTGGGCGGACAAGAACCCGCAGAGGTCGTTATCAACGGTTTGTTGAATACATCCCTTTTCGTTGAACAATCACATCGTTCCATGATTCAGCGTGCTCAAGATTTGGGATTCTCTTGGAACGGCAGAGGGCCTGCGCCTGTTACGCTGCTTTTGGACATGATTGCAGAACCCATTGCAGACGACCTCCCGAGTTTCATGAACCGGTTTGCCCCTCTGTTGCAATCATGGATTGGACTGTTTTTGCCTCATCTCTCAAGATGCACTGAGCCTGTAGAGAATGAATTGGGCACATCATTAACCCGTTTCAACCACCTTGCTCGGCTGGTGAGCACTGGCATTCCAGAACGACCGGCTGACCAGTTGGTTTGGATGTGGAAAGCGATGATCGGCCTCGCAGGTTCGTCAGGGCTCAAAGCAAAACCTTGCGGTTATTTCCCACGTAACAACCTCCCTTCAACAGAAAAATGGCCTGGTGGGTTGCTTTCCAAAACAGGCGTAAAAGGCATGAACGGTGGAGACCGTGACGACCTTTTTGCGCAAAGCGTGTATCTGCAAAGCGAAATGAAGAGGGAACTGCATTCACCAGTTGGAGTTCTCATTCGTCTTTTGGCGGAATCAGCGTTTTTACTCAATCCGGGCGATGGGTACGATGGCATGCCGTTGGACTCTCCCCTTCGCTTGACCCCCTTGCCACCAACAATTGGCCCTACGCCTGTTGAAGGAGGTACGTATGTATCAGGCGATCTGCAAATGGAGATCTTGAGTGACCTCATCACGGTTCACAAAGGCTGTCATCAAATTCTCGCAAGAAGAAAATCATTGGAAGGGATGCATGACTTTGACGATATTCAGAGGTTTGCAGCAGACCTGCTTCTTGCTAGATGCCCGGATACATGCCGCCATCTCTACCCTCCCGAAGTCATTGACATCTTGGATGGTTTAGGTGATGAACCATGGAGTGACGACCATATTTCTAGAGCGATTACGTTGTTGAACGACCAACCGTCACTTCAAGCAGACCTTCATCGCAGGTTTGCGATTTTGGGGGAACTTCGGCGCCAATTCCGAGCGTTTATCATCGACGAATATCAAGATACAAACCCATCCCATTACCGTCTTCTCGCCCGTCTATGGGGCCGTAGAGCGCGACACAGTGACGACCCTCCACGGCCTCTTGGTGCTTGGGACCCAACGGTCTGCATCGTCGGGGATATGAAGCAAAGCATCTACAGATTCCGACAAGCGGAAGTCTCGGTAATGCGACGTGCAGTTGCAATGATTCGAAACTGTAACGTCGTTGAAGAAAATGAAACAAGCCTCAATCATCTGCGCAGTAGTGGAGAAGGAAGAGACCCACGGCCTGTAGGGGCTGGTGGTGAGACGGGCTCTTACAGCAATGAACACGAGGTGAGAGAATCTGCGCCTCATAGTTATGTTCCCTATGCTTGGGAGGACGGCCAAACGACTTCAACCATAACCGGTGAACGCCTTGAACGAAGGCAACAAGGCCACATAGATTTGACTTCAAATCACCGCACTCGCCCGAATTTAATGGAGACGATGAACGACATTTTTGATGAAGTATTTGCGCCTCACCACCATGCTTTACCAGGAGATTGGCATGCTGAATCACAACGCCTCCATCCAGCCCGAGTCACCGAAGATCCCGGCGTATTGGAATGGCTTTTACCCATTCAAGGAGCCTTACAAAACGCCTCGTTTGACCTCGATGTCCCCTTGAATACATTTGAAAATCCAAATGCGACGAGCGTTCAACTGGAGCACGAGCTTCTTTCACATCGTCTCCACTCCTTGCTCAACTCTGAGAATTCCCGAGTTTGGAATCCAGATGAAGGAGATTGGCATAATGTTGAGGAGACGGGTGTTGAAATCCGACCTGAGGATGTTATGATTCTCATCAATTCACGACGGCATCTTCCTGATCTTCTTGAACGGCTGAGGGCGCGTAATATTCCCGTTATGGCCGATAGGCAGGGATTGTTGCTCATGCAACCGGTCATACAACCGCTGATGGCTGTATTGGAACTCATGGCTCATCCATATTCCACAAAGGCAGGAATTGAACTTGCTCGCTCGGCAGTGATTGGGATGAGTGAAACTCAAGTTCATTCAGCGTTCAGTCAACTGGATGATGAGCGATCAACATGGCAGGTTCTTCTTGAACACGCACCAAATGAAGCGATTGCCTCACTTCTCGCCCACCTGCATCAACTCGCTTCTTGGGGGGCCATTTACGATGTCATAGATGCAATTCTTGACCATTCTGATTTGCTGGTTGCCTTTTGCAGCGATGCAGAGCGGCAACATGCAGAGGCATGGCTCGGTATGATTCACAGCATCGGTAAAGATACTGGGCATTCAATCACAGCCATCTACCGCCGGCTCCAAGATTTGATTGGGCTTGAAAAGAAAGGCCCTCAAGCCATCAGCAAGCCAACCAAAGACGCCGTGCAAATCATGACCATCCATGGTGCAAAAGGACTTCAGGCACCTGTTGTCATCGTCTCAGGTATCTTTACAGCAGGTATGGCAGATGTCACAACATCGATCAAAGACAATGTGTTGGTTACGCCTCAAGTGGTCTCGGGGAGGATTCAACCTTGGCTTGCCCACGACCGCCCTTCAGATGGTTTGTGGGCCTTTGCGAGTCAAATGAATACCGCTCAAGATAAGGCTGAACTAAGAAGGAAATTCTATGTCGCACTCACTCGTGTTAAAGACCGCTTGATCATCACCGGTTCACCGACCAAGAAATCCATGTTCGACAATGAAACCGGAGCGCTTTCCCTTACACTGCAACCCGACCCAAGGACGATGGGACGAATGTGGGTTGAAGGGTTACGTCGGGCTGCCTGGGCCGCGGGTGGCGCCGGCTCACCGTGGCTACTTCCCGGTGATATTGAGGACGCAGACCTTGGAGTCTACAAGCCCTCTAAAGCTAGCCTCAACATCAATCCAAGTGAACTGCTGACCAACAGCGCACTTGGTGAACATGGTGTTTCCGGAATTCGCCTCTATCATCACCCCGATTGTTTCTCAGAAGTGACACCGCCCTCCCCTCAACAGCGCCTTAGGATGTTGGAAACCCATCTCGCCTCCGCTGAGGTTGTTGAGGACGGAATGAACGCCCCTCTCCAGCCGCTATGTGAATCGATCAAAGGGGCTGCTCACCATTTGGACGCCACGAATACCTGCCCTCGTCGGTATTGGCTTGAACACATCAAAGGTTGGACTTCTGAACCCTTTTCACTCCCCTTGGAAGAGAAGGGATCTATCAAGAAACGATGGCCATTGCCTACAGAATTTGGCTTAATGATGCACCGGGTCGTTGAAATTGGACTTCGCAATCCCTTGCAATTTGGAGGCAAAACCCCAGCGTTGAGTCCAGATTGGCATCACTCCAACGAAGGAGAGCTGGCCTCTGAAACAACCGTAGGCAGGGTCATGGCTGAATTCGGTTATGGGGAAACACAATCCAAAGACAGCATTGAATTCAATTGGAGAGAGCGCCTGCTCCATCTGAGTTCACTCATCGACAAGGGGCTTCTTGGAAGATGGGTTGGAGGAGAGCATCACCACGGGTTCTCTGTTGAAGCAGTACGCACGGAACTTCCGTTCATCCACTCTCATCCTGTTCCTTTGGATTCATTCACTCGTTCGCGTTTTACCCCAAGAGGTCCCGTGGAGACTGTTCAAATCGAGCGTGTTGATATGAACTTTAACGGGCGAGCAGATCTCGTTTTGGCTCTTGCAGACGAACAACAACGCGGGTACCTCCAAGTTGTAGATTTGAAAACAAAGGGCTGCATGGCCCCATTCAATCAACGCGAACCTGAAAATGGACATGCCTTGCAAGCGATTGGCCCTGAGACAACAGACCCCCTCCCTCAATCCGAAGAAGAAGCCCAGATTCTTCACGAACACCGCCTTCAACTCACCCTCTATTCGGTCGCACTTGAAGCGGTTGAACTTCTCAAACCAGAGGAAGAACGTCGCCAAATTCTCCCCCCAGCCTTGTTGTTGGGTGCGAACGGCCGGATTGTCCAAATGACCAGAGAAGAATTTGAGCAAGCCAAGAGTGACCTCAACGCTCATCTGCATTGGCGGACCATGATGCATCTTACAGACGGAGTAGATGAACCAAAACGTTTGGAATCAGGGTCCTCAGCTTGTGAAGGTTGTCCGTATTACAAAGGAGACGTTCGCAGATGCGGTCCAATAGGGGAATCATTGGGTTTCATTACGGCCGATGAGGCTTGATGGCAGACAATACAAGCGTACCGTTCCACCCCTCTTTCGCCCCTGTTTGGATGGCCTTGACATCTTCAAAACCAGCGTCTTCTAGACCTTTTACCCAAGTGTCAATTGAGAGTGTAGTCATGTGAACATTGAGTGATTGCGGCCAATCATGACTTTCTGGATTCTCCTTGTAATGGTCCATACCGATGACCATTTTCCCTCCAGACTTCATCCAATTATCGTGTATGTTGCGCAAGAAATCTATTGGTTGTTTAAGGTAATACAAACATTCCATGCTATGAATGAGGTCAACGGGTTGTTCGGGGCTCCATTCGGGGAGTTGTCCAATGCAATAAGTGCCATTTGGGTCAATTTCCCTCGCCCTTTCAACCATCGCCACAGCGCCATCAATTCCCAAGGCGTTGTTGCACAATGGGTGTTCAGCGAACTTGCGAACCACCCACCCGTTTCCACATCCGATGTCAATTGCGGAAAACGGTTTGTCAACACCTTCCAGAAGGAGGTTTAGCATGACATCCACGCTGGGCGCATGACCGCGCTCCATACCCGCATCCTTGCCCTTTTCAGCCCATTCGTGGAACACTTCGGTCGCTTTACGTTGGTCCATGCCGATGTCTAGAAGAGCCTGTCTTTGAATGTACGCATGACGAAAAGAACATTCAATGCCTTGCATTCGGAAGTTCATGCTTGATACAGTGACGACCCTTGACGATGTCCTTTATGCCCCTTGTGAGCCTTACCAAACAGGAACGCTTTCTGTAAGTGATGTCCACACAATTGCTTGGGAGACAAGCGGTAATGCAAGTGGCATTCCAGTTGTTGTAATTCATGGAGGGCCAGGTGGGGGCGGCCAACCTTCGTACCGACAATATTTCGATCCAGATGCATACAACATCGTCCAGTTTGACCAGCGAGGATGTGGCCAATCAACCCCTCATGCTGAATTGGAGGACAATACGACTCAAGCACTGGTCGGTGATATTGAAACCCTTAGGACGCATCTAGGTATTGAGTCGTGGCATGTCTTTGGGGGTTCTTGGGGCTCGACACTCTCTCTTGTTTACGCTCAAGAACACCCATCAAGAGTTCTTAGTTTGATTCTCAGGGGCATTTTCATGTGCAGAAAAAGCGAACTTCGTTGGTTCTATCAAGACGGGGCAAGCCACATCTTCCCCGACGCCTTCGCGCCGTACAGAGAACACATCCCTCTTGCGGAACAAGACGACCTCATCAAAGCATATTATCGCCGCTTGACAAGCCAAGATGCCGAGGTTCGTAGAGCGGCAGCGAAGGAATGGACGCGTTGGGAAATGGCCACCAGTCGGCTGTTCCCCGACCCGAGTTATCTTGAAAAAGCAGAGGACCTTGATTTTGCAGTTGCCTTTGCACGAATTGAATGCCATTATTTCATCAATGCAATTTTCTTGGAGGAAGCCCATATCTTGAACCATACTGAGGCAATCCAATCCATTCCAACGGTCATCGTTCAAGGGCGCTATGATGTTGTTTGCCCAGCGCGCAGTGCATGGGAATTGCACCAAGCATTGCCCAACAGCAAACTCACGATCGTCCCCGACGCAGGCCATTCAATGGGCGAAGTTAGCATCGCTCGAGAATTGGTTGCAGCAACCGATGCCCTGCGTTAAAGCAAATTCCTCTAAGCCCGTATTTTTGGACCCGTACAAGCGTCGGCTTGATAGGGAGGAGTGGACTCGGTGAGTATGGAGGCTTGCCTCCGGGTGAGAAGATGACCGAAGGAACCATCACGCCAGAAGTAGAAATTCAACAGTTGCAAGACGCACTTGCAACCGAAACAGACCGCCTACAGAAATTGTTTGCTGCATACGAGACCCAAGAGAAAGACTTGGTTGATGCAAAAGCAGAAATTGAAGTTCTTGAAAAGGAAATTATTGATCGTGAAATTGAAAAGGAATCCTTGGAGTCAATCATCTCCCAAAAGGAAGTTCGTGTTCGTGAACTTGAGATGAAAGCGACAAAGGCATCCAAGCGAGTGGAGCACTTGGAACCAGAACTTGACAAGATGGAAGAAAAATACTCTCGTGAGAAAGACCGTTTGGGTAAGGTTTTCGGTATTGCGGAAGAACTTGACAACGATCTGAGACTTGCGGTCACGGAGATGAGATCCCGAGACGATTGGTATGTTGCTCACATGCAAATTTTTGAGGACCTCAACAAAGCAATCAAAGAACGTTATGAGATGATTGAGCGTGCTGTGGAAACAGAACGCAAATCTCAACACATGTCCCGTGCATTTACTGAGCGCATGGATGAAATGGTTCAAGCTCGTTCAGAAGAGATGGCTGCTGAAGAAGCAGAAGCGGAAGCAGCTACCGAAGCAACAGCGTCCATTGAAGTTGTTGAAGCCGCTGAAGAAGCCGCTGAAGAAGCCGCTGAAGAAGCGGAAGAGGCTACTGAGGACGCCGAAGAAGAATCCACCGATGAAGCACCTGCCTCTTCTTGGGCCGATGGCGAAGACCCTTGGTCTGGACAGTAGGTGTTGAACGATGGCTGGTTTGGCCCACGGAGGCCACGCCCCTGTATTCATGATGACAGCAATGGGTGTTAGCGCACTCTTTGTTGGTGCACTGATAGACCCTGTACTCGGATTGGTCCCACTCTTTGGGATTTCATGTTTGATGATGGCAGCTTTTCTTGTCAATTTTTGGAGAGACCCCGACCGCGCAATCCCTCGGGAACAGGGCATCCTCGTATCTCCAGCAGATGGCCATGTCATGTTCGTGCGTCGTGAACGGGCTACAGGGCGCCGACCATCAAAAGTAGAGATGGAGCAACAAGAAATTAATTCTGATGCCCTCACAGGAGATTGGTTTCCCGAACCGCTTGCTGAGCCATTATCATTTGCAACCGAGCAGCGTTATGAGCCTGTTGCCAAAGGAGAAGAAGGCCCGTTTGATGTGCTCAGAGTTGCCGTTTTCATGTCTCCTCTTGATGTTCATGTTAATCGAGCACCGGAGAAAGGAGTTTTGGAGCGTCTCGAACATCGTGCCGGAAAAGGAATGAAACGGGGACCTTTCGCTCCTGCATACAAAAAAGAGAGTCAATACAATGAACGAGTTCGTTCCGTATATCGTTTGGGCGACGACACATTGATTGAATTAACGCAGATTTCTGGAGCATTGGCTCGTACGATTGTTCCATGGATTGGGAAAGGAACGGAAGTTCGTAGAGGGCAACGTATTGGAATGATACGCCTCGGTTCAAGAGTTGATGTTAGAGTACCTGCACATCGCTATACATGCGATTTGATTTCCGCTGAATCAAATGACCCAGCCTTCCCTAAAGGCGCCTTTGTTCAAGCCGGTTCAACCGTAATGTTTCGCAGCAATGGAGATGAAGAAGAATGAGCCAATTAAAACGAAGTATACCTGCCATCATGATCTTCCTCATTTGCAGTATGCCAATTATCTATTATCAACTCGGCAGTTTAGTCTACACGCAAGCAGCAGCAAGCAATCTTGAGTGTTCGGACCATGCGCCGTACAATACGCCCGACGATTTTACCCCGCACTTATGGGACGAAGGATTGGATGAAGGTATCATGGAAAAGAATGAGACCATTGCTTCGGACATGGAGTCGTACTGGTTTGACAGTTGGGACAATGCTTCAATCGATGTTCCCAATGAACCCATCACGCTTGCTGCATGGGTGATGGAACATAACGATTCTCGGCCTTGGGTCATTCTCGTCCATGGGATCCGTTCTTGTAAAGCGAATCATGAAGTTTTGATTCCAGCAGCTATGCTGCATCAAGCGGATTTCAACGTGATTCTCTTTGACCTCAGAGACCATGGAGAC
>MDTC01066744.1_pt1 | contig 15598 bp, 22 predicted proteins | sample 811181 | NCBI WGS metagenome assembly MDTC01 (sample SAMN05326644, study PRJNA326480) | marine metagenome | isolation source: seawater | place: Pacific Ocean: North | collected 2011
AGTGTGGGTATTGTAATACCATGTGATGAATTGCCAGTACCCCAAGTATGCACATACATATTTCCGTCAGTCCAATGATAAACGGATGTACCCTTACCACCACCGAGCAGACCTACTTTACCCGACGCACTAGTTTTATACCAAAATGAATAGGACGCATTAGCTACTGAATTAATAGATGTAATATTACCCGTATCCAAATAATCATTAGTACCATCGAAAGAAGCGGATAAAGTCGAGTATGCCGCACCGCCTCCGCCACCTCCGCCTCCGCTTGGCTTGGAAATACCCGCAAAACTAGGAAGTATAATACTCATGAGGCGCTGTCGCCCGCGAGAACGAATACATCAGCCACACAACTGATCAAACTTACGACCCCATATTGACCCGCCGTTTTTGTATGTGATTGGCGGTTGTATAAAGTCGAACTACTGGTCGCAAAAGTGATTTGTCCTGCGCCGTATTGTATGACCGTACAGGTAAATCCAAGTCCCAAATTGTTTGGAAGAGTGACCGTGATTGCCGAGCCGCTGGTGAACTTTACAATCTTTCCAAGGTCACTTGCTAGAAGCGTGTAGGTAGTGCCTGTCTGTTCATTAACACTCGCATCAAAGTTACTCAAAGCATTCCCGCCAAGGTCAACTCCGCCACTTCCGCCAACCGCAATAACATTACTGTTAGCCGTGCCAACTGTTTTCGTTGATGCGTCACCGAGCGAACCAAGAAGATTAGTAACGGTGATTTTTTTAGTCTCTGCTCCTCCGCCGGGGGAGTCGACGATTGCGACAATATCCCCCCCTGCTGGGGTGGCATTTAGTTCTGTTAATTGGGTGATTTTTTTATTCATTAAGATTATTTCTCTGTTTTTATTGAGTTTGAATTTGTTCGGACGCTTCCGTTATAAGAGTTTCAAGAGCTTCGGTTGCCAAGAAAGGAGGTGTATCAAGTTCCAACGCTCCGCCAGCTTCGCTCAAAAGAAACGATCCTGCTTCCGTTAGTATAGCGTCAGAAACATTACCTAAACCGCTTGCATCAAAACCGTAAACAACGCCAAACGCAGGACGGATCAAAGACGAAGGTTTTGGAGTAATGGCGCTCGGTTTTTTAACCGAAGCATCTGGAAACGTTAAAGACATTTTATAGAGAGTCGGTCGTGCCTGTTATAAAGACGGAGTAAGTACCGTCGGTTCTAGCTGATACGTTTCCTCGAAGCTTTTCGTAATGACCGTGATCGTCGCGTATTACGACGTTACCGTCTGCCGTGACTGCTTGGCTATGAATTACGCGGAAAGCACCGCCTATATAAGCTTCAACATCCACAGTTGCTCCAGTCGTTACCGACGTAGAAGCGATGGTGAATGTCCAGCCTTTCGCACGTTCAACGCTGAAGGACGAGCCAGCTCCTGTGGCACTAACGCCATTAAGAAGCGTGATCTTCTGGAGTGATTTTAACATTGTTATTAGTCTTTCTATATTAGTTATTTAGGTAAATTTACACCACTACCGCCGTAGTTACCTCCCATTGAAGGACGTCTAGTAAGCTGTGCCGTTCCTCGACGCTTCTTTGATCTTTGCTTTTGAGCCGCTTTAGACGGTCTCGCTACCGCCGCTGTCGCTGTTGGCGGAGGCGGAGGTGGAGGCGGTTCAACGGGAGCCAGGGGAGGGGAAGGAGAAGAGACGCCGATGCACATAATTATTCTTTCGGTGAAATGATTGTTGTATGTTGTTCGTCGTAAACGTCTTGTAAAAACTCTACGACTTTTCTTTGTCCGACTTTGATCCAGATTTCTCGTTCGCTGTCGCTCGGATCGGGACAACGAGAAGGGAACCGAACGCCTAAAGCGTCGATTAAATCCTTGCTCAAATCGGGTAATTTTCTTTCAATAGTGTTCACTGTCTATATTCCCCCTAACGGATCGAACGGTTTAGGTCGAGCTAAATCTTCATCTAATTTTCCTGTAACCTGTTGAATGATATGGTTATATTTTTCTTTCTGAGCGTTTGAAAATTCAGAAGGCATCCACAAGTATTTTAAGTGTTTTCTAACTGAATCGTATTCTCTGTCCTGTATTAAGTAAGCCATCCAAGCGTTCGTAAGTGCTTCTTGCTCAGACAGTTGCGCGTCGCTGAAAGCTTTAAGAACGGTATCCCAATTAACTCCGCTTTTATCTAGGACACGAAACGCTTTAACAGGTCCAAAACCGGGAACGCCTTTATAACCGTCAACAGGGTCTCCTGCTATGGTCTGCATTAAATGGTAGCGTTGTGCTTCTTCTTCGGAAACGTCGTGTATCTCGTCCTTATTAAAATCGTAAAATGTACAGGGTACGGATTTAAAATCTTTGTCTATAGATACAATGATACGTTTCTCGTCAGGCGTTAAGTCGGTTGCAAGGATGGCGATTACATCGTCGGCTTCCATGTTTGGATATATAACCGTGCCATATTCTTCTGCCATCCAATCGCGTATAGGTGACAGCCCAATAGGAGCAAACTTAGATCGTCGGTTTGCTTTGTACATCGGGTTAAGTTTGCGGCGAAAGTTATTACTGTCTGATATGGCTAGAATAAAATCATCAGCGTTAGTCTTGTTCTTGAACATTTCCAAGCGTTCGACGATCCATGTTTTAGCGCGGGCAAGATCAGCATGAACCGTCCATAAATCTTCGTCCCATTGAATGTTAGCCTGTGCGGTGAAAGCTGATTGGTACGCGAGTACATCAGCGTCTATAAGTAGTGTCGTTTTCATTATTAATAAAATAAGCTCCAGTTGTTTTGATATTGTTTGAATCGTGATTTAGAGATCGGCGAAGTGAATAGGTTAATTGTTCTACAGGGACCGACCACAGCGCGTGGAATGATCCACCACAGATCGACGGGCATGACGTAACACGCCAATAGATCAATATCCCTGCTCATCTCTGCTTTGTTAGTACAGCCCGATCCCATGCCGACCTTATACGCGCTCTTCTTGTGAGGCGTGGTCGTACATTTTACTTGGATTTTTAAGATACCTTTTGGACAGGAGACTAAGAAGTCCCAAGGCATGGGCGTAGTTGTGGGGTGCGGTTCAAAGTCGCGTTCTAAGCATTCACGAACGAACTCGACTTCTGCAATTGTTCCGACCCGCTGACTGTTTGAGGATGGCATAAGGCATCAATGTGTTTCCGCCCAATTGTTTCCAACCTTGTATTCCCCGTCTAAAGGACAACGCATCTTTAATGTTTTACCCGCCATCTGTATAGACTTAACCGCTAACTGTCCGTAAGAATCAGCCTTTGGCGCAATCACCTCGGCTTGAAACTCGTCGTGTATGTTAGCAACGAATGCGTATTCTCTTCCGTGCGCCCATCCTTCTATTGTTAAATGGTCATACAGTAAGATTAAGGCTTGCTTCATTACGACCGCTCCTGCGCTTTGTAACAGCGTATTAAGAGCCGCGTGTTCTGATCGGATAGGAAGGATACGTCCGTCAATTCCTTTCAAGAAACCGCTTCGTTTAACTTTGTCTTCCACAGCTTTCTTTAACTGGTTCAACGCAGGAAGCGAGGACAGGAATTTATTCTTCAACATCTTGCCGTCTTGAGCCGTGCCTTTAACAATGTCGCCTATCTTTGCATCGCCCGCTCCATACAAGAACGCATAAATAAACGTCTTTGCTTGGTCTCTTGTTTCCAATCCTGCCGCTTTCTGATTAACGCTGTGGATGTCGCCTTCTAATAACTGACGGGCATAATGTCCGTTATCAAAACCCGCCAGATAATGAGCGAGCATACGAAGTTCTAAACCGCTTGCGTCACATCCTACTAAAACATAACCGTCTCCTGCTTTAAACAGTTCTCGGCATTGCTGTCCATAAGGCGCTCTTACTGCGGGTACTTGTGCAACGTTGGGATACGAATGTGTGCATCGACCTGTCACCGCTCCATTGGTATTGACAGAGCCGTGTATGCGACCGTTGTGTATGCACTTCAACCAAGCGTTGTCTCCCTCGACTAACATTCCTAGACGTTTTGTAATCATTAAATAATGTAACAACATCTGAGCAGAGGCGTGGGTAATTCCTTTAAGAACAGCTTCATCGATTTTAGGTCGACCGTCTGGAGTAAACTGTTTAGGAACCCAACCTAACTTTTTTAAACGATCAGCTATTTGATCTCGACTGCCCGGATTAAACGGCGTGACCTTCTTTTTGTTCGCCAGTTTAACCGCTTTGTTTGCAAGGGCTTGGACTTGTCCTTCTTCTTTTAACATCTTTTTTAGTTCAGCTTTAGTCTCTCCGAAGTATTCCGTTCCATCGACTTGAACCAACCAACCTTCGGGCGTTTTCGTTTCCTCGACTGTAGGCTCAAACGCTTTTTGCAACTCGTCCTTTAAATCTGCGCGTATAGACGTCAGTTCCTCCGCTAGTTTAAACGCTTTCTTTTCGTTGAAGGAAAAACCAACCATCTCTTGTTTGCGTATTATGTTAGCGAACTGATGCTCAATGTTTAACATGCGAACGTCAGGTTCTTGGTCTCGCATATAAGTGCCTACAGCTTGAGTAACGATAACATCACGCTCGCAGTACTTCTTCATCTCTTCATTGAACTCGTCAAACGCGTCTTCTTGTTCGCCGTAAGCCAGTTTAAAGACGGAGCCTATACGATTCCCCCACGCTTTAAGGCTGTGCGATCCCCACATTTCCTTTGGGAAGTCCTTGCGGTGCATGTCCTTGGCTCGTAGGTCTGAATGTACGGCTCTTGAAGTAACCAATGTATCAAGCACACGTGAACGAGGTGTCCAGTTATACAGGCGCATTAGTGCAGGGATGTCGAACTTAATAACATTATGCCCAACAATGGTGTCGGCTTTATCAAGTTCGTTTAAACCGTTAGAGATACCTTCGCCACTAAACGTTACCATCTTTTCCATGACGGGGTCATAGATCGAAAGACAATGAACAACTTCTAAACCTCTAAGAGTAGTGAAGTCGTCAAGAGCATTTGTTTCAATGTCGAAGTAGAGTGTCTTGTTTCTTCTGCTCATAACTTAGAACGGATGATCCGTATCCATCGTTTGATTGTTGTCGCTATCATTTTTAAACATTGTTGTATCTTTTTCATCTAGTCTTCCTGTGGTGTTGTTGAAGTAAAGCGTCCCTGCTAAACCGCTCTCTCCAGAGAAACGATTCTTCAGTACTCTTAACCTCGTTTGGTTGGCGTCGGAATCGGACTGTTGGTTTCGCTCCAACCCGATGACCATGTCCGACAATTGTGGGATGGCATGTGAACCCCGTAAGTGAGCGAGACTTGTTACCGCTCCTTCTTCGTGTCCATTGCCCGGTGGTCTTTTTAAATGGCTGACCAAAACCATACCGCATTGAGTCTCCTCAACGAGCGATCTTAAACGCGTCATAGTATTATCAATCAAACGGCGTTCGTCGTCGCCGTCAAAGCCGCTAACTACAATCGATAAATGATCCAAGAATATCCACTTACAGTTCAGTCCTTTGCATAGGTATCTGATTCGATTGAGTAGATTATCGCTGTCACAACTTCCGAAGTGATCGTATGTAAAGAACTTCCCGTTCCCAACGGTCTCTTCAAACGTCGGTCTTAACGCTTCTGGTTCTATTTCCTTTTGTAGATGAAGTTGCTTTCCAACGTGTAGTCCCATGATACCAAGAGCCGTCCGCCTGACGCTCTCTTCTAAGGCAATGTAACCAACAGTCTCGCCCGCTTGTAGTAACGAGTAAGCAATCTCACGACAGAACAAAGACTTCCCAATCCCCGACCCCGCGCAAACCGTAACGAGTTCTCCTCGACGTATTCCGTGTGTCATGTTGTTCAATATTTCGTAAGGATAAGGCTGTGACTCAGCGTTGTTTACTTCGTTGATCTTGTCCCATAATTCATCTGCTCCAACGATTCCGTCGGGTCGATAGTCACGGGCTTGCCAAACAGCGTCGACTAACTCCTTCGTTCTGTTAGCCACGACCATGTCGTTCGGGTCTTTAAGAGGAAGTTCAGCTATCTTTGCTCGACCGGGCGTTAGCAACGCGGCGCATTCAGTCGCTCCCTTGCGTCCGCTTTCATCCATGTCAAACATGAACACGACTTCTTCGAAACGCTCCAACCAATCGAGTGCTTGTGCAACGTGGTTCTTCCCGCTTTGAGCGCCGTGTGGAATTGATACGACAGGCCACTTATGTTCGAACGCTTGTGATACAGATAAAGCGTCGATCTCTCCTTCGGTTACAACGACGCGTCTACCGCCGTCTCTCCATAGATGTTGACCGTATAGACCGACGAGTTCGCCCCTGACTTTGAAGTCCTTATTGGCAAACCTTATCTTCTGTCCGACGAGTTTACCGTCTCGACTTCTATAGTTGGCAACCTGTGCTTGTTCTCCGTCAACTTCCGCTAATTGATAGCCCCACTTCTTACACGTTTTCTCCGTGAGGTTTCTCCGATTTAAGTCGGAATAACGACCGCTCACAAAAGAAGTCTGTGTAGTCGGTGGTGGTGTTGTTTTTTCCATATTTGTTTTATTGTTGTTTGGTTGGATCGTCTCCCCGCAACTAAAGCAATGGGAGTGACCGTCTACGTACGTGCAGCGGGCATCGCTACTACCGCAGGATGCGCATGACGTGTGCATTTCTTCATATTCAGCCATGATTTAGGTATTGTTTTGTCACAGTATTTGATTCCTTTCTTTTCACACCACATCGCATAAGAGGTCTGTGATCCCTTACGCAATTTGTTAGATGCGTTTTGAAAACAAAGACGGACATCGAGTTCGGGATGTTGTTCACGTATCAGCAAATGTTTTGTTCGGTCTTCGCTTGTCCACAATCCTTTGGTCTCTATTATGATTCCGTTTGGTAGGATGAAGTCAGGCGTGTACGTTGCTAATTTCATAAACTCGATCTTCATACTTTCGTACTCGAACTCGATGCCCAACCGCCTTAGATAGTTAGCGGTCTTTGCTTCGAATCCAGAACGAAAATTAGAAGTCCGCCGCGCTTGGCTTGGCTTCCTCTTTCGTCGTTTCGGCATTGTCGTTTGTTGGTTGGTCTAGGGTTTGTTCGAATGTTTCACCACCGTGCGCGTATCCCGATTCCTCTGCGCTGAAGCCAAAGCTAGAAGCGTTTTCCGCTTTCCCAACAGGGATCAGTTCTATTACTTGTACGCCCTGCGGTTCAAAGCGCATCCCAAAACCGAGAGTAGAGACGAACCAAAACTGAAGCTTCAGCCCCAACTTTATCGTACTGCCTCCTCCGATGATGGTGTCGTCTGTGATAGGATTGGCTTTTGCATCAAAGAGGGCAACGGAGAGCTTGTATTCGGAGCCGTCCTTACGTTCTCCTCCGCCCTTCATTTTCGTCTTGATGAAATGCTTACCATCTTTATCGATGTAAAACGGTAAGTCCGCTCTCTTGAGTTCGCCTTTACCCTGCTTCGCGCACTCAGCTTTGTAAGCTTCTTCATAGTCCGGCTTAATCTGATTCTTCAGAGCCGTCCAATCCGCTTCGTCTAGTACTAACTCAGTTCGGTATGTGCCGTACTTACCATCGTATTCGCCTTTCGACGGATTGGTAAGCCAACAATATCTCGCTGTTCCTTTTGGTGTTGCTATCGTTTTCATGTTATATCGTGTCATTTAATCGCTCCTTTAAGCGTCGTTTTATGCGAAGAAATATTCCGAACCCAGCACCTCAAGCGGGTCTAATGTCCCGTAAGGGGGTAGGTCTGGAAGTTCCTTCTCGGTTTGTTGTTTGATCTCATCCTGAAACCTCAGAAGTAGATCGGTAGAAAATATGTCAGCCGTTGATTTGCGTACCAGTAATCCAAGTTTGTCCATCTGTGTTGAATGTGTGGCAAAGCTGTCGTGAACCATCGCCAATGAGCGGATGCCGTGTGCCTTTGCTTGGATCGCTGTTTGTTGTGCGACACAGGCGTCAAGGCTATGGACAAAGTTCGGGCTTATTCCGTTGGCTTGTCTGACTTTATCAAGTCCAAGCGTCGGCTCTCTCCATTTAATAAACGAAATCTTTTCGCCTAAAAGAGTGCGGATACGCATAGCTTTTGTGTTGGCGTATTTCTGACGAACTTTGAATCCGTTTGGAGTTGTCCAATCAACGGGTTTTTGTTCGTGACCTAGAACTCGGACGGTGTCTTGTAACCATTTCATTACTTTGTTAGGGCGTTTTAAACATTCGTCCATTGCTTTCCATACGAGCTTGGACAAGTAACTGATGGCAATAGAAGCTTCGTTACCAAATGGATCAATGTTATTTTTAAGACACTTATCGCCATACCAATCGCCAACGTATGTCCGACAGCTAAATCGTGTACCGCCGTAAGGCTTTACCATGACAGGACGCTTGGTAGTTTTTCGGTCGACACCAAACTTCAACCATGCCGTCGCAATGTGGTCGCCGTTTTTAGCGTCGGTCAAAAGCAACTCATTCACACGGTCGCTTACAAAAGTGTAGAGATCAGCGGGAACGTCTGTACTTGTAACGTTCGTAGCGGCTCCGCCGATCTCATCGCGTCCTAACAGGCTTAGTAATTGAATGCCATTATTAGAAGCGTCCATTGCGCAAGGGAGACGTGTTTTAAACCCGCGACCTCCACACGCAAGCATATCACCCCACTCAAAACAAAAGGCTAAGAACTGCCACGGGTCATCTGCTTCCGTCCACCAATCGTTAGACTGCGGGTCGGAATATACTTCGTGTATTTCTTTCTTCCTCGAATGTACCCAAGCAACTCGCTCGTTCAGAGGAATCTTATCGTTGCCAAAACAATTCGCACCATGAATAGCTAACCACTTGGCTTCTTCTTCCGGCTTCCAAATCGTTTCGGACTCGCTAAATAATAACAAAGACTTCGATAAGTCCGTGCCTTGCGGAGACAGAAAATAAGGAATTGGATACATGCGTCCACGAAAGTCGATTTGATGTGGATAATAAAAATGTTTTCCTGCGTACTTGTCTCCCATCCAAAGCGTCTTGATTATATGTAGTCGCTGACTGCGCATGGATAAGTTTAAATTGTGGATCGTTCCGCACTTACGACTAAACTCTTTCTTAATATCGGGATCGTCAGTAGCGGGACGAGGAGGTAATTCGTAATCGCTTCTTCGTACCATCTCCCCTATTTCTTTGTCTTGGTCCCACGCCCATCTCGCAACCTTTAAAACGCGATCATTAACTGTCCATTTAGTTTGTTGAACGTGGTTAACAGCGTCGACTACTGGGTTCATATCGTCGAACTTCAACGCCCTCATGTAATCCATATCAAAGGACTTTATAAAAGTTAACGGCGGAAGCCCCGCTGTATCGTCGTAACCACCATGCCAGACCGACGACCAGTTTTTCGGAGCTTCCACCGTAGGTAACCACAAAGGTGAAAGTAGTTCTTGTGTTTCGTTAAACTCAGCTACCCATTGAAATAATTCGTCTGTTGCTGTGACGTGTAAAACAGTACGAGGTAAATCACCCAACATTTTAAAAGCAATTAAATGAGTCGTCGTACGTATTACCTCAAGCAACCACGTACCCATTGACGTCTTTTCTTTACGACTCCAACCTTTCCACTTATCAATGTTACCCTTCTTTGCCTCTCCTAAATCGTGACGTTTATAAGCGGCGACCTTACGGCGGTAACTTTGTTTGGAAGCTTTCTCGACGTCCTTCTGTGCGTAGTGAAAAATGTCAGGATGGTCGTCCCGTAAACGACGGTATCTTAATTCGTCTTCGATAACTGTAGCTATGTGTATTGAAGTTCCAGTAAGCGGACGCTTTGTACATATAGCATCCAACGTCGTCTTCAACGATAGCATGGCAATGACTTCAGGTTCGACGTCCCATATTAAAGGCATCCAAAACGGAACAGCATGTGGGTTTTTTCGGTGGTAATTAAAACGTTTTTCTATGTCTTCGATTAAAGTCGGTAACTGACTGCGCATTAAACGCTGTCCGTATGGTGCTTCAGATTCCTTTTCCCGGTTACGGGCGGACTGCACCTTACGGCGGTAACGAGCGACGCCCTGCTCGACCATCTCTAGGTTAAGTTCTAGCTGATCCATAATTCGTTTTGTTGGTGGTTGTGGTCACGCGTTGGACACGGTGACCTATCGCTTAGAATGTGAGCGCAGGATAAAGTGTCAACTAAATTATTGAAATATTTAAAGAAGTTGGTGACTTGCGCAACGCAACTATTCTGATTTATTAGGTTTTTGAATCCAGCGCGTCTACCAATTCCGCCACACCCGCAGCTCTTGCTGAGTAAGGGTTTCAGAGGTTTAGCACAACACCTATTTTCTGTCCTCCGTGACCATCTGGTGACCACATGCGTGGGCACAGAATAATTAAGTGATTGATATTGCTTGGTCATTCCGTGACCTCAAGCTCTAATTGGAGTGACCGAGCCGTGACCAAACGCTCTTTAGCGATGGAGTAATACTCGTCCACTTTCTCAACGCCTACGAATTTCCTGTTGAGTTGCACAGCCATCTTGCCTGTCGTGCCACTACCCATGAACGGATCGAAGACTACGTCACCTTCGTTGCTCCACGACTTGATATGATCGGACGCTAATGCTTCGGGGAAAATAGCGGGATGGTTTGGCCCCCTGCCTCCGACTGCGTAGTTCCATATATTACCTCTGCACGTGTATTCTTTTTTAGGTATGTACAGTTCGTATTTGGGTTTCCCGTTGCGATTACTCTTACACATTCTTGGCTTAAGGTTTTTTACTTTTTGATCTTCAATCGGGTTGAAAGTGGCGACCTTACCTTTTGAGAGGACAAACATATATTCGGTGTGTTGTCGGTATCTTTTCGAACTAATGTTCCATGTGGGGGTTTCCTTACGATAGACCATTGTGTCGTGTAGATTGAAGCCGACCTCCTTCGCGTATAAAGCTTGCTTGAAACTTGTACCTGTCTCGCTCCCTTTAACCGTCGCGTCACCGACAACCCAAACGACTACTCCTCCGCGCTTGGTGACCCGGTATAGCTGTTCAAGAACCTGCTTCCATATCTCCTCGTTCCATTGCAACGACCCCTCGTATGTTCGAAGGTTGTCGTAAGGAGGAGATGTGACGGTCAGGTCAAACGTTTCTGGTTTCATTGCTTTCATCTGTTCAATGCAATCGCCTTTAATTAATTCGTAGTTCACTTGTTATTTTGGTTAGTGTTTGGTCACGAAATGGTCACGGGTGACCTAGCCCGCACTCCATCGCGCAAGATGTTTTATCTGCTAAATTTTTGAATTGATTGAGTAAGTTAGGGGTGACTTGCGTGACCAGTCTTAAGAAACCGATCGTTTTGAATCCAGCGCGTCTACCAATTCCGCCACACCCGCATGGTAGATTTACTAAAGAATACAAATACTTAATAAAAATAGTCATATCAATGTTGGTCACGCAAGTCACGCTGTTTATGCCCGTTTGGTCACGCCGTGGTCACTCAGTTCTAGCGCGTCTCTAGCGGCGTGTAGAGATTTAGGAACGACCTTTGCGTATCGGATTGTGGTTTGTATGGCACGGTGTCCAAGGAACTCTTGAATGACCCGTAAGTCGATCCCTTTTTCAACGAGCCGTGTCGCACACGTATGTCTAAGCGAGTGAGGAACGAACTCCTTATCGCCGTCAAGACCGATCAAGCTTTTGACCAAATCCCATTGATGACGAAACGCATGACGCGTAAACGCAAACAACGGGAGCGATGAGTCGATCTTATGGTTACGTTGAAGCGCGTCCATTGCCCGTTGTGTCAGCGGTACGGATCGAGACTTACCATTCTTGGTGTCCCATAAATAGACGACACGTTCTTCAGCGTTTACATCACGACCACATAACTTGAAAAGCTCGCCAGTACGTAGTCCTGTGTCGATCAAGACCTCGATGAAGTCAGCCATTTGATCCTGTCTTAGCTCACGGAACTTGGCGATCAAGACTTGTTCTTCATCGTAACTTAACCAACGCATACGACCTTCGCTTTCTCGCTTCCGTTCGATGACGGGCATACGAGAGATATAACCCCGGCGGTATCCGTGTTTAAGCATCTTTGAAAGCGCGGCTAGGCGTCGGTTAATTGTGCCGTTACTCTTGCCGTCACGTTCCAGTTGGTAGATCAAGTCATCGATCACGTTCTCGTTGATCTCACGTACGCTTCTACTCGCACCAAGACGTCGGTAGACATCACGTGCTTGTATCCACAACGTGTCTTCAGACTTACATCCCCGCCAATGTCGGTTACGTACTTCTTCGGCGAGATCACGTAAGTTCATCGCGATTGCTCGCGTGTTTTGAGCGACGTCAAGACTGATGTCCTGACCCGTTCGTATCTTTTCTTGGGTAAGACGTAGCCAATGATCCGCCTCGTCATGCGTCTCGAAGGTCGGTCGTAACCTCGCTCCGTTCGGCGTTCGGAGGTCGGCTTGAAACCTCTTACCCTTTGCTCGTATTGCACCCATGTCTATTCTCCTTTGTTCTATGGGTTGGTGGATTCTGATTCTACGTGTCTTGACTCGAACACTTCAATCAGTTTTTGCGACGCTTGGACGAGCTTACATCTTCGGTCGTTCGGGTCGGTTATTTCGTTGATGATCCCCATGCGTACGCCATCACGTACGGCTCGTCGGGTTGTCTCGCTACTGAACGGAAGCTCGTTAAAGGTGTTGCTGATGCTCTCGGCGTCCTCGTACAGATAATGACGGCGGACTAACATCACGGCAATCAGTCGGTGACATCTCGACAAACGTGAATACTCGCTCGGATTTAAATTGATCCGCAAGATAACGTCCAACGTCGGAATAATCTGATTGTGTTTAAGTTTTGAATTGAACATCGCTTTATCTCCAAGACGGACTCAATCGAAAATGTAATTATATAACAACCTTAATCTTTACGGGTGTTTGCCGAGCGTCGTTTATTCACTTCATCGAAATGACTGATAGGACGCTCCCGATCTTTGTCCGTGCGTATTGTGTCGACTAATACTTCAGAACCATCGGGCATCTTCTCGTAGACAAAACGAGCGACCTCCTGTTGCGACCAGAAATGTTCCCATCCTTCTTGGATTTCTTGAAATGTTGCCAAGTCACCAAAGACATCGTACCAATCGCCGTCAATTGGATGAAGGTCGGGTATGATATTATAACGACTTGCGACTTGTGTTTCTCCGTCACTCATAACATCACCTTTCTATCAACGTCGGTTACTCCCGATTCAGATATATGGTTGTCATTGGCAGGAATAAAACGCTTGCGGTCGATACGCCAAATTTCGCCGTTTAGATCACGTACCATCTTCGCCTCGTTCTCAAAGCGTAAGTCGTCGATTACGACAGGGCTGTACTCTTCGAACATAGCGTCGGTTAAAGTATGACGCATCGCTTTGACCCATATATCTCGGTCGATGAGTTGACGTCCCCATTCTGTTCCAAGGGTCTGTAAAAGATGCCGTCCTGTGACGCCAAGGTAAGTCTCTTCGTCCTTCTTGTCGCCGAACACGTACTTATCGTCGACGAGACATCGTAACATGTGCTTGATCGGCGTGGCGAACGACAAGACAACTCCGTTCTCTCCGGCGAGGAACTTTCCATAGGTCGATTTACCGACGCCTTTAGCTCCTGTTAGTGCGATTAATCGTGGTTGGTCTGTCATGTCAGTAATTCCGTTTCCTGTGGCTTATTGAAAGGCGAATGGTTTCGTCTTCAGACTCTTCGTTTTCTTCTTCGTCGAGGTCGAGGCAGTCGTACTCGTCGTCTTCAAGGTCGTTGTAATCGTTTGGATCAATCATTGTTTTGTTGTTGGTTGCGTTCAAACTCGTTGAACTCTTGTTTGGTTGTTGTCACGATCCACTCCCACAGATACTTCCATGAGCCGTCGTCGAGCACGTAAATGATGTCGCCTTTAGGCGTCCGTTCAATCGTCGGTTTCATTGCGTACAGAATGGACAGGGCGATCCGTCAAGAGGACAGGAAAAACCTTCATCACTTGGACAGGTGTCGTAAGAATTGTCGGTTAGATAAGAAGAACGTGTACAGGACGAACACGTAAGCGTTAATAAGATTAGTAATTTATTCATCGTTGTTTTTTAAGTATTCTTCGATCTCCTCGCGTTTCATTGTGTCCACGTAAAGAGGCGTTCCTTTGCCGTAGAAGGCGTTAAAAGTATTGAACTGAAGCCATTCCATTGCGTCTTCGTGCGTCCATCCTTGGTTCTTCTTGAGTTCTTCGACCATCTTCTTGCCGTCGTAGACGACGCGATGATGACCGCCTTTGTAATTAAGACCGATGATGGCGTCGTCAAAGCCGTCGGCAAATAGTGTTTTATCGGTGTTCATCGGTCGCCTTTCTCGAAGTATAAAAAGCCAAAGCCGAGAAGTAAGACCACGACTAGGCAGAATAATGTTGTTAGTGTCATTGTTATTATTGGTTGGTTGTTGTTTCGTCGTTTATGACCGCAGTAATGCGATCGGTTTTTTCCGAGACTAAAGCTTCGAGTCGGTTCATTGCTTCGAGGTTGTCGGCAATGCGTCCACGTATGCGTTTGTAATGGTAGATGAGGGCGTCGAGTTCAGCGTCGCTTAAGTCGTTTGGTTTAGTCATTGGTCAATAGTTATGTAAGATACTTCCCCGTCGTCGACTTTGTCGTCCATAAGCTCACGTACGAGCACGTAAGTTGAGTACCAAGAATCGGTTTCGTCGAGGTAACCGCCCATCTCGCTATTCACGATGTAATCCATGACGGCGAGGCAAGCGTCTTTAGTTGGTATAGTTATTTCTTTCATTGTCGTTTTATTTGGTTATTCGGTTTCTACACTTGTTACGAATGCATCAGCATTCTTGAGCATGGTAGGATAATGATCAGGAAACTCGCTTTGACCTTGACAAAGGCTATCAAGTACATTTTCTGCTTGTATCATATCATGTGCCTTGCTTGTCGCGTCTTCTTCTGATTCAGCTTTAATCCAGACAAAGCCATGGCAAGTTTCTTCTATTCCTATCTTGTAAGTATTCATATTCGTTTTTTTATTGGTTGGTTGTTGGTTGTCGGTTAAATCGATGTCTTCAATCTCCGTCAACATTAAAATGTCAAGCGGGTTAAGGATTAGTTTCATCAAATGTTTTTAAAAGCGTTAACAAGTCTTTCAACCTGTTGGGCGTTAGTTCCATTTGATTCGTTTCGTTTCCATAGCCGTCAAATATCTTAATGCTGAACCCGTACTTAGTACTTTGTAGCTTTTTGAATTGATCGGTTAGGTATTGCTCGGGTGTTATATTATTCATAATTATTAGTATTGCAGATGTCGTGCCAATTTAAACGTCGGTTAAAAATCGGTTAAAGTTTGAACACGTACGACGAACACGTACGACTACTGTATAAAAAATATACAATCGCCCTGTATAAAATTTATACAATTGCGAGGAAGGCCGTAGGATCGCGTTCGATTTCAAGGTAAGGCTCAGTATAGGTTGAAGATTCAAAAGAGTTTTAAGGGCGTTATAGAGATCGGTTTTCATAGTTGTATGATGTGCGGTAGAAATGCGTTAAAAACGACGCAAAAAAAGCCGTTTCCAATCGCGTTGAAAACGGCC
>MDTC01071888.1_pt1 | contig 15598 bp, 13 predicted proteins | sample 811181 | NCBI WGS metagenome assembly MDTC01 (sample SAMN05326644, study PRJNA326480) | marine metagenome | isolation source: seawater | place: Pacific Ocean: North | collected 2011
AAGCACTTGAAACATCCTTGTAAAAAAGTGATTTAATTTGTTCAAACTCCAATTTACTAATTCTAAAATATGTAGCTATTTTTTCAATAACTTTTGCTTCAGTTTCAGAAACTTGACCATCCGCTTGTGCAACACCAAATAAGTATTGTATTAACAGTGATCTTTGTCTTAAAGGCATACTTGAATTAATCGAACTACAAACTTGGCTCAAAACAAAATTCTTTTTTAATATATCTCTAAATTCAGAGATATATCTTGCAGACAATGATGCGGAAAACTGTTGTCTAAAAAATTGCTTTACGTAGTCTAATTCAGATTTTAATACTTTTCCATCTGCCTTCATGACAGCAGCTGACAATATTAATAGTGCTGTAGCAAAATCATTTTGTGATAGCTTAGAAGTATAATAACTAGAATCATAAGAGCCTTGATATCTGTTACCAAATCCACTATCGAAATCAATTTTAAGATTCCCTTTTCCTATTTTGGAACCAGCTTGATATCCAATGAAGGCTCCAAGAATACCAAAATTGAACCTGGAAAAAACCAAATAGCCAATAACAGCTCCGATTATTCCAGAAAAAGACACTCTATATCAATTCAAAACTTCTTTCGACAAAATCTGTAAGGTCTTTACCTTTTAACATTCCGTGTGATAATAATGCTAAATCAACAACTTGCTTTGCTAACTGATTTTGTTTCTTTCCCTTGCTTTCAACCAATTTTGTAATCATTGGGTGGTTTGTATTAATCACAAGATTATACATTTCAGGCATATTACCCATCATATTCATACCACCTCCCCCTACTGCTTGTTGTTCTTTCATCCTTCGCATAAACTCGCTTTGGGTAATTAATACAGGTTTTTCGGACTCTGTAAGACTTTCTACTTGAATTACATATTTTTCCTTGTCAACTATTTTCTCAAAAATAGGAGTTAAATTTTCTTCTTGCTCTTTGCTTAACTTTGATGGTATGTCTTCTTCCTTAGCAATTATTTTATCTAGTGTATCCGCATCAACTCTCGCAAAAGAGACATTTAAATCTTGTTCGGCTTTAGATATGTAGTGGGATGTTAGAGGGCCTTCTAATAATAATACGTCATATCCTTTATCATTAGCTGACTGTATAAGAGAATGATGTTCGTCTTTATCGTGAGTATATAATAAGACAAGCTTTTCGTTTTTATCAGTCTGAGCAACTTTTACTTTTTCTTTATACTCATCAATTGTAAAATATTCATCTTTTGTATTTTTGAATAAAGTAAATGATTTTGCTTTTTCATTAAATTTTTCATCAGTTAAAATTCCATATTGAATGAAAACATTTATATCATCCCATTTATTTTGGAAATCCTCTCTTTCTTTCTTAAACATTTTAGAAAGTTTATCAGCAACCTTTTTTGTTATGTGATTTGATATCTTTCTAACATTACTATCACTTTGTAAATAAGACCTAGATACGTTCAGGGGGATGTCTGGAGAATCTATGACTCCATGTAATAATGTTAAAAATTCTGGAACAATATTTTCGACAGAATCTGTAATAAAAACCTGATTACTGTAAAGCTGTATTTTATTTTTTTGAAGATCTAGCTGATTTTTTAACTTAGGAAAATATAGAATTCCAGTTAAATTAAATGGATAATCAACATTCAAATGAATGTGAAATAAAGGATCTTCAGTAAATGGGTACAATTCGCTGTAAAATGCTTTGTAATCTTCAGGTTTTAAATTAACTGGTTTTTTAATCCATGCTGGAGAAGTATTATTAATAATGTTAGGCACATCAATGCTAACCTTTTCTAGGTTACCATCCTTGTCTTTTTTACCCTTAGGATCATCAATCCATTCTTTCTTTGTTCCAAATTCAACATCAATTGGTAAAAATTTACAGTATTTATTTAAAATTCCAGAGATTCTGTTTTCTTCAAGAAACTCCTTAGATTCTTTATCAATAAAAAGTATTATATCAGTACCGACATCTTTTTTCTCAATTTCTTTTAGTTCAAATGTTGGGTCCCCCTTTGATTCCCATTGAACAGCTTTTGATCCTTTTTTATAAGACTTAGTTTGGATTTGTACTTTTTCAGATACCATAAACGAGGAGTAAAAACCTAGACCGAAATGACCAATTATTGATTTTGGATCTTTATCTTTATATTTTTCTAAAAATTCTTCAGCTCCGGAAAATGCAACTTCATTTATATACTTATTTACTTCATCAGAAGTCATCCCGATACCATTATCTCTTATTGTCAAAGTCTTTTTCTTTTTGTCAAGAATAACTTCAACTTTTAAATTTTTAACTTCTTTCTTAATTTCACCAGCTGTTGATAGTGTAATTAACTTTTGTGAGGCATCAACTGCGTTGGATACTAACTCTCTTAAGAAGATTTCAGTATCTGAGTATAAGAATTTTTTGATTATCGGAAATATATTTTCCGATTGTACATTTATAGTTCCCTTTTGCATTATTTTAATTTTTTGTAAATATATGTCAAAGTATATGCCATTAATATTTTTTTATTAAAATATGACATATTGTCTGAAAGTTGAATAAATTGACATCCTAAAAATAAATTTTGTCAAACATTTTTTTGTGTAAAAAGTATTTTATAACAATTTCATGTAAATCAATTTGAAATTATATTTGAAACGTGAAAACTATAAAATTTATATATAACAGGTATATATTTAGCACTTTAGTTCTAATACTAGTTTTATTTATCATTGAAGACACAACAATTTTTAAATTGTTTAATATGAAAAAAGAACTTGATCAAATTAAAAAACAAAACCTCAGGAAAAGTCAAGAAATTAAACAAGTTAAATTAAAAACAATTCAGTTAACAACTGATGATGAGGCACTTGAAAAGTTTGCCAGAGAACACTATTTAATGAAAAAAAAGAATGAGGTCATTTACGTCATTAAATAAACAATTTTATACCCTATTTTTTTGTAAATAACCTTGTAGAATCACTGCTGCAGAAACTTTATCAATATTTTCTTTATTTCTTCTTTTATGTTTTCTAACGCCTGATTGAATCATACTTTGCATTGCAATTTTTGATGTAAATCTTTCGTCATAGAGAATAATTTTAACTCTTGGAAACGTATTATTTAATTTTATTTTAAGTTCATTCACAGAATTAGTCACGTCAGTAGATCTACCATCAAGTGATTTTGGTTCTCCTACTATAATTTTTTTTACCGTATTTTCTGAAATATATTCCATCAAAAAATGGATTAAATTTTGGGTATAAACAGTCGATAATGGATATGCAATAAACAATGGTGATTCAGCATAAGCTATTCCCGTTCTTTTCAAGCCGTAATCTAATGCTAGAATTTTTTCCATTGTTCAAATATAATTGTATAACTTCACCCGCTTCTAAACTATTATTAAATTTACAAAATGGAATTAAAAAATTTAATTGATAATGCGTGGGAAAATAAGAAACTTATTAAAAATGAAGAAACTATTAATGCAATAGAGCAAGTAATAGAAAAATTAGATAATGGAGAACTAAGAATTGCAGAAAAAATAAATGGAGAATGGGTAATTAATGAATGGATTAAAAAAGCTGTTGTTTTATATTTTCCGATACGTAAAATGGTTACAATTGAAGCTGGACCGCTTGAATTCCATGATAAAATGAAATTGAAAACTAACTATAAGTCGCTCGGAGTTAGAGTTGTACCCCATGCTATAGCAAGATATGGAGCATTTATTGCGAGAGGTGTTATAATGATGCCTTCTTATATAAATATAGGCGCTTATGTTGACAGTGGAACTATGGTGGATACATGGGCAACTGTTGGTTCATGCGCACAAATAGGAAGTAATGTTCATTTGAGTGGTGGGGTTGGAATTGGTGGTGTTTTGGAACCATTACAAGCATCACCAGTAATTGTAGAAGATAATGCATTTATTGGATCAAGATGTGTTTTAGTTGAGGGAGCTAAAATATGTGAAGGAGCTGTTCTAGGAGCAAATGTAGTAATTACAAATTCAACTAAAATTATTGACGTGACATCAGAAAAATCAATCACCTACACAGGTTATGTTCCTGAAAGAAAAGTTGTTATCCCCGGTTCTTATGAAAAGGAATTTAGAGCTGGGAAATATAATGTTCCATGTGCCTTAATTATCGGAGAACGGAAAGAAAGTACAGATTTAAAAACATCTTTAAATGATGCATTAAGAGATTATAAGATCTCTATTTAGTTGAATTATTAAAAATTGTCATTAATTTCAGACCATGATAATTGGATTTGATGCGAAACGAGCATATCAAAATTTTACAGGTCTAGGTAACTACAGCAGAGACCTAATTGAAAATTTAGTTGAGATATATCCAGAAAACGAATACAGGTTATTTGCTCCTAAGGAGTATGATAATCCAAGACTAAATTTTTTATCTAATAATAATAATATTTCCTCCATTTTTCCTGAATCACCTATTAACAAAACCTTTAAAGGGCTATGGAGATCTATTAACATTGAAAAATCAATTATTAAAAGTAAAATTGATATATATCATGGATTAAGTAATGAAATTCCTAGAATTAAGAATCACAAAATTCCTTACGTAGTTACAATTCATGATTTAATATTTAAGAGATATCCAAGAAACTACAGATCAATAGATAGAAAAATCTACAATATTAAATACAAATACGCTGTTAAATATTCAGATCTTACAATTGCAATTAGCGAGCAAACAAAAAAAGACTTAGTTGAATTTTACAATGCAGATCCCCAAAAAATTAAGGTTATATATCAAACATGTCATAAGAATTTTAGAAAAAAATATTCAAAATCCAGTTTAGATAAGGTAAAGAAGAAGTTTAATTTACCTAATGAGTTTTTATTAAATGTTGGCACGATAGAGACCAGAAAGAATTTAATCTCAATTCTCAATGCTATGACTAAAATGAAAAATGATATACCACTAGTTGTAGTTGGAAAAAAGACACAATACATGAATTTTATAAAAGTTCAAATAAAAAAAATAAATTTTAACCCAGATAAAATTATATTTCTTAATGATGTTTCAATTGAAGATCTTCCTGGAATATACCAACTTTCTACTTTATTTATTTATCCATCTTTTTTTGAAGGATTTGGTATTCCCATTATAGAAGCATTAAATTCTAAAGTTCCTGTTATAACGTCAAAAGAAGGGTGTTTCAAAGAAGCTGGAGGAGAAAAAAGTATTTATATAAATCCGAATGATGTAGAGGAGATTGCATTCAATATAGATGAATGTCTAGAAGACTCTTTAAAAAGAAAGGAAATGATTAATAGCGGATTGAGTCATGTTAAAAATTTTAATCCCGAAATTATTTCAAAGAAACTTATAAATGCATACAGCAACTTATTACAGTAGATTAAACCAAAAAAATTTAAAACACATCAAAGTTATTTTAAATTCTGGTGGAATAGTTCTTTATCCTACCGAAACTGTATGGGCAATTGGTTGTAAATCGACATTAAAAAAATCCGTAGAAAAAATTTATTCTATTAAAAACCGAAAGACCTCCTCTCCTATTATATCACTGCTGGCAGATTATAAACAAGTTGATATATATGCAGATTCCTTATCAAATTTGAAAGATTTTAAAATTATAAATTCAAGTAATAATCCCCCAACTATTATCTACCCAAACTGTAAAAAGGAAATTGCTCATCTGTCAAACGAAAAAAATGAAGTCGCCTTTAGAATAACACCTGTAGAATATTTAAAAGAAATTATTAATCTTATTAACTCACCACTAGCTTCTACGTCAGCAAATATTAGTGGTGAACCCACAACAACAAGTCTTGAAAGTATTGATAAATCAATTTTGAATAATGTTGATCTAATTCTTAATTTTAAAGTAAATTTTTCAGGAATACCATCCAAAATAATAAAATTTAATAAAAAAGGTGAAATTCAATATCTTAGGAAATAACTTTTCAGTACTTAAAAATTTTGATCCTATTTTTGATATAATTTCAAAAGTTGCAGAAGATCTCGATCAACCTACTTTTGTTATTGGAGGGTTTGTAAGAGATGTTATGCTGGAGAGAAAAAGTAAAGACATTGACTTAGTAACTGTTGGAAGTGGGATTGAACTAGCTAAAACTATTTCAAAGAAAATTAATTCAAGCAACGTGAAAATTTTCAAAAATTTTGGAACGGCAATGATATTATTTAATGATTTAGAAATTCAATTTGTTGGTGCTAGAAAAGAAAGTTATAGAGCAGAATCAAGAAAACCAATTGTAGAAAATGGCACACTTGAAGATGATCAAAATAGAAGAGATTTCACAATTAATTCCCTTGCAGTTGGATTAAGTCACGAATTTAAAGGTGAGTTTATTGATCCATTTAATGGACTGAAACACCTTAAAGAAAAAATAATTAAAACACCACTGGGTCCAGACTTAACATTTTCAGATGATCCGCTTAGGATGATGAGAGCAATTAGATTTGCTGCACAATTAAATTTTGATATTGAAGAAAAAACATTACAAAGTATCGAAAATAACGCACACAGAATTGAAATTGTTGCTCAGGAGCGAATTACGGAAGAACTGAACAAAATTATATTAAGTGAAAACCCCTCTGTCGGATTTAAGCTAATGGAAAAAACCAAATTACTCAAAATAATTTTCCCAGAGTTTAATTTACTTAAAGGTGTTGAAATTATTAATGGATTGGGACATAAAGACAATTTCTACCATACATTAGAAGTTTTGGAAAATTTATTACCATACAGCAAAGACAATTTATGGCTCAGATGGGCTGCTTTGTTACATGATATAGCAAAGCCAAAAACAAAAAGATTTAGTAATTCAACCGGATGGACCTTTCATGGACATGAAGACAAGGGTTCAAAAATGGTTCCTAAAATTTTTAAACGACTGAAACTTCCACTTGATGAAAAAATGAGGTATGTTCAAAAACTTGTATTTCTCCATTTAAGACCTATTTCATTAACTAACAAAAAAATATCTGATTCAGCTCTTAGAAGATTATTATTTGAAGCTGGAGAAGATCTCGAAGATTTAATGTTTCTGTGCCAATCAGATATAACTTCAAAAAACCTTTACAAAAAACAAAAATTTTTAAATCGTTTTGAAGAAGTTAAAAAGAAACTTAAAGATGTTGAAAATCGTGATAAAATTAAAAATTGGCAACCTCCTGTAGATGGAAAAGAGATAATGAGTTACTTCAAAATTAAACCATGTAAAGAAGTTGGTTTAATAAAAGAAGCTATAAAAAATGCTATTTTAGATGGGGATATAAAAAATAATAAGCAGGATGCTCTTTCTTACATGGTTAAGAAAGGAAAAGAACTTGGAATAAGTAATGAAAAATAAGACATTTAGAGTGAGAGCAGTCGCAGACACTGAAGAAGATATTTTTATAGATTTTTTAGCTAATGCAGATTGTAATCTTTTAAAAGTACATCATTTATTTTTAAACTCTTTCCAACTAGGCAAAAATGAAATGGCTTCATTTTACATCAGCAATAATAATTGGGATAAAGGAGAAGAAATAACTTTATTGGATATGGGAATTGGTAAGGAAGATGTTAAATCTATGGAAAAAACAACTCTTGGGTTTTTAGCTGAAAATAATGTAAATAAGCTGTTGTACTTACATGACTTTTTAAATCTAAATATTTTTTATTTAGAAATACTTTCTGAAAATTTGAATCACTCAAATAATGATATTCAAATTACTCATAAGTTAGGAGAGTATATTCCCAAAACATTTAATGAAAACCAAAGTTTTGATAATGTAGACAATACTCTTGATGATTTAGAAGATTTTGAGGACAGTAATTTTGGTGATTTTGAACAGTTAGATGAAGATTTATATTAGCCCACTACTTTTTCTTATAAACCATTCTAGAGATGGAAATACTAAGATTATAAATAGTAACCACCAGTAGTGAATTATTTCATATTCATTAGTTTCATTATAATATTCTATTTTATCATTTCCGTTTGAATTAAGTTTATTGATTAAGCTACTCATTTGTGATATATAATGAACTTTCAGCTCAGTTGATAAAAGTTTAAGATTATCCAAACTTGCTACTGTATTCATAGTTTCTTTATTAGAACTTATTATTGTAAAAGTTCCTCTTTTTTTAAATATTTCCCCTTTATAATTAGCTATTATCTCATAGTCATATTCACCATTTTTTAAATTATATATATCAACTTCGTAATGATTATCTATTTCCAGTAATTGCTTGTTGTATTTATTACCAATAGAATCAAAAATAGTAAACTTCAAATTGGCTTGATTTTGTAATTCAAATGAGGAATTATAAAACTCAGCGTATACTTTGAATGATTGATCTTCAAAACCTCTGTTTGGAATACTAACGGCTAATCTTTCTTTTTTGTCAATTTTTTTTAAACATTGTGCTATTTTTTTAAATAACTGACTGAAGACATTTGAATTATTAAAATTTTTAAATTCATTCATTTTCCACTTCCAGATACCTTCACCTAAAACCGTAGCTGATTTGGAAATATTTTCCGAATTATAAAAATATATTAAGGGATAGGACATTTTGACTCCATTAATATTTTGAAAACACAATATGTTAGAATTATCTTCGACAAAATAATTACTTGAAAAAGGTACAGAAAGCGGAGGAAAATTCGGAATTAATCTCTTCCATTCATCCTCAATTTTAAAGAGCTTAAAATCTTCATTTAAATTTGCCATAGTCTCTGATGAACCCTTAAAGTTTTTATTCTTAAGACCTATTAAATTTAATTGACTCTGGTTAAGATTTAAATTCTCTCCTGAAAAAACTAGTGTTGGAATTGATTTTTCTTTTGCAAGCTGAAGTTGGTTTAAGATTAATTTATTTTCAAATGGTTTATGAAAAATAATTAGGTCATATTTATCAATAGAATTGTTAAATTTATCCGCTAAAAATGTATTTGTTTTGGTCCTTGATAAATCCTTAAATATACTGTTTAAAGCTCCAATATCAGGATGTGGTGAAGTGGATAGAATTAATATATTTTGAGAGTAATCAATAATTTCAATTGAGCTTATTTTAGAATTATTTGCGTAATTTTTTTCCTCAACTTTAGAATTAATTTTCACCTTATAATCACAAAAACCTTTTTGATCTGCTAGCTCTACAAATTTTACTATATTAATTCCTTTATTAATCTGTGTAGTTATCTGCTGAACTAATTTATCATTCTTGTAAAGATCTACATTAGCCTTACAAGGGTTTGTATTTGACTCAACAATAATTTCTAAAGGAAATTTATTTTCAAAAAGTGAATATTTATTATGGATTATAGATTTTACAACTAAATCTGGATACTTTACAGTATCTCCAAGTAATAGAGTATTAACATTTATTTTCTCTGGCAACAATAGACTTCTTGAAGATTTTCCAATGTTTATTAAGCCATCTGAAGCAATAATTAAATCGGTAAAATTAGTGTTGTAAAATTGGTTTTTTATTACCTTATAGAATTGCTCATAATTTGTTGATTTAGCATCTAAACTAAAATTTTCGGTATTTATAACTTTATCACCAAAGGTTATAAATCTTACATCATAAAACGGTTTAAGTTTATTAATCCAAATTTTAATAGAGTCCCTATAATCTGTTAAGTAAAATAAAGAATCTTTAGAGTTTTTAATACTTTCAGAATTATCTTGAGCAAATACTAAAATAGGTTTTTTAGAAACCTGATTAGACTTAAATAACGAAGGTTCAAGTAATAAGAAAAAAAGAGAAATAAGTGTGATTAATCTTAAAATGAAGATTGATCTCAAAGCGATTGAATTAATTGACTTGTTTACAAGTTCTTTTTTATATAAATAAAAAGTTGCAAAGAAGCTTATTATGCTAAAAAAAATAAAGTAATAAAATGGTAGATTAAAGTGTAAACCACTCACAAAAACAAAATTAGGTTAACATTCCACCGCAAACGCTTATAACCTGACCAGATACATATGAACCCATATCAGATGCTAAAAATAAACAGCAATTAGCAACATCTTCTGTAGTTCCAGGTCTTTTTAGTGGTATGTTTTCAACCCACTTGTTGATAACATCATCTCCTAGAGCATCTGTCATTTCTGTAGCAATGAAACCAGGAGCTATTGCATTACATCTTATGTTTCTTGAGCCTATTTCTTGAGCGATAGATTTTGTAAAGCCAATAATTCCTGCTTTTGAGGCGGCATAATTGGACTGACCTGCGTTTCCTTGAACACCAACGATAGAACTCATATTAATAATAGATCCACTTTTTTGTTTTAAAAATGTTCTAAGTGAAGCCTTTGTGAGATTAAAAACGGATTTTAGATTAATTTCCATTATATCGTCCCAGTTTTCTTCACTCATTCTCATAAGAAGGCCATCTTTCGTTATTCCAGCATTATTTATAAGAATATCAATTTGTCCAAAATCTTTTATGATTTGATCAATCAGAGATTGAGCATCATTAAAATCACCGGCATTTGACTTGTATCCCTTAGCGTTAACTCCAAGATTTTTTAATTCATTTTCAAATTCTTTCGCCTTTTGCTCGCTTGAAACAAAAGTAAAGGCAATAGAAGCTCCATTAAGTGCAAATTTCTTAGCTATACCCTTACCAATACCTCTTGAGGCTCCAGTGATAACAGCTACTTTATTATTTAATAAGTTCATTAAGATATTTTTATTGGAACAAATATATGTAATAATTATACATGTAGTTGTGAAAAAAATCAGTCAAATTGGTTATTTTTAGTACTTTATTATTTGGTATGATTTAAGATGAATTAAAACTTTTTAAATCGTTGAATAATTTTAATTTTGCAAACACAAAAAAGTTATCATAAATAATGTCTACAACTATAACCGCTACTGAAAAAAAAATAAACAAAGAAGAATTCATTAAAGAAATAATTGAAGACTTTCGACTAGTTTGCATAAGTAGAGAAGCTTCTTTACTTGGAAGAAAGGAAGTTTTAACGGGAAAAGCAAAGTTTGGAATCTTTGGAGATGGCAAGGAGCTTGCTCAAGTTGCAATGTCTAAATTTTTTAACAAAGGTGATTTTAGATCGGGATACTACAGAGATCAAACTTTTATGATGGCGATTGGAAAATTGAATGTCAATCAATTTTTTGCTGGTCTTTATGCTCATACAAATATTTCAAAGGAACCTACTTCAGCTGGTAGGCAAATGGGTGGACATTTTTCAACAAGCCTCTTGGATAATGAAGGAAATTGGCTTGATTTAGTTAAATTAAAAAATTCTTCATCCGATATTTCTCCGACAGCTGCACAAATGCCTAGGCTTGTTGGTTTAGGTCTTGCTTCAAAAATTTACAGACAGAACAAAGAATTAAATCATCTTAATAAGTTTTCTAATAATGGAAATGAAGTTGCTTTTGGAACAATTGGTGATGCGAGTACTTCTGAAGGTATTTTTTGGGAATGCATGAATGCAGCATGCGTTCTTCAAATCCCTGTTGTTATGTCTGTATGGGATGACGGTTATGGAATTTCTGTTCCTAAAAAATACCAAACAACAAAAGAAAGCATATCAAAAAGTATGGCTGGATTCGAAATTGAAGGAGATTCGAATGGTCTTAAAATATTCAAATGTAAAGGTTGGGATTATCCTGAATTAATCTCTACCTACAAAAAAGCTGTAACATTTTCTAGAGAAAATCATATGCCATCTTTGGTGCATGTTGACGAAATTACACAACCACAAGGTCACTCAACTTCTGGTTCTCACGAACGATACAAATCAAAAGAAAGGTTACAATGGGCTAAAGATTATGACTGCATTGTACAATTTAAAAAATGGATAATAAGTGATCAAAATGCACTAGGGAAGCCGCTATGTTCTGAAAGTGAATTAGAAAATATACAAAAAGAAGCAAAATCTGAAGTAAAAGCTATGGCTAAAGAAGCGTGGAAAAGCTACACTGAAGAAATAGATATCGAAAACAAACAAATATGCTTTCATATTGAAGAAATGGCCAAAGAAAGCTCACAAAGAGATGAGCTTTTAAAAATCGCTGAAAACCTCAGGAAGTCTAAAGATCCAATGAGAAAAGAAATTTATTCAGCATTTAGATTTGCTTTGAGGATTACAAGAAAAGAATTAACACCAACAAAAGAAAAAGCATTAAAATGGTTTAAAGAAGAACAGAAAGATTTGTTCGATAAGTATAGCTCAAAACTTTATAGCGATTTTAAAACATCATGTCTAAATATAGATGAAAATAAACCAGTATTTGAAAATGATAAATTAGTAGATGGCCGTCTAATTTTGAGAAATAACTTTCAAACTTTATTTAAGAGACACCCAGAAATTTTAACTTTTGGTGAAGATACTGGTAAAATTGGTGGAGTTAACCAGGCTATGGAAGGAATGCAAGAAGAGTTTGGTGAATTAAGAGTATTTGACACTGGCATAAGAGAAGCTTCTATTATTGGGCAAGGAATTGGTATGGCTCTTAGAGGATTACGTCCTATTGCAGAAATACAATATTTAGATTATCTGCTTTATTGCATTCAAATAATGAGCGATGATCTTGCGACACTTTCTTACAGAACTAAAGGAACCCAAAAGTGTCCACTTATCATTAGAACTAGAGGCCATAGATTGGAAGGTGTTTGGCACGCAGGTTCTCCAATGGGTGGAATTATAAACTCAGTCAGAGGAATAATTGTATGTGTACCAAGAAACATGACTAAAGCGGCAGGTTTTTACAATACACTTATAAATAGTGATGATCCAGCATTAGTAATAGAATGTTTAAACGGATACAGACTCAAGGAAAAAGAACCTTCAAATTATGGAAATTTCACTACTCCTATTGGAATACCCGAAATAGTAGTTGAAGGAGATGATGTAACTATTGTTAGCTACGGCTCAACGTTTAATTTATGTATTGAAGCAGCAAAAGAACTTGAAGAATTAAATATTTCTTGTGAGCTCGTTGATGTACAAACACTTCTGCCATTTGACATTAATCATCTAATTGTGGATTCCATTAAAAAAACAAATAAAGTAATATTCATTGACGAAGATGTTTCTGGTGGGGCAACTGCTTACATGATGGATCAAGTACTTAATAAACAGAATGGGTATTTTCATTTGGATGCACAGCCAGTAACATTAACTTCAAAAGACCATAGACCAGCATATGGCTCTGATGGTGATTATTTTTCAAAACCAAATAAAGATGACATTATAGAAGCTGTTTACAATTTAATGCACGAATACAATCCAAATAGTTATCCAAGTTTAATGTAATTTTTAACCAATACAATAAACATCAATAACAAGTCCAAAATAAAACAAATTCTTGACGATTTAGTTGACACTTACAATCAAAGCAGTTTTGTTAAAGATGATCCAATAGGTTTAGTTAAAAATTTCCAAAATCAAAAAGATATTGAGATAATAGGACTTTTAATTGCTACAATTTCTTGGGGTAATAGAACTTCTATATTGAATAGTGGGAGAAGGCTCATTAAAATCATGGAAAATGAGCCATATTACTTTATTAAACACTTTGAGGATGAAAAAGTTAAATTATCAAAAGAATTCAAACATAGAACCTTTAATGATTTTGACCTTCATTTCTTTTTTTCTAGACTTAAAGAATTGTATAAAAAGTATTCCTCGATGGAAGAAATGTTCAGTCCCTATTTCAAAAAAAGCAATAACTCTTACTTACCAATAATTAAATTTAGAGAAGAGTTCTTAGGAGAATTTGATTACGTAAGAACAAAGAAACACATAGCGAACCCTAAGAAGGGGTCTGCGGCAAAGAGATTAAATATGTTCTTAAGGTGGATGGTAAGAAAAGATCAAAAAGGAGTTGATTTTGGGATTTGGCAAAATATTAACGCTTCTAAATTGTCATGTCCTTTAGATATTCATAGTGGTAATGGAGCCCGAGAGTTTGGATTAATTGAAAGAAAATTAAATGATTGGAAAGCTGTTGAAGAACTAGATAAAAATTTAAGGAAACTTGATCCAAATGATCCCGTTAAGTATGATTTTGCTTTGTTTGGTTGGAGTATTAATTAAAAATTATGAATGATTATCCCTATAAATTTTAAATTTGTTGATCAAATTGTACTAATTAATTTATCGGAAATTACAATATTTTAAATTACATGATAAAACAAAACATTAAACTAGGTATTCTTGGCGGAGGTCAACTAGGTAAAATGTTAATTCAATCTGCCTCTAAATGGAATTTGGAAACTTATGTCCTCGATCCAGATAATGAATGCTCAGCAAGAAATATTTGTAATTATTTTGAGCAAGGTTCTTTTAAAGATTATCAGACTGTCTACGATTTTTGTAAAAAGGTTGATTTAATCACGTTTGAAATTGAACATGTAAATACAGAAGCACTTGCAAAAATTGAAAAAGAAGGTAAACTAATTTATCCTCAGCCACATGCTTTAGATATCATTAAAGACAAAGGTCTGCAAAAAGAATTTTATAAAAAAAATAAGATACCAACTTCTCATTTTAATTTATATAATTCCAAAGAAGAAATATTGTCAGCAATTGACAATAAAACCATCCAACTACCATTTGTTCAAAAATCTCGTACGGAGGGATATGATGGAAAAGGTGTTCAAACGGTGAAAAATAAACATGATCTCCCAGAAATTTTTGACTGTCCTTCATTAATTGAAGAGATGATACCAATTGAGAAAGAACTTGCAATAATAGTTTCAAGAAATAAAAAAGGTGAAATCAAAAGTTTTCCAATTGTTGAAATGGAATTTAGTGATGATGCAAATCTTGTTGAAAAACTAATTTGTCCTTCTATTATCTCTGATGAAAAATCTACAGAAATTGAAGAAATAGCCAAAAAAATCATCAATGATCTCGAAATGGTTGGAAACCTTGCTGTAGAATTTTTCTTAAGTACAGAAAATCAGGTGTTAGTAAATGAGGTAGCACCAAGACCTCATAATAGCGGACACCATACGATTGAATCTAACCTAACTTCTCAATTCGAACAACATTTAAGAGCTATATTAAATCTCCCACTTGGGAGCACAAAAATGATTTCACCATCTGTAATGATAAATTTACTTGGACATTCAAAATATAATGGTGAAGCTATTTACACAAATATTGATGATTGTTTAAGTATTGAAGGTGTTCATTTACATATCTACGGTAAAAAAATTACTAAGCCTTTTAGAAAAATGGGGCATGCCACAATTGTTGACAGTAATATCGATAAAGCAAAAACAAAAGCTAACTTTGTTAAAAATAAATTAAAAGTTATTTCAAATGAAAAATAGTTCTACCAAAATAGGAATAGTTATGGGTTCTGATTCAGACTTTCCAATAATGAAAAATGCAGTTGAAATTATCAAAACCTTTGACATTGAATATGAAGTAACTATAGTTTCTGCTCACAGAACTCCAGAAAGGCTATTTGATTATGCTAAAAATGCACATCTTAGAGGAATTAGAGTAATTATTGCTGGTGCTGGTGGTGCTGCACATCTACCTGGAATGCTCGCCTCATTGTCGCCTCTACCTATTGTAGGTGTTCC
>MDTC01146891.1_pt1 | contig 15598 bp, 7 predicted proteins | sample 811181 | NCBI WGS metagenome assembly MDTC01 (sample SAMN05326644, study PRJNA326480) | marine metagenome | isolation source: seawater | place: Pacific Ocean: North | collected 2011
AAAATAGATGATAAAGCACTATTAAAACCATCAGAGACAGCTTTCATTTGTCCTTTACCTTTTTTAAATTCTTCTTTTATTCTTTCAAAAATCAAAACATTGGCATCAACAGATATACCAATTGTTAGTACAATCCCTGCGATTCCAGGTAATGTTAAAACCGCACCTAGTCCAGCTAATATCCCAAAAATTAATAAAATATTAAGTACTAATGCTATATCCGCAAAAATTCCAGATGAACCATAATAAAAAATCATCCATATTAGAACTAATATCAAAGCAATTAAGAAAGAATATATTCCAGACTCAATTGCTTCTCTTCCAAGGGAGGGACCGACAATCTCAGACTGAATGATTTCTGCAGATGCAGGTAGTTTACCAGCACGAAGAACATTTGCAAGATCGATAGCTTCATTAAGTGTAAAGTTTCCAGTTATTTCTGACCTACCTCCGGATATTGCTCCTCTTGAAACACCTGGGGCCGAATAAACTATATTATCTAAAACTATAGCGATGTTACTTGATTGTTTAAAAGCTTTTTCTGTTAGATTTTCCCATATTCTTGCACCTTGAGCATTCATTTGCATATTAACAGCTGCATTTCCAACTGCATCATATGACTGAACAGCATCCACCACCACTCCACCACTTAGTGGTGCTATTCCATCTCGATTTGATTTTAAAACATACAAATCTAGTACATCAGAATCAGTAGATTTTTTTCCCCATACAAATTTAATATATCTAAACTGTGAAGGAAGTGTTCTTCTTACTTCAGGCAAGTCGAGATACTCTGTAATTTTTTGCTTGTCTTTATCTAAAAATTGAGCTAAAACTGGTCCACCTCCTTGAAAATTAAATCCAACTACTAAATCTAAAATCGGATTATTTTTGGTTGAAATAGAATCGTTGCTGTCGTTAGCAACTACATCAGCCAATAAATCGTCTATTTGTGATTCTTTCGTTTCTATTGATTTGGATTTATCAATAACTATATCCTGCTTTGACTTTACAACTTCATTTGCACTAATCAAAAACGTACTAAGTTGGTCACTTTTTACTGTTTCCCAAAATTCTAGTTGAGCTGTACTTTGTAATAAATTTTTTATTCTACTAACCTCTTTGGCTCCTGGAAGTTCGACAAGAATTCTTCCTGAAGACCCAAGTCTTTGTATGTTTGGCTGAGTTACTCCAAATTTATCAATTCTTTTTCTTAGAACCTCAAATGCAGATATAATCGATTCGTCAACTTTTCTTGTTATAACCGATTGAACTTCTTGGTCTGTCATTTCAAAGTTTACCTCATCACTTAGGGTCTTGTTGCCATATATTGAAGGATCAGATAATGATTCATTATTTTTTATCTCATCAAAAGCAGTAAAAAAAGATTCAACATATGGTTCATCACTACTTTTTTGAAGTAAATCAGCTTTATCAAGAGACTGATTAAAAACTTGATTTTTAGAATTCTCAGATAACCCCTTTAATACATCTCGAATCGATATTTGTAAAATAACATTTATACCGCCTTTTAAATCAAGTCCTTTATTGAGTTCTTTATCTTTAGCATCGTTGTAAGATGTGTAACCAAAAATATTTAAATCCCCTATAGAATCTAAGTAGGAATTATAAACATTATTCCTTAATTCCGAGTAATTTTCTTGAGTTTCAGGAATTAATTTTTTTGAGTAGTTAAGAGCTTTTTCTTCTTCATTACTAGCTATGAAAGTGAAGGAGAGTTGGTATAAACTAACCAACCCAAAGAGAAGAGCAAAAACACGAACTAAAGAATTGTTTTGCATTTTATTTTATTTGTGCGTTGTTTCAGCCAGCAAATATAAACTTTAACACAGTCTTTAGCAACTTGCTAAAAGATTTTAAAAAAAAATGTTTTGAAAATTTAATTTAATAGATTGTTCAATGAGTAATTCATCTCCTTTACTGAAGCTGCACTTTTATGAAGTTTTTCTTTTTCAATTTCATTTAAATTAATTTCAATGATTTCTTCTACTCCACTCTTACCAATAATTACAGGTACACCCAGACATAAATCATTTAATCCATATTCACCACTTAACATCACAGAGCATGGAATAATTTTTTTTTGATCATTTAAAATGCTGTCAACTAAATATGATACAGATGCGCCTGGTGCATACCAAGCTGATGTTCCGAGAAGTTTAGTTAATGTTGCACCTCCAACCATAGTGTCAGATGCGATTTTATCTAAAATTTTATTATTTAAAAAATTAGATATAGGTATTCCGTTATATGTAGCAAGTCTAGTCAACGGAATCATTGTTGTGTCACCATGACCTCCGATAACCATAGCATCTATATCACTTGCGGGTTTATCTAATTCCATGGACAGATATGTTTTAAACCTTGAACTGTCAAGAGCACCACCCATACCAACAATTTTATTTTTAGGAATTCCAGCTGATTTGATAGCTAAATAAGTCATAGTATCCATAGGGTTTGAAACAATAACAATCACAGCATCAGGTGAGTATTTTAGAATATTAGTGGTCACTGATTTAACTATGCCAGCGTTAATTCCAATTAATTCTTCCCTTGTCATACCAGGTTTTCTTGGAATACCTGATGTTATAACAATTACATCGCTGTCAGATGTTGCGACATAATTATTTGTCACACCTGTAATTCTTGAATTAAAGCCCAAAGTCGTGGATGTTTGGGATAAATCCAAGGCCTTTCCTTCTGCTAGACCCTCCTTAATGTCAAGTAAAACTATGTTACTCGCTATTTTTTTAATTGCTAAATATTCTGCACATGATGCACCCACATTTCCAGCTCCGACAACAGTTACTTTCATGTAAAATGAATTTTATTTTTAAACGTCAATTTTTGCATAAACTGCATTTTTTTCAATAAACTCTCTCCTCGGAGGAACCTCATCACCCATAAGCATAGTGAAAATTCTATCCGCTTCGCTCGGCGCATCAATAGTTACTCTTCTCAATGTCCTAAATTCAGGATCCATTGTAGTATCCCATAATTGTTCAGCATTCATTTCTCCAAGTCCTTTATATCTTTGCACTGAAGCACCTTGTCCAAATTCTGTAACTAATTTATCTCTTTGATCATCATTCCACGCATATTTTTTCTTAGTACCTTTTTTAACAAGATATAAGGGTGGAGTTGCGATATAGACATGTCCTAGTTCTATCAATTCCTTCATATATCGAAAAAAGAAAGTTAAAATTAAGGTTGAGATATGACTTCCATCAACATCTGCATCACACATTATAACTATTTTATGGTATCTTAACTTTTCAATATTTAATGCCTTACTATCTTCTTCTGTACCAATTGTTACTCCCAGGGCAGTATAAATATTTCGAATTTCTTCATTTTCAAAAACCTTGTGTTGCATAGCTTTTTCAACATTTAATATTTTCCCTCTCAAGGGAAGAATAGCTTGAAAATTTCTGTCCCTTCCTTGTTTTGCAGTGCCTCCAGCAGAATCACCCTCAACAAGAAACACTTCACACAATGAAGGGTCTTGTTCAGAACAATCAGATAGTTTTCCTGGTAAACCACCACCACTCATAACAGACTTTCTTTGAACCATTTCTCTTGCCTTTCTAGCCGCATGTCTAGCTTGGGCAGCTAGAATTACTTTTTGAACAATAATTTTAGCATCATTAGGGTGCTCTTCTAAGTAATTTTCTAACATTTCTGAAACAGCTTGAGAAACAGCAGATGAAACCTCTCTGTTACCTAGTTTTGTTTTTGTCTGTCCCTCAAATTGGGGCTCGGCAACCTTGACAGATACAATCGCGGTTAGTCCTTCTCTAAAATCATCTCCAGATATTTCAAATTTAAGTTTATCAAGTAATCCAGAAGAATCCGCATATTTTTTTAGGGTAGATGTGAGACCTCTTCGAAATCCCGATAAGTGTGTACCCCCTTCATGAGTATTTATATTATTAACATAAGAATGAAGATTTTCAGAATATGAAGTATTATAAATCATAGCTACTTCAACAGGTATATCATGTTTTTCTCCCTCAATAGAAATAACATTCTCAACAATTGGTTCTCTGTGTTCATCCAAGAATTTAATAAACTCCTTTAAACCATCTTTAGAATAAAAGGTTTCTCCTATATACTCTCCTTTACTATCTTTTTGTCTAAGATCTTTAATTGATAACGAAATTCCTTTATTTAAAAAAGATAACTCTCTTAATCTTTGAGATAAGGTTTCATAGTTATATTCTATTGTTTGATTAAAAATTTCTGTATCTGGTTTGAAAGTAACTAAAGTCCCTCTTTTTTTTGATGATCCAATCTCTTTTACTGGGGCTATCGGTTTTCCGCGTTCATAATCTTGTTCCCAAACTTTTCCATCTCTGTAGACAGTTGCTTTTAAAGCGGAAGATAATGCATTTACACATGAAACACCTACACCATGTAAACCACCTGATACTTTATATGAATCTTTATCAAACTTTCCCCCCGCACCTATCTTTGTCATGACAACTTCCAATGCAGAAACTCCTTCTTTTTTGTGAAGTCCAACTGGAATACCTCTTCCATTGTCTTCGGTTGTTATAGAATTATCATCATTTATGATAACTGATATGGTATCGCAATGTCCTGCTAAAGCTTCATCAATAGAATTGTCAACAACTTCATAAACTAGATGATGAAGACCTCTTAAACCTACGTCACCAATATACATTGAAGGCCTTTTTCTTACATGTTCCATTCCCTCAAGGGCCTGTATACTATCTGCAGAATATTTTTGGTTTTTTTTTGGCTCAGTCATAACTTTAAGAGCTTTTTTTGGAATATTTAATTTAAAATAAATATACGAAAAAGGTAGGCCATTATTGGGGTTAACAAGTCAAACTAAATAGGAGTTATCAACAATTTCCAATGATAAAAATTAAGAAATCAATAACCCTGGTCATGGATTTTTTTGACTGCTCTACCACTAGGATCATTCTGATTCTTAAAAGTCTCGTCCCATTCTAATGCAATTGGGGTACTACATGCAACTGAAGGAACAGAAGGGACGCTTAAAGCTGCACCATCACTCGGAAAATGGTCTTCAAATATTTCTCTGTAATAAAACTCCTCTTTATTTTGAGGTGTTTGAGTTGGAAATCTAAAATGAGCATTTTCAATCATGTTATCAGAAATATTTTCTTCGACGGTTTTTTTCAGTGTGTCTATCCAGCTATATCCTACACCATCAGAAAATTGCTCTTTTTGTCTCCATACAATAGATTCGGGTAAATAAGATTCAAAAGCTTTTCTTAATACCCATTTTTCCATCCTTTCAGGTGTTATCATTTTATCTTTAGGATTTAATCTCATTGCTACATCTATAAACTCTTTATCTAAAAAAGGCACCCTTCCTTCAATACCCCATGCAGCTAATGATTTATTTGCTCTCAAACAGTCGTATTGATGGAGTTTATTAAGTTTTCTTACAGTCTCATCATGAAAATCTCTTGCCGATGGCGCTTTATGAAAATATAAATATCCTCCAAAGAGTTCATCAGCTCCTTCTCCGGAAAGTACCATTTTTATTCCCAAAGACTTAATAGCTCTTGCCATCAAAAACATCGGAGTTGAAGCTCTAATAGTTGTAACATCGTATGTTTCTAGGTGATAAATCACTTCTCTAATAGCATCAAGACCCTCTTGAATAGTGAACTTTACTTCATGATGAATAGTTCCAATGTGATCCGCTACAAGTTTTGCAGCTTTTAAGTCTGGTGATCCCTCTAGTCCTACAGAGAATGAGTGTAATTGTGGCCACCATGCACTTTTTTTATCATTAGATTCAATTCTTTTTGATGAAAATTTCTTAGCTAAAGCAGATGTAATTGAAGAGTCTAATCCCCCAGAGAGTAAAACTCCATATGGAACATCACTCATCAATTGTCTATGAACGGCATCCGACAAGGCATCGTGTAGATCTTCAATTGAAGTTTGATTATTTTTGATATTTTCGTATTCGGACCACTCTCTATCGTACCATTTGACTGGTTCTTTATCACTACTAGTTAAATAGTATCCTGGGGGGAAAAGTTCAATTTTTCCGCATATACCCTCAAGAGATTTAAGCTCAGAAGCTACATAAAAAGTTCCATCTTTATCCCACCCCATATATAAGGGTATTATTCCCATATGATCTCTCGCAATAAAGTAATCACTTGTTTTATTGTCGTATAACGCAAAAGCAAAAATTCCATTTAAATGATTTATAAAGTCAGGTCCCATTTCTTTAAATAAAGGAATAATAACCTCACAATCGGACTTAGTTTTAAATTTATAATCACTAACATAATCATGTCTTAATTCTTCATGATTATATATTTCACCATTAACAGCTAAAATTAAAGATCCATCATCACTCAGCAATGGTTGCTGTCCTGATGTAGGATCAACAATAGCTAATCGTTCATGAGCAATAATTGAATTTTTATCTGAGTAAACTCCACTCCAATCAGGACCTCTGTGTCTAATCTTCTTGGACATTTCTAAAATTTGAGGTCTTAACTCAGATGATGTAGATTTTAGATCAAAAGCACAAACAATTCCACACATATTCAAATAATTTTTTCCAAAAATAACTAAATATATAATAAAATAAACCTTATATATAAATTTGATTAAATAATTAAATTATTTTATATAATAATATTAAAAAAATTAACTTTTTTAAAGTTTATATGAATGAAAAATAAAAATTTTAAATTAGAAACGATTACTGTAAACAATTTGGCCATCTAGTATAGTGGCAACAACTTTGGTAGAGGGAATATCTCTCTCATCAACCTTCATAATGTCTCTATCTAAAATCACAAAATCAGCAAATTTTCCAATTTCAATACTCCCTTTTTCTTTTTCCTCGAAATTAGCGTGGGCTGCCCATGAAGTCATGCCCATTAGTGCCTCATACCTTGATAAAGAGTTTTCTTTTTGAAAACCAGAAACTGGATAACCCAACAAGTCTTTTCTTGCTACTGCAGAATAAAAGGTATGAAAAGGATTGATTTTTTCTACAGGGAAATCAGTTCCTAAAGCAACTGTTCCTGACCAATCCAAAAGTTTCTTGTAAGCATAGCCGCCGTCCTTGAGTCTTTTATGACCTAAACGCTCGTCTGCCCAATACATATCACTCGTAGCGTGAGTAGGCTGAATAGAAGGAATAATTTTTGAATTAAATAACTGAAAGTCTTCAGGCGAAATTATTTGAGAATGCTCAATTCTCCACCTTGGATCTGACTTATTTTTTAAAACCTTATTATAAATTTCCAAAACAGTGCGATTTGCTGCATCACCAATTGCATGTGTATTCATCTGAAAGTCCGTCAATGATAATTTTAAAGCTAAACTATCAATTGATTCAAATGAAGTTATGTACTTTCCTTTATTGTTAATATCATCACTATAGGGCTCTTTTAAAACAGCCCCTCTAGAACCTAGAGCACCATCAGCATAAACTTTTACGGATCTAACATTTAATTTATCTGTTTTGTATGTGCCTTTTTTTATAAAATAATTAACGTCATCCTTAATATTTGATATCATCGCATATATCCTCATATTAATAATATTAGATTGCTGTAAACTATCTATTAGTAATATATCATTTTTAGAAAGACCTGCATCATCAACAGTAGTTAATCCATATTCAAAACATTTATTTTGCGCTGCGATTAAAGCCTTAACCTTATCAATATTTGTGGGCCTTGGAAGTGATTTAATTATCAAATTTTTTGGACTGTCAATTAATATACCTGTTAAATGTCCATCTTTCCTCATAATTGTTCCTCCAGGTAAATTTGTATTAAAATCAATTCCAGCAATATCTAATGCTTTTTGATTTACTAATAAAGCATGACCATCTATACGTTCTAAAACCACTGGAATTTCTGGAAAAACAGAGTCTAATTTCTTTTTATCAGGAAACTCATTTACTTTCCAATCGTTTTGATCCCAATATCTTCCATAAATGACTTTGGGCTTATTTTCTTTATAATAAGAGATAACTTTATTCAAGATTTCATTAAAACTCTTTGTTCCTCTAAGATTAAGTTGCTGATTCTCTAAACCATATTGGAGAAAATGACAATGAGCATCAATTAAACCAGGAATGATAGTTAAACCGTGAGCATCAACAACATTATCAGGATTATATTTATCATTTAAATCTTCACCTTCAAAACCTATGTCTAAAAAAACTCCATTTTTAACTACAAAAGATGTTGCCTGATCAAAGGTTTCATTGGCGGTATATACATTAGCATTATAAACTAATAAATCAACCTTTTGACCACATGAAACTAATAGAAAAGAAAAAAAGATTAAAAAATATTTTTTCATATACTTGATAAAAAAACCTTGATATCAAATTTAAATTAAATACTTGGAGCTATGAAATTTTAGTTTAAAAAGTTAAATCAAAACTGTACCTGATACCCCCAATAAATAAATTTTCATTAAGTCTAAAATAATCCCATTGATTAATATCTTTTCCAAAATTAAACTGCATCCTAATGTATGTTTGTAGTTTTCGTGCTAAACGATAATTAAACTCTGTTTTTATTTGGGTTAATGTTGATAAACTTTTTATGGTTGTGGGGCTAGTTTGAATATCCTGATTTAAAAATACATTTCTATATGCAGATGGTCTTTGTCCTAAAAATCTTGCATCAATTTTTATATTAAACTTATTCTGAAGCCTCATATTCAGATCGATCGAACCTACAAAATCAGGTAAATTCCATGGGTTTGAAATTTTCTTTTGATCATAATCATAATTAATAAATGATAATTTTAATGAATTTTCATCATTTTGAAGAAATATTAATTCTGAATAAAAACCAAACTTATTTATATCGTCATATACTAAACCAAATGAGTTTGCTAATCTGTACCCATTATTTATAACTGAATTGTCGTAAGCATACCGTTTAAAAAAAAAAGCATTTTTTTGACTATTAAAATGAGTTCCAAAAACAAATTCAATTTTTGAAGTTAGTGAAGATTTGAATCCAAATCTACCCTCATATAAATTTTGTGTTGGAATTAAATTTATTGTGGGCGCTACAAAAGGATTTAAGTATGAGGATGTCTTATAACTATTTAAATTAATACCTCCAACAATAGTCAGATATGGCTGAAATTTGGAACCATTTTGTCCATACGATAGCAGAATTTCAGGATTAAAAAATATTTTAGGTGTGGAATTCCCCTGAATATTTGTCATGTAATTAATTTTTCCTCCAATTTGGTATTTAAATTTATGTTGAATACTACTAAACTGAATAAGAGTTTCAAATTTTGAATAATTTGATTGAATTGAATTTCTGTTTTGATAACCCTGAGAAAAAAAAGAATTTACCAAATCAAATTTTGGTATTATCAAAAAATTTGTATTTAAAAATGATAACAATATATCCGCCTTTATTTCTATAATTTGTTCATTAGAATCAAAGGAATCAAAATTTGAATTGAAATTTAATGAGGCAGTTTTTACGAATCTATCATAAAATTTCCAATTAGATAAAAAATTAATTTCAGTTCTATTTTGTCTTGTATCTATTTTATTTAAAAGAATAGGATCGTTTAATATTTCAGATTCTGAATAAATACCATAATAATTATTAGTAGAAGATCTTACATGAAAAGAATGATTTATCTCATTTTTATTTGAGGAGTATAAATGATTTAATGCAAATGCAAATACAGATTCATCACTTTCTACGAGGGATGAACTCACATTACCATAATTAAAACTAACTATATCAACATTAAAACTTTGAAGCTTATCTATCCTAAAGCTATTGCTTAAATCTAAATATAATTGGTTTCTATTACCAAAACCAAAGTCAAGATGATTATTAAAACTGGGATGTTGTGAAATATTTCGCTGCAATTTTAAAGGACTAGCCTTGTTTGGACTAAAGGTTGATATAACAGGGATTTGGAGCAAATCGTAAGTTATAGAAGAATTGGAAGAAAGATCCATAAAACTACTGGATACTCTTGAGCGAATTTTATTCTTGTTTGCAAGCTTTGGGGAATATGATTTGGTAACAGTCAATTCCTGAGTAGTAATATTTGTCTGGTTTTCTTGACAATAGATGTTAATCATTAAGAATAAGAAAAAAATAAATGTAAGATTCTTATTCATTACTATTTTTTTTTATTTCTAATGATGAATTTCTTTTAGAAATTTTTCTATTTACTTCAATCAATAGTTCCTCAGCAATTGATATTATATCAGGGAATTTTTTGAAATTATCTATTAGATTTTCCAAAATATAAGAGGATTGAAAACTATCATCAAGTTCTATGAAATTTTTAGCCATAAGTAAAATACTTTTTGCACTCCATATTCCTGAATTACCGTACTTGTTAGAAATATTAGCAATAACTTCATTAGATTTTTCATATTCACCTTTCAAGAAAAATTGATATGCTTTATAATAATTTGCTTCAGCCGCTAGTATAGATTTTGGGGAATCCTCGAGTAACTTAAATTTTTCATAAGCCACCAACGAGTCTTTCAAATAAATAGATGAACGAGCGAAAACTTCTATTGCATCTTGATAAATATTTGAATCAATATATTTTTGATTTAATATTTCATTGGAAATATCTCTTGCTTTAAAAAACTCTTCTTTTGAAAAATAAAGAGCCATAAGATTGGTGTTAGCAAAATTTATATTTTCTTGATAAACACTTATCTGTTTGAGCCTAACTAATAATAATTCGGTATTTAATCCTTGATTTAAATTTTGAAGCGACAAAATAGCATTAACTAGAGACTTTTCAGAATATTCATTAAACGGAAGATTAATTATTTGCTCATATAATTGAAAAGCATTATCCCATTGTTTTTCTTGAAAATTTATATCTGCTAAATAGTACTTTAACAATATTGTTTTTGAATGATTAGGATACCTTAATAAAAAATCTTGAATTTGTTTTTGAGCTTGTTTATTCTTTTTTTCAAAAAAGTATTTTTCTATTGACTCAAAGGCTGAATTAGATATTTCAGATTCTGAAAAAGAGTTGATTTGTTCTTTTTTTAACCACTCAGAAAAAACATCAACCGTTCCAGTCTCAATTGATATTTCCTTTAGAGTATTTAGAGCTTGATTGGTAACTTGGTCACCTTTAAAAATTTTTACTGTTTTTTCCAAAATTAATTTAGCTTCCAATAATTGATCATCGTTATATAAAATAAGTGCTTTGTTTAAATAGCTTCTCCCAGAGAAAATACTCTTCGGATATTTATTTAATAATTTATTGTAGGAGTTTATGGCATAATCGTAATTCTCTATATATGTATATGTTTTTGCGAGCTCAAATAATGATCTATCAACCATTAAATTATTTTGATCTGAAGTAGTTAAATCTACTAAAATATTGATTTTTAAATCATATTTCTCTAAAAAACCATACGATAAAGCCTTTTGAAATAGAACATAACTCAAATCTTTATCAGAAAGACTAGCAACTTTATTGTAAGTTTCTATTGACTTCCTGTATTTTGAAATTGCGAAATAACTGTCGGCTAACCTGAGATAAGTATCCAACAAATAATCTAAACTTAAATCTTTTTCTTTTTTTAAATTATTCTCAAAATATTGAATTGCTAAATCATAATTATTTAAGTTAAAGACTGAATAACCTATTTCATACCAAAAATTTATATCAAGATTTAAGTTATTTTTCCTTGTGTATTGAAAATATTTATCGAATGAGTTTTTTGCTGCACCATATGAATTAGACTCGAATTGAGATTGGCCATTCAAAAGTAAGCTTCTTGCGGTAACCACCGGATTTTTATCTAATTTAATTGAATTTGATAAAAATGGTTGAGCATCAACGTACAATCCACTTCGATATAATTCAAGTGCTTTTAGATAGAATACTTTTTGAAGAGTAAATTCATCTTTAAATGGATCTGCAGATTCAAGTATTTTAATTGCAGAATCATAATCCCCTCCATTTGTATATGATAAAACTAATAAGGATTTTATTTTTTCTAAGTTTCTATTTTTTGGATAATTATTCAAGAAACGAATCAATACATTGGTATAAGATTCAAAAGGATTTCCTATTTCAAAACCTAACTTAGCATATTGAAGTAATGCATCTTCTTTTATATTTTTATCAAAATTCATTTCAGATGCCTTTTTAAAAGCACTTAAAGCTTCAATTTTTTTTTCTTCTTTTAAATAACAATCCCCTAAATGGTAGAAAGCATTTTGAGACAAGGAGTTCGATTGATTAATAATTTTATTAAACTGATCTATCGCGCTATCATATTTTTTTCCACTATAATAAGCATAACCTAACTGATAAAAATCTTCGTTAGTCCATTTATCTTTAATTCCTTTATAAGCAACCAAAAAAGGTAATGATTCTTTGTAATTTTTTAAATTAAAGTGACTCTCCCCTATTATCTTAGATAAATCTGATTCATATACTTTATTAGATTTTTTTAATAATTTATTTCCTAAATCTATAGCTTGCTGAAACCTTCCAAGCTTAAAGTTCATGTCAACCTGAAAATAGTCAAGATCATTTTTTGAAGAAGTTTTAACATCTAACTGACTAAATTCACTCTGGGCATTTACATAATCATCCATTTGATAGGCAATATGGCCTAAATAATAATGTGCGTCAGACTCGTACTGGCGTGTATTCTTAACTTTTTCTAAATATGGTTTCGCAGCGCTGTATCTTTTAACATGGAAAAGAGAATATCCTTTATTAAAATTAAATTTATCCTTTAATTCGCCCATAAACTGTTTATCATCTAATCTTCTATACCATTTAAGTGCATATGAATACTTATTATTTTTAAAGTAAAAATTCCCTATGTCAAAAGGTAATGTGCTTCCCAATTTACTTATTGGGTTTTTCTCCAAATAATATGGCAGCTGTCTGTCAGCACCAGTTTCATTGTTTCTTAATTTAGAAAGTAGAATTAAATAGTTTTTTGAATAATATGAACTTGACCCAAAAATCTCTGATAATCTTAGACTGGAGGGAGTGTTTGCATAGGCATTATTTGAAAAAAGTACTTCGGCCCTATCATTTAAATTAAATTGGAAATTTTGGCAATACAATCCATTAGATAATATAAAAAAACAAATATATAATCTAATATAAAACATGTTCAAAATTAGCATTTTTAAAAAGCTTATTGATGACTAAGTATTTTAATTTAAGCGATATTTTATCAACAATTTTTAGAAATAAAAAAGTTAAAAGTTACTTTTGAATTATTAATCAACAAAAATCTCGGTGGTTTATCTAGATTCAATCACAATATCACAAGGAAGTAAGATTATTTTAAGCGACATAGGGTTTAAGGTTAACCAGGGAGAATTTGTTTTTTTAATTGGAAAAACTGGAAGTGGAAAAAGCAGCTTAATTAAGGTTTTGTATGGAGAAATTTTTGTTGAGGGTGGAAAAGGAAGTTTAGTGGGATTCAATCTTAATAATTTAAACAAGAATAATATTCACTTATTAAGAAGAAAAATCGGAATTGTTTTTCAAGACTTTAAACTACTCCAGGACATGACTATTTTTGAAAACATGAATTTTGTTCTCAAAGCAACTGGATGGCGAGATAAGAATAAAATTAATGAAAGAATAAATGAAGTATTAAATTTAGTCTCAATTGAAGCTCCGTTGGAAAAATATCCTTTCGAACTATCTGGTGGAGAACAACAAAGAGTTGCAATTGCAAGAGCTTTATTAAATAATCCTAAATTGATAATTGCTGACGAGCCAACAGGAAATCTAGATCCTGAAACAAGTGAATCAATTATGGAACTATTAAAAAAATTAAATGAAAATGGGATAACAATCTTGATGGCCACTCACGATTACAACATGATTGTAAAGTTTCCTGGAAAAATATTTAAATGTGAAAAAGGTGAAATATTTGAGGTAATAACAAAAAGGAATTAATTATTACTTTGTTTTCTCTTTCTATCTTTCTCATCTAATATAGTTTTACGTAACCTAATATATTTTGGGCTTACCTCTACATACTCATCTTCTTGAATATATTCCAAAGCTTCCTCTAACGAAAATTTAAGAGGTGGGGCTAATTTCACTTTATCATCTGACCCAGATGCTCTTACATTTGAAAGTTTTTTTGTTTTGGTCACATTGATAACCATATCATCTCCTCGAGAATTTTCACCAATAACCTGACCAGTATAAACCTCTTCGTTTGGAAAAATAAAAAACCTACCTCTTTCCTTTAGCTTATCAAGAGAGTATGGAATCGCAGAACCTCTTTCCATAGATATTAAAGATCCATTAATCCTGCTTGGAATGTCACCTTTGTATGGCTGGAATTCTTTAAACCTATGATTCATTATAGCCTCTCCTGCTGTTACAGTTAATAATTGATTTCTTAGACCTATTATACCCCTGGAAGGAATTTCAAATTCACATAACATTCTAGATCCTTTTGGATTCATACTTTTAATCTCACCCTTTCGGTTTGTTACCATCTCTATTGCTTTTCCAGAGACATTCTCAGGTAGATCAATAGTTAATTCTTCTATCGGCTCACATTTATTTCCATCTATTTCCTTAATTATAACTTGTGGTTGACCAATTTGAAGTTCATATCCCTCTCTTCTCATGGTTTCAATCAAAATTGATAAGTGTAGAACACCCCTTCCATAAACTATAAATTTATCTGCAGAATCAGTAGTTTCTAATCTCATTGCTAGATTTTTTTCTAACTCCTTTTCTAATCTGTTTTTTATGTGTCTTGAAGTAACATACTTTCCGTCCTTGCCAAAAAAAGGAGAATCATTTATAGTAAACAACATACTCATTGTTGGTTCATCTATTTTTATTTTAGATAAAGGTTCGGGGTTTTCAATATCGGCAACTGTGTCACCAATTTCAAAGTTTTCAAGTCCGACTATTGCACATAAGTCACCAGGAATTACATTATCCACTTTTTTTCTTCCTAAACCATCGAAAACAAACAATTCTTTTATTTTTGATTTTTCAATTTGACCTTCTCTTTTGACTAAACTAACATTCATGTTTGATGATAAAACACCTCGTTGTAGTCTGCCAATTGCAATTCTCCCAGTAAAAGAAGAAAAATCCAAAGAAGTAATCAATAATTGAGTGGAGCCTTCTAATATTTTTGGAGATGGAACGTGCTCAATTACCATATCTAGAAGTGATGAAATATCTTTACTTGGTTGCTTCCAATTAGAACCCATCCAGTTATTTTTTGCAGAACCATAAACTACAGGAAAATCCAATTGCCACTCATCAGCACCTAGTTCATACATTAAGTCAAAAATATCCTCATGAACTTGATCTGGAGTACAGTTCTCTTTATCAACTTTATTTATTACTACGATCGGTTTTAGCTTAAGATCTATAGCTTTTTGAAGGACAAATCTCGTTTGAGGCATTGGACCCTCAAAAGCATCAACAAGAAGTAAACCTCCATCCGCCATATTTAAAACACGTTCTACTTCTCCTCCAAAATCAGCATGGCCTGGAGTATCAATTATATTAATTTTTGTGTTTTTATATT
>MDTC01214492.1_pt1 | contig 15594 bp, 13 predicted proteins | sample 811181 | NCBI WGS metagenome assembly MDTC01 (sample SAMN05326644, study PRJNA326480) | marine metagenome | isolation source: seawater | place: Pacific Ocean: North | collected 2011
AGCGCAGCAGCAACAACAACCTCAAGCTTCAATATCACCGCACCTTTGGTTATTTCTTATCGGTGAGCAGGGCCCGCTCTGGCACCGTGCCAGATCACTGGATCCGGCGCCAAACCCTGACCAATGAGGAACGCTTTATCACCCCAGACCTCAAAGCAAGAGAGGGGCAGATCTTTCAGATGCGTGCCCGTGCTGCGCAACGCGAATACGAACTGTTCTGCAAATTGCGAGGTCAGGTGGGGGAGAACGCAGAGGCGATACGCCGTGCAGCGCGGGCCCTAGCAGGCCTTGATGCTTTGGCCAGCCTTGCTGAGACTGCCGCAACAGGAGGTTGGTGTGCTCCTGAGATCACGGCCGATCGCAGCCTGATCATTCAAAAGGGCCGTCATCCGGTGGTTGAGCAGCTGCTGGTGGAGAGTTCATTCACTCCGAATGACAGCGATCTGGGAACAGGAATCGATCTGGTGGTCTTGACCGGTCCGAATGCCAGCGGAAAAAGCTGCTACCTCCGCCAGATCGGTTTAATTCAGCTGCTGGCCCAAACAGGGAGTTGGGTGCCAGCCCATTCGGCCAAGATCGGGATTGCCGATCGGATCTTCACTCGGGTCGGCGCCGTGGATGACCTCGCCGCTGGCCAATCCACCTTCATGGTGGAAATGGCAGAAACGGCCAACATCCTTCATCACGCGAGTGAACGCTCACTCGTACTCCTCGACGAAATTGGGCGAGGGACTGCCACGTTTGATGGCCTTTCCATTGCCTGGGCGGTAAGCGAACATCTGGCCGGCAATCTCCAAGCACGCACAGTCTTTGCAACCCATTACCACGAGCTCAATGCCCTGGCAGGAGAGAGAGCGAATGTGGCCAACTGCCAAGTACTGGTGGAAGAAACAGGCAGCGATCTGGTGTTCTTGCACCGGGTGGCTGCAGGTGGCGCTAGCCGCAGCTACGGAATTGAAGCCGCTCGATTGGCAGGGGTACCTCAACCCGTAGTCCAAAGAGCCCAGCAAATCCTCGATCAGCTTGCCATTTGAAATACGACGCTTGATAGTTACCACCAAAGATTGAATCTACAAATTAGACTTCAAAATTTAAGTCCTCACAATAATAAAATGATGACATCAATTACCCATGAAATCCATTAAAGTTGCTTTTTTAAAAAATTTTGTCAATACTTAATGGTGTTCCGCGACGATATACCTGCCTGGCATGGCGCCCAAGTAGCTGACTTAATAAAGAGGGTGGTGCTCCATCACCAGGCCGTACAATCCGCAAATTCTCCGTTGTAAAAGTTTCACCTTCAGCGATGTCCTGAGCGACATAAATGGAACGCCGAAAGACCAAACTTTTTTGCTCTACTTCTGTAGGCCCGTATCGCACCTTTCCAAGGGCACTCCAGGCACGATGAGATTCCAAAACCAACATTTGTAGTTCATGGGGTTCGAGAGAAAAGGCGCTGTCCACTCCACCTTCGGCACGCGAAAGAGTGAAATGCTTCTCAATCACCGATGCACCTAAAGCGACAGAAGCCACTGCAACACCCACACCCATCGTGTGATCACTTAGGCCAACCTCCACATCAAACAAGTGTTTCAAATGTGGAATTGTGGAAATATTTGTATTCTCAGGCGTTGCCGGGTAAGTACTCGTACATTTTAGCAAGATTAACTCCTTACATCCAGCCTCTCGGGCTGCACCTACAGCCATCTCCAGCTCTCCCAACGTGGCCATTCCCGTTGAAATAATCAATGGTTTTTGAGTAGCTGCCGCCTTAGCAATCAATGGCAGATGATTATTTTCAAAGCTGGCGATTTTGTACGCAGGAGCATCAAGCTCCTCAAGAAAATCAACGGCCGTCTCATCAAAGGGTGAACTAAAGCAAATCAACCCCAACGCGCGTGCGCGTTCCATGATCGGGGCATGCCATTCCCACGGGGTGTATGCCTTTTTGTAGAGGTCGTGAAGGTTCTGGCCCGACCAGAGGGAGTTGGGATCGTTGATCTCAAAACTGCCACCACGCGCATCGAGGGTCATCGTGTCGGCGGTATAGGTCTGCAGCTTGATGGCATGGGCCCCGGACTGGGCAGCAGCCTCGACGATTGCCAGAGCCCGCTCCAGGCTCTGGTTGTGGTTGCCGCTCATCTCGGCAATCACAAAGGGGGGATGTCCTGGGCCAATAAAACGGCCTTCAATCTCAATCGTCATAAGGCGGAGTTTTTCGAAACGGGTTGACTCGCTGCTATCGGCATAATTTTCACATCGGCATGGAGCCCGTCGCTGCGCTGGGATACGCGGCGAAACTCCAGCCGCATGCCGTGAACTTCCAGAAACGCATGGGGATAGCCCTCGGCGTCGAGCATGCGGATCTGGTCGTACCAGGAGCCCAGATCTCCCTCCGGGCATCTGGCCAGATTGCTCTGGGCTGGAGTTCTGCGGCTGAACAGCACCGGTTCTCCTTGCTGGGGAGTGGCAACGGGCTCCTCGCGCACGATTTGTTCAATCATCTGCTCAATAACACAGTCAGCCCGGAGAAAGATTTCTTCTGCGCTGCCATGCAGACTTAAAGACTGTTTGATAAAAATGTCACCAGCATCCAAGCCAGCGCCGCATCTCAGAGCTGTGAGCATGGTGCTGCTGTGTCCTCGCTGGATCAGATTCTGCAACGGGCTGCCACCCCGGCCGTAAGGCAAGTCGGTCATATGGAAGATCACAGTTGGCCATGAACCCCAGATCGATTCGGGGATCAAATGGCTCCAGTGCGGCACAAAGATCCACTGGGGATTGATCTCCGCTACAGCTTCTGAGGTGAGCTTGGCGGGTTCTGCAATGCTCTCAACGGAGCGGTTGAGTTGTCGGCTGAGACGATCAGCCAATGCGCTGTTCCAAGGACGACTGGAGAGCAACAGCAGGGGGCGTTGGTGGAGAGGTGAAATGGGACCCATCAGTGGCTCGTTATTCCCAAAGCGAAAACGATGAAGTCGGTATGTTCATCATGACAAGCAGTTTGGAGTTCCTAAACCCCACATAAGCTCATTCAGATGGCAGATTCAGGTGTAGCTCCGGCCGCGCCATTGGAAGAAGGCCGGATAACGCTCGTTGTCGACCACCCGCAGCAAATTGAACTGCTCCGCCAAAGACAGCTCTGGATCCAACCGGGAGTCAGCAGCCCGGCGGCGGGGGTAATGACTGGCTTCGCCGTACTGAGGCTTGGCTGCATCTACCACCTCCTGGTGGCGATCAAACCAGGCCAAACAGAGCTCAAAGGTGGCACTTGCCTGCAAGGCGCGCCACTCACCCACCAGCTCATGACCCTGGAGCGTGATCTGCTGCTGTAAGTAGATGGGGCCGGCATCAAGATCGGCAACGGCTTCAAACATGGTGATGGGGATGGAGCTGGCCCCCTCAAGGATCTGCCAAGTCATCGGACTCCAGCCCTGACCCTGAGGCAGGGCGCTCTCGTGCACCACCAGGTTGTGGCGGTGGAGAGCCAGCTGATCAGCATTGAGCAAACGACCACAGCTCAGCAACAGGCACACATCACCGGGGCATAGCGCTGCAGGAGTGTGGATCCAACGCACTGCATGGCCCCGCTGCCACAGCGCAGCTATCAGATCTGGAAGAAAAGCATTGAGCCAACTGCCACGATCGCTGAGCAGTGTGATGCGGCCGGGCGCCAATGCCAGCGATTCACCGCCCGAGAGTGGGGGGAGCATTCCGAAAAGAGTTCTGCATCAGATGTGAAGCCAGCGCGAGCAAAGCAGGTATTGCTGGCGGTGTTGCCATTGAGCACCTCTGCAACGGCTTCAGCAGAAGGCCCCCAGCGTTGTTCCATCGCTTGAAGACCTAGCCGCACCACCTCAGCAGCCAACCCATTCCCACGAGCACAGCGATCGAGCGAGAGATCTACCGCGGCCTCTCTGGCATTAGCTCCAGCGCTGGCGGGCTGCTGATCAAAGCGGATCTGGCCGATCGGACAGCCATCTGCTGTCGTGGCGATCAGCAAGAGGCGGTTCGGGTCTGTCAGACCTTTCTGAAACCAGTGGTGGTGATCTTTTGGTGCAATTGGCTCCTGCGAAAAGCTATTGGCGCGCACCTGAGGATCGTTAGCCCAATTCAAGAGCAGAGATTTGTCCGCAGCGATGGCTGGTCGCAGACTGATCGCCCCCCGGGGGCCCAGCATCGCCATCGCCAGGCGTGGTGCACCCCAGCCATCAGTTAGTGCAGTAGCTGCTTTTTCAAGCTTCCGCTCAGTCATCAGAGGCAGCAGCGCGGAGCGGATCTGCTCGGCAGTGACGTCAGCCCCATCGCCCAACAGCTGGAGATGGCCAGCCTGATCAAGGGCCTCTGAGAAAGGCAGTTGATTCGCAGCAATGGCCACCACCAGGCTCGGCAGGCCAAGACAGGCTCTTTCCCAAGTGGTGGCACCACCAGCGCCGATCGCCAGATCCGCCCGGGCGATCAAGCCGGCCAGGCTCGGCAGAGGTCCGTGCAGGGTGGTGTGAGGCCTACGGGCCACCAGCTCTGCAACCGCCTGGCGGTGGGGGCTTTTAAGCCCCAGCACCACATCCACAGCCAGATCAGCCAGTGCCGGATCCATCAAGGCCTCAAGCGCCCGACCCGTGAGATTGGAAGGATCTACCCCCCCGAAGAACACCAGAACCCGACGCAGCTCGGTGCGCGGCGGAACCAGCGGATGCAGCTGGGCATATTCCGGCCCCAGCAAGGCGTAATGGGGCCCAAGAAGCTGGCGGCATTGCGATGGCAGCAGATCCTGATAGCGCTGATGAGTGGCCTCGCCAAAGAAGTTCTGATCCAACAAAATTTCGGCTTGGTGGGGCCGGTCAGCCAGATCGTCGATCACCAGCAACTTGGGAGGTGCTTCGCCAACAGTCAGGCCAGCAACCAGCTGCTGTTCCCAACGAGCATCAAGGCCGTAGTGGTCTGCCACCAGCCAGCTGGCGCTCTTGATGCCGGCAGTAGCAAGAACCTGAAGGCACTGGGCGGCATCCTGCTCCTGAGTGCAACCAAGCCAGGAGCTGTAAAAATCGCGGCCATCCAATCCGCTGCAGGCAGCCAACATCTGCTCCGGTAGAGCCAGCACCGCAAACTCTGGCTCCAGCAGATTGGTCAGATCACCGGGCTGGCGACGACATAAAAAGCTGACCTCAGCACCACGACGCTGCAGCTCTCGGGCCAGGGTGCGGCAGCGCATCACGTGCCCACTGCCGATCATCAGGGATGCATCGCAGCGGATGAGGATGCGTGTCATACCAGCTGCCGCAGCAGGCAAAACGCTTCCGCTGCTTCGACGCCCACCTGAGCGCCGCGCCAGCGTGCCAGATGTTCAACTGCCTTAAGGGAGCGGGCGTGGGGCCAGTCGCGCATTTCACTTGAGTAGGACAACAGAGCTTCCCGTTTGCGCTCCCATTGACCTGAAATATCCACAAACCAGTTGGGCTGAAAGGCCTGGGCAGAGCCCGGCGGCTGCCATTCCGTGCTGCTCGCCACCTCAAAACTGAGCAACCGCTTCACCAGATGACCAGGCATCGGCCTGCATGCCGTCACCACTGCCTCATGTAATCGGCGATGATCCACATTCACGTCACCAGCATGGTGAACGTAAACACACTCTGGTTGGTGGCGATCAACGCTTTCTTCAATGCGTTTGATGAGATCCAGACGATCCAAGGAATCCAAGCGGTTATCGGGAAGATCGAGTAGCTCCACACCCGCTGCACCAAGGATTGATCCAGCCGTATGTGCCGCTTTAGCCAGGGCTGAAAGTTCATCACAAACTTGGACTCGATCACGCTTTTGCTGGCGTGACGTTGAGCCCTCCACAACGATGAGCACCTGCACTTGATCCCCAGAATCGGCGTGCCGGGCAATGGTTCCGCCGCAACCAAGTACTTCATCATCGGGATGGGCCGCTACCACCAAGACCTTTTTCTTTGAAGCCAAAGCCATACCTAAACGCACCCTTTCAATTCAGGCGTTTGAAGCCACCGTGACAGACTGGCCCTTCCAGTAATTCCTCAACGGATCGGCCTGCCTCGCACTCAGCAATCATGCCAAAAACCTGATCGAGTGCCTCCAGATACGGCTCCAGCACATCGGGCGTATGAGCTGTGCAGACATAGCAGCTCGTGGCCGCCAAGTAGCCCTTCTTGAGCATCTCCTGTGTGATCAGTGTCTTGTAAGCCAAAGCATGAGGGCTCTTGATGGCAAATCCCGTAAGAGCCGGCAGGCCGTTATGAGTGAGGCTTAATCCATAACGATCGGCAAGTTCCTGCCAGCGCCGGCGAAGCTCCAATCCTGTAGTAGTCACCTGCTCCCAGCTGCGCTCACGCTCCATCACCTCAAGAGTTTTCAGAGCAGCCGTGGGACCAATGCGTTCCGTCCAGAAGGTGCTGCTGATGAATGTGCTTTGGGCAGCTTCCATCACGGCACGACGTCCGATGATGGCCGTGATGGCATAGCCATTGCCGAGGGCCTTGCCAAACATCGCCATATCGGGTTCAACGCCATATTTCAGATGCAGCCCGCCGAAGGTTTCGCGGAAGCCTGAGGTGCATTCATCAAAGATCAGAACGATGCCGCGGCGCGTGCAGAGCTCACGAACACCCTCCAGAAAACCGGGATCAGGAGGGCCGCTGCGCTGCACCTCCATCTTCACGGCCGCCAACTCGTGGGTGGAGGCGATGCTCTCGAGCTGATCCAAACGATTGAAACTGAACGGCTGCACGGTTCCCGCTAGTCCACGCGGCACACCATTGGGTTCTAGACCCGGCAGCAGGTGCTCCTCCAATCCGGAGTCGTTCTGAAGGTTCGTGGCCAGATACCAGTCATGCCAGCCGTGATAGCCGCAAATGGCCACCGTGTCTCGCCCTGTGGCTGCGCGGGCAATACGTATCGCGATTGCATTCGCCTCTCCGCCGCTGCGAGCGAAACGAACCATGTCTGACCAGGGATGCATTGCCACCAGCCGCTCAGCTAGCCACACCTCCTCAGGGCAATTGAGGGTGCTCATATTGCCAGCAGCCACGGTCGCTGCCACAGCCGCATCCACCTCGGGGTGGCCGTAGCCGAGCAGGTTGGTGCCGATTCCCATGATGCTCATATCGATGAGCTCCCGCCCATCTAGATCCCAAACCCGACAACCCTTTGCCCTTGAGAAATATGCAGGCCAATGCTCGGGCAAAAACATTTCTGCCCGCTTGGAAAGCAACAGATTGCCGCCGGGGATCACTCGCTTAGCACGACGCCAAAGCTTTTGCCCTTCTCCCATCTGAGACCCCTCATTACGAGCAAACCTGGTATTAGCAATAAAAAGATTTGGCGATTTCATCTGCAATGCATACACCTGCTGCCAAGTGAAATCAGATCGTCCTTCAAAATGATCAACCACCGCACGAATCACCTCCAAATCTTCTGGTTCATCAACGGTCCAACGAGAAGAAGAAATATCAACTTCATTTTGCTTACTTGCTATACGACAACGATTACTTTCACGAATCCATGGCGTAACATGTTCACGCTGCGTGTGATTAATGCATTCTGCTTCCGCCATCAGCAAAACATCGCGTGAAAATATCTCAATATCTAAGCCATCCGGATAAGACGGCGGGGCACAATTACTCAAATAATCAATATCAGAACTTAATTTAAACTCAGCGACCATTTCGTCGAGAAGATCTGGATCGACAAAAGGACAATCTCCAGTAATCCGCACCAAGATTTGCGCATCGGTTAGTGCAGTTGCAAGGGCATAGCGAGCTAATACATCCCTTTGATTTCCTCTAATAAGTTTTAGGCCAAGAGCATGTCCAGATTCAGCCAAAGTATCATCTGACGAGCTATCAGTAGTTGCCAAAATAATTTCATCTACAGATGAACTACGCTGCAATCTCTCAATGATGAATTGCAACATAGGCCTACCACTAATATCTGCAAGAACTTTTCCAGGCAGTCGGCTCGAACCCATACGAGCCTGCAAAATAACCGCGACTTTCAGAACCATCAGTCTCCTACAGAATTCGTTTCAAACTTTCTCAAGACCGTTGAGGCCACCCACTCATGAGCATTATCCGTGTAGTTGCGTTTTGATGCCTTACATGATGTTTAGTGGCAACATAAGAAGGATACCAAGCAAACATGCCAGGCAAATTTGATTCATAGTTAACAACGCGATCAAGGTGATGATAGGCATTCACCTTCTCATGAGGCGACCAAAAATCAAGAATAGAAAGCCAAGACTTAAGCTTCATCACACGATCAGCCTCTGCAGCGATCTTGAACAAATCTGCCCGGTCGCAGAGACACAAACAAAAACCAAAAATCAACAGATCAATCATTGAATCAGCAGCTGGCAATGCATCGGCTGTACTTACTGTGCCAAGAAGACCTGCTGAAGTCACCGAACGAACAGCTAGCGCACTTGGATCCACGCCTGCTACAGACCAACCGAAATTTGGTTGAATGCTTTTCAAGCGAAGGCCATGGCCGCAACCCACTTCCAGTACAGACACCTCCGGACCTCTGGGCAGAGGCAAATTAGCAAAAACGTTGACCAACTGATCGTTCTCAGTCCATTGAGCTACATCCTTAGCTCCAGTCTTTCGATTTCGCTGAAACCACGTATCGCCCTCGCCAAGAAGAAAAAGCTGTCGCTTAGAGGGTGAAGTCATCTTGATGGCCAGCAACGGGGATCTAAATCAGCTCGATTGCCCCAGGCCCAATAATCCAACTCCCCTATTTCAGCAGACAAAGAACGACCCCAAGCTTGGAGAATTTCCTCTAGCTCATCTGCTGTTAAGACCCCAATCAGCAGCGCCTCAAGCGACTGACACGATCGGGCAAAAACAAATGCTGCTTCCAGCAATGTGAGGCCTTGGTTAACCAAATATTGTTGCAACTTGGCATGATGTGAACGAAAATCAGACGAGAGAAATTCAGGCCAATAGGTAGAAGGTTGCAACAGAAGACCTTGCAAGAAAAGACTTCGAGCATGGACTCCAATTCCAAGTGAATGCAGACGCGCCAACGTACCATCTCTCAATAACCTCTGGTCATAAAGCGAGAGCGGTAGCTGAATTAACTGCAGGCGATCTAATGGGAGACCTTCTAATTCTTTTGCCTCATAGATCGAAACGCCGATACGATCGACCAGACCACGCCTACGCAAACTTTCGAGCCAATCGAGCAATTTATCACCATCAACCCCACTCAAATCAGCAGCACTGTGCAATAAAAACCCATCCAATCGATCTGTTGATAAACGCTGAAGACTGGATTGCAAATTGACCTCCCAAGTATCTTGCGGCGCATTGGCAGGCAACTTACTAATTAATCTATAATGGGCTGAAGGTGGGACACATCGTCCAACAACTTCTTCAGCAGAGCCATAGGCCTGGGCTGTATCTAGCCATTGAATACCTGCTATGCCCGCCCTTTTGAGGATTGAACGCACTTCGCTTTCAGGCACCTGTCCACGAGAGTTAGTCACGCCGTAAGGCAAACCAAATTGAACCGTGCCTAAGCACAACTGAAGTGGCATCAGTGGAGAAGAAAATTTCTCAATACGCTGACCACTCGCTTTTGCTCATCCTCTAACAAACCTGGATAAAGAGGAAGGCTGATGGCGCTCGTGGCGTAGGCCTCTGCTTCAGGAAATTGATTTTCGGCAAACCCCAAATGCCTGTAATAAGGCTGAAGATGTACAGGGCTGTAATGCAGTTGCACCCCGATTCCTTTCTTACGCAGATGTTCAAATAGCTGCCGATGCTTCCCCACGCTGGGCTGTTGCATTCGAATCACAGCCAAATGCACCGAGCTCAGTACTGCCTTGGGAACCTCCATCAACTTCACGGGCAAATCCATCAACATCTTTTGGTACGTCTCAAGCAATCGGTTGCGCTCCGCCACGATTTGATCGAGCCGTTCCAATTGGCTCAAACCCAGGGCAGCCTGAATATCAGTCATCCTGTAGTTAAATCCCAATTGCTGCTGTTCGTAGACCCAAGGCCCCGCTGCTGGGTGCTCAAAACGAGCGACATCACGGACGATGCCGTGGCTGCGCAGTTCCACCATGCGTTCTGCAAGCTGTGGATCGTTGGTAGTGGCCAAGCCACCTTCACCTGTGGTGATGATTTTCACCGGATGAAAGCTGAACACTGTGATCGCACTGTGGCGGCAGTTGCCCACAGGCTCATCCCGATAACAGCCACCAATCGCATGGCTGGCGTCCTCGAGCACCAAAAACCCATAACGGTCAGCCAACACTCCTATCGCCTCCATATCGCAGCTAGATCCTGTGAGGTGCACCGGCACCACAACTTTCGGTAAGGCCCCGTTGCGTTCAGCAAGTTCAAGTTTCCGCTTCAAGGCATCCACACTCATCAAGCCAGTAGTGGGATCGATATCCACAAAATCCACCTCGGCCCCGCAGTACCTGCCACAGTTTGCAGAGGCCACAAATGTGATCGGCGACGTCCAAAGCCAATCGCCTTGCTGTAACCCCAAAGCGAGGCAAGCGATGTGTAACGCACTGGTGGCACTATTAACCGCAACTCCGAAAACAGCACCCACCCTTGTCGCTACCGCTTGTTCAAATGCCGGTACCGCAGGCCCCTGGGTGAGATAAGGACTTCGAAGAATATCTGCTACTGCAGCAATATCGGATTCCGAAATGGTTTGACGGCCATAGGGAATGAAGTACTCGTGTGAACTGCTCATACGGGCTCAAAGGCCGAATCCACATGGTCACGGATTAGATCCCGCAACTGCTCAACGCTCAGGAAATCGGGGTTAGAACCCGACTCATAGGAGAATCCTTTTGGGACTGGCTTGCACTCAATTCCTGCATCTTTGTAAAGCTGCTGCACTCGGCCTTCACTAGGAAGAATGGCGTAGTAATCGCCTAGATCAATCGTCGAAAAGCTATCAGAAGCAGTAATCATTTCCTCGTGAATTTTCTCGCCTGGGCGGATACCAGTGATCGGCTTCTCACAGCTTGGACCGATTGCTTCGGCTACATCAGTAATCCGATAGCTAGGTATTTTAGGGACAAAAAGTTCACCACCCCGCGCATTTTTAAGTGCCCAATGCACCATCTCAACGCCCTCCTTCAGGGAAATATTGAAACGCGTCATTGTTGGATCAGTAATTGGCAAAATACCCGATTTTGCTTTATCCAAAAAGAAAGGAATCACTGACCCCCTTGACCCCATTACGTTGCCGTAACGCACCACCGAAAAGCAAATATCTCGATGGCCTTTAATATTATTAGCAGCCACAAACAACTTATCCGAACATAGCTTTGTTGCCCCGTACAAGTTGATTGGAGCCGCAGCCTTGTCTGTACTAAGAGCAACAACACTTTTTACATGAGTATCCAAACAAGCCTGAATCAAATTTTCTGCACCAATCACATTCGTTTTCACGAACTCCATTGGATTGTACTCAGCTGCTGGAACTTGCTTTAAAGCCGCAGCATGAACAACAATGTCGATCTGATCAAGGGCAATACGCAAACGGTCCTGGTCTCTCACATCTCCCAAAAAAAAGCGCATTTGAGGATATATGTCAGCAGGGTAAAGTTGCTGCATCTCCCATTGCTTTAATTCATCACGGCTATAAACAACAATGCGCTTGATTTTAGGATATTTGGACAAAACGGAACCAATAAAAGCTTTTCCGAAACTTCCAGTGCCACCAGTTACAAGAAGACGACTAGCTGTTTGAAGCATTAACTTAAAGAACAGTTTTTGCGAAGAAGAAGCATCTTAATCAGAGAATAAGAGCATACTCATAGGGATGAATGCAACGCCATTGCTCAGTTCCACAACAATACTGAATGGCTTCCAGAGGTTTGCTGGCAAAACTCATTCTTCTAAACATACAGATTTGCTCCTCCTCAAAACAAGATTCTTCAAGGCATCTTCAATCTTGATTTCGAGCTGATTACAAACTCTGTTAGCGAAGAACAAGCCAACTCTTAGAACTGGCCTTTCAAACGAAAGCCCCCTTAATAGTTGTTTCTGCCGCCCGCAGCAAGGCGTTCGCCGCCGCTGCAACCAATCCTGCGCCACCACGGGTTCCTTCCAATCGAATTTGATCCAAGCTCGTCGCTGCCAAGCGACGCTTGCTTTCAGGAACTCCCACAAACCCCACTGGCATGCCGATCACCAGGCTTGGCGATTTTGCCCCGGTATCGAGCTGATCCAGAAGTTGCTCCAAAGCCGTAGGAGCGCTGCCAATCAGCACCACAGGGCAAGGTTTGCCTCCTGCCTCGGATGCCTTGACCAGTTCTGACCAAGCGCGAGCCATCGCCGCCGCCGATCGAGTTGATCCTTGTGGCGACTGTTCTGGGGCCCAATCGAGCAAACAGCGCACCTCGTTATCCAAAGTGCGCATTGCCATTGGCCTAACCGCCGCCGCAGCCATCGCGGTGTCCGTGAGGATCACAGCGCCTTCACTTAAAGACTGAATTCCGGCTTCACAAGCACCAGGACTGAATCGCAGCAAACTCCTTAGCGAAAGATCACCACTGCTGTGCACAAGCCTCTCTAAAACTTGTTGCTGCAAGGGGTCCAGATGGGTGTCTCCCAAAAGAGCACGAATGCGACGGATGCTTTCGCTGAAGATCGGATGATCAGTGTTCAGAGGATCGAGGCGCGATTCCGGCATCATCAACGCACATCAGATCTCTGTCCGCTCTCTCCCTCCGCCATGCCCATTCATCTTCTCTGGGGTGATGACAGTGCTGCCCGTGATCGTGCCGTCGCAGCCCTAATCGAAGACGCCATTGATCCCAATTGGAGCAGTATCAACCTCAGCCGACTCGATGGCAGTGAAGGCGGCCAGGCCCTGCAGGCCCTGGAAGAAGCACGAACCCCACCCTTTGGCGCGGGGATGCGAGTGGTGCTGCTTCAACGCTCACCGTTCTGCAACGCCTGCCCAAGCGAACTTGCCGATCGCTTTGAATCCGCCCTTGAGCTGATCCCAGAAAGCACGCAACTGGTGTTAACCAATCCAGCCAAACCAGATGGACGCTTGCGCACCACGAAGGCTTTGCAGAAACGGGTGAAACAGGGATTCGCTTGCGAACAAAAGTTCCAACTTCCAGCGATCTGGGATGGAGCCGGCCAACGGCAACTGGTGGAGCGAACAGCGGCAGATCTCAACGTGAACATTGAATCGGATGCCGTTTCAGCCCTTGTCGATGCCATTGGCAGTGACAGCGCACGCCTGAGCATGGAGCTACAAAAACTGGCGCTTCATGCCGAAAGCAACGGGCAGGATCGCATCAGCGCAACAGCGGTTCAGTCCCTGATTGATGGCCAGGCCACCAATGCTCTAGCCGTGGGTGATGCCTTATTAGACGGAGATGCTGGCAGTGCAATTGGTCTTCTTGATGCCCTGATCGATGCGGGAGAACCAGCACTGCGCATCGTCGCCACGCTCACAGGACAACTCCGAGGTTGGCTGTGGGTTTTGCTTCTGGAACAACAAGGAGAGCGTGATGTTGGGGTGATCGCCAAAGCCGCTGGTATCGGTAATCCCAAACGTATCTACGTGATGCGCAAACAATTACAAGGACGCACACCTCAGCGTTGCCTCAAGTTGCTTGGACGATTGTTGAACGTTGAAGCAGCTCTTAAACGCGGAGCTCAACCTCGTGATGCTTTCCGCGATGGACTACTTGGCTGAGATCTTTCCAGTTGAACTGGAATAATCAAGTTTCAACTGAACAGCGTTGATGGCCCTGCTGGTGCAGAAGTTCGGCGGGACATCCGTCGGCAGCGTTGAACGACTGCAGGCTGTCGCCCGACGCATCGCCGCTTGCAAGGAAGACGGCAACGACTTAGTGATTGTTGTGTCGGCAATGGGTCACACCACCGATGAACTCACCGCCAAGGCAAACGCCATCAGCTCTGCTCCGCCGCAGCGTGAGATGGACATGCTGCTTTCCACCGGCGAACAAGTCTCGATTGCGTTGCTGTCGATGGCCTTGCACGAGTTAGGGGTACCTGCCGTTTCGATGACCGGCGCCCAGGTGGGAATCGTGACCGAATCCGCCCATGGCAGGGCCCGAATCCTTGATGTGCGGACCGACCGACTACTCGCCCGGCTCGCAGAAGGCCAAGTGGTTGTGGTGGCTGGCTTCCAGGGCACCAGCCTCAGCAGGGGCGGGACCGCCGAAATCACCACCCTTGGCAGGGGCGGATCCGACACCTCCGCTGTCGCCTTAGCGGCAGCCCTTGGGGCCGATGGCTGCGAGATCTTCACCGACGTACCAGGGGTGCTCACCACCGATCCGCGCAAGGTGGCTAACGCACAGCTGATGCCGCAAGTGAGCTGCGATGAAATGCTCGAATTAGCCAGCCTTGGTGCAGCAGTGCTCCACCCACGGGCCGTAGAGATCGCTCGCAACTACGGAGTCAACATGATGGTTCGCTCCAGCTGGAGCGACGAACCAGGCACCACGCTCACCAGTCGCGACGCCAGACCGGTCGGCCGCAACGGACTGGAACTTGGTCGCCCCGTTGACGGCGTGGAACTGATTGAAGATCAAGCAGTTCTTGCCCTTTCTCTCGTACCCGATCAGCCAGGGGTCGCAGCCAGACTCTTCGAAAGCCTCTCCGCAGGTGATGTGAACGTGGATCTGATCATTCAGGCCACCCATGAGGGCAGCAGTAACGACATCACTTTCACGGTGGCGGAAGCGGATCTCGAGCAAGCTCGCAACATCTGCACCACCTTGGTTGAAAGCCTTGGTGGAAACCTCAGCGCAGACGGTGGAATGAGCAAGTTGAGCATCAGGGGCGCCGGAATCATGGGCCGCCCCGGCATCGCTGCTGGGCTCTTCGACACACTTTCAAGAGAGGGAATCAACGTTCGCCTGATCGCCACCAGCGAAGTGAAGGTGAGCTGCGTCGTAGAGGCATCAATGGGCAGCAAGGCCTTGCAAGCTGCTCTGCAAGCGTTTGAACTCAGCGCAGAGCAACAACACATCAACCCTCCAGCTAGCGGAGAAGGAGAGCCCGAGGTGAGAGGCGTGGCCCTCGATCGTGATCAGGCACAGTTAAGTGTGCGCCACGTCCCAGACAGGCCTGGCACGGCAGGGTCTCTCTGCTCTGCTCTGGCCGATGCAGGCATCAGCCTTGATGCAATCGTTCAGTCCGAACGACAGCACGCCGATGGCAGTCGTGACATCAGCTTCATCGTGAAACGTGAGGATCGCGCAGCCTCTGATCAAGCGTTAGCGCCACTCCTTGCCCAGTGGCCTGGAGCCGTTCTGGAAGATGGACCAGCCATTGCCCGTGTCAGCGCAATCGGTGCAGGGATGCCTGCCACCGCCGGTACAGCAGGTCGCATGTTCCGATTTCTCGCCGAAGTTGGTGTGAACATTGAACTGATTGCAACTAGTGAGATTCGCACCAGTTGTGTAGTGGCCGAAAGTGATGGCATTAAAGCCCTTCAAGCTGTTCACGCAGGCTTTCAACTGGGTGGTGCTGAATGCCATCAAGCTCAAGGAACGGAATCACCGTTAGGGAGCTGATTACCGACTACTCCCAACTAACTTCTGCCGCA
>MDTC01111660.1_pt1 | contig 15592 bp, 13 predicted proteins | sample 811181 | NCBI WGS metagenome assembly MDTC01 (sample SAMN05326644, study PRJNA326480) | marine metagenome | isolation source: seawater | place: Pacific Ocean: North | collected 2011
ACAAAAAATTTAAAAACTGTAGATGTTCAAACAATTTTTCATAAAATGGAACAAAGAAACTTATCTGCAGCATTAGAATTTTATTGTGATAAAAAAATTGAAAAGGCACATTCAGCAGCTGTTGACACTCAGGCTACATATGATGTTTTGATGGCTCAGCTTGATAGATATGATAATTTGGAGCCAAACATATCTTTTCTTAATGATTTTACCACAAGAAAAAAAAGTGTCGATTTTGCTGGTTATATTATTTTTAATAAGGAAGGAAAAGAATGTTTTTCTTTTGGTAAGCACAAAGGAAAAAATGTTCAAGAAATTCTTGATAAAGAACCCGGATATTTTGGGTGGTTATTAAATGCAGAGTTTCCCTTATACACAAAAAAAATTTTAACTGAAATTAGAATTCGACATAGTAAACTTAAAAACGGGAAATCTTGAAAATAATATGTATCGGCAGAAATTATTATGATCACATAAAAGAATTAAATAATAATAGATCTAAAGAGCCTGTTATATTTATGAAACCTGATTCTTCTATTATTCAAAAAAACCAACCTTTCTTTATACCTTCATTTTCAAACAATATTCATCATGAGGTTGAATTAGTTGTAAAGATAAATCGACTTGGAAAACATATAGACAAAAAATTCGCTCATAAATATTATAAGAATTTAACTGTTGGTATTGATTTTACAGCAAGAGATATTCAGAATGAATTAAGAGAAAAGGGATTTCCATGGGAAAAATCAAAAGGTTTTGATAACTCCGCACTAATAGGGGAATGGCTAAACAAAGATGAGTTTTCAGATATTAATAATATTGATTTTCATTTAACTAAAAATAATAAAATTTGTCAAAATTCAAATTCATCAAAAATGATATTGAAAATTGATGAAATTATATCATATGTATCAAAGTTCTTTACTCTTAAAATAGGAGATTTAATATTTACAGGAACACCTTCAGGGGTAAGTAAATTAATTGAGAATGATGTTTTAGAGGGATTCATTCAAAATAAAAAATGTTTTAATGTCAAAATTAAATAGTCCATGATTGCTCAAATAATCAATATTGGGGATGAGATTCTCATAGGACAAATAATTAATACTAACGGAGCCTTTTTATCAAAATCATTGAATTCAATCGGTTTTACTGTTTCTGAAATAATTTCAATATCAGATAAAAAAGAAGAAATTATAAATTGTATTGAAAGATCAAGGAAAAAGTCAGATATTATAATTATTACAGGCGGTTTGGGACCGACTAATGATGATGTTACTAAACATGCTTTAACGAATTATTTTAAAGATGAGCTTATCTGGAATAATGAGATTAAAAATCATATTGAAGATTTATTTAGAAAGTTTATTTCAACACCTATTATTGATATGAATCGAGAACAAGCTTTATTACCCTCAAAAGCAAAAATTTATAAAAATGAATATGGAACAGCTTCGGCAATGTGGTTTTCTCAAAAAGATATTCAAGTTATTTCTTTACCAGGAGTTCCATATGAAATGAAGTCTTTAATGAATAATTCAATTTTACCAGAACTTAAATTAAAATTTAAAAGACCATTTATATATAATAAAACACTTTTAACTTATGGTTTAGGAGAGAGTGCAATTGCAGATAGAATAGCTGATTGGGAAAATAAACTTCCAAAAAATTTAAAGTTTGCATACTTGCCAAGTTTAGGAAGAGTTAGACTCAGACTTTCTTCCTCTGGAAAAAATAAGGTTTTAGTTAAAAACGAGGTTGATAAGTATTTAGGATCTCTAAAAAAATTGATTGAAGATATATATGTTGGCGAAGAGGATGATGGTCCAATTGAGTCTCACGTTGCCAAAATACTTAGGAATAATTCTAAATCAATATCTATTGCCGAGAGTATTACTGGAGGTTTAATTTCATCAAGAATCACATCAATTCCAGGAGTATCAAAATTTTATAAGGGTGGAGTTGTTGCGTATTCAAATGAAATAAAGTCATCAGTATTAAATATACCTAATGAGTTAATCGAAGCTAATGGAGTAGTTAGTTCAAAAATTGCAGAACTTATGGCGTTAAATGTTAAAAAAATTTATAAAACCGACTATTCTATTGCTACAACAGGAAATGCAGGTCCAACAACAGGAGATTTAATATCTAAAGTTGGCGATGTTTATATTGCTATTGCTACTCCAGAGGGAATTTTTGTAAAGTTTTTCAAAATGGGAAATCACAGGGAAAGAATTATAAAAAAAACAACAAATAAGGTTTTTGAAATACTACTTAAAGTTTTAAAAGCTAATAAAGATTATAATTTTGAATAAGTTTTGTAACTAAACAAAAAAATGTAAATTTGCATCCTATTTAGGGAAAATACAAAAACAATGTCAAAAGTTTGTAACATAAGTGGTAAGAGAGTAATGTTTGGAAATAATAGGTCCAAAGCCATGAATAAAACCCGTCGCAGATTCGACATTAATTTAGTAAAAAAACGTTTTTATATTCCTGAAGAAGATAAGTGGATTACGTTAAAAGTTAAAGCCTCTGTTTTAAAAACCATAAATAAAAAAGGTATTTCTGCCGTTTTAAAAGAAGCACGTGAAAATGGTCAACTCAAATAGATAAAAAATGGCAAAAAAAGGAAATAGAGTTCAAGTAATATTAGAGTGTACAGAGCATAAAAGTTCTGGAAAGAATGGTACCTCAAGATATATTACAACTAAAAATAAAAAGAATTCTCCTGATAGATTAGAAATTAAAAAATTCAATCCTATTTTAAAGAAAATGACTCTTCATAAAGAAATTAAATAGTTATGGCAAAGAAATCAGTAGCATCTCTTCAAACCGGATCTAAAAGACTAACCAAGGCGATAAAAATGGTTAAAAAAGAAGGTTCAGACTCATATAGCTTTGTTGAAAAAATCATTGACCCTAAGTTCGCCAAGGACTGGCTCTCTGGTAAACCTATTATTTCAAAAATAACTGCCAAAAAACCATCCACTATTAATACCGAGAAAATACAATATGCAGAAGATAAAATAGTTGAAAAGAAACCACAAATAATCCAAGATAGCCAGATTGCAGAAGAGAGTCAAATTAAGGAAGGTAGCACAATTTCTGGCGAGAAGTCAGTAGAAGAAAAACCTGCAGAAGAGCAGAAGTAGATACTAGTCAAATATATTCCCAATTAAAAATTAAAAGAATACTTCATCGGATAGACATTTCAGTCTGATCTACAAAAGCCTCTTATTGGAGCTCAAACATGGTTCATAATAATTAAAAGCTTATTTTTATAATAAGAATTAAATAGCAGGATATAATGGGTATTTTCAAATCAATTAAATCTCTTTTTCTAGGGGAAAAGTCTCCAGAAGAAAAAAAAGAAAATAACATTGATAAGACAAAATCTAACGATAAGGATATAGAATCTAAAATCAAATCCAAGTCAAAGACCTCAAAAGAGGATAATTTAAAACAAGAGTTTCTTCAAAAAAAACCAGAACCAGAATCAGATTCTAATCAAGAACTAGAATTAAAGCCAAAAACTGATCCAGAACCTGAGACTACCAGTACTTTAGATAAAGGCTTAGAAAAAACAAAAAAATCATTTTTTTCTAAGTTAAGTAACTTGTTTGTTGGAAGAGATAAAGTTGATGTTGATGTTTTAGATGAATTAGAAGAAGTTCTTATTTCATCAGATGTGGGTGTAGAAACTACAATTGAAATAATTAATAATATAGAAACAAGAGTATCTAAAGAAAAGTATGTAGGCAAAATTGAATTAAACAATATACTAAAAGAGGAGATTTCTAAAATTATTGTAAATGAAAATTCTAATTCAAATTTTAACAAATCGACTATTTATAGTCCATATGTTGTTATGGTCGTAGGTGTAAATGGTGCTGGAAAAACAACTACAATTGGAAAATTAGCACATGCATACAAAAATCAAGGTAAAAAAGTTATGCTTGGGGCTTCCGATACATTCAGAGCTGCTGCCATTAATCAACTTCAAGTTTGGGCAGATAGAGTTGGTGTGAAATTAATTAAACAACAAATGGGTAGTGATCCTGCTTCAGTTGCTTATGATACATTAAAAGCTGCTAAATCTCAGAATGTAGATATAGTAATAATTGATACAGCTGGAAGACTTCATAATAAAATAAATTTAATGAACGAGCTTTCAAAGATTAAAAGAGTAATGGATAAAATTATTCCTGAGTCTCCACATGAAGTAATTTTAGTTTTAGATGGTTCTACAGGCCAAAATGCATTTGAGCAAGCCAAACAATTTTCTTCAGCTACTGATGTTAACTCTTTAGCGATAACTAAATTAGATGGAACCGCTAAGGGTGGTGTAGTTTTAGGGATATCACATCAATTTAAAATTCCTGTAAAATATATTGGGATAGGAGAAAAAATCGATGACCTAAAGCTTTTTGACCCTAAATCTTTTGTAGAGTCTTTTTTTAGATGATATTCTAATATATCTTTATGAAAATTAGTAATAATGAAGGCTCATCACGTTCCATATAGTTCTTTAAATATCTTTTCAAAGCTTATTGAAGATTATCTAATAGAAAGCAAAAAATTAATGCCATACATTTCATCTTTTCCCAGCATAGGATCTATTAAACATCAATCTAAAATAAAATTAAAAAACTATTCAAAAAACAGTAGAAGTAAATTAATTGAAGTTTTAAAAAAACAATATTCTAAAATTAATTATTCTAAAGAAGTAAAAAATAATTTGAGTTTATTATCAAAAAATAATTCAGTTACAATAACAACAGGCCATCAATTAAGTTTGATGACTGGACCATTATATTTTATTTATAAAATAGTTAGCGTAATAAAGTTATCAAATCAATTAAATAGTAAAAAAACAGGAAATAATTATATTCCTATTTTCTGGCTGGCCACAGAAGATCACGATTTTGAAGAGATTAGTAGTTTTTATTACAAGAAAAAAATTATTTCTTGGCGACAATCTCAACAAGGTGCTGTTGGAGAGATAACTCTAGAGAAATTAAATTGTTTAAGATTATTTATTGATGAGGAGCTAGGAGTATCAGTAACTTCAAAATCAATCAAAAAAATAATTGAAGAATCTTATTTATCAAGCAGAACTCTTTCAGAGGCAACATTTAAACTAGTAAATAGTCTTTTTTCAAATTATGGACTAATAATCTTAGATCCAAATTCCAAAACATTAAAAGAGGTGATGATTCCGTTTTTTAAAAATGAGCTCTTTGATCAAGGATGTAATAAGCATGTAAGTATTCAAATTAATAAACTAAGAAAAGATTATGATAATAATTATAAATCTCAAGTAAATCCCAGAGAAATAAATCTTTTTTATTTGAAAAAAGGAGAAAGAAAGCGTATTGTAAAAACTAAAGATGGATTTAAACTAAGCAACTCATCAAAAGAGTTTACTTCGGTTTCAATGGAAAAGGAGTTGTTTAAACATCCTCAAAGATTTTCTCCAAATGTTTTGATGCGTCCCCTCTTTCAAGAAATAATTTTGCCTAATGTCTCATATATTGGGGGTAGTGCTGAAATCTCTTATTGGCTTGAATTAAAGACTTTTTTTGAATACAACAAAACTCCTTTCCCTATACTTTTAGTTAGGGACTCGTGCTTATTGTTATCATCACAAATATCAAAAAAACTTCAAAATTTAAATATCTCTTATATCGATCTTTTTAAAGGAAAAGATTTTATTGAAAAAAATATAATAATTAATAGATCCAAAATTAATATGGATCTTCAGTTTCTAAAGTCTAAATTAGAATCACAATTTAAATATCTAGAGGAACTAGTTAAAAAAACCGACTTTTCATTCTCTGGAGCTGTTAAAGCGCAAAGAGCTAAACAGTTTAAAGGAATCGATAAATTGGAAAAACGGCTTTTAAAAGCTCAAAAAAGAATATTTGAAAATGATATTAAGAATTTTATGATTATCTATGAGAACTTATTCCCTAATGAGAAATTACAGGAACGAACAGAAAACTTTTTTGATTATTACGATCAAATAGGTGATAATTTTATTCCTGAGCTAATTGAAAATTTTAATCCATTGAATAAATCCTTAACAATTTTGGAGTTCAAATAATGATTTAATAATAAGTATTATTTAAAATTTTCATCGATAATAAATAATTGTATTTTTACTTATGCAAGATAAAGTTCTAATTCTTGATTTTGGTTCTCAATACACTCAATTAATTGCAAGAAGAGTTCGTGAGCTAAATATATATTGTGAAATTTTCCCTTTTAATAGACCTCCAGTAAATTTTAATATTTATAAAGCTGTTATTTTATCCGGATCTCCGTATTCTGTACTTAATAAAAATTCTCCAAAAATTGATCTTTCCAAAGTTAAAGGTAGGATACCTTTATTAGGTGTTTGTTATGGTGCTCAGTATCTAGCACATTTTTATGAAGGTCAAGTTAGTCTTTCTAAAACAAGGGAGTATGGAAGAGCGAGTTTAAAATTAGTTGATTCTAAGTCTCTTTTTTTTAAAAATATTCCTGAGAAAAGCCAAATTTGGATGAGTCACAGTGATACAATTAAGAAACTCCCATGCAATGCAAAGCTTATTGGTAGTACCTCTGATATTGAAAACGCAGCTTTTCAGTTTGATAACGAGAAAACTTTTGGTATTCAGTTTCATCCAGAGGTATATCACTCATCCGATGGCTCAAAAATGTTAAAAAATTTTTTAGTCAATATATCACAAATTAAACAGGATTGGACCCCAGATTCCTTTGTCGAAATGATAATTGATAAATTGAAGAAACAAATTAGAGGTGATAATGTTATTCTTGGTCTTTCAGGAGGAGTCGATTCCACAGTTGCAGCGATTTTATTACAGAAGGCAATCGGAAAAAAACTTAAATGTATTTTCGTTAACAATGGTCTTTTAAGAAAGAATGAATTTGATCTTGTACTAAATCAGTACAAAGGAATGGGGCTTTATGTTGAAGGAGTTGACGCATCTGACTTATTTTTAAAAAATTTGAAGGGAAAAACCGATCCGGAGACAAAAAGAAAAATTATTGGTAATACTTTTATTGATGTTTTTGATGAGGAATCAAAAAAAATTAAAAATGTAAAATGGTTGGCTCAGGGAACGATTTATCCAGACGTGATTGAGTCTATATCTGTTAACGGTCCGTCAGTTACAATTAAATCTCATCACAATGTTGGTGGATTACCGGATTTCATGAAACTTAAAGTTATTGAACCATTAAAAATGCTTTTTAAAGACGAGGTCAGGAAAGTTGGACAAAGTTTATCAATTGAACCAAAGATTCTGGCCAGACATCCTTTTCCAGGACCTGGATTAGCGATAAGAATTTTAGGTGAAATAACTTCAAAAAAAGTTAAGCTTCTTCAAGAGGTTGATTCTATTTTTATACAAGGTTTGAAAGAATGGAATTTATATGATTCTATATGGCAAGCTGGAGCAATATTACTACCAGTTAACAGCGTGGGTGTAATGGGAGATGAAAGAACATACGAAAAGTGTGTAGCGCTAAGAGCGGTTCAATCTACTGACGGAATGACTGCGGATTGGGTCAATTTACCACATAATTTTTTACAAAAAATCTCAAATGAAATCATTAATAAAGTTCCAGGAGTCAATCGGGTTGTATACGATATTAGCTCAAAGCCCCCTGCAACAATTGAGTGGGAATAAATTTTAAAACAATAAAATTGAAAAAACTAAGGATATTAGTATTACTTATTTTGACCCTTTCATCTTTTAGTGTTTATGGTCAGGATGATTTAATTCCAGAAAAGTTTATAATACATCGTGTTAAGAAAGGAGAAAATATTATTGAGCTATCTGAAAAATATAATATAAACTTAAGGCAAATAGAAAATTATAATCCGCAAATAAAAAAAAGAGGTATAAGAAAAAGAATGCAAGTTAGAATTCCTGTATTCAAAGAAGTTAAAAAAGAAAAAATTACACCAAATTTCTACACAATAATTGCCAAGGACACAAAATGGAGAATTGCCTATGAAAACGAAATTAGTATTCACCAATTGGAGGATCTAAACCCAGAAATAAAGTTAGGACTTAAAGTAGGTCAAAAAATTATACTCCCAGAAAAATCAAAATTTTCTAAACAAAAAGTTGTGGATAACTACTTTTATTATAAGATAAAATCAAAGGAGGGATACTATAGGATAGGATTAAAGACAGGAATTAAAAAAACAACCATAGATTCTTTAAATCCTTTTGTTGTTAAAAATGGACTTCAAGAAGGGATGATATTAAAACTACCAAAATTATATTTTGAAAAATTAAATGTTAAAAATAATTTTCTTTCTGAAAAAATAAACCTAAAGGACTCGGTTTTAAAAAGAAAATCAATAAAACTTGCAATTTTTCTTCCGTTTAACACCTCCCTGATAGAATTTGATTCCTTAATTAAAACAAATAGATTTTTTAAAAAAAGAACACTATCGTCAATTGCGATTGACTTTTATTTTGGAGCCATCATGGCAATGGAGGAGGCAGTTAAAATTGGAATAAATGTCGATTCTAAAATAATTGACACTCAAAATGATATTAATAATATTAAAAATCAACTAAAGCTAATTGATACACTTGGTTTAGACTTAATAATTGGACCTTTATTGACCAAAAATTTCAATTTTCTTTCGTCTCAATCTGCTTTTAGTGACATCCCTAAGGTTGCACCCTTATCATCCAATCCAGTAAAAATGAGAAAAGGAGTATTTCAAAGTATAAGTCCTAAAAATTTTTTAAGAAAAGAAATGTTATCACATTTAAAAAATATTATTGATAATGAAGATAATATAATAATTGTGGCTGATTCAACAAATCTTCGTATTGAAAAAGAATTAAATGAGTTATTTCCTAAATCAGTTAATATTAGACCAGAATTTGGAGATTTTTTATTACCCGATTTAATTGATTCATTAATTGTTGATTCAATGCCAAATAAAATTATTTTAGAAACCGAAAAATTTTCCTTGATATCAAGCGCTAGTTCTCAGATCAGATCACAATTAAGTGATGAGAAAAAAATAAGCCTTTACACAACATACCGCGGGAATGCTTATGATAATAAAAATCTTTCAAACACATTATTTAGTGATCTAGGTTTTACTTATTTATCTGATTCTTATCCAAAATCAATTATTGATTCCGATTTTTCAATTCGATTCATTAATCGATTTGGTCTACCACCTAACAAAATATCGATTAGAGCTTATGATTTACTTATGGATTTATTGTTAAGAATTTCTACTCAAAATAGTTTAAGTTCTAGTATATTAATTGGTGAAACAGAATACTTTAACAATAAGTTTAATTATGTTCCATTTAATAATGAATCCTACATAAACCAAGGATATTATCTTTTAAAACATAAATTATATGATATTATTGAAATAAATAAATAACAATTTTACTTAAAGGTCATAGTTATTTTGTAAATTTGAGTCCGGTAAGTAAAGAATTCGCTGATGTCACAGACAAAATTTATTTTCGTTACCGGAGGGGTAACATCGTCACTTGGTAAAGGTATTATCGCCGCTTCATTAGCAAAGTTACTTCAGTCTCAAAATTTTAAGGTTACCATACAAAAACTTGATCCATACTTGAATGTTGATCCTGGAACACTGAATCCATACGAACATGGAGAATGTTATGTAACAGATGATGGAGCTGAAACGGATTTGGATTTGGGACATTATGAAAGATTTTTAAATGTTAGAACATCCCAGGCGAATAACGTGACTACAGGAAGGATTTATCAAAATGTTATCGATAAAGAAAGAAAGGGAGAGTTTTTAGGTAAAACAGTTCAGGTTGTCCCACATATTACAAATGAAATTAAGAATAGAATTTTATTACTTAATCAAAATAAAGAATACGACATAATTATTACAGAGATTGGAGGAACTGTAGGAGATATTGAATCTCTTCCATATATAGAGGCTGTTCGACAATTAATTTATGAGTTGGGAGAAAGTAATGCTATGACAATACATCTTACGTTAATTCCTTATCTATCTGCTGCTGGTGAATTAAAGACTAAGCCAACTCAGCATTCAGTCAAAACATTAATGGAAAGCGGAATAAAAGCTGATGTTTTGGTTTGTAGAACTGAACATGAATTATCAAAGGAATTAAGAAAGAAAATGGCATTATTTTGTAACGTAAAATATGAAGCTGTAATTCAATCAATTGATGTTGATACAATATATGATGTACCTCTTAAAATGTTAGATGAGGGGCTGGATAAAGTTGTTATTGATCGTCTTAAACTTAATCCCAAAGAAAAAATTGACTTGACTCAATGGAATGAGTTTTTGAAGAAGTATAAAAACCCTAAAAGTAAAATTAAAATTGGTTTAATAGGAAAATATGTTGAATTACAAGACTCATACAAATCAATTTTAGAGGCTTTTATTCATGCTGGAGCAGTTAACGAAGTAGAGATCGAGGTTATTTCAATTCATTCCGAGCATATTTCTAATAAAAACCATGAAATATTGCTAGATGGCTTACATGGTCTTCTGGTAGCACCTGGTTTTGGGGAGCGTGGAATTGAGGGAAAGATTAAATCTGTAGAATATGTTAGGAAAAACAAAATTCCATTTTTTGGTATTTGTCTTGGAATGCAAATGGCTGTAATTGAGTACTCTAGAAACGTTTTAGGTTTAGATACAGCTAACTCTACTGAGATGACAAATGATACTATGTATCCAGTTATTGATTTGATGGAAAGTCAAAAAAATATTAAAATTAAGGGTGGAACCATGAGACTAGGATCATGGGAGTGTTTGTTAACTAAAAACAGCCTGGTATCTGCTATTTATGGCAAATCTAATATTAATGAACGCCATCGTCACAGATTCGAGTTTAATAATAAGTTTAGTAAAATAATATTTTCTAAAACTTTTAAAGCAAGTGGAATAAATCCTGATACAGGTTTAATAGAGATAATTGAATTACAAGACCATCCGTGGTTTGTAGGGGTTCAATTTCATCCAGAATATAAGAGTACTGTTTCTGAACCACACCCACTTTTTGTTTCCTTTGTCAGTGCAGCATTAGAATATTCAAAATTAAAATCATAGAATGGAAGAAAAACAATTTGATCCCTATCAGTTTATTGGATTTATACTAATAGCAATGATATTAACGTGGATGCTATTTAAAAATCAAAATACTTCTCTATCAGATGAAAGTGAAATTAAGACAAATAAAGTAGTTACGTCTGAAGAAACTGATAACAATGAAGAAAGCTCAGTTAAATTCCAAAATAAATTAACATATGGAATGTTTTCAGAATTGATGAACCCAGCTGAAATTAAAGAATATACTTTAGAAAACAATGATTTGAAAGTTAAAATAAACTCTAGAGGAGCCAATTTAACCCTTGTTAATTTAAAAAACTATACAAACTATTTAAACCTTCCTTTAAATCTTATTACAGATAACAATCATACAATAAATACTTCTATAAAGAGTCGTATGGGGTTAATCCTAGATACAAAAAATATATTTTTTAAAGAAATTAAATTTATTAATACTGATAATGAAAAATCACTCTTATTGGTGGCTAAAATTGATGATATAAAATACATACAGTTTAAATATACATTACCAAAAAATGGATTTAAACTTAATTTAGAAATAAGAACTGAAGGGTTTGAGGATATTATTAGCTCAGATAATATAAAATTTAATTGGCAGAAAGAATTGTTCAGAAACTCTAAAAGTATTGATTATGAAAATAGATATACTCAATTAACTTATGCATATGAAGATGATAAAACTGATAACTTGTCTCTATCTGGAGAAGATAAGGAAACTGAATATGATATAAGATGGATTTCATATCGGCAACATTTTTTTAGTTCCATATTGATCCCCGAAAAAGTAATTGATGAAGTCACATTTAGTTCTTACGACATTTCAGAAGATGAAAACTTAGATAATAAGTATACTAAAAGATTAAATACAGCTTTTGAAATCCCTAAGATAAATGGAAATATTATTTCAAATATGGACTTTTATTTTGGTCCAACTGACTATCAAATTTTAAAATCATATGGGAATAAACTTGAAACCTCTGTTCCTTTAGGTTGGGGAATTTTTGGATGGATAAATAGGTTTATATTTCTTCCGCTCTTTAGCTTTTTAGCTTCTTTTTTTCCTTATGGTATTTCAATAATTATTCTCACCATAATTGTAAGACTAGCAATGTCTCCTGTCGTTTACAAGTCATACGTTTCTCAAATAAAAATGAAAACTTTGAAACCAGAAATAGAAGAAATTACAGCAAAACACAAAAATAATGCTGTAAAGAAACAACAAGAGACTATGGCTCTTTATAGCAAGGCTGGAGTAAATCCAATGTCAGGATGTATTCCTGCATTAATTCAGCTTCCAATTTTTTATGCTTTATTTACATTTTTTCCAGTAGCATTCGAGCTTAGACAAAAAAGTTTTTTATGGGCCGAGGATTTATCATCTTATGATTCAATATTTGAATTACCATTTTCAATTCCTTTTTATGGAGATCATGTAAGTTTATTCCCTATTCTTGCTTCAGTAGCAATCTTTATATATACTTTAATGACTACAGGTCAGCAAACAATGCCACAACAAGAGGGAATGCCAAATATGAAATTCATAATATATATGATGCCTTTGATGATGTTATTCTTTTTTAATAACTATGCTAGTGGATTGAGTTTATATTACTTTGTTTCTAATACTTTGACAATTATATTGATGTTGGTTATAAAGAATTTTATAATTAAAGAAGATAGGATAAGAGCTCAAATAGCTGAAAATAAAAAGAAACCAAGGAAAAAAGGTGGATTCTCTGAAAGACTACAAAAAGCTATGGAGGCAGCTGAAGCACAAAAAAAAATGAATCAAAAGCGTTAATCAAAATTGTACAATTAGTTTTATTAATAAATCTTAATAATTGTAAATTTGATTTATGAATAAAAAAACAGTTGTAATTGCATTATCAGGGGGAGTAGATTCAAGTGTAGCAGCATATATTCTTAAAAAGGACGGGTATAAAGTTATTGGACTTTTTATGAAAAATTGGCATAATGAATTAGTAACAATTTCAAATGATTGCCCATGGCTAGAGGATAGTTATGATGCAGTTATGGTTTCTCAAAAACTTGATATACCCTTTCAAACAATTGATTTAAGTGGAGAATACAAAAAAAGAATAGTAGACTATATGTTTAATGAATATTCAATGGGAAGAACACCCAATCCTGATATATTATGTAATAGAGAAATCAAATTTGATATATTTTTACAAATAGCATTATCATTAGGAGCTGATTTCATAGCTACGGGTCATTATTGCATTAAGTCTGAGGAAATAATAAATGGAAAAAAGTTTTTTAGGCTATTAAAAGGACTTGATAATAAAAAGGATCAATCTTATTTTTTATGTCAGTTAGACCAATATCAATTAGAAAAAACAATATTTCCAATTGGCCGCTTAACAAAAAATGAGGTTAGAAAAATTGCCAAAGCTGAGGGTTTAGTAACTGCTGAAAAAAAAGATTCTCAAGGGCTATGCTTCATTGGAAAAGTTAAATTACCTGAATTTTTACAACAAAAATTAATTTCAAAGAGGGGAGATGTAATTCAAATACCTACTAAATTTAAAAGCTATAATAATTACAGGTTCATATCATCAAAATCAGACTTTAACAAAGACTTAGCAAATCCTTTTGAGTATAAACCATCCGATGGAGAAAAAATCGGAAATCATAACGGAGCATATTTTTACACTATTGGTCAAAGAAAGGGACTTGCTATAGGTGGAACCAAACAACCTTTATTTGTAATTAAAACAGATATAAATAGAAATATTATATATGTTGGTGAAGGAAATAACCACCCTGGCCTTTATCGTAAAGCTCTTAGGGTCTTGAAATCAGAAATCCATTGGATTAGAGAAGATAAAAAATTAATGCATGGTCAATCAGTTAATTATATGACTAGAATTCGTTATCGTCAACCACTTACCTCAGCTAAACTAGTTCAAAATGAAGATTTTTTATATGTTTTTTTTGAGAACCAACAGTTATCAATTACTCCAGGTCAATTTATAGCATGGTATGATAAAGAAGAACTTATTGGTTCGGGAACAATATTAGAATAATTAATAAAATAACATTTAAAAATTAATTTCAATTTGTCTGTTAATTATATCTTCAAATTTTTCTCTTTCTCTAATAAGTATAGGCTTATTGTTATACCATAAAACTTCTGGAGGCTTAAATCTTGAATTATAGTTGTTTGACATTGAGAAACAGTATGCTCCAGCATTTTTAAAAACAAGAATATCTCCTTCAGAAATTTCTTCAATTTCCCTGTTATTTCCAAAAGTATCTGTTTCGCATATATAACCTACAACAGAATAAAATCTTTTTTTACCAAGGTTATTTGATAAGTTATATATTTTATGAAAAGATTTATAAAACATTGGTCTTATAAAATGATTAAAGCCGCTATCTACTTGAGCAAAAACAGTTGAAGTTGTTTGTTTTAATGAATTAACAGAAGTTAAAAAATAACCTGATTCACTTACTAGGAACTTGCCTGGTTCAAATGCTAACTCAACTTGTTTGCCATAATTTTTAATAAATTTTTTGAATCTTATAGTTAGTTTTTCTCCTAATTCTTCAATGTTGGTTTCTTTATCACCCTCTTTGTATGGAACTTTAAACCCACTTCCAAAATCAATAAAATCAAGATTTTTAAAATGCATTGCATTTTTGAATAAAATTTCTGATGCATAAATAAAAACCTCAATATCAAGAATATCACTACCGGTATGCATGTGAATTCCATTTATATTCATCTTAGTGTTTTCAACTATTCTTTTAAGATGAGGAATTTGATGAATTGAAATACCAAATTTAGAATCAATGTGTCCAACTGAAATGTTAGAATTTCCACCAGCCATAACATGGGGGTTTATTCTAACACAAACAGGGATTTTTGGATATTTACTTCCGAATTGTTCAAGAAGAGACAAGTTATCAATATTGATTTGAACTCCTGTTTTTGAAACTTTTTCTATTTCGTCAAAAGAGACTCCATTTGGAGTATAAATTATTTTTTTTGGATCAAAACCAGCCATTAATCCTAGTTCAACTTCTTGAGTTGATACTGTATCAAGACCAGTTCCAAGTATTTTCATAAACTTTAATATTGAAATATTGGATAGAGCCTTTACAGCGAAGTGTATTCTTAAATTGGAAATTCCAGAAAAAGCATTTTTAAGTCTATTATATTGTGATTTAATTTTGTTGGAATCATATACATAGACTGGACTCCCAAATTTTTTTGAAATATTTAATAAATCTTTATTTTTCAATTTAATTTTTTTTTCAAATTTATAAATATGAAAACAATTCAAAGTCTAAATAAAAAAAATATATCATAATGATTCAAACTTGTTAAAATATTAAATAAAAAAATAATAAACTTAGTTTAATATCATATTGATTTTTACTTTTGCTTAACTAAATTTTTTTGGAAATGAACTTACA
>MDTC01166806.1_pt1 | contig 15591 bp, 15 predicted proteins | sample 811181 | NCBI WGS metagenome assembly MDTC01 (sample SAMN05326644, study PRJNA326480) | marine metagenome | isolation source: seawater | place: Pacific Ocean: North | collected 2011
AAGGCATTCCATTGGTGAAAGGGTCAATTCTGCGAAACCAATCACTAATTTCTGGTGTCAAATCATAAGCGAGAGTTTCCATCCCAGGGATATAATCTCCAGTTACTCGAACATTGAAAAACAGGTAAAACGGAATCGCTAAAATATACACCCATGCGATGCTTAGAGTCATTCGATCTGCAATCCAACGGTCATCGAAAAAGGCAAAGTAGAATATTGAAACATAGCAAATAAACATGAACCCAGAGACATAAAAGTGAGTCAGAGCAACTGTTAGCCATTTCGCTTCAAATAGCTGTTGAACCTCTAAAACCAAGTCTCCCTCGATTCCGTAAATGAGTGGAGTCATGTCCAGGCCAGTATTCGCAATAATAATCCGGTCTAATTGGTCAAGAATATCTTTTGAATTATAGATGATGAATACAATCAAAATATGAATCCAATACCTTCGGAAGAAATCGACAAAGGTAGGAAGTGTGATCTTCATCCATGGAGGTTTGAATACGGGCAACAGCAGGACTCCCAGCGCAAGTGCGCTTACCATCCAACTGAGATATATGCCGTCCATGGAAGAACCTCAACCCCTGCGGGGTTGGGTATTGCACATGAAACCTCGCAGTCAAAATGTCGCGAAAAGCCGTTCCTCGACTTACCATGCTCCATGGACATAGGGTTTGCCATTATCAGGGTCTCTTCTGTTCGCCAAATCCCAAATTCGCTCAAATCTATAAATTCCACTCGAGCAGCCCTGATTCCACTCAAAACCAAGAGCGTAATTCCCCACAGTTCGAACCTTTGGTTTTTCTTTAGGTAATGCTTCAACCTGCCTACGAAGTGTTTTGCTGGTATCGTCTAAGTTACGTAGCGGAGAGCATTTTGCACAAGGGCATGCGTGGCGTAAGTCATCATACGTAATCGTATATTCCGAGTCATCGTCATAACTGACGACAACATCCAAATCTCGACGTTCGAAACGTCTCATTGTGGGCATGTCGCTGGTCATCAAATCTCACCATCAAATGATTTCCAGACCAGATCCAGAATCTTCGCTAATTTGTTCTTGTAATGCAGACACGATTGCCGAAAAAGCGACTGCAGAGGCTCCTTCAGGTTCACTTACAATTCTATGGACTCCATCGTCACCGCCGCGAACAAAACCAGGGTCGAAAGGAAGCGCTCCTAAGAAAGGCACACCGAACTCCTCAGCAGTAAGTCGCCCACCGCCTTCTTTGAAGATGTCAAGTGTAACACTAAATGCCCCTTCATCATTAGCAGTGGCTTTGAGTGTTTTACCTGCAGGTGCAGCAATCTCAATTTCAGAACCGGGTTCTGCTTTACCTGAAATTGTGTAACCACTCATGTTCTCGACGACTCCAAGGACCGGTACTTTCAACGATTCTGAGAAAGTAATTGATTTGCGGCTGTCGAGCAGTGCTACTTCTTGGGGTGTAGTAACAATGACCATCCCATCAATATCAGGGAGTGATTGAGCAACCGTCAGTGGTTCGTCTGATGTTCCAGGCGGGAAATCGATAATCAGATAGTCGAGGTTGCCCCATTCAACATCTCCGATAAATTGCTGAATTGCACCGAGCTTGATTGGGCCGCGCCAAACAACTGGAGTATCTTCGTTATCGAGTAGAAACGCCATTGAAATGACTTTCACGCCAAGATGGCCTTGAGCAGGATGAATACGACCTGACTCAACATGTAGTCGGCGCCCATCTAGACCCATCATCTTTGGAACATTTGGCCCTGTGATGTCGATATCAAGGATTCCTACAGAGAGTCCTTGTTGTGCGAGTGAAAGAGCAAGGCCGGTTGAGACTGTGGATTTTCCAACTCCGCCTTTTCCTGACAAGACCATGACCTTATGTTTGATTTTCTTACCGATATCTTCCATCGTCATTTTGCGCTTCATCTGCGCATAAGCCTGTTCCATTTTCTTTTGTTCTTGAGGGGAAGGTTCTGCTGATTTGTCCCCTTCCTTAGGGTCGTGTGTGGAGACTGGCGAATCCGACATGATTGGAGCACTGGCCTAATGTACTTCAACCCATCTTTTCGGAGTGCTTTTGTTGAATCAGTTGCCTTTGGATTAAATGAACACCAATCGCTGCGCAAAGAAAACTCAAAGTTCGAACAATATCGAAGGACTGGTCTTCATACGCCCATGCCAAACCAACAGCAAGCAGTATTGAGATTGGAAAGCCAAAGGAATTGGCTTGAATTTTTTCCTGAATATTGGTTATTTTTCCGAAGACAACAATGCTCGGGCCGACGAGAAACGTCATCAGGGAGATGAGTATTGCAATGATTTTGAAAATCATCTTCCACTCGAGTGCTGCTGCGACAATATGACCCAAAAAAAGACCGGCGTACAGAGTGGCTGAGATACAGACGCCGCGAAACAAAGGCGAAGTATCTTTGAGCATGAAAAGATGAATGGGCTCTCCTTTGAGAAGTCTTCTATATTGAAAATCAATAAATAGCCTCGCCGTTAGGAATAGTCATGCGACTCTTATTCGTCTGTGTGGGGAACTCTTGTCGTTCTCAAATGGCTGAGGGTCTTGCACGTTCAATGGGATTTACAGCAGATTCAGCTGGAACTCATCCGGCAGATACAATTGCGAGCAATGCAGTTGTTGTTCTTGAGGCTCGTGGAATTTCAACCGAAGGCATGGTGCCAAAAAGTGTCGATGATTTTTCTGCAGACGATTATGACATGGTCATCTCAATGGGCTGTGGAGTACACTGTCCACTGATGCGAATCGATCAGGATTGGGAATTAGAAGATCCAGTTGGCCATGCTCTTTCCGTGTATCAATCAACGGCGGATACCATTGAACAGCGACTGAAAGCATTGCTTGAATGATTATTCCTCTTCGCTCGGTACTTCACCAATTCCATCCAATTCGATGGTAAGTACACTCACGGTTCTCTCTCTGTCATCCTGTGTGAGCGTTTCAGAAGAACATTGGATTTCACCGATAACCACTTCAGAAGGTAAGCCTTGAGCAATGACGCCGTTTCTTCTCCTGCAAATTTCGGCAACATCAACAGCGCGACCGATGGTCGCACCTCTTGCTACGAGTTGCACCTCACGGTTTCCTTCTTCCATCGCCATCACGACCGCTCGTACGTATGCATGCAATGGTTTCTTTCCGATAAAAATGGAACGGCGTTCACTCATTCGACTCCCTCGGTCCGAGACTCATCTCTTCTGTCGTTAAGTATTCGGTTGTTTTTGGGAATAAACGACCCGAAAACGCGGTAATTAGGGTAAATTGGAGTGGAATGGTACGGACGCCGGGATTTGAACCCGGGTTCAAGCGTTGGCAACGCTCGGTGATAACCGCTACACTACGTCCGTAGATGTAATCACTCCAAAGAACAGCAGTATAAACGGTTGTCGGCCTGACAATGTGCTCAATTAAATCCGAATCGGTCTTCGCCTTGTTCACTTTCTGGACGATTACGTATTGAAATGAAAACAACAACTGCTACGCCAATGCCAAACAATGCGAGAACGCCAATCAAAACTCCGGAAGTGAGGAAGGAGCCGGATACACCGGACAGACTGGTTTGCTCTTCGATCAATTGAATGGCAATTGATTCGGTTGGGCTTACTTTTCCGTAAACATCCGATGCTTGTATCAACACTTCATGGGTGCCGAGAGGGATGCTGTTTCGAACCTGTAACTCAACAGAATAAATTCCATCGTTTGCGACCGCATCACCGTTTGTTCCATCATCATACATATTTTGCCATGTTGCCTGAGACGTCAATGGTGTGAACACTCCAATGTTCGCTTGAGCAACACGAATACCATCATAATCATTGATTGCAACTTCCAATACAAAGGTGGAACTTTCATCACCTCTTTCTAAAGTTTGAACGCCGGGAGCGATGATTTCAGGCCCAGTGTTGAGAACATTGATGGTGATTTCTTCCATCACAGCATCGGATACGTGGTGAGGTCCGTAAATTGCATGAAGAGTAGAATCGATTCCATCAACATGCCAAAAAGTTGTGAACTCCTTTTCCCCAAGTCCATCTGTCAATGTAAAGGTCAAGATCTGTTCACCAGGCGTCATTGATTCAGGTATTGTGAACGATGCTACCCACACTCCGTTAGTGAGTAGAAGTTCCACCTGTTCACCTCCAGAATCTCTCAAATCAAGTGTAATGCTGTCAACTCCATGACCGTCGTAAGCTTGGGCATTGACAATCATGACAGCCCCCCTCGGTCCCACATTAGGGAGAATCTCCAATTCGAATAAGCGTGGGCCTTGATTCATAATTTCAATATCTCCTGAGCCCATCGATTCCATACCCCATGTATCGGTGGCAGTCACGTTAAGCGAGATGTTTCCAACTTCAAGTCCAGGGACAAGAATACGTGTCGTAAAGCGTTGGTCGCCAACGATTCCATCGCCATCAAGTCCTCGATCGTTCATGAGCACGATGTCGCCTCCAATTGGGGAAAGGTCGACTGTTACCGAATCAACGTTCATTTCCTCATCAGCGATATGAGCGACTAAAGTTCCCGCACTTCCTCCCTCTCCATAGATGACGCCTTCCTCAAGATACATTTCAACCAGAACAGGTGCAGTGTTGTTTTCAGCAGTAATTATGGACGGTGATAGAATACGTTCGACGACTTGGCTTTCAGTGAAGTTGGCCGTTTCATCTTCGTTCCCATACGATATTTCAAGGGTACGATATACGCTAGAGAGAAGTCCCATAAGTGGTCCTTGGTCAATGATAGAACCGGATGCAGAGCCCCCATCGCCGTACGAGCCAATCCAGTTTGTTACATGTAAATTGAAACCGTCTCTTGGGTCATTTCCAGTTGATTCAGCAGTGATAATTAATTCGAGACCTTCTTGGCCAGCAAGTCGCAGTGTATCTCCTGGTATCAGGGGTATTGGCATAAGTCCAGTTTCTCGTGAGATGGTAATTTCGCCTAAAATTTCCTCAGTTTCAGGTTGTGTAGCATTCACTTGAACTGGGCTGTTTTCCGGTCGCTCATCACCGCTTGATGGGTCAGCACCTGTTTCTTCCCATACCAGGCGAACCGTTCGGTTTTCCCATTCAGATTGTACAACTTGATAATCCCAAGATTCGTTGTGATTTGCACCAACACCTTGTCCATCAAAGAAATTTCCTCCGTTAATACCGGTGATGTTAAACCAGGTCTCTTGATGAATCACATTGACCAAAAAGATCACCTGAGTTGCATTAGCTTGGTCGCCAGTTTCTTCGATTGAACGAACAATTCCAAAAGAGCCTTGGGCATCTCCTGTTATCACGCCATCCATATGCAATTTGTCTTTCACAGTGATGCCATCTTCTGTTAACCAGTGCAGCTCGTGAATGGTGCCATTGATCATGATACTTGAGTTCTCATCCTCTTCGTTAAGGCCAAATGTACCTTGACCAATGAACTCATTTTTTTGGTCAGTTCGAACTCCATCTTCCCATCGTTCAAGTATGGTTAAGCCGTCTAAGGACACATCCATTTGAAAATCATCTTCATACAGAAGCATGTCAGCAAGTGCTTCGAATTGGGTGTGTTGCAATCTACGGATACCGTTTTCATCCCATGTTTCTAAGAAAAAGACACTGACTTCACCTGTTACATTGAGTCCCTGTCCCTCCTCATCTATATCGTGAATAGAGAGGCCTCCAGTTGCTTCAATACGCAATCTTTCAGACAATTCTCCTTCATTCATTGAGCGATTAAACCACCCTTCAGAAACATTGGCTGTAATATCGCTTTCTGAATTACCATCAAGCGTTACTAAGTGCAGTGTACCACTGCCTCGTGCGTCAAAGACTTGGGAAGTCAAAACCCCAGATTGAATTGTTTCATTCTTCCAAATAGAATCAAGCGAAAGTGAGAGTTCAGTCGAACTGTCATTGGTATTTTCCAGAGTAGTAAGGTTTCCGCTTCCCAATTCCCAAGAATTGAGCACATCTCCTTGACGCATCTGCCAACCTTGTCCGTTAAAGTCCAGCGCAAACCCTTGTTCACCTTCTTGTGTCATGTAGGTTTGATTGAGATCCCAGGAGGTCTTGAGGAGTACTTCATGGTCGGCCATCGGTTGATTCCAAGTCCCCACCGTAAAGCTGCGAATTGTTTCAAGAGGTTCCGATAACTCGTTTCCATTCCATCCATTCACCGTCACCGTCAATGTGATTTCATCACCCCATTGCAATGAGGTATTGAGCAGGGCGTGAGCGGTTCGATAGTCGTTCATGGAACTCCAGGTAAGGAAAACGTCCGTATCAATGATTGAGTTATTGTGGAGATGAATCACTTCTACATCGATGTCGTATGATCCGTTGTCGCCAAAAGTGATGAGATAGGCATGTTGATTTTCTCCGCCATCCCCTTCTACCCAAGCAGTGTTAATGATGGGAGCATTGGGTGATGTTTGAGCTGTTGCTGAAAAGACCAGAGGTAAGACCATGACCAAGAAAAGAGCAATTGCTCGTCTTGATTTCTGTGTGCTCATGGAAAGAGGTAGCGTCTGCTCCTCTTCAATACTTGCGCAGTTCTGTGCAAAGGTGATGGCGGTTGATACTTGCAATCTAAGCGTCCATAACATATCCAAACAGCAATGGAGCAACTATGGTGGCATCGCTTTCAATTACAAACTTCGGCGTATCGATGTTGAGTTTGCCCCAAGTGATTTTTTCGTTTGGGGGTGCACCTGAATAACCTCCATAGGATGCAGATGCTTCGCTTATTTGGCAATACCAGCCCCATAGAGGAACCTTCCTTTCTAAATCTTGATTGAGCATAGGTACTACGCAAATCGGGAAATCTCCTGCGATGCCTCCTCCGATTTGGAGAAAGGCCAGAGAGTCCGTTCTCGATTCATACCATTGCGCCAACTGAATCATGTATTCAACGCCATTTTTAATCGCAGTGGGGCGTATCTCTCCTTCAATACAGCGAGCAGCAAAGATATTTCCAAGCGTTGAATCCTCCCAGCCTGGGACGAATATGGGAAGACTTCTTTCTGCAGCAGCATAGAGCCAAGAATGTTCTGGATTAGCTTCAAAAGCCGCTTCCAATGTTCCGTCTTGCAATAATTGGTAGAAGTATTCGTGAGGGAGTTTAGACACGCCATCTTTGTCAGCCTGTTTCCAACATGAGACAATATGATGTTCTATTTTTCGAAAGGCTTCTTCTTCAGGAATGCAAATATCTGTGACACGATTGAGTTTCTTCTCTAACAATTCAGCCTCGTCCTCAGCAGAGAGGTTACGCCAGTTTTCGATGGACACATAGGAATTATGAGCGACCAAATGAAACAGGTCTTCTTCTAAGTTTGCTCCAGTGCAAGAGATTCCAGCAATATGGCCTGCACGAATCAGTGGTGCCAAACTTCGACCGAGTTCAGCAGTGCTCATAGCCCCAGCAAGCGTGACAAAAATCTTGCCTCCACCGTCTAAAAAATGAGTTAAGGAACGTGCAGCACGAGCAAGTTCACCTGCGTTAAAATGACGGTAATTCTGATCGACAAATTTCCGAACAGACATGTTAAGCCTCCTCATGTAAAAAGCGAGCAACATGCTGTCTACGCTTGAGTTCAAGTGATGGAATCTCTTTCATCAGTTGAAGATGGATATCGTCTGCTAAGGCCTCGGGGTCTGAACCACCACAAGTGAAACAATCCAAAGCCAACCAGCCACTCTCCGAATAGCAGTGAGCAGTAACGTGACTCTCGTCAAGTAATACCACCGCAGCGAATCCAACAGGAGAGAGGGAACCATCGAACGGTTCGACATGGGAATGGACCTTTCTTGCATCACTGCGTTCAACTGCTTGTTCCAGAAGTTCGAGAATCCATTGTCCATCATTCTCGGTGGGAGAGACATATCCAGTGTAATCGAGGAATACGTGGGCGCCATGTGCTTCTAAATTCGTCATCACATTCACTCCTCTTCATGCTGTTTCTTTCGGAATATCACTTTTCATTTGTTTTCGAAAATAATCACATGGTTCTGCAACTCGCTGTTTTCCTGCTTGAGCCGCTGCAGCCTTCCATCGTCCGTCTTTTCGTGCCTTGAGTTGCGTTGCTATTACTTTAGTCGCTAACATTGCAGCGGTGAATTGTGTGAGTGGGGAATCTTCTTGGGCCACAATTTCATTGACATCAGCACTAATTACCGTCGCATTTGGGGCCGAGAAAACTGCTTCAATCGTTTCTGCTGCTCGCCAAAACGAGAGTCCTCCAGGAACGGGAGTTCCAGTGGCGGGCACGATGCTGCCATCTAATCCATCAATGTCAATGGTGAGATGAACAGGACCGCTTAAACTTCTCAATGTCTCTAAACATGAAGTCCATGCAGCTTCTCCGTGTGATGGAGATTGTGTGTCACGTGCAAAAAACGTCGTCACTCTTTGATCTTTTTCGATGAATTCAGCTTCCTGCTTTGAATATGCACGGATACCAATTTGAACCAGTTTCCCTATGCCAAGATCAAGCGAACGACTTGCAGCACAAGCATGTGAATATGGCTCCCCGTCGAGTTGTTCGCGCAAGTCGGCATGAGCGTCAATTTGCACGACAGTTAAGCGTTCGATATCCCCACCCACCATCGGATGGTGCTGCGCTGCATAGACTAAGGGCGGCAAAATTCCGTGTTCGCCACCTAAAATGAGGGGGAAACAATCACCAGCATACCAAGGTCTCAGATATCCGCTCATGTTGTCCAGTTGTTCAGCAAGGCTGTTACCTTCAGCATCCCATTCTGGTGCGGTGAAGAGAGCGGCACCAGCAGGTAGGTCTTCGCCAAGCGATGCATCAAACAACTCGACTTGAGCGCTGGCGGTGATGCATGCTGCTGGGCCTCCAGCAGTACCCTGTCCGTAAGAGGTCGTGAGTTCGTAAGGCAGTTGCAGAATTGCGACATCGACTTCGCCCCCCTTTTCGGGTAGGCCAAGGAAATTTCCCTGCACATACTCTTCGCTCACAACCTTGCCCTTACACAGGCATTTTTGAGGCTGTTGATTGATGTTGTTTAAGTTGAGTCACCTGTTGGGTTGTATGAGGCGGGCTACTCGTGGCCTCCTTATTTTGGGTGCTGGGGGGACAATATTCGCTTATTTTTTGTGTTTTCATGAAATACGAGCGATGAGTCTATATGGGTCGGATGACAATAATATACAGTGTCTGCGGAGTAAAATAGCGGGTTGGGGGAAATCAAAATGACAATGACATTATCGGAACTTACTCGAGCCATTCAACAACACATCGATCTTGAGATGGATGAAGAAGTTGCTCAAGGTATGGCAGAACACGCTCTCGGATTCTTTGGTTTTTACAATCGTATCATTGACAATGCCTTGGAGCCTACCGACCGTAACTTGTTTTACATGTTCCAAGATTATGACCTTCTCACTACTGAATCGGAAGAAACGACCCTCTGGGATGGCCGTGAGTGGAGAATCCACTATTGGAAGTTTAAACCCGACTTGCGTGAACGGGTTGAGGCTTACATGCAACGAAATTTGGATCCTGAAGAAATCGACCCCTTTGCCGATATTTACGGTGGCCAAACCAATATCAATTCAATTTGGACTCGTGAGTCTGAACGCGTAACCAATCCAAACGCCTTTACTTCGGATTGGTAACGCACCCAAGCGTTTTTGATTCTTGCTTGCTAGCGCCAGCCATGCGAGCAGCAATTTTCCTCACCTTGTGCCTGCTTCTTCCGCTTGTCCCCCTTACCAGTGCTCAAGCAGAAGACGCTCAAGGCGAGGCGTGGCCTGGCGATCCTATCGATAACCACGTGCACATGACTTGGGCAGCAATGACGTTGGAAGTCAATGAATGGGCAGATGAAAATCCCGACATTGTCAAATTAGAGGATGTTGGAAAATCCCGAGCAGGCAAGAGTCTGTGGGTTGTTCAATTATCTGATTGGTCCACGGAATTCAAGCCCAATGGAAGTTCAAAAGAAATCATCTACATCGATGGCGGCCATCATGGCAACGAGTATCTTGGAACCGCATTGGCATGGTTATCTGCCAAATATTACATCGACGGCTGGATTGAGGGTAATGAAGAAGCAATTCAGGTTCTACAAAATTCGGAGGTTCACGTTCTGATCATGCTGAATCCAGATGGCAATGATATTGATACTCGATGGAACCTCGGACAGGTTGATTTGAATCGAAATTACGACCACTATTGGAATTCGTGCCCCACAACTCAACCTGGGACATCTGCTTTTAGTGAGCCTGAAACCCTTGCCAACTCGGTTTACATGAATACCGTTGTTCCAGATGCTGACCTTTACGTCACCATGCACACGGGTGTCTGGATTATTCTTTACCCATGGGGTAAGTGGCCAGAACAGCCTCCTGATTGGGAATTGTTTCACAGCATTCGAGATGACGTAAATGGCGGAATTTCAGAGATCCCAATTCAAAATGCAAATCAAGGATTGTATCCAAACTGTGGAACAAGTAGAGACTATGGTTACGGCGTTATGGGTTTCCCTACCTTCACCTTTGAAACCGATGACGAGCAATTTGTCCCCGGTTCAGTTGAGGCTCTCAATGAACGATTAGGGGAGGAGATGGATGTTATGAAATACCTCATCAACAATGTATGGTATTGGCGTGCTCGCCTTGATGTGCAATCGATAACAATTGATGATGATACACTGACATTGGATGTTGTGAACCATGGAATGGCCTCCACTGCAAACGCCACTCTCGAATACATCGGCGAAAGTGGTGAAGTGGCATGGATCTCACCTTTCTTCTCAGTGAACGCTACAAACAGTTCGGTTGTGTCTTTCTCAGTCAATCCGGGCATGTTTGCCGAAGATGGAATGTGGAACCTCAACTATCAAAAGCGCGTCATTAACGCTGCAACATGGGTCAATGAAACGGTCAATATTGGTGCAACGTATATCGAGACTGAGCAAGACCGTTTCCTCATTGGATACGGACTGTTCAATCCGATTTCAGTACTTGCAGCAGTGATTGGAGTCGCTGCTTTTGCTAATGAGGCTGAATCCCGCCGAAAATCTGAACAAGACGAAGGCAATGAACGGAATGACGCAAGCGAGAATTGAAATGCCGAACAGCCTACGCAAGTATAGGTGAACTCATGAAAGTAAGCGTAAGCCCCGGCCACAACATCAACGGAACCCTCATTTTGCCCCTTTTTGAAGGCTCAGAAGGAGTTCCAGAATCTCTCCAAGAAGGCCTCCACACAGCATTAAAGGGCCAAATCAACCGAATTCTTTCCGAAGGCGACTTCAAAGCCAAAAACAAGACGACAATGTCAATCATCGGCAGTGAAGGTGGCAAAGCGATGCTTGTCGGTCTTGGTAAAGAAGACGACGTAGACGTTCATGCTTACCGCAAAGCCGGTGCAGCAGTAATTGCAAACCGAAAGAAAGCTCATGGCACAGATTTGACTGTTCGATTCAGCGCAACATCTGTTGAGGCTATGGGTGCATTTGCAGAAGGAATGCTCTTGCGAGATTATTCTTACGACAATTATAAAATGCAAGATGATGAAGACGAAGAGGCTGAACTCGATGTTCGAATTACCTGTGATGAGGGTCAAGAAGATGCCCTCGCAGCACTTACCAAAATCCACGCTGGCGTTGCCTCTGGAGTTCACCTTTCGCGTGACCTCGGCAATTGCCCTCCAAACGATATGTATCCTGAAGCATTTGCAGACCAAGCATGGGAATGGGCAAAACAATACGATAACGTCAATGTAACCATCATCAATTATGACCAAGCCAAGAAGGCTGGTATGGGTGGATTGGTTGCAGTTGGAATGGGTTCTGCTCGAAAACCATGCATGGTCATCTTTGAAATGAACAGTGAGGAATCCGGTCGATGTCCAATGCTTGTTGGAAAAGGAATTACCTTTGACACTGGTGGAATCTCGCTCAAGCCTGGTGCAAACATGGATGAAATGAAGTATGATATGGGTGGCTCAGCAACTGTTTTTGGAACAATGCAAGCTCTCGCATCTACTGGACATAAAGGCAAAGTTGTAGCGATAACCTGCATGGCTGAAAACATGCCATCATCCAATGCGCAACGACCTGGCGACGTCATCACAACATTGTCTGGAAAGACCATTGAAATCTTGAACACCGATGCTGAAGGACGATTGGTCCTCTCTGACGGATTGTGGAAAGCTGGAGAGTTTGATCCAGAATACATCATCGATTTTGCAACCCTAACTGGGGCTTGTGTTGTGGCTCTTGGCCACGAAGCAACTGGACTTTGGTCCAATGATGATGATTTCCGAACACGAATTCACGAAGCAGGAAACGCTGTGGGTGAATTGGCTTGGCCAATGCCGCTCCTTCCTGCTTTCGAGAAGGAAATGACCAATTCGAAAATTGCAGACACACGAAACCTTGGCGCTGGACGATACGGCGGAGCAAACACTGCAGCCGCATTCTTGAAGCAATTTGTTCCAAATCGAAATTATGAGAAAGACGGTGAACAAATCACTTGGGCTCACATGGACATAGCCGGAACCTACTGGGGCGCAAAGACCAACTCAATGGTTGGAAACGGTGCCACTGGAATTCACGTCCGTACTATGTATCACCTCATTACCAATGGTTGAAGCGTAGCACTGAGGCGAAACTATGCATCGCCGTGCATCACTTCCTGCACGAATCAACATTCTCGGTGAGCATACAGATTATGCGGGAGGGCTCGCCCTTCCTTTTGCCGTCAATTTACGGTTGACATTGGATGCTTATGCACTGGAAGATGGCTACGAAGGAGATTCTACCGTTGTGGAATTGTGGCGTTCTGCAGGTGGATGGCCGGCACGCTTGTCGGTCGAAAGTAAAATTCCAATCGGAGTTGGAATGTCTTCATCTGCTGCTTTATGCCTTGCAGTTGTCTTGGGTGTAAACGGTGCCATGGATGCTCAAGAGGCGTGTAAAGAAGCCCAGCGAATCGAGCATGAAGTATTGAAAACACCTTGTGGACTCCTGGACCAGATGGCTATGATGTACGCAAAAGAAGGATTTGCTACCATGATTGATTTTTCAAATCATTCCACAGAATCAATTGAACTTCCTTCTTCATGGATGTTCAAATTGGTTGATTCCGGAGTTCACCGTCAACTCAGTCAAACATACCAAGGTTCTGCTGATCAAAAGGTCCGCCTTGCACACATTAACTCCGAAAATAAGCGTGTACGTTCATCTTTAGGCGCCTCGGCTCCTGACCTTGGAGTCCTTCTCAATGCCTCACACGCTTCATTGAAATCTTTGGGCGTCAGTCACCCTGATGTCGATGAGCAGGTGAAGAAGTTACAGCAAACCGACGGTGTCTACGGTGCGCGCATGATGGGCGGCGGTTATGGCGGCATGATTCTGGTCTTGGTTGAACACGCTCAAGTGCTACCAAATTACCCAGTATATCGTGCTTCACACGGAAGTATCCTTGAGGAATTTCTCGAATAAGGCAAGCCGTTCAGGCGTGCCCATGTCCCAAAAAGCCGTGTCATCCAAATGCACTGCAGCTTCGCCAGAGAGTGCACTGTACACCGTTTCTTCCCAGCTCCATTTGCCACTGTGTCCGTATTTGAGGACGGTCGATTTCTCAACAATACTTGTTCCTGCCTCATATCCATTCAGTGTCTCAGATGATTCTGAGTGTTTGTCATACAGCATTAGTCGTCCATTCTCATGCCTAAGGTTCTTGGAATCATGTGCCTGAGTAACGGTCATTGTGAGGGGTGCGTCTGCAGAGTGATGAAGTTCAATCAACGGTTTGTACTCAATCGGATGCCAGTCATCACCCCACACAAGAAGAAACCGTTGCTCAAGTAATTCCTTTGCATTCCACAGTGCACCTCCGGTTCCAAGTGGCTCCTTTTCTTGATGGAAAGTCAGTGCCATTCCAGGGTGTGTAATTCCTTCAAACTGTTCACCAAGGTGGCCTGTGAGCACTAAAGCGTTCATGCATCCTTGTGTCTTTGCCCAATCAAGAATGTGGTGAAGCATCGGTTTCCCGTTCACTTCAATCAATGATTTGGGCGTTTTTTCAGACATTTCTCCTAAACGGGTGCCTAATCCTCCTGCCATAATCACAAGTTGAGGGGTTGTATGCGCTTTCACAATCGCAGCATATTCGTGGCCGCTTTCTTTGAGGGTTCTCTTTTGTGTCTCAAATTCCACATGATATAACCCAAATCTTTGGTCATAGCCTTCTGCCCATTCAAAATTATCCATTAAACTCCAGTGGTAAAATCCTCGCACATCTATTCCGTCTGCAATGGCTTCAGACGTAATGAGAAGATGTCTGCGAATATGTTCAGGGCGCATATCATCGTCATCATCTGCAACTCCATTTTCAGTAACCAGAATAGGGATTTTGAGATTGGTGACCATGTCAAAAGCCCTTCGGAGTCCTTCTGCATACATCGGGTATCGGAAATCCGTTCTCTGCTCCCACGGTCGAATAAGTGGGTCAATCTCCACTTTTGTTGGCATGAATGGCGTGGTCAACAAATGGGTATAATAATTCACACCAATGAAATCACTGCTGCCTCGGAGTCCTTCAATTCGCTTTGAAAAGAGGGCGGACGGTGGTTTGAATTTTCCTGTTCTCAGCGCTTTTAACCAGCATTGATTGAACATACCATCAAGAATTTTCGCCTGCATCCAATGAAGGGGATTCCAACGGCGATAAGGATCGAAAATATTGATGTTTTTTACCAATCCAATTTGACATTTATCTCCATTTTTCATTGCTTTGAGTGTACGGTAGCAGCGTGCGTGAGCACGCATTAAGTTGAGTGACACCTTTCGAACTCGTTTGAACGAGCGAACACCGGGTGGGAACTCTCCCAAGACATACCCCATCGTCGCATAGACCGCTGGTTCATTGATTGTGCACCACCATTCTACACGGTCACTAAGGTGTTCAAACATCATAGAACAAAAGTTGACCCATCCGGTGATGTTTTCTTCCTTTTCAAAACCTCCACGTTCATCCCACCACAGGGGTTGAGTGAAGTGGTGTAAAGTCGCCATTGGTTGGATGCCTTGAATCAACAATTCATCGACCAAATCGGAATACCACTGGACCGCTTCAGAATCGTAATGCCCTTCCTGAGGTTCGATTCTTGACCATTCTATTGAAAATCTGTAATGTGACACTCCGAGTTCTTTGATGAGTGTAACATCTTCTTCTCTCCGATTCCAATGGTCGCAAGCATCACCGCTTAATTGCTGACTTTTAGAACGAGGCTCAAAGGCAGACCAATTGTTTGTATTCCCTCCCTCAATTTGGTGTGAAGCAGTAGCTACGCCCCACATGAACTCTTTGGGAAATGCACTCCCGTCTTTCAGTGAACTGTAATCAACAGTATCCCACTGGCGGTGTTCTTCAGTCCACACATGCTTTCCAATGATGGAATAGCCATGAGGGTTTTGTTCACCGCATAAGTCGAGCAAAGCACATGCATCAAGGTGCGGATAGCGGGAGTCGAACCCGCGACAAGAGGTTGGAAACCTCCTATGTTACCACTACACCATATCCGCATGATGTGAATATTTGT
>MDTC01167919.1_pt1 | contig 15587 bp, 13 predicted proteins | sample 811181 | NCBI WGS metagenome assembly MDTC01 (sample SAMN05326644, study PRJNA326480) | marine metagenome | isolation source: seawater | place: Pacific Ocean: North | collected 2011
CAAAAGGAGCATTTTTAGGATTGAGAACGCATCACACTCGAGCTCATATTTACCGAGCATCATTAGAAGCTCTGACACTTGAATCTGCTAGAGCTCTGCAGAAAATGTCACAAGAAGGAGTAGATCTGCGTAAAATTAATGCAATTGGTGGAGGTGCACAAAGTAAACTGTGGATGAAGATGATTGCTGATGCCACTCAACTTCCAGTTCAAAGAAGTCTCTCAAATGAAGCTTCAGCTCTTGGTGCAGGAATTTCTGCAGCTGTGGGAGCTGGTTGGTTCTCATCTTTTGAAGAAGCGGCAACTTCTATGACAAACGAAGCAGAATTGATCGAGCCAAATTCTAAAGTTGCCGACGAGTGGCATGAATTGTCAACTAGACAGGCAAAGATTTACGAATCTATTCGAGAATTTTAGACAAAGCATCCTCTAGGATTAGAGGTCACAACAAATGAATTGGCACATAAGACAAATTTTTCACTTTATTTTTTGATTCGTGAATCAATTACACATTTAAGCCATAAAATGGATCTACTCATTGGAATTGATGCTGGAACTTCTGTAATTAAGGCCGTTGCCTTTGACTTAAAAGGTAAGCAAATTGCGGTGACAGCCAAACCCAATCATTATGAAACTCTTCCTAATGGAGGGGTTGAACAAGAACTAGAGCGTACATGGACTGACACCATTGAAGTCATACAACAACTTATCAAAAAGGTTGAGGATCATCAGATAATAGGGATTGCAGTGACTGGTCAAGGCTCTGGAACCTGGCTAATTGACAAGGCCGGTGATCCAGTTGGCCGTGGCTGGTTGTGGCTGGATGCCAGAGCTGCAGAACTGGTTGAAAGTTATGAAGAATCAACAGCAGCTCGTAGAAGGTTTGAGTTGACAGGAACTGGGTTAGCTGCATGTGATCAGGCCCCTCAGCTTTTATGGATGAAAAAATACCAACCCGAGATACTCTCCAAGAGCTCTACAGCATTTCATTGCAAGGATTGGCTTTATTTGAATCTTACAGGTAAACGAACTACGGATCCCTCAGAGAGTGTCTTCAGTTGTGGAGATTTTCGAAAAAGAAATTTTTCTGATGAAGTCATTGAATTACTGGATTTGACTGAACAAAGGGCTTTATTTCCACAAGTTGTAGATGGAGCTAAGGACTACCATCCTTTAAAAGAAAGTGTGGCCAAGCTTTGCGGGCTAACAGCTGGAGTCCCTGTAGTGCTGGGATATGTAGATGTGATTTGCACAGCCCTTGGTTCTGGCCTTTATGACCCTGGATTTGAAACAGGTTGTACGATCATTGGTTCCACTGGAATGCATATGCGCTACGTCAATTCAGTGGATGAGATTAATCTCAATCAGGAATCAACTGGCTACACAATGATTTTTCCAGTTGATGGAACTTACAGTCAGATGCAGTCAAACATGGCTGCTACTTTGAACATTGATTGGATGTTGGATCTTGCAGTTGATGTTTTAAAATTCCAAGGAATTCATAAAAATCGATCTGACTTACTAAAGGACCTGGACAAGTATATCTTAGATGCCTCACCAGCTGAATTTCTATACCATCCCTACATTTCTCAAGCTGGTGAGAGAGGTCCTTTCATAAATGCAAACGCCAGAGCTAGTTTCATAGGGTTCTCCTCAAAGCACGGATATTTTGAAATGCTGCGAGGAGTTTATGAGGGACTATCTTTCGCTGCAAGGGATTGTTATGAGGCTGCAGGTGGAGTCCCAGAGGAGGTTCGCTTATCTGGTGGCGGTGCTAAAAGCAAAGCCTTACGACAGATCATGGGGGCTGTCTTGAAAACTCGTTTTCGTACTGCTGAAAGAAGTGAAGCTGGTGCATCTGGCGTAGCCATGATGGCTGCCGTTTGTCTGGGGATTTATCCAAACATGGCTGCCTGCATAAAAGATTGGGTACATCCTTATTTGAGTGCAGCTGAAGAGTACGACGCCTCTCAAAGTAAAGTTTATGATTCACTATTTCCAACATATATTGAAGCCCGCAAAGCTTACCTTCCACTTTGGAAATCGCTGAAAAAACAAGGAGAATAGCTTGCAATCTAGAAAAATTGCCATCATAGGTGATCATTTTATGAAAACTGAGATTTTCAGAGAGAATCTCGAAAAAACTTGTGGAGCTTATCACCATTTTAAGGAACTGGAGTTACCATGGCCAGATGAGCCCATGGAACACGGTTATCAAAAACCTGGTATGGCAGGACTCAAAGAATACATGGGAGATCCCGATGTGATTGTAAAATTCATCGAAGACTCTGAAATTGTTGTTGACCATCTGGCTCCTTTTTCAGCAACGATGTTTGACAGACTGAAAAATCTTCGACTAATTGCTGTTGCTCGTGGGGGACCAGTAAATATAGATATGGAAGCTGCGCGTAATGCAGGGGTCAAAATCGTCAATGTTCCTGGTCGAAATGCTAGCGCTGTTGCCGAGTTTACAATTGGGGCTATTTTGGCTGAAACACGACTGATTCGTTTGGGACATGAGTCACTTCGAAGTGGAACTTGGCGAGGGGATTTGTATCGAGCTGATATGACGGGTAAAGAGCTCTCTCAAATGACCGTTGGATTGATCGGCTACGGACACATTGGCACAAAGGTGGTAAAACTACTACAGCCTTTTGGGTGTTCAATTATGGTTTGTGATCCATATGTTGAGCTGAGTTCAGAGGACCGGGCAAACGGTGTCCAACAAGTTGACTTTGAAACATTGCTGCAAAACTCTGATGTGGTCAGTCTCCACTCAAGAGTAACCACTGAAACCACCGGTTTCATCAACCAAGAAGCTCTCCAAAGGATGAAACAAGGAGCTTACTTCATCAATACTGCCAGAGGTCCAATGGTTGATTATGAGGCATTAACAGAAGCCCTTTCTTCTGGGCACCTCCGTGGTGCAATGTTGGAAACTTTTGGGATTGAACCAGTTCCACCCGACTGGTCATTATTGAAAATGGACAATGTTACTCTTACTCCCCATATCGCAGGAGCTTCCTTACGTACTGTTGAGTTTGCAGCTGAAAGAACTGCTGAAGAAGTTTGCAGGTATCTAAATGGTGAGCCTGCCTTGAATCCCTGCTAAAACCTCAATAATTAAGTATACTCATTATGTTTGATTCAAAGTTTAGTTTTTCAAATAGTTTAGAGTTCCAAAATTTCTGCAGGCTCTCTTCTGAATTGGGCCAAAATCCACTATTAGTACAGGCCGCAGGAGGTAACACTTCAGTTAAAGATAGTGGGTTACTCTGGGTGAAAGCATCAGGAACATGGTTATCAGAAGCGACTGAAAAAAAAACCATGGTTGCCGTCGATCTTGATAAACTAAAGGAAGCTATGGCAGCAGGTGATGAACGTGCTGAGCAACCACAACATTTTAAGGCGGACCCCACAGATTCGCTTCGCCCCTCGATTGAAACAGTTGTGCATGCCTCTTTGAAACATAGAGTTGTGCTGCATGTGCACTGTGTAGAAACTATTTCTTGGGCTGTTTTGGAAAATGTTGAAAATCTTATTCGAGCACCTCTGAAGGGGTTGAACTGGACTTTTATCCCCTACGTTCGACCAGGTCTGCCCCTGGCACGCAAAATTCAATCAAAAATTTCAGATAAAACAGATGTTTTAATTCTTGGCAATCATGGTTTAGTAGTGGCAGCAAGCTCACTTGACAAAGCAAAGGATCTATTGATGGAGGTTCATCATAGACTCCACCGCCTTAAAAGAGATGTTGTAATTCCAGAAGGTAATTTTGCTGTCCCTGATCAATCCAATTATCGGCTTGCCAACAATTTTGCCCAAGGAATTGCTCATGATTCGAACTCCTTAGAAAAAGTCAAAAATGGTTCGCTTTATCCAGACCATGTGATTTTTATGGGTTCGGGTCTTCAAATGCTTGAATCTGGAAAATCACTGCACCAATTTGAAAAAGACCAATCAGAACATCTTCCAAAAGCCTTGATAGTTAAGGATCGAGCGGTCTTAGTGCACAAGGAGGCATCCCGTGGAACTGATGAAATGCTCATGTCATTAGCAGAAGTTGCAGCTCGGCTACAACCACAAGATAATGTTCACAAGTTGAGTTTTGAGGATGAGGCAGCCCTTCTGAATTGGGATGCAGAAAAGTATCGTCAGGAACTTGCTCGCCGAAATGCAAATGTGTGAACTCATTAAACTGAATCTAATTAAATGACATTCTCTAAAGAATTTTCGCTTGTCCTCGGTATTGACATTGGCACTTCAGGTGTACGAGCCGTCTTGATGAACTCAGACTATGAGGTTATTGCTCAGCAATCCAGGATTATGACGAACTTTGGGTCCAACCACAGAGACCCTGTTGTTTGGTGGGAAACTCTAGAATCGACTCTTGATCTCCTCCGTGAAGAAGCACAAGGTCAATGGGATAAAGTTGCTGGCATCGCAGTAGATGGGACCTCTGGAACATTGTTGGCACTCAACAATAAATTTGAGCCCATCGGAGATGCCATGATGTACAATGATCCAGTTGCAGATGCTGACGCTTTGGAAATAATTCATCTGAAGGCTCCAAGGGAAAGTGCAGCTCACGGAGCTACTTCTGGATTGGCAAAGTTAATTGTCCTGCAGAAAATAACTGGTTGTCATCGCGTTCTGCACCAAGCCGACTGGGTAATGGGAAAATTTCTTGGCGAATATCTGTGGAGTGATGAGAACAACTCTTTAAAAACAGGTTATGATCCCATTGAAAGAGAATGGCCAGATTGGATTTCCCACACAACAGCAAGAAGTGAACTTCTTCCGAATGTTAAAGAACCTGGCCAAATCGTTGGAGAGATTCATCCAGAAATAGCCAAGTGCTTTGGACTTTCGATGGACGTTAAGATCATTTCAGGAACAACGGACGGTTGTGCTGCTTTTCTAGCAACCGGAGCAACTGAAATTGGTGATGGTGTTACTTCACTTGGATCGACATTAGTAGTCAAAATCCTAAGTGAAAAACCCCTGTTTTCTCCAGAATATGGCGTTTATAGTCATCGATTTGGAGACACGTGGCTACCTGGGGGAGCTTCGAATACAGGTGGAAATGTTCTTGCTCATTTTTTCTCCAATGAGGAACTCCTCAGCCTCTCGAGAAAAGTCGACCCAGACGAACCCATAAATCTTGAATATTATCCCTTGGTTAAACCTGGAGAGAGATTCCCAATCAACGATCCTGCTTACCCACCTCAATTGTCCCCAAGACCCGAAGATGATGCAACTTTTCTCCATGGTTTGTTATTTGGAATGAGTGCCGTTGAATCCCTAGCGTATGACCGTTTGGAAGAACTCGGGGCTCCTGCATTGAAATCACTTCGCACAGTCGGAGCTGGTTCACATAACTCGGCCTGGACTGATCTTCGCCAGAGACAGTTATCAGTCCCCATGTGTGATGTTGCTTCTGATCAAGCTGCAGCGGGTGCAGCCCGACTCGCCTTGAAGGGCTTGGTGAACTTTTAAGCTATGCTAAATTTTACAAAAACCAGCATTGAGGCACTCTCCAAACGCTTTGAAACATTCCTGCTAGATCAGTATGGGGTGCTCCACAATGGCCAGACAGTATTCCCTGGGGTTCTCACAGCTCTTCAGAACCTGCAACAAGCAAAGAAAAAGGTGATCTTGCTTTCTAATTCTGCTAAAAGGGCGGAGAAGAATTATCAACGTATGGAGCAGTTAGGACTGAAAAGGGAACTTTTCCAGGCAGTAGTTACTTCTGGAGAGGTTGGTCATTATCTTTTCACAAGAGGATTGTCTGAGCTTGGCCTAAAAGAAGGCGCTCAATGTTGGGTAATGGCTAGAGATGAAGACCGATCACCTCTGGTGGGATCCACCTTACAAGAAGTTTTAGTTCCGGAAGAGGCAGAGGTGTTGATTTTGAGTGGTAGCCAGGGAGAGATAGAACCTTGGGAAAGTGCTATTGAGAAATTGAAGCTTCCTCTTTCTAGAGGATTACCCTGTGTTTGTTTAAATCCTGATAAGTGGATGCTAACTCCTCATGGTCTCGCTTACGGGGCTGGGAAAATTGCTGAATACTATGAATCTGAAGGTGGCCAGGTGATGTGGATTGGTAAACCTTATGAGGAGATGTATAAATTTGCTAAAAGAGAGCATTTGTTTGATAAGGGGGGTGCCATCGCGATTGGTGATTCAATTGAGCACGATATTCAGGGTGCTAAAATGTTTGGGATCGAGGGAGCATGGGTGCGCGAGGGTATATTGAGAGAAGCCTCTGATCAGGAAATTCATGCTGAAATAGAGAAGCATGAAGCTGTTCCAAGTTTTCAGATGAAAAGCTTTCATTGGTAACCAATGCCTCTTTGCTTTTCAGCAATTCTATAGTTTAATCATCAGCAACCTCGTAGAAAAACCTATTTAGGGTTTTTGCCAAAATTAGAACTTGTGGAGATAGTTTACATAACAAAATCTCTGATGAAGGAAATTTTCTCTCATCAGAGTGTCCAAGATTCTATAGCTAGCATTTCTTCCAACCCTAAGTGAATCCTCACTTTTTCAACAAACTTTGATCCATCTGAGAGTCAACCGTGTAAACCTTGGCCTCTGACTCAAAACATAGAACTTCGGATGGTGACTTTAGCCAAATGCAGCCAGTAGAAGATAAAAATACGTTCAGCATGCTAATTCGTATTCATTTTTGATTTAAAATATAAATTATCATAAAACTCTTCTTGAGCTTGAACCAACCAACGTAATGTAGATTAATCCCCATTCTACTGAGAATGTAAACCCTACTCTCAGTTCCAAAAGTAAAGCTTTTCAGTTCTGAAATCTTGTTGGAGAAAAAAGGCTAATTGGATGTTCTGTGGACTGCTTGATTGCTAAATCTGACATAACCTCACCAATCACACTCGCAAACTTGAATCCATGTCCTGAAAAACCAGCTGCAACAGACACTTGTGGATACTCCGGATGCAACCCAATCACAAAGTGCTCATCCGGAGTATTTGTATAAAGACAGGTAGCTGTTCTCAGAGGATCCCCGATCAACTTGTTTAGTCTAATTGTCGCTCTCCTAATTTGTTCAATCTCCTCAAGACGGACGGTTCTGTCAACTTGGTCAGGATCACACTCTGGTCCCACCCTAAAGTATGCCACCTTTGCCCCACCCCCGAACCCATCAATCGCAGGAAATCCGTAAAATTGTTCAATGTCACTGGGTTCCCAAATATATATAGGCATTCTACCTAACTGCCACTCATTCATATTTTCAACATCAAACCAAAATAATGTTAACCGTTTGACATCCATGGGAATTTTCAACTCTGCTAACAGCTTTGGATTCCAGGAACCTCCAGAGATAACTAGTCGATTTGCTCGATAAGTCCCTTTATCTGTGACGACTTGAACACCATCCCCATCTGGATACCATGACAACAATTGTTCTCCAAAACGCATTTCTCCACCAGACTGCTCTGCTAATTGATTATGGATCGTACAGCTTCTCTCTGGCCTAACAAATCCTGCTCTCTCTTCAAATAGCGCAATTTCATCTTCTTTTAAAATGAATTGTGGGAAGCGTTCTCTCATGTCCTCATAACTGAACATTTGATGTCCAAGATTCCATTCTTGGGCTGATCGAAGTGCCCCAGCCACTGTCTTGGAGTCACTGGGACCAATCATCAACCCACCCGTTTCAGTGAAAAGATCCTCACCAGAAGCTATTTCAGCTTCACTCCAAAGTTCATAAGCTCTTTTCAGAAGAGGTACGTAGGCAGGATCCTCAAAATATGCCAATCGAATAATCCGACTATCTCCATGACTGGATCCCTGATCATGTGACGGTGAGAAACGCTCAATGCCCAAAACAGAGTGCCCTTTTTTAGCCAATTGCCAGGCTGCCACACTGCCCATTCCACCTAAACCAGCTACAATTGCATCGTACACCATAGAAACCTTTCTGAAACTGTTAAGTGGAACTTCACAATAGAAATTCAAATAAATTGATTCTGATGCGCACACTGATAGAAGGCTGTATTCAAAACATCAAAATAATTCTTTGACTTGATGAACTCACTATCCCTTGAGTTAGGTTTTAGAATCACACAAAAGCTCAAAAACAGACTTTGTAGACCTTTTAAGTAAATCCGTGTAATAAAGGTGTTTCACAAGTGACTTGTAGACAGCAAGTTAGGATCTATGGAATTAGTTCTGAACAAACTCTACATGTTCTTGAATTCTTAATATGCCGGCTTTTCAAAAGGGAAAAATGAAGAGAAACAAATTTTTCAAGAAAGTTGCGCTGATGATGGCTGGAAGCTTGATCCTTCCAGCCATTGCCTTAGCTGACATCAAGATGGGGATCATTCTTGGTTTTACAGGACCCATTGAATCATTAACACCTGACATGGCTGGCTCAGCAGAAGTCGCCTTCAAAGAGGCCACAGATTCAGGCAATCTGCTAAGTGGTGAAAAAATTGTTGTTGTGAGAGCTGATTCTACTTGTATAGATAATGCTGCTGCTACAGCAGCAGCGGAGAGACTAATCACCTCGGATAAAGTAGTAGCAATCATGGGAGCAGACTGTTCAGGTGTTACTACCGCAATAGCCAACAATGTTGCTGTTCCAAACGGTGTTCCGATGATCTCTCCTTCGGCTACTTCTCCCGCTCTTACAACCATCGGAGACAATGGTTACTTTTTCAGGACAGCTCCCTCTGATGCTCGGCAAGGTCAACTTTTAGCTGAAATAACCATGGGACGTGATATTAAGCAAGTTGCTGTCACTTACGTGAACAGCGACTATGGCAAGGGGCTTTCTGACTCCTTTGGAAATGCTTATAAAGCTCTCGGTGGAGAAATTACGATCAGTGTACCTCATGAAACTGGAAAGGCCGATTATTCTGCTGAGGTTGCTTCAATGGACTCTGCAGGAGGGGACGCCATGGCAGTCTTTGGCTATGTTGACCAAGGAGGTCCCGGAATAATGCAAGCCTCTCTGGATAGCGGCTCCTTCGATCTATTTATTCTTGCCGACGGCATGTATGGAGATGCTCTGCATACCAATGTAGATGGAGACCTGACCGGATCTTTTGGAACCGTACCAGGAACTTCTTCAAATGGAGCAGATATTTTTAGGAAGATTGCAGCTGATGCTGGATTGAACGGAGGTGGTCCTTACACCGGTGAGTCATATGACGCAGCGGCACTCCTTGTTTTAGCAATGCAGAGAGCCCGATCCACAAATGGTGAATCTATTGCAGATAATTTATTGGCTGTCGCTAACGCTCCCGGCACAAAAATTCTCCCAGGAGAATTAGCAAAAGGGCTTAGTATTCTGAACAGTGGTGGAGCAATTGATTATGTTGGCGCTACAAACGTAGAGTTGGATGGTGTAGGTGAGACATTCGGTTCGTTCCGCGAATTCGAAATTGCTGACAAAGCATTCAAAACTATTCGATTCCGCTAAGTCATTGCAAAAGAACCAGCCCTAGGTGGGCTGGTCTCCAATAATACTTCCCGATCAGTGTCGATTAGAGTTTTTCTCAGGCAATATTCCTTCAGGGCGAAACCTGAGCACTAGAACAAGCATCAATCCCATAACTACCATCCTCAAATGAGGGGCAACATCAATAAAATGTTGACGGAGTGGATTCTCCTCACCGAGAAACAAGTTCAAGTTTTCCACCACCCAAAGAGCCACTGGTTCAGCTTCAATCCAAGTAAACCAAGTTATAAAAGCTCCAAGCACGGCACCAAGGTTATTACCACTTCCCCCGATGATTACCATTACCCAGATCAGGAATGTGAAGCGTAAAGGAATATAAGTTCCTGGAGTAAACTGACCATCCAATGTGGTAAGCATTGCTCCCGCTATACCAATGACAGCAGACCCCAAAATGAAAACTTGCCGATGACGGTTCGTCACGTCCTTTCCCATTGCAGAAGCTGCAATTTCGTTGTCACGAATCGCACGCATCATTCTGCCCCAGGGAGAATTCAAGGCAAGTGAAGCTAAGCCCAAAATCACAAAGAGTACTGTGAGGAAGAGTCCTGAGTAGCAAAGCTTGACGAAGACCCCTGAAGATGACATCAACATCTCTTGGAGAGCTTCTTCACTGACTTGGTTCAGATCAACCAAGTGTAATCTGATTACCAAATCTATAAACCACTGACTTTGTTGAAGGTCAACCTCGTAAGGAACAGGCCGCTCCAAGCCCGTGACGTTTTTTACACCTCTCGTCAACCAATCCTCATTCTTCAAAATTGAGATCATGATCTCTGAGATCCCAAGCGTAGCGATCGCAAAGTAGTCTGAACGTAGCCCAAGAGCAACTCGCCCAACTACCCAAGCTAATCCAGCTGCAGCAACTCCACCAGCTATCCAAGAAATTAAAATGGGCAGACCAAGTCCTCCCAGAAAACCTGTCAGCGCAGGATCGACTGCTTCTATATTTAGCGAACCTTGCTCATAGAAATAGCGTAATAACACATATCCACCGAGCAGCCATATCAAGAACATGATTCTTCGAAGGTAGCCTTCTGGTAATTTCCTTCTGATCCACCAGGCCCCTAAGACAGTCAAAACCAAAGTAATTAGAGCTAGTCCTGTGTCTACTCCTCCAGCATCCCATGCTTTTCCAACTGGAGAGTGGGAGACTAAGACCGCAGCCAGTCCTCCTAAAGCTGTTGAAGCCATCACTCCCGCATTGAATAAGCCTGCATAGCCCCACTGGATATTTAGTCCTAGGGACATTACAGCAGAGATGAGGCAAAGATTCAGGATACCCAGGCTCACATTCCAAGACTGTGTTGCACCTACCATCCCCAGCAGGAGGGCCATGATCGCAAAGCTAGTGAACGCCCGATGCGAATTGCTCAAAATACCTTACCCCTGAAAAGACCTGTTGGCCGAATCAAAAGGACCAAGACCAGAATCAAGAAAGAAACCGCAAACTTGTATTCTGTACTGAGGAATTGGACTAAACCATCTGGAGACCAACCTTCAGGACCAAGGTATCTGAAAAATTTTTTGAATGCGTAGGTAGCTGTGACCTCTGAGAAAGCGACAATGTAACCTCCCAGGATAGCCCCAATTGGTTGGCCAATCCCACCGACAATAGCTGCAGCAAAGATAGGGATGAGAAGGTGGAAATAGATAAGTGGTTTGTAGCTTTTATCCAGACCATAGAGGACACCAGCGAGAGTAATAAGGACAGCACTGATGAACCAGGTTGCTCGCACCACTTTTTCAGGATCAATCCCTGAAAGTAATGCCAGGTCTTCATTGTCCGAAAAAGCTCGCATTGCCTTGCCCATCTTGGTTTTTTGTAGGAACCAAAACAGCCAGGTAACTGCCATAATTGCCAATACTACCGTCAGGACCTGGGTTTGCTTTAATGCTAACCCTTCTTTGAGGCCCGACCATTTTTTAAAATCTCCAGCTTTGATGATAAATTTTAGACCATCCATGAAAATGATTTCATCTGTCCCGACTAACAACCTGACAACCCCATTGAGTATGAACATTACTCCAACGGAAGCGATCACAAAGATGACAGGCTGGCTCTTCCTTTGACGATAGTAGCTAAAAACACTTCGCTCAGTGCCCCAGACCAGTAAGCTTGTGATCAGGATTCCAAACGGAAATGCAAGGATAGCTGTGGGCAGGATTCCAGCAGTAAGACCAATTGACTGGAACCACCAAGTGATAAAGATCGTGCTGACAGTTGCAAAAGACATCATTTCACCATGCGCAAAATTAGCGAAGCGCATGATGCCAAAGACGACTGTTACCCCCAGAGCGCCAAGAGCGAGTTGGGATCCATATACCAAAGAAGGGATTAGTACGTAATTCGATAGCAAAACAATCGCGTTCAGAAAATCCATCGCTATCCACCAAGAAAGGATCGACGAACTTCCTCATTAGCAAGGAGTACCTGACCAAAATCTGTAAAGCGATTTTGGCCTGTCACCAATACAAATCCTTTGTCAGCGATTGCAAGTGCCTGTCGAGCATTTTGTTCCACCATTAAAATCGCGATCCCTGTTTTTTTTACCTCAATGATGCGCTCGAAAAGCTCATCCATTACAATTGGTGATACACCTGCTGTTGGTTCGTCCAGCATCAATACGCTCGGTTTCGTCATCAAAGCTCGCCCCACAGCAACTTGTTGTCGCTGTCCTCCAGAAAGTTCTCCTGCCGGTTGAAAACGCTTTTCTTTAAGAACAGGAAACAACTCATAGACCAGCTCCATCGTGCCTGAATAGTCATCTGTGCGAACATATGCACCGAGTTCAAGATTTTCTTCAACGGTCATGCTACTGAAGACATTATTGGTTTGGGGAACGAAGGCCATGCCAAGTTGAACTCTTTGTTGTGGAGACATGTATGTGATGTCTTCCCCAGCAAGCATGACCTTACCTTTCATGAACTTCAGCATACCCAACAGCGCCTTCATAGCGGTTGATTTACCTGCTCCGTTTGGCCCGACGACAACAGAGATTTCTCCGCGCGCTGAAGAGATTGTGCAGCCCTTGAGAATATCTCCAGTCCCATAACCACCAATCAAATTTTCACCGAGGAGATAACTCATTTCTTGTTATGCAAAAACACTCTTAGCTCAGACCTGATGAAGCTCCTCGACCAAGATAAGCTTCTATCACCATTTCATTCGATTTTACTTCTTCTGCTGTACCTTCAATTAGCAGCTTTCCTTCAGCCATCACTACAACCGGGTTACATAGTCTTCCTATAAAATCCATATCATGTTCAATCATACAGAAGGTGTATCCTTTCTCCTGATTCATCAACTCAATCGCATCTCCAATTTCTTTCAGCAAAGTCCGGTTCACCCCAGCACCGACTTCATCCAAAATAACGACCTTGGCATCAACCATCATGGTTCGACCCAATTCAAGCAATTTCTTTTGCCCACCAGACAAATTTCCAGCCAGCTCATCAGCGAGGTGTCGAATGTTGAGAAATTCCATGACTTCCTCTGCTTTTATGGCAAGTTCCCTCTCTTGCTCATGTAGCGTAGTACGCTGAAACCAAGCGCCAATCAAACTTTCACCTAATTGATTCGGGGCAACCATCATCAAATTCTCACATGTTGTTAAACTGTGAAACTCGTGTGGAATCTGAAAGGTTCTAAGGAGCCCCTTTGAGAAAAGTTGGTGCGGTTTTAATCCAGTTACATCCTCTCCATCCAGCAGGATTTTTCCTTGATCTGGTGGGAATGTTCCTGCAATCAGATTGAATAGAGTTGTTTTTCCGGCTCCATTTGGACCGATTAATCCAGTAATCAATCCTGTCTGGATTTTCAGACTAATCCCGTTGACCGCCTGGACTCCTCCAAAATGTTTGTGTAGGTTCTGAACGGAGATCACGTAGGGAATTTCTCAATGATGGGTTTGAAGACTTGGAGGGCCAAGTTAGACTCCAGAAGCCAAATTCAACCTAACAAGATTTCATAGCTCCCGGAGTAAAGCAGATCAATGATTAAAAAATATTTATTTCATAATATATCTCATATTATAGGTAGTTGTGGTTTCTACCTTTCCAGGTGGGACGATAATTTTTAAATTAGAGAAAGATGCTTGTTTAGCTGTGAAAGAAAGTCAAGCGAACCTGAATTGACAAAATCCCATGTGAAAGTTTCATCTTCCATTGGCTAGATTATTACCAGTCTAGTTGGTGTTAAACAATGAATCGCACAAAGAGGAGCTATGAAAATCATACAATTAACTGATCTTCACCTCGTTCCAGAAGGGCAGAAGATCCATGAGATAGATCCAGGTCATCGTCTTGAGCAGGCGTTGGCTAACATCAAGCTTAGACATCCTGATTTGGATCTTCTTGTAATCACTGGTGATCTTTGCAATGAAGGTGACACGCTCTCTTATCAACTGCTAAGAACATTACTCGAAAAATATGAAATGAATTATCAACTTGTGCTAGGAAATCACGATAAGCGAGAACCATTCAAAGGTGTTTTTCCAGAAACAGCGACAGATCCGCATGGTTTCATTCAATCCAAAATACAATCAGATGGGGATGTCTATATTTTTTTGGATACTTTGCAGGAAGGTCAAGTTGCAGGAAGTTATTGTGAAAAAAGGCAGGACTGGCTGCGTAACGAATTGAAGAATCACTTAAAAAATTCTGTTTATGTCTTTCTTCACCATCCACCTTTCAAGGTGGGTATGAAAGAAATGGACAACTGTAATCTTGCTGATGGAGAGATATTAGGAGAAATCCTGAGTTCTCATACTAACGTCAAACATTTATTTTTCGGGCATCTTCACAGGCCTTTGCATGGTGTTTGGCGTGGGATGCCTTTTTCATGTCAGCCTTCGACAGTCCATCAATTTACTTTCACAACTGATAATTTGCCCTTTCAATTGATCAAAGAACCACCGATCTACTCAGTTATTAACTTACCAGATTGGGGAATGGTTGTGCATCAACATCAATACCTTGAGGATGCAGAAAGTGGGCGGTTCCATGAGATTAAAAATTAAATAAATTTCTGAAGGAATTCCCATTCTCCTTCATGGTAATGCTTAACTAAACCCCTGAAATCTCTGAATGCAAGACACCAAAAACACATCCAACTTATTGGCACTGAAAAACTATGAATTGCGTCTAAAGACAGAGAATGGCCCCGTCCAGGTACTCAACAAAGTCAATATAACACTCAATGAGCAGCAGACCGTCGGTCTTGTTGGAGAATCTGGCTGTGGAAAATCGATGACAGCTTTGTCAATGATGGGTTTGCTTTCGAACAAAATAATAGCTGAACATCAGGGAGAACTCTTATGGAAAGGCAAAGATCTTCACAATGCTAGCAACATGCGATGGCGTGAGTTAAGAGGAAAAGAAATCGCGATGATTTTTCAGGAACCGATGACTGCGTTGAATCCAGTACTAACGATTCATGAGCAACTTGATGAAGTACTGAAAGAACATTCATCTTTAGGAAATCAAGATCGAAGAAAAAACATTTCTGAGCTTTTGAGGCAAGTAGGGCTTCGTGATGTTGAAAGTAAACTAAAGTGGTATCCACATCAATTCTCTGGAGGTATGAGGCAAAGAGTGATGATAGCCATGGCCCTTGTCTGTGAGCCTGATTTATTGATCGCAGATGAGCCAACAACGGCTCTGGATGTAACTACACAAGCTCAGATTCTTAGGCTAATCAAAAACCTTCAAGAAGAACGTAAGATGGCCTTACTTTTCATCTCACATGATTTGGATGTGGTCGGCTTTGTAGCAGATCGGGTTATGATCATGTATGCTGGAGAAGTGGTTGAAGATCTACCTGTTGAACAATTGGAGAGCCCTGCACATCCTTATACCATCGCTCTTCAGCAAGCCCGACCACGCCCTGGGAAGGCTGGTGTAAGATTTGAACCAATCCCAGGGACACCGCCCCAGCCTGGCTCAATGTTGATGGGATGTCGATTCAGAGATAGATGCTCGAAGTCGAGTAAAGAATGTGAAATCAGTCCTCCTTGGCAGGACAATAACAGCCAACATCGGGTTCGTTGCTGGCATCCAAAAATATAGAAGAGAGAAGTTAATAACTA
>MDTC01156551.1_pt1 | contig 15586 bp, 8 predicted proteins | sample 811181 | NCBI WGS metagenome assembly MDTC01 (sample SAMN05326644, study PRJNA326480) | marine metagenome | isolation source: seawater | place: Pacific Ocean: North | collected 2011
ATAAGACGTGTTGCAACTCTAGCCGTGCTTTGGCAAAGCAGAGCACCAGTAATACTGGTCTCGCGATTGAGAGTGATACCTACATTAGTTCCCGTCAGGAATGCATTTGTGCTCTGACCAGAGTCATAGAATCTGACTTGAGGACTAGCAGAAACAATGTTAGTGTTTCCTCCAGTAACTCCAAAAGTCACATTGTTGTTCAGGATAGCCATCCCAGAACCAAGTTGGATAGAACCATCCAGTGTTCCGTTATCCGCCTTGAGAAGAAGATTATCGTCACTGCCTGTAATTGAAGCGCGATCAGCAGTAATACCCCACTGCAGAGAATTAGAGGCAGTCAGTTCAATATTTCCAGCAGAAACGCTGAGACGATTGCTGGGAGATGCGCTACCAATACCAACACGGTGATTGATTTCATCAACCACTAAAGTAGAACTATCAATAGAAATAGGACCATTGACATTCAATCCACCCATTGTAAAGGTGGCACCGTTGTTCAATTTAACGGCATTGATTGTACCATCAGAAGGCTCACCAACATCAACAGTATCACCGATAACAAGACCGAAAAAGTCGCTACCAGGTGTCGGAGGATCGGAGAACGTAATCTGATCGTTATTGATTTGATAGGAAACATTTGCTTCCTGAAGAACACCACCAAGAGAGATGAGCATCTGCAAAGGCGAACCAGGGAAAATCACCTGCCCACCAACACGTAAGTTGAACGTGACAGCCACACCATTGAACTGGGTAGCAACGTCATCCAACTTGCGGATGTTACCAATTTTGGGAGTAACGCCTAAGTACGACATCTGTCTTTATAGTTTAATTAGGTGATGATAAATTTACCGTCTGTGCCAGGAGAATTCTGTGCACCACCAACGCCAGCAAGTCCTCTGTCAGCGTCAGCATTATTAGCAGGCGTTTCGTTAGTGCCTGTTGCTGAAGAACCAGCGATGATACGTGTCTGATCAATAAAACCAGCACCGCCACCACCTCCGTGACCGTTAGAGACACCTGAGCCTCCACCGCCACCTCCGTAGTAACCTCCACCGCCCCCGCCACCAGGGTAAACTAGAAGTGCTCCACCTCTGCCACCCGCAAGAGAGTCACCAATGACTGCATCGGTATAACCAGCGAAACCTCCCTCAGTTTGGGAACCTCCGCCACCACCTCTTTGATCAAAGAGTTGACCGATTTGACCATTAGATCCACCACCAGCACCGCCTCTCTGATCGGCACCGCCGCCACCGCCACCTGCAGCAATCAATAGAGCATTTGATTGGACCGCAGAACCACGGAATACTCCAGAGAAGCCTCCTCCGCATCCCCCATAATAGGATCCTTGGAGACCACCAAGAGCACCACCACATTCGCCACCAGTAGTGACGGAACCTGAAGATCTAGGATCTCCACCACCGCCAACACAGATATAATACTGTTGGTTGTGGAGTAGTGTTAAACCACCTGCTGTATAACCAGCACCACCGCCTATACCACCTACTTCAGAACCACCTGCTCCACCAGCACCCCACATTGAGAATTGAACATTAAATACAGCATCGTTGGCTACAACGGTTTCGAGAAGATATTCTCCTCTGTTCAATACAAGTGAACCTTGGGAGTCAAGGTTGTGGTTGATGACTGGATCGCCGTTTTGAGGTGTCACACGAATAGTGCGGACAGCTTCAAACGGAGTGTTTCTAATTTTGCTCGTATCGTAAAAGGGACGCAAATGTCCCTCGTCGGTCATATTGTCTAACCGACTTTCGTAGTTCAGAGTTTTGAGACTACCAATACGGAAAGGCATTACGACTCCTTATCGCCAATTAAGATAACGGTGACTTTGTTTGCTGTGTCAGTCAGACCATAGATTGCATCGTTCTCATCTTCGAGAACAATGGGATAGTTCAGTTCAACGTAGAATGTTTCACCAGAACTCAGTTCTTGTCTGATAAACTGTTGGGGCTTAGTTGCTGCATCGATACTATCGAGTGCACCAACATTATCTTCTGCCAGATACAGGTTCACAGTTTCAGTAGTGGTATTGCCATTGAAAACGACAAAACCCTTGAAATATGTTTTTGTATTTGCAGGGTTTACATAAATCGTACCAGCAGTACCCGCTGGGCAGAACTGAATGTTCTTCCCATTGCCAGTAAGTTTTCCTCTTGAGAGAGCCATTGTATGCTGTATCCTCCTTTGGTATTTAGCTGAACAACCAGATGTCCCGCATTTCGTTGCGGTCACTGAATTCCATATTCACGGTTCCATCGATATTGCTGCTAGCAACCACAAGGTTGTAACCAATATCAGCAACTTGGGTAGCAGGAAAAATAACGTTACCCAGACGAATCCTAGAAGGTGTAGTATTATTAGGATTAGCTTGAATAGAAACCCCGTTAATAGTTGCATTATTCAGGGTCTGTGCATTTGTAGTGCCACCAGAAGCATCTGCTTTCAATGCAATAGCATTAAACACAGATGTAGAGAAGTTAGGGTCATCGCCTAAGGCTGTAGCTAACTCCTGTAATGTATCGAGTGCGCCAGGGGCTGACCCAATGAGGTCGGCAACTTCCTGACGAACGAATGCTGTAGTAGCAATCTTAGTGGTGTTATCGTTTAGAGTTTGGGTAACACCAGTAGAGTCGGATGCGATATTAACAGTAGTTCTATTAGAAAGACTACCAATAGAATTTTGCGTGGTAATATATCCTTGAGTTGCCACAAGGATATCAGTAGTAGTGCCGCCAGGATCATCGGCAAAAATATGGAAGTCGTTACCATTCTGGATTAGTCTTGTCTTACCGCCAGTATTTGACGACTCTAACGTAATCGTTGGAAGCGTCTGTGCTTTTACTCTAAGACAGTTGCTAGTATTAGAAGCACCGTCAATGTCAATCTTGAAACTAGGAGAGTAATTACCGACGCCAATAGAGCCGTAACAGTCAATATCTCTGACATTTACATCGTCCGTGTTGAGGAGTTCAACAGCACCAGATCTTCCGTAGAAAGAAGAAACAGCACTGGTAGGTCCGACCAGGGACGAAGAGAAACCGATATGAGTGACTTCGATGACAGATCCAATAGCAGGAGCATCGTCAAGACGTAGTACTAGGTTTTGTTGAACCAGAGTATAAGCATCTTTATGCTGCACCAGACCATCAATGGTCACCAGAATCGCCTGAACATTTGGCGGTGCTTTGGACATCGTGAAGTCTTCTGAGACTCCATCAGCCGTGAATGTTTCGGAGAAAATCTCCGAACGATCCATATTATTTACGACTGAGTTCTGAACCTGACCGAAGAAAGTATCACCTGTAGAAGGTGCTTCGGAAAAATAAATTCTATCTCCCTGAACCCAAAATGATCCAGGGGCGTTACTAGCACTAGCAGTGTTAGGTTGCTGCATAACACCGTTCAAAGAAACGGTGAGTTGCATAGATTGAGCAACAGTAACTAGTTCGTTGTTTGTAGTGCGTAACTCAAAGTTGTTAGTGGATCCGTCGAACTGCGAAGAAATATCTTGGAGTTCTTTAATCTTAGATACGTACGCTTCGGGATTAAGTCCAAGATATGCCATTAGACGGACACCTCCATCACACTGGTAATGCAATCCAGAGATGAGGCTGTGTCGCACTTAACTAGGATTTCATCTCCCAGTCCAACTTCGACTTTCGTAACAGAATCTCCGCTACTGTGGGTAGTAGGAGTAGAGTTTGCTTGTGCTCTATCCACATTCAATGTGGTATCACCTGTACCAGTTGTAGCAGTGACCTGCATAATCTCATTATTGATTTTGATGTAATCGTTCTGAGCAAACTTCGGACCAGTGTTATCACTGACCGTAATACTCACGATACTTGCAGATGTAATGTCAGCTGACAAGGTATCAGTCACAGAAGGTGTGACTTCACGATATGCATCTTCGTTAAATTCCAGGATAATCTTTTGACCCTGCATCACTTCAAATGCTGAGCCTGCTGGAATAGGGATATTCCTAACGATGAACACGTCATCTTTAGGATACTGAGGATCGATAGAGTATGCTGGATACCTATTGATCTTGACCTCGGCAATCACCGCAGTCTGTGTGGTATTGGAAAGGTTACACCCAATAATCACAGTTTGCTTCTCGGTTTGAGTACCCTGAAGTTCAACTGCGTAAATGGAAGTGTGGGAAGTTCCTACGCCCGTTTTGGAAGTTGAGATAAATTTATTTGCCATTTTTTATTAACCGAGTGCGATAGCGAGTGCAGTAGCGTCAAGACCTGCTTCCACAGACACACCGACCTGGGCAGCAAGGGTATTCACCTCAGCTTGCAATTCGTTGATAGCGTTAACGAGGTTTGCTTTATTTTGTGTAGTGAGGTTCAGGAGGTTACCAATGGTAATATCCCGAATCTCGTTAATAGCGGCAACAATACTAGACTTAGAGTTAGTTGTTAAGTTTGAAAGAACACCAACAATGATGTCTTTCGTTTCATTCAATGCAGCAACTAAACTGGTGTGATCTGCAATGTTTGCAGATAAACTAGCCAAGTTACCGACATCACTATCTAGTTCATTGACTGCATCAACAATACTAGTGTTGGTAGCAGTTGTCAGTTGATCAAGATCTTTGATGATGTTGTCAACAATGTAGTTGATTGCCTCTACAACATTATCGCGATCATTAGCGGGAATTTCTCCTGTAATGTTCGCGATAGGACCTAACTCAGTATCCAATTCAAGCAGACAATCGGTAATTGTCTGCGCCACAAGGTTATTGGCGACAGCTTGAGCAACGATTTTGCCAGAAAAGTCGCCATTGTCAGAACCAATGTCGTTGATCTCCAGGCGCTGCTGCTCAAACGTATATGTTTTTGCTACGTTTCTGACAGTCATTCGAGATAGGTCAATCTAGTGTCTTGGATTATTTATATCAAGCTCTGACAAGTGATCTGTAGTACTTGATTGTATTCACAGCATAAGTCGGAGTGAATACGATTTCAATGTTGGCACCATTAAACTGAGCAGTAATAGTACCCAGTGCACCTTGTGCCAAAGAACCAGAAGTCATAGTGGCATATTCTTCAATGAAGATATCAGTGCCATCGTGCATAATCAGAACTTCTTTAGCCTGAACGTATGCACCAGACTTGACTTGTACCACATATTTGCCACTGCTGTAATCAGCGTGAGCAAACGAGTCAATCACAGCAGCGGCGATGGTTGCAGTAGTTGCAGAACCAGCATCTTGACCGTGAATGTCCTTAACCAGAATCAGAGAATCTGCTTGATCGTTGTAACGAATCTTTTCGTCACCACCAAGACAGAGACCCATCTGGTCAGAAGAGGGGCGGTAGAATCCATTGTCCTGGTCCAGGAAGAACGAAATGCCAGGGATAGATTCTGTACCATCACCAGCACCTGTGAAACCAGACAGGTTAGTCAGTCCGTTACCATCACCAACAAATGCAGTAGCACCAACAGTACCATTAACTTGCAGGATTTGAGCCAGTGCGTTGTTCGGATCTTGTCCAATACCAATTTTATTGTTGGTAGCGTCAAGTTTGAACAGAGCAACGTTAGAACCAACAGGTTCCATTGTCACTACAGCACCGTCGAAAGTAACAGAAGAAGAAACGCCTGAAACGGTGACGTGTGTTGCTTCGAGATCAGAAAGAAGAGTGCCTGTAGCATAAGTCAGGTCACCACTGGTAATACCAGTGAAAGAACCAGTACCCAGAGCAAACTTGTCTTCAGATTCGTCGTAACCGATGAAAGCATTGTCACCAGTACCACGTTCGATAACAATACCAGCATCTCCAGTAGGAGTTCCTGTAACACCGTTACCAAGTTCAATCAGTTTGTCACCAATAACAGTGTTAGTGGTGGAGACTGTAGTTGTGGCACCTAAAACATTCAGGTTACCATTGATAACGACGTTGTTTGCAACTTCGAGATCTTCTGTTGGGTTACCAACGCCAATACCAATCTTACCTTGACCAGTAATGACCAGGGCGTCGGTCAGAGTATTGAGGCTAGATCCAGTGGATCCACCAGCAGGAGAAGTTTTCAGTCTGATGAAACCACCAGATGCAGAACCTGTACTGGCACCACCAGCAATAACGATGTCTGAACCAGAGACGTCAGTTCCAATAGCATCGTCTCTAGAGACCTTACCAGTAACGGAAAGGGCAGTTGCAACAGAAACAGCATTGAAGCTGAATGTTGCTGTAGTATCAACCTTGGGAGGAGTGACAGCACCATCTCTTAAAACGGTGGTGTCAATAGCCTCTAGACCTCCACTACTGCTCAACTTTGCAGTTGTGATGGAGTTGTCGGCAATTTTCAGGGTGGTGACTGCGCCATTTCTGATGGTGGAAGTCGTCACCGCCTGGGTGCCTACACCACTATCAAGTTTGGCGTCACTGACCAGCCCATCATTTAAACCAGTTCTCCTGACTCGTGTAAGCGCCATTTTTTAAACTTAGTTTCCTATGTGATTATTTATAGTTTGGAAATGAGTTCCTTTAATAGACCCTTGATTTCCGCAACCTCTTGTTTGAGGTGTTGGATCTCAGTGTCATTGTTGATGCTCTTATATGCTAATTCTTTTTGCTTTTTATAAGCTTCAAAAGAGCTCTTATCGTGATTGATAATAGCTCCCGTAGAGTCACGGTGGAAGTCACCGTGACCCTTTACATATTCATCAATATGATTCTTAGCCCACATTTCTGCGATAATTGGTAACATCAATAAGTTGCGATTGCTCTAATGTCTCTGATTCTAGGAGGCATAGCAGGATTGCGAGACTTCATCACAACCTTAATAGCGAAGGAGTTAAAGTCTTTCAATCCGCCAACAGTGAAGGAGTATTCCTTAAAGTCGGCTTCAGATTCTGTAGTCGGTGAAGAGTTAGTTCCCGTAGAAGGTGATACATCTTCATCTGGGTTACCATCTTCATTGAAGTAACTCCAGTTAATCTCATTGAAGAAGATTTGTTGTGAAGCACGCTTCGTCTTAAACATAACAGTCACGTCGTCGATTTCCTGCAGAGCCGCAGTCATCTTGACAGTAATGCCATTGCCAGGATTCTCAAGAGTAACTTCTTTAGTCACATAATTTGCAACGTTAGAAGAGTTCTTAAGTCTCTCAGGTGTAAAGAGGTATCCAGCAGAGTCATAAACATTCTTGATTTCCATAGGAACATTGAATGTTTCATTGACAACATCAAAACCATTGTCATACTGGAGGGTGCCAGTATTGACAGATCCAACCAGATCACCCTTCACGAAAGAAGCATCGTTAGAGGTGAAGATGAGGCGATAGTTTTCTTGGTTCCAGCGAGTAACTGTACCAGTCTTAGTATTGTCTTGCTTAGCAATACCCTCAGCAGGATCAATATCGAACTGTGCTAACGCCATATTTCCAGTGAGCTTAAGTGGCAGGGTGAAACCTGCAGCAGCACCAGAAGAAGGATTGGTAGTAACACCATCAAAGTTCCATTCCTGGTTGTAACTAGAAGAACCACTAAACACAGGCTCTTCACCAATGAGGAAACCATCACCTTCGATGATTCTCACATACATCTCACCAGGAGAAGATGCATCCCAGTAAGACAGAACACCTTTAGTTCCAGATGTCTTACCAGTGATAACCTGACCCATACCGTCAGTAGTTTGGAAAGACTGAGCAGAACCCAGAGTCGCAGGAGTGCCAGCACTGTCGCTGAATCTCAGAATGACAGTCTTATAGAACTCAACCTGCTGAACTTTCTTGCCATATCTTTCTTCATTACCAGTAGGAGCCTCTACTCTATTAGTAGTCAAGACTGCCTTAGGATTCTTAAGGCTAACGATGGGAGAAAGATTGGGGTTAGTTGTCTTCAGGGTAGCAGCAAGTTTCAGAGACTTCTGGTTGCTCATTCTTTGAGCAAACAGTTTTTCGTTCAGTTTACTGGCAACAACACGTTGAGTTGGGAAGAAGAATTCCTTATTAGGAATAACTCTCAGAGGATCTGCTGCTGTGTAGTCAGTCACATTCTCTCTGGAATCAATAGGCTTGATCAGAGCAGTAGTAACGTCAGTCTCAAGTGTAGTCTCAGGATAATCAATTGTGTCAATCTTAAAGAGTGCCTTTTCATACTTGATTTGTCCAAGAGCCCTACCAGCATATCCACCACCGATGGCAGAACCACCAGCAACAGTTGTCATACCGACTGTGTAGAAGTCGATGCCAGCATCAATCACAGGCAAGATTTGATTGTTCAGTGAAGCAGTAGAATAACCACCAACACTGGTGACATCCTTCATTGCCACAAATGAACCTTTACTCAAACCGTGGTTCTTATGGTTGATCTTAATAATCTTTTGGTTTGCACCGAAGAGTTGACTGGTTGTACTACCGCTACCAGCAGTGCTAGTCTCAACAGGATTAGATTGAAGGTTCTCATAACCCATATCGCTGTTGACCAGTTCGAGGACACCAGACTTGCTAGTATCGAACTGAGCACGATGCATATCGAATTTCAGATCTTCGTATTGGTTTGCGGTCCAAAGATTGCTGTTCTGGCTCTTAAACAGTGAACCAAGAAGAGGTTGAGTAGTAACTGTAGAGTTACTGTTAATCTCAGTTTCACCAAGGCGAGAGATGAACGTCTGGTACTGAGTGCTATTTGTCTCGACGACAAGAGCGTATTCACGGTCATTTTCTAAGTAAACGGGATATTGGAAAACAAACTTAGTAGGAACAAGTGCTTTTGCATCTGTAGCAACACCCATTCTTACAGCAGGCTTATTATACTTGACAACAGCAGTAGCATTTGCAAGTTCTGTAGCAGAATTGCTGACAATCAGAACACTCGGAGGTGTGGTGTACTCACTACCACCAAGAGTAGCAGCAATTTCATAAACCTTCTGATCAGTAATACTAGGTGTTGCAGTTGATGTGACACCACCAGGCAGTTGAGGAGATTCAACTGTGACAGTTGTAGAACCTGCATAACCATCACCAAGATCATTCATCACGATATGAGAAACATATCCAGAATCAAGAACAATCTCCATCTTAACGATGTCATCGCCAGATCTTGCATTGTTAGCGACAGTCAGTGAAGTAACAACCAGAGGTTCGCCAGGGATAAAGTCTTCCTTGTTATGATCGTTCAGAATCAAAGTATAGACTTGTGTGGTAGCCAGTGTGAATGTATTATTCACAGCAGGAACTGGTTGATTCTGTGAATCGAGAACTCCAAGCAGAGGACCCTGTGCGTTAGAAGTATCACCTTCAATAATTTCACCCTTAATCAGGCTGTGAGATCCGCTAGTGATAACACGAATATATGTGTTGGGATCCATCACAACGGTAGATCCAGGGATCACATTCTTGCTAGGTCTACCAGCAATAGTGTCAACCATCTTCACCGTGACAGGCAGAGATGCGTCTTTCTGTGAGAAGTAAAGATCAACAGAAGATGCAAACACACCACCATCGAAACTTTCAACTCTAAATGTCTGTGCCATCGGGTCAACAACAGAGACGTCAGGGTTGAGAACGTTCTCTGTATACTGAGTACCATCATTGTGGTCCTCAGAGTCAATTTCTTCAACAGAAATAATATCGTTAGGAGCAGTATCCTTGATTGCTTTGGCTCTAAATGTGATGGTTGCAAATGTCTCTGCATCATCAGCATTGGTAGAACTGCTGGTGAACTTGATCTTCTTATCACCCATTGGGAAGCGAAGACCTGCTCCAGCATCAAATGTTAATGTATCGATGTCATCTTCGTAATTTGTACCCTTGGTGGGCTTTCTACCACCAGGCATCAGAAGAATACCAGTTGCAGAACCAGAATCGTCAGTAATTAGATTGTCACCCCAGTTTCTGAGGGAAGAACCAGGTTGACCAGAATAGTTACGGTCAGGGACCAGGTAATCCTCAAGAGCAATACCATCAATAAACGGATAGATCCGAGTATTGGGCTTCATTCTGCGCAGATGGAATTCGATGTACTGTTCTTTGATATAAAGAACCAAAGAAGTAGAAATAACTTTCTCACCAATCGTAGTTCCAGATTGTTGCAGTGGAATCTCGCTATTCTGCGCAGCAATGTTAGAAGAACTAGCAGACTTAGATCCAACCACTTCTGCCAAAGACAGATCAGGAGCATCAGAACTCAGAGAAGCAACGTTAGAGAACTCAGTCTCATTACCAAGCAGAGCAATCTTGCTCACATCGTGGATTTGAGCCAGAGCAGTATCACCATCATCATAAACTTCCAGGGGATCTAAAGTCTGATTGTCATTGTTATTCAGAGCAGGCATTGCATACTCGTCATACCAAGGATCCACATTAGGAGTGATATCAGCAGTACCTCTGTACTTAAATACCAAGAATGGATTGACAGAAACAGTGCTGGTAGCAAAGATATTCTGACAGAGAACAGCCTCAGTGAACGGCAGGGTAACCATACCGTGATTCACCACATAGTTTGAAAGCAAACGAGATGTGACAGAAGAATCTTTCTCGACCAGAGAGATTGCAGTTTCCTTAGACTCAGGACGCAGAGTGCCGCGAGTCATATCAAGAGAACACTTATAATCAACGGAGTTGATATTTGAAAGTGCATAGTTCTCGAAGTTGTCAACAGCAAAACCAGACTTAAACAGATCGACACCAGTAACAGCATCCTTGATCTGTGTATTCATTGCAGTCTGCTCAAGGACAGACAGCATTGTGTAACGCTCAAGACGCTCAATCTTCTTCTCCAACTTGGAGATGTCACGCATAGTAAAGCGCTTGTTCTCGACAGGGAAGACTTTGACTTTCTTGATTGAATCAGTAAACGCAGGCACATAGATCTTGAAGACCTTGATAGCCTCGTCAATAGATTCTGCAGACTGAGGATCGTTAGAACCAGCACCTTTCTTGACAATAAACTGACCATCTTTCTTCAGATAGATGGTATCAATTCTGTCAACGAAGTAATCGTAACGGCAAGCAAATGTGTAGGGGTTATTAGAACTTTCGGTATCGGCAGGCAGAGCAGCCGTAACACCACCAGTTGTAAACACCTCAGACACATTAGAGTTAGCATCCATCACACTGGCGTTCAGGTAACCAGGGATATTTGCTGAAGTACCCACCAGAGGACGGAAGTCAATCACATCAGATAGAGACTGTCTACCGTGCACCAGAGAAGTGAAGGTAGGAATCTCATCATAAGTCACACCGTTCTCGTGGAGGTAAGAATCAACGGTGAAGAAATCACCCTCGGAGTGTTTGAAGTAATCGAAACCGATAACCAGTGTGCCAGTAGGAGTTCTGAATCCAGGCTTTCTGACAAGAGCAGCGGTATCATACAGAGAATCTCTTTGACCATCGTCAAACAAGAAGAAATCTGTAATGTCTGTACCACTACCACCAAGAATCTCTCCGTTCTCATTAACAGTAGGAGCAACACCAGGAGTACCCTCATACACATAACGCAGTTTGAAAACGTCAGAGAAAGAGTTAACGGTACCAGTCGGGTTATCGTAGTTATCGCCTCTAATCGGAATAATTTCGTTGTCAAGGTCAGAAGCAATAGAAATTCTGTTGTTTCTAACGATTGTCTTCAGTTTGGGCTTCGCTTTGGAAGTTTCAACTGTTGCAGACAGTTTCAGTTTCATATCAGAGAGGTTCAGTGAACCAGACTGATGGAAGAATCCTGCAGGCAATTTAATAGTAATAGAACCAGCAACGTTAGTGCTAGATCCACTACTAACAGTGACCATCTCATCATCGAGATAGATGATGTCACCATCTCTAACAATATCTCCAGTTGCACTACCATAACGTGTAGTGGTAGCACCAACAGTGTAAATCTCTAAGATATAATCTTTATTATTGAAGTTAGTAAATTGCTGTTGACCGAAGTCAAGTTGAGCAGCAATACTAATCTCATTCGTAGTACCGTCAACAGTAACGGACTCGATGAATTGCTTTCTGGAATAGTAAGTGATGCCGCTGTCATCATCCTGGTCGGAGATTGTAGATGCAATCTTTGAATTCGGAAGAGGCAGAACAAGAGTAGACTTACCAGTATTCTCGATTTTGGCTCTAACACGTGTCACAGTGTTAGAAAGGAATCCCAGAATAAGACGTTGCTTCAGGTAGATTCTACCCGCTCTATCTGTAGAAGCATTGCAGGCTCTTGCAACTTCATATCTAAAGGTCTTACCGTTGATAGTAAGTTGAATCAAGTCATCTTCTTTTACTTCGTCAGCAGGACGTGCAGTGAAGTTTGTTGCTTCGATGTAGTCAGCGTCAGTTCTACCAGAGTAAGTCAGACCATTGCTAAGAGTGTTGAACTCTGTGTAATCAGTTTCTGCATATTGAATATCACCAGAGAACTTCTTAGATGAAGCACCGTGATCCATACCAACAGATCTGATGTCTTCAGAACCAAAGGTAGTAATTACGTTGGTATAAAGAACGGCTCTTGCATATGCATCAGCATCGCCAGCACTATGCACACCACCTTCATCGACAATTTCTAATTCAGGGGGAACTTCAAATCTATCAAGAACTTCTCTTCTACCCAGTTCAGTAAATCTGATATTTCTGATGTAGTTATCTTGAGCATTGATGCCAGCACCAGATGCAGTCTCTCTAGTAACATTGATGTAGTTTGACTGATACTGTCTATCAGAAATCTTAAGTTCGAGGTTTTCCGAATAGTTTAAGCCACCATAAGGAACAACGAAGTGACTGATACGACCAGAGATGGCAATCACAGCAGATTTATTGCTGTCGTCCATATCGAAGATTTCTTCGCCTTCCTCAAACTCACCAATAACGTTGGACACAGTAACAATATTACCGTGAGAAAGTGTGGCATTCTCGGGATCATTTTGACCCACAGAAAGACCACCTTCGACAACAGCAGTAGCACCAGAGATCGAACCCTGAATGTTAGAACCAGTATTGAAACCGTGGTTACCAGTTAACTTAATTCTGCTAAACAGAATGGGGTTTGTATAACCAACAGTAAATGTAGTATTCTGTTGAGCGACACTTGCAATAACACTCTTGGTTTTGTCAAAGCCTGTAGGCAATTTGGCAAACTTAAAGTCTCTAGCAATAGCACGACCCACAATGGGGGTCATAGGCATTGTGTAATCTAGGATCATACCGTAGTACACACTACCGCTGTTGTTACCATACAGCGAAATGCCATTAGTTGCACCACCACCAGTGCTACCGAGCAAGGTAGGACCTAAAGATTGATAAGAGGTGTGGATGCTATACAGAGCAGAAATAGGTCCTCTAAGAACAAGCTCCTGAACGACGTGAGTGGGGTTACCACCACTGTTCTCGTTCATACCACCAGAACCACCTTCATCTTGCCAAGCGATGACGGGTCTACCACCATCCATCACAAGGTTGACATTATATCTTGCAGCAACAACGTTCACACCAACATAGGCAACGCCGTTGTAGTGGAACAGTTCTTTTTTATTGCCTGCCTTCAGAGAAGCCAGAGTGATGTCAGATGTTCCAGAAACATCAACAGCGTCACCATTAACAGGAGTAACGCCAGCATAGACCCAAACGGTCATCACAGCTTCATCAACACCATAGGTGCTGCCTCTCAGATCCTGAGTGACAAACACACCATCTTCTTCGCTGTTCTTCAGACCATTAGTACCCAGATAAGAATCGCAGAACTTCTTATAGAGATCCAGCTTCTTGAAAGGCGTAGATTCGCCGTCAGCAGTCGCTGAGATAGGCACACTACTCATCACACCTCTAAGACCTAACTGAGGCAATGGAGAGGCATACAGGCGGGTATTATCACGCTTCTCAGTGGTCCTAGCTTTATCGAGTTCTAGGTATTTTGTCTCTGTGCTCTCAACTTCGTATCCGCGCACATACGCTTTACCAGGACCGACAGAGAGAACCAGTTTTTCAGCAGCCTGTTCTGGAGTCAGACCATTGACGGTACCGTCTTCACCGACTTTGTAGAATCCAGTGCCACCAGAGTTATAATATTCTTTAAGATCGGCAAGGAAAGTCTTGACGATATAATCACCAGACTCATCATAAGTTCTGCGTGCCAGGATCTCTTCGATCTGACTGGGAGCAGTCTGTTTGATTTGTCTTTGGATCTTGCCCTGCTGGAGATACACCAACTGGACGAAATTCTTATTAGAAGGAGTGTTAATATCAAACTTCTCAAGATTCAAAGTAATCTTAAGACGGTGGGCACCAGGTGCCGAATAGTTTGAATATCCTTGTGCGTTATCTTTCAGAGAAGCATCGTCTTCGGGAGTAACGATGGTTTCGGAAATAGTCCAACCAACTTTATACGAAGATTCGGTGCTATACTTCGACAGAATGAGAGTTTGCTCTTGGTTCTGTACAAAGTGTCCATTGATGAAATAGATACCCTTCTGCACATTGACAGCAGAACCCATACCCATAGCAGGGCTGCTGGCAGGTTTGATACCATCAGATCCCACCACAAGGGTAGGATCATTATCTGTCGTAGCATCTTCTAATTTAAGAGATTCGCCTTGACGGAATTTGGTATCGATGTTATCTGCACCAGAACTGACATACTTGACAAAAATTGTGTCAGCATCAGTGCTAGTTTCGTAAGCGTAATTATCTACGAACGCCTTTACACCAGAGGTTTGTCCTACAAGAGTCCTGCCAACGAGCTGTTGAATGTCATACTTGACGAAGTTTAGTTCGCCATTGACATTCTGAGCAACTTGTGAAATGCTGCTCAGTTTAACGTACTCATACGTATCCGAATAGGAAACTTCACCAGGGATCACCATCTGACCCTGTTTGAACATACTATTACCGACTTGCTCTACCTGATCCTGCAGCATAGACTGCAGTTGGGTGAGTTCTCTAGCCTGAATAGAATATCCAGGTCTAAAAAGTAACCTATAGAAGTTTTTCCCCGCATCAAAGTCGTCGTAATACGGGGACCTATTCAGATTAGTATTTTGTGGCATTTCTTAGGACTCTACTAAATTAGAACTCAACGACGAGTTTAATATCCTCAATCTGGTCAGAGGCACGAGAGATAGCACGACGGTTCTCAATGTAAATGATATCGCCAGAGTTTTTCTCGATTTCTGCGTTAGCGAGACCTGTAGCAAAGATCACGCCACCGTCAGTCTGACCACCAGGTGTATTATATGTACTATTTACCGTAGCAGAAGAAAGCGATGTTGCGCCAGAAATGGTGTCAGAACCATTGCTGAACGGATAAACAACGCCGTTATGAGTGTGACGGTCAGGAGACTGGAAGTACTTCAGGATGTTGAATGCAACACCGTCAACAGTACCCTTCCAGGAAACCACGGTAGCCTTTGCAGTAACAGACTGACCACTCAAGGTGTAAGTCTGGGAGATCTCTTCGTCAACGAAGAAGTCGCCTGTGGGGTTCTGAACCTTGAGGGCATTAGTAGCACTCAGGTTATCAGCAGTTGCAAAGTCAGTGGAGTTGTAGTTGTAAGGGTCGCGCAGCAGACCAATACGACGGAAGTCGTTATCAGTCGGGAAGTCACCCTCACCTTCGTCATAGGTCAAGCGAGTG
>MDTC01173598.1_pt1 | contig 15586 bp, 14 predicted proteins | sample 811181 | NCBI WGS metagenome assembly MDTC01 (sample SAMN05326644, study PRJNA326480) | marine metagenome | isolation source: seawater | place: Pacific Ocean: North | collected 2011
CTTCTTATCAGATAAGTGGCTCTATCCCAGCGAGGTTTGATATAAGGCAGTCGCTGCTTTTGCTCGCAAGCTTTGATAGTTGCGACACAGGCTTAGGGTGGGTTTTTATAGAATACTAATGATTGCTTATTGGCATTTATCTTTGTAGAAATATGTTCCTACTTAGAGAGGGTGGTATGACACAGCTAGTTGAATCTGACTTAGCGGAACTAAAGATACTGCGGAAAGAGTATGCGCATCTAAAGGGTCAATTTCCTGAGATCTTTAAGGCTGGTAGGCTCGACTTGGATAAGTTAGCTGACATGCTGGCTGCGGTAAAAGAGTGCGAGTTTACAGAGGACCCATATCATTTTAATTGGTTCGGCAAGTCAGCAGCACATGGTCTAGCGGTAAAAAAGCCCAGAACAGCTTGTGTGCCGTCTAAAGTTGAGAGTCGTGATTGGCAGTCGACGGGCAATATTTTTATCGAAGGTGATAATCTTGATGCTTTGAAACACTTACGCTCTTTCTACGAAAGTAAAATAAAAATGATCTATATAGATCCTCCGTACAACACAGGGAAAGAGTTCCTCTACAAGGATAGCTTTTGTGGCGCCAAGCCCAAGGGAGGCCTTTCGGCGGCTGATTTTGGTAAAGATGGGCGGCATGCTGGTTGGCTTTCTATGATCTATCCAAGACTGCTTTTGGCAAAGGATTTACTGACTGCTGATGGTCTTATTTTTATCTCCATTGATGATCACGAGCAGGCTAACCTTAGGCGAATTTGTGATGAGATCTTTGGCTCTGAGCAATTTCTTGGTCAAATTATTGTACAGTCTAATAAAAGAGGCCAGACCTATAAGAATATTGCAAAATGTCATGAGTACCTGCTGGTATATGGTAAGTCGGCAGCTGCTGTACTTAGGTCTTTACCAAAAGCAGAGTTACTGCCATTTAAAGATGATGTTGGGCACTATGACCTTTGGGAACTTAGGAACCGCAATCCGAAGTTTGGCAGGTTTAACCGACCTAATCTTTTCTACCCGGTCTTTGTCAATCCAGAAGCTAGCTGTGAAGGGGGTCTTAACCCTGTGTCATTAGACCAGGATTCAGACTACTGCGTTGCAGTATTGCCTTTGAATAGCCGCGGTGAAGAAGGCTGCTGGCGATGGAGTCGAGATAAGGTTAGTGAAGATGGCTTGCGTGTGGAACCGCCGATAGTTTGCGCACGCAAAAAGCGCAGTGGTGGTTGGAACATTTATACAAAATCGCGTAAAAGCACCACCAGCGCAAAGTCAATATGGTTAGATACCAAGTTCATCAACGAGAGGGGGACAGTAGAGGCTAGAAAGCTAGGTATGGAGAGGCTTTTAGAATTTCCGAAACCATTAGAGCTTTTAAAACAGTGTATCAAGCTGGGGACTGACAAAGGTGATATTGTCCTGGACTTTTTTGCTGGGACTGGCACCACAGCTCACGGGGTCATGCTGCAGAATCAGGAAGATGGCGGCTGCCGTAAGTTTATTTGTGTACAACTACCTGAGCCAACCTATTATGAGAAAGGTGGGGAAAGGTTTGCGAAACCACACAGCAAGTATGCCTATACTAAAGGCTTTGAAACAATAGCTGATATTTGTAAGGAAAGGCTGAAAAAGGCAGGTGACCTGCTTAGAGGTGACCCCAGTAGCAACAAATATGATGTTGGTTTTCGTGTCTTTAAGCTCCTGGGTCACGAGAACATTGACGGTAGTTCTGAGCTTATAAATATGGATCCTGGAGAGATAGATTCAGGTTCTGAGCTCATTACAGACTGCTAATGTGTCTGGTAATACATATTAATTATTACTATAATTGGGATTTGTGAACACCCCTCATGCTTTGGCCGATTGCGTTTTTGGGAGAAGTCGATGGCAACAGATCAAGGCCCTCTTGGTGAGGATGACATCAAAGAGTATGAAAAGTCACAAGGTCGTGGGCGGCAACTGATCTTTTTTGTTGTTATTGCTGGTTCAGTTGGGAGCCTTTTTTGGGTGTTCAAAAAGATTAGCTTGATAGAGCCGAATGCTAGAGAAAACGCTCTTATTGAGCATCAACAAAAGTTGTTGGATAATCGGCCAGCCCCTGCTGCACTGCCTGACATTAATCTCGACGAAGAATACCTAGATACCCAGCCGTTATCCAGTTCAGCAATTTTGGCAAAGAATCAACGGGTCTCGCGACTGTGTGATCATGATTTGAACTACGCTATTGGCGAAATTATTTTTAAAAATAGTAGGTTTGATCCTCTGGAAGAATTCTATTTGGAGGTAAAGCGTGATTGTGGAGAAGATATCGAGCTACGCTGGCTGGTCTTCTCTGGGGCGAAAAGGCAAGGTGATTTTAAACAAGCAGAAAGACTGGTATCGGCTATGATTGCCGAGTTCCCCGAGGATAAAGATTATTTGGTATGGCGGGGTATGCTGTATGCTCAATATAAGTTTACGCCTCAGGCCATTGCCGACTTTGAAGCAGCCATTCGGCTGGTGCCTGAACTGAGAGATCTCCCAGTGGAATTGGCGGCTTTATACGAAAAGATTGGAGATTCCTGCGGAGCAGTAAAGACAATAGACCGCTATGTTTTACAATATCCGGATATATTAGTGGGGTCTAGCCTCAGCGATAAACGCAAAAGATACTTAATAGAATGCAATGAAAATCGGAAAAAAGGTCCTATTTGATCTTGGGGTTTTCACCTCCAAAAACTGCTATGATATAGAATAAATCTGGAAATCTTTGGGGGTGGCTATGCTCCATTTGTTGTCTTGGCTGAGCCTAGCTCTGCTAGCTTTTCTATGTGGCTGTGGCGAGCCGATTAGTAGCATTAAGGGTAGGAATTACTTGCAGTTTGATTTGTCCTCACAAATAGATTTTTGGTGGGAGCAAGCTTTTCTTTGTGCTGGGCAGTTCCCATCTAAAGCCCACGATGATGGGCGTTGTGATGATGGTGATATGACTCTCTTTAATGGTTTATTGTGCGCCGCCGGGGAAGATTTGGGGTGCCGGGGAGTGCGCCAGGCTCAGGACCAAGAAGGCAGGTGGTGGCGATCTCCCAAGAGGCGTGCAGGTCAAGGCCGCCGGCCAAACAATTCATTTTCGCGAGATATGTCCCTTGGTGTTCTGCTTTATCTAGTAAAGACCCGTGACTTGCGAGCAGCAAATCATTGGCTGCATTGGCTTGATAAGCACCGTCCGTGTTTGGTAAGAAAACCCATCGGTGGGGGGTGCGTGGTTAGAGGACTCCATAGGTTTTGTACAAACGAAACAAGCCAATCTTGCACGCTTACACCCGGTATCTGGTTTAATATGGCCTTGGTTTGGAGACACCTTGGCTTACCATTGCATAAGTCCATGAGCTCAGCTCTAACAAGTTTTGCAAAGCACACCATTATCGGTGAAGCAAAATCCACCAGCCCTGGCTATGCTTTGCACTTGAAAGCTGTAACAAGCTTTCTCTACAGGACAATTGGGGTCTATCGTATTGTTACGAGAGAGCTGAATCAGGTGCTGGTTGGCAAACAGCCAGGGAACATTTTCTTTAAATTTTTAAAGGATGGGCCTTCTAGAGACCTAGCACAAAGTGTTATGCATTTATGTCCGGACCAAGGTCGGTTTAGCGGTCGGCTATCTCAATGGGCGTGGGAGAGGGATACGGATGAAAAAGCTTGGCTGAACAGTATGTTGTGGGACTGCATCTTTATGGCGAGGTTATTTTAGTTTGGCAGGCCCGGGCTTTGTTATAGATTGAAGAAGATGGTCCTCGTTGCTAGAAAAAATTGGGGGTGGAAAACCTAGTGACAGACATTGATAAAGAGAGCTTTGAACGCAGTTTGGCGGTGTTAGAGCAGCTTAATTCTGAATTAGATGATGTCGTTAAGGGCGCCTTTATGGCGCATGAAGTTCGTCATAAAGACAGCTCTGAAGTTAGTCAGGCTGACCTCGACCCAACTGATGTCGATAAAGAGGGTCGGTTGACTAAGTCTTTTTTTAAAAAGGCCTTTTGGTAAGGCCACAATTGTGGCTAACATGTCCTTAAGAGTATTTTTAAACAAGTGGAGCATTTTGTAAATGCAGTTATTTAATCCCCGGTCTTATGACCGATACCATCCGGATGCGGAGGCGCCTAACCTTATCCAGGCTACGATCGAATTTTTTGAAAATAAAGGCCTCGAGGCCATAAAGAAAGATGATCAAGAGAGTATTTGGTATGATGACTATTTAGCTTTTATAAAAGACCATAAAGTGTTTGCGAAAATGCTGACGCCGACAGGTTATGGTGATCCTGGGTCTCGTTGGGATATGTGGCGCATAAGTGAATTTAATGAGGTACTTTCGTTTTACGGTTTGAGTTATTGGTATGCCTGGCAGGTATCTATTTTGGGGCTTGGCCCGATATGGATGAGTGAAAATGAAAGCCTGAAGAAAAAAGCAGCTGCAGATCTTGCTGATGGTGGAATTTTTGCATTCGGTCTTTCCGAAAAAGAGCACGGTGCGGATATTTATTCCTCCTCAATGACTCTTCACCCTCAGGAAGATGGTAGCTATTTAGCTCGTGGAGAAAAGTACTACATTGGTAATGGTAATGCAGCGGCTCTTGTTTCTACTTTTGGTAAAATCGCTGGTAGTGATGAATATGTATTTTTTGCTGTTAGTCCCAAACATGAGAAGTATGAGTGTGTTAAGAAAATTTCAACATCGGGAGTGCGCCCGGCATTTGTGGCTGAATTTGCCTTAAACGATTATCCAGTGAGTAAAGACGATGTTTTGAGTGTCGGCAAAGATGCTTGGGATCACGCTCTAAACACAGTCAATGTCGGTAAATATCAGCTAGGTTTTGCTTCCATAGGCATTTGTACTCATTCGTTTTATGAAGCCATCCACCATGCCGCTAATCGCACCCTATACGGGCAAAAGGTAACTGATTTTCCACATGTTAAAAAACTTTTTACCGAAGCCTACGCTAGATTGATGGCAATGAAGTTATATGGTCACCGCGCAGCCGATTATATGCGAAAGGCTTCTGATCAAGATAGGCGATATCTTCTCTATAATCCGATTATGAAAATGAAGGTAACGAGCCAGGGTGAGCATGTCATGGGTATGCTGCATGATGTCATAGCTGCCAAAGGTTTTGAGCAAGATACCTATTTTGAAATGGCTATTAGAGATATTGGTATGCTGCCCAAGTTAGAGGGGACAAACCATGTGAATATGGCTCTTATTGTCAAGTTTATTAAGAATTACCTTTTTGATAAAGAGGAGTTTGCAGAGTTTGATCAAGTTTCGGAGGCAGGCAACGATGCCTATCTATTTAACCAGGTTTCAGGTGGGTTAGCTGAAGTTCGGTTCCCTGACTATACTCGGAGCTTTGATGAGTGGGATTTGCCGAATATTAATATCCTCAGGGAGCAAATGGAACTTTATCGGGATCTTCTACTCAAAGCACCCCCTACGGAAAGCCAGACCAAGAACCCGGATTTTATGATTGCTGCTGGTGAGCTGTTTACTGTTATTCCATACGCCCAGCTGATTTTAGAAAATGCCAAAATCTACAGAGTGAAGCCTGACCTCATTGATGAGGTGGGTCGATTTTTAGTGAAAGACTTTTCGAGGTATGCTTGGCAATTGGTTTTGGAGCAAGAAACCACAGCTGAGCAGGAGTCACTTTTTCGAGCGATGATGAAAAAACCAGCTTCTGATAGGACGAGCTCCGATACCATTTGGCAACAAGATGTCTTGCCTCTTAAGGATTCTTATTAGTTTGGGCGGCTTTTAGGGATTTGGTAAGGGTTCGATCCAGTGTGTTGGCAAACCTCTGCCGTTCTTTCACTCCAAAGCCTCTGGGGCCGCCTGTTTGCACGCCATCAGACCTAAGCTGCGTCATGAAATCTCGGATAGACCTTCTTTCTGAGATAGTAGCAGGGTCGTAGATATGACCTCTTGGGTCGATAGCGACACCACCCTTATCCACGATTGCTTGCGCTAGAGGAACATCAGCTGTCACTACGATATCATGCTGATTGACCTCATCAATGATATGCTGATCGGCGATGTCTGCACCTTTTGCCACGGTTACAGCGCGTACAAGATTTGATTTAGGTGGCGGGATGACTCGGTTCGCTACCAGCACAACCGGGACCTTCAACCTTTGGCTAGCTTTATAAACTATCTGCTTTATTTGCACAGGGCAGGCATCATTATCAACCCAGATCGTAACTTTAACATCCATACAAGAAATTCCTTTTTTAAACTTAGGTCGAGGCAGCGATGTGGGTAGCTGCTATATGGGCCGTGGACCAGGCATTTTGAAAATTAAAGCCACCGGTTATGCCGTCGACATTGAGTATCTCTCCTGCAAAATAGAGATCTTCTACTTTTTTACTCATTAGGTTTTTTAAGTCTACTAGTTTGAGGTCTACACCACCTGCCGTGACAAATTCCTCTTTGAAAACACCTTTACCGGCTACTTCGGTCTTAAATGAGTGCAGTTGCTCGAGTAGTTGGTTAAAGTTTTTGTTACTTAGCTGCCCCCAGGTCTTGTCTTGAGCAATCTGCGATCTTGCGCAAAAATAGCCCCACAGCCTTTTTGAAAAGCTTGGGTGGGGATCACTGTATATTATTTTGTTTTGTAGATTTCTCCGTTTTTCATTAAGGTTACACCTGGTTTGCTCAAGGCTTTCGTTCGGGAGCCAGTTGATTCTAAGTGTGGCCTGATACTTACTTTTGAAGAGCTCTCTAGCGGCAAAAGCAGAGAGCTTGAGAATTGCTGGACCACTTGCACCCCAGTGCGTGAATAGAATCGGTCCTTGAGAAGAAAACTTCTTATTACCGACAACCAAGGAGGTTGTGGTGTTGCTGACCGATTGTCCCGCAAGATTTTCAAGGCCTTTGAGTGGTAGCTTAAACGTAAAGAGCGAAGGGATTGCGCTGACAATTGGTTGCCCCAGATCTTCTATAAGCTCCATTGTTTTTGGATCTGAGCCTGTTGCCATAAGAACTTTTTTGGCGGTAATTTCATTTTCATTTCTTGTTTTAATCAGAAAGTCATTTCGATTTCTTATAAGTCTGGTAACGCGGCAGCCTAGCATTACTTGGATGTTAAGTGAGTGGGTTAGTTTCTGGAAACAGTCAATAATTGTCTGGGATGAGTTTGTTTCTGGAAACATCCGGCCGTCGGGCTCTATCTTTAGCTCAACCCCAAACCTTTTAAACCAAGAAACGGTGTCCTGTGGTTGAAAGCGATTAAAAACTGACAAGAGCTCTCGGCAACCCCGCGGGTAAGACTCGATTAGCCGCCGCGGCTCAAAACAATGGTGGGTGACGTTACAGCGGCCACCTCCCGAAATCTTAACCTTTTTTAGGGTGGATTGGCCGGCCTCTAAAACGGTTACTTTACATTCGGGGTTATTTAACTTGATGTTTATGGCCGCAAAATAACCCGCTGCACCGCCACCGATTATTAGAGCGTCACTGTGGTTATTTTTTGGGTTTTCGAGCATGAGACTCTGCTTTTGGCTTTCTAGTTCTGGCTACCGCCGGTTTTTGACTAGCGTAGCGAGAAGGTGCCGAAGGACCCTTAGGTTTTCCGGTTTTCTCTAAGAGGACCCACTTACCATCTTGCATCTTTTTGAGCTTTCGCAACTGAAGGATTAGTGCTGATTCTCTTCTTTTATCATTCTCGTCGGGCTTTTCGCCAGTCAAAGTCATGATTTCCTTGGCTTGGCGCATTTCGTCAAGTTTAGTTTCTACTTTCCTAATTTTCTTCATCAATTCGCTAGCGGACGGTATCTTGGCAGTCTTATTCATAGCAACCCTATGCTTGGGAGCAAACAATAGGTGGGGAGTAACATATATAATAATTCAAATCAAAAGATATTTATCTTTAGTTTCATTGACAATTATTTGAGTGGGTTTGCTAAAATAGCGTAGATGTTTTTAAGCATGGTGCCGAAATTATGAATAAAACAGATGTTCCTGATTATGCTGATGAGTTCGATCTGGTTTTGCCAACTCCACTGCGGGCTTGGCGAGACAAAAGGCAAAGACTGCAGGTATCCAGGCAGCGCTCCTCGGTAAGTGGTGGTTTGGTAAAGAAAAAATATAATGTGTTTAAGTTTATAGTAACTGTGGCCTATTATTTTGTCGGCCTTTTTGGAGTAACCCGTGCCTTAAAACATTTGGCCCTTTCTCCTGTTGTAAATGTGGAAGAGTTTCGGGTTGCTGGGTTGCCCCCAAGCTTTACTGGCTATCGAATTCTGCACCTTTCGGACTTTCACCTAGATTGTTTGCCAGACATAGTCGCTAAGGTATCGAGTCTTTTGGCTAATAGGTCTTTTGACCTATGTGTTATGACCGGGGATTATCAGGATAGCTATGACCTTGATCCAGCCAAAATTAAATCTGACTTGCGTAATCTGATCAGGAATGTTTCAGCTAAGAAGGTCGTAGCGACACTAGGAAACCATGATAGCGATGCTGCCGTTGAGGTTTTGCAAGACCTTGGCGTGCAGGTGTTAAATAATGAGACCTTGAGAATTTGTCGAGGCAATGACCATATTCTTTTGACTGGACTTGATGATATTCACTACTTTTATACCGAGGCATCGGAAAAAGCTCTTGCAGGGTGCCCGGACGGGTTTAAGATTCTTGCCGTACATTCTCCGGAGCTCTATCATAAAGCTGCAGAAGCAGGTTACAAACTTTATTTAACCGGACATACTCATGGTGGCCAAGTCTGTCTACCGGGAGGCGTGCCGATAATAAGTCATGCCAACGTACCAAGGTGCATGATTAAGGGCCGTTGGCGCTATCGCTCATTGCAGGGCTATACTAACGTGGGAGTTGGCACCAGTGGGCTACCAATCCGGTTTGCATGCCCGCCAGAAATAGCGATAATAAATTTACTTCCAGAGGTGACCGTTTAGATGTCGGGGGTTGTTTTGACAGATTTGGAAAAAGAATGGGAAAAAGAGGATTGGCAGCTTTTACAAGATGCTGTCAGATTTTTTGAGTCTGATAGCTTTTTTAAGCGTATCAGTAGTAAAATTAACGTCCCGGTAGAAGGATTGATGAGTAAAATCCCCGATGGATTAGGTGACAAAATTGATCAAGCTAGCCGTATTGCGGTTGCAAAAGCGCTCTCTATTGCCGTGATGACAATTTCTAATAATAAGAATTTTTCCAAAGAGAGCGATCCCTTGAAAAAAAGTAAGGGCTGGCTGCATAAATCCCTTGCCGGAGTCTCAGGCGCTTTAGGCGGGTCCATGGGTTTAGCTTCTATGCTTATGGAGCTGCCGATATCCACCGGAATTATCCTTAGAAGTATTGCCTCTATTGCAAGTGAATTTGGTGAAGATATAAATGATCCTGATGTACTAGTGGAGTGTATGTGCGTTTTTGGCTTTGGTTCCCAAGGCAGGTCGCCGGAGCGCTCGGACGAGACTTCTACTAGCTACAACTTGGAAAAGATGGCCCTGTCAAAAGCTGCAATTGATGCAAAGTCTTTTCTTGGCAGCTATAATGCTAAGCAGACATTAAAATCAATTGAAATGGCATCTGCGCCAGCTATTATGAACTTTGTAACAGCTGTAGCCAATCGTTTTAAGATAAATATAACTTACAAAGGTATATTCAAATCGGTGCCAGTATTTGGAGCATTGAGCGGAGCTGCGGTAAATGTCGCCTTTACCGATTATTATATGGATGTGGCAAGGTTTCATTTTGGCCTGAGGGCATTATCACGCAACTATAGTGCTGATATGGTTGAGAGAGCCTATGAAAAAATTGCTCATTCGCTATTTGATGGAGAGAATCTAAAGAAATAATTTAGGCCGATACTTTATTGGAAAGCTTAGATAGTGCATTGAAAATTTCTTGCTTTTGACGGGCATTTAAGCCCGGAATATAAAGACCCATGACGAAGCTGCCATCATCTAATTGTTTTCCAGAGCGTACTTCAACTAGAAATGGCATTAAATGTGGGTCAGATAATTCACATTCGATAGTTTTATCTCTATCTACTATTGAAACATTACTCGTCACACCCCTTGCATAGTAGGAGGCGCCATGGACCTGAAATCCAGATAGTGAAAAATTAATGAGTTTGAAGGTTGTGCCTTCCATTTTAAGTACGACGCCATGTTTCGATTCAATCTGATAGCGCTCTTCCGATATCATGTCATTTGACCAATCCCAATATAGGTCTTGCATAATCTTGAGCTTATTATGGTTTTCAGAGTACGGATTTAGTTCATAAGCGTCGATCATGTCATCGAAATGCTTGATTTGAATTTTTCTTTTAACCAATAATTTGGAGATACTGCTGTCTGCCATAACCGAAGCTGTGGATGAGCCGATCATGATTTTAAAAGGATCACAGGCGGTTTCTAGTCGACTTGCAAAATTTACTCCCTCGCCCATCATTGTAATATCTATCCGACGCTGGCCACCTAAGTTGCCGATAATGACTTTAGCAGTATTGATGCCAATTCTAAGCGGCAGAATAGCTTTGCCGACGCTGCGAGCTGTGAGGTTGCGTTCGAAGCATAGCTCTTGCACTTTTAGGGCACAATCAATCGCTTCTTCGGCGTGATTTAATCTTTGTTGTTTTCTGCCAATTTCAAAGCCAAAAAAGCAAAGCATACCATCACCAAGCGTTTTATCTACGACACCATTATGATTAAGTATGATATTGGTAATTTCCTGTAGATAATCGCGGACTTCGGAGAAAATAGCATTTGTTTCCATTTTTTTTGCGGTTAAGGAGAAGCCTGTGATATCGATAAACATGATGGTAACTTCGTACAACTGTGGTTTAAGATCTAAGGAGTTTGGGTCTTTAATCGCTGCTGCAACTTGTGAGGGGGGTAATAACCCCGAAAGCGTGCGTTGTAGGTTCAGAGATTTTGTTTCGATATTGAATACCTCTGTTATAACGCTAAGAATAGTTGAAAGCAGCAGCATAGAGGAGCTGGTCAGCCAAGACCATTGAATGCTATGTACCGAAAATAGATAGACACCAAGGCTTACCTGCAATACAGCCAGTAGGAAAGATATAGATCCTGCCATAAGTGGTGAGAAAATCTGTGTGATAAAAAAACCGAGCAATATGCTGATATAGACTAATGTGAACCCCTGAGTCCATGATAATTCTCGGATCCAATTTCCTGTGACCACACTATTTACGAGGTGTATGCTCATAGTACTTGCGATTGTTTGATTGCCTAAAGGGGTGGTGATAAATCCTCTAGGCCCGCCGGTATAATAATTCTCGAGAATGATGATTTGATCACCCTCTTTGATCTTCTTAAGGCTTTTAGAGTTTTTCTTATTTTGCAGAAGGTATAAAAGTGAGCGCTTGGTAATGGATACTCTGTCGCCGGTATCAGATATTTTAGAAAAGAAGTTAAGAGGAATTTTGCCGGCTTCATTTAGATAGACCTCACTGCCATTAGCTATAATTTTTTCATCAACTATCTTTAAGTTCTTTCCAGCTGTCAGAAGGGCAATGTGAGGGACGATAGCCTTATCTTCGCCGTCTTTTGCCAGAAAGAAAGGTATGTGATACGAGGAGGACGTATCGGGAAACTGAAAGTGCCCTAGCTTAAAGGCGTCTTTGAGCTCAGGGGGCGGTCCATAGTAGTTTTCTTCTAGGTCGACTTTAAAATTTTTCTTTATTTCGTTAAAGCTGTTATTGCTATAGCTTTTCAAGGTATTGGTCTGGTTCTGACCAGTAAGTGACAGAGGCGCTTTCTGTTTGCCTACAACTTCATTAGGGGCAAAATATATCATCGCAATGATCGGTGTTTTTATTTTTTTTATTCTTTCAAGAGCCACTTTACCTGAAGCTGCTGATAGGCTCGGGATTTTGCTGAATAGATATGGAATTAAAATACTACTAGGTTTTTTTGAATCGAGAGTTTCTAGAAGGTCTGCCCACTGTTCAATTCTTAGTTTGTCGATACCATTTTCGGCGACAGTCCTATCATCATTGGCATAAACCTTTATTTTCTTCGAGAAGGTTGGCTCTTTGCCTAGTGAGCGCCTAATACTGAAGTCGAGATTATAGTTGGCGGTTTTAAAGTCAACCAGCGAGTAGAAAGCGTGACAACAGAGTAAGACTACAGCAAGCTTAGCCGCCGGCCTGAACTGCTTTGTAAAGTCTAATTTTTTGGCCACTAGGTGATCTCCAAAAAATTGTTATAGCACAGGGAAGATATCGGATAATTTATAGGTTTTGTTAGTATCGGTTTGGTTGGGTCTAAATATTCTAAAAATATGTGTATTGTTTGTAGCTATTTAGTATTTACTTACCTAACCCTAGAGGTTTTGAAAAAGGGCTTTTAGTTTTGCTTCCGACTTGATGCCTGGACTGGACTCTACGCCACTTGATAAATCGACGGCAAAGGGTGTGACAATACTTATTGCGTCTTGAATATTCGCCGGGTTGATACCGCCGGATAAAATAAGGTTTTTAGTTGCACTACTTTCAGCAACAAGCCTCCAGTCTATCTGCTTGCCGGTGCCCCCATAGCTACCTGGGACTTTAGCATCCAATAAAGAGTAGTTGCTGTTATAGTGCTGGATTTGTAATAGGTCATGGCTATTACCGATGCGAAATGCTTTAATTGTTTCAAGTGGAAAACCCTGCAATTGGCTGGGGTCTTCATCGCCATGAAACTGCACTGAAGTAAATAGTCCAGAAGCTATTATCTCTTGTAGCTCCTCCTGCGAGGCATTGACAGTGACTGCGACCAGCTTTTCAGGTACTCTATTTGTAAGAGATTTCTTGATCTTGCGCACGGTATGCAGGTTGGTATTCCTCTTGCTGCCTGGCCAAAGGATGAAACCTAGTGCCCATGCCCCCAAGTTTGCTGATAAGATGGCATCTTCTGGCCGTGTAATTCCGCAAATTTTTATCCGTTGCTTCATAGTTATCTCTCGAGGAGTTTTTTGAGGCCGTAACCTGGGGTTCCTGACCTCATCAAACTTGTGCCAATTAAAAATCCAGAAAAACCAGCAGAGGACAATCTTTTGAGGTCAGATGCGGTCTCTATCCCACTTTCACTGATGCAAACCTTATCTTTGGGAATACCGTTGATAAGGTCTAAACTTGTTTGTAAGGAAATAGTCATATCTTTGAGGTTGCGATTATTTATTCCGATTAGTGAGGCATCGATAGAAAGTGCCGCTTCTAATTCCTCTGCGTTGTGGACTTCTACTAATGGGGTCAGGTTGCGTGCTTCTGCTGCTTTCAGAAGATGCTTTGCACCTTCTACCCCTGAGAGAGCCATGATTATAAGAATAGCGTCAGCACCCGCCCATAATGCTTGGTCGAGCTGATATTCATCTACAAAAAAGTCTTTCATCAATAGGTATGCATCCGGAAACTTCTGTCGTATTTCTCGTAAATATCTAATATCACCATTAAAATATTGCGGTTCAGTCAAGACAGACAGTGCCGTAGCTCCATTATTGAGGTATTGCTGGGCAGCGTCTATGGGGGCAATGTCGGATATCTTGCCTTGTGAAGGGCTAGCCAATTTCACTTCAGCAATGATTCGCGGTCTCGAACCGGTTTTAAACCTAGCAGTAAAGTCCTTAGGATTTATAGTCGGAAGTCGAGAAGACAGCAGCAGGTCCTGGGGTTCTGCCGCTTTTAATTGTCTAATCCTTTGCTTAGTTTTTTGACCGATCTCGCTTAGAATGCCTTTATTGGTATTCAATGGCTTATCTCAGTGCTGGCGCAGCCTTGGTCACCGGTTTTTGAATAAGAACACATGTATGCTTTATCCTTGATAAGTACTGGTTTTTTAAACTTTCCGTTTTCATATATCCAGGTGTCTGGAGTATAGTAGCTTACGAGTACGCTATCTTGGCTCGCTTCCACTAGGGCAAAGCCATGTTGAGAAGCTGCGAATTTCTGCCGATCTTGGTTGTCATCATGGCCGACGTCACGGACGGTTGTGCCACCTCCTCCCTGAACGAACACATCATAACCATTATGTTTTAGGTGCTCGAGGTGGTGTTCGTGGCCGGCAAAGATTCCATCAATCTTGCAACGGTCGTTAAGCTGGGTCATGAACTCTGAAGTCTCACCAGATGGGCCGTGGGTGCCAGTAGAGTCTGGTGGATGGTGTCCGAATACGAATTTCCAGCCTTCCGCATTACAAAGATGGTTAGCAGCTGCGTCAAGCTGAATACTGGTGGTCTTACCCTTGCTAATTGCTGTAGTATCTAGTCCATATATAGATATCCAGTTTGGCAAGCCTTGAATCCCATAATGATGGTGGGGTTGTCGCCAGACATCGTTGAAGTAGGTTCTCTCGATGGCCGCATTTATATTGCCATGATAGTCGTGATTACCACTTACAATATAAAATGGCATCGGTGGAGAAATAATGCTGTAAACATCATCGAAGAAAACTTTGGCACGGCTGTCCCAAACACTTTTAATCCCCTCAGGGTAAATCACATCACCAACTAGAAGAGCAAAGTCGCAGCCATTTTCAAACTGGCTGCAGATTGCCTGAATACCGGCAGCTACCCTTTTTTGACCATAGCCTTTTTTTTCGCTCTCGCCTTTTCCTGTGTCGCCAAGGATGATGAATCTTAAATTGCTTGAAGATTTTTTATCAGCAAAAAGTGTTTGTTGGCATAGTTTCATTTCTTTTTCTTGCCCTGGGAACTTTGCTGTTAGTTGACTACCTTTTGAACAGTAGCTACTTTTATTGGTGAGATGGCTTTTGAGTTTGCTGCACTTCACTCGATCTGTATAGTTATTACTACCTCTGATCAGGCAGAAATTATCCGCGTAAGTTTCGAAAATACTGTTTTTTTTCTCTGTCGATGTAAACCAAAGACCGCAACCGACCAGAGCTGAGAAAGCTGTTATCAATAATAGGCGTGACATGAAAGGAAGCCCCTTAAACCTTGTTTATTTGGTTGCGTAGTCTAGATGTTTTACCCAGAGAATTCTAGAAAATTTTCTGTTTTTTACGTGCTGAGGTAGTAGTCTTAATAGGAAAACTCTAGTTACACAGCCTTTGGGTTATATTATGAATAATATCAGTATATTGCTTGCTGTCAGCGCAGTTTCTTTTAGTGCTTTTGCCTCAACGACCTATGATGCTCAGTTAAGGGCCTTCGGAAAAGGGGTTAGCTACCTAAACAGTGGAAAATATAAAGATGCCGAGAAGACGTTATCGTCAATTAGGGCGCCCAGGTTTTACTCGCGCGAATACCTCTTCTTTTATAGGGCTGAATCAGTCAGATTGCAAAAGGATGTTGGTCGAAAGAAATTATCAAAAGCGGCTGACGATTATTTGCGGTCTTTAAGCTTAACAAAATCTAAGGTTTTTAAACATAGATTGAGAGTACAAAGAATAAAGGTTCTGCGCCGCCTGGCTCGAATTGATATTGATAGCGGCCGATATTATGCTGCTATGAGATGGATCAACAACCTGGATGTAGAAGGGTTTAAAGATAATGAGTTATTAACACTTTATGTCTATAGTCTGCTAAAAACTCAGCAAGTGACTGCAGCTAGACAGTTATTAAGAAGGTATCCAAA
>MDTC01041230.1_pt1 | contig 15585 bp, 19 predicted proteins | sample 811181 | NCBI WGS metagenome assembly MDTC01 (sample SAMN05326644, study PRJNA326480) | marine metagenome | isolation source: seawater | place: Pacific Ocean: North | collected 2011
GCACTCGCACAGACGCGAGAGTGCCTGTGGTGGACTTTCGACCTACATAGATTTGGACATGAAATCAAAGAAGAAGACTGGAATTTTATCGGCAACCTAATCGGTGCAGATATGGATTGATTGAACAGAAGTGGAGTCGCCGGGAAGAAAAGTATGCTCCAGGACCGACGACTCCGGGAGGAGCCCGGAGCATTTTACTGCAAGGCATTTTTGTATTTAGCCTTGCAGGTTTTTTTTGGCCTCTTTCAAGTCGGGGTAGGCTTAAACGGACAACGCGCCTCGTATTGGTCATGTCAATGGACAGAATCACGCTTACTTGGAACGAATTCCGTAAGATGCACAAAGGGATTCCTTCAAAACAAATCAGCGCAAAGTGGAAGCAGTACAAGGCTGGCGAGTACGATGTAACGGTGATCAATGAGGTGCCTCGGTCGAATGAGGAGAAAAAACAGCTCAAAAGAATCAACACATCTGTAAAACAAAAATCAACCCTGCATTTCATCACCAGGGGCATCCTTTGATGAAAGACACCGATCTCCAACTGCTGTGTGTGTTGCTTTTCAATCAACTTTACAGCGACATCCGCAAGATTGTTCGTCAGGAGATTGACGAAGCTCTACACGATTTCCATGAAAGCGAGGATGTAAACCAGTAGTTCGTTCACGATTCCGTAGTGTTCAAACAATTCCATGAACTGCTCGTCGGCCATCAACACTTGGTAATTTTGGCGTTGAAGGATTGAAGCTTCACGTTTGTCTTGCGCTGCGAGTTCGGGCGTGTAAAACAACTTCGTTTGCCAGGTCATGCTTGTTTTTTCCAAACTCATTTCATCCATTCGAGACAAAATGCTGTTGATGAATTCTTTCAACGCTTCAATCAATCCTGAATTGGCTCTTTCTTTCAACAACGTGTCCAAATTTTGTTTACCGTTTGGAGCTCCCATCGTGTAATCAGCAAAAGCCCTCATCGCCTCATCAATTGATGGCGACGAGTATTTTCCGTCGTCAGCGCCTGCCAAAGTGCCGAACTTTGCAAGTCCGGGGTCGCCAGCAATCGCAGATGATTTAACGTGCTTCAAATCATCAACCATGCCTACCACGGATCTACGGAGCACGACCTCGACTTGTCTCTCGTACGCCTGAGCCAACACGGAGCCGTAATGTTCCATTGAACCGTCGGAAAGGAACTCTGTCCTGTTCCCCATTTGGGAATTAAGCCCAGCAACCGACCCTCTGCTGGCTGGAGCTGTCATGATGGTGTTGTGGGCGCACATCGCGTCGGAAAGCAAGAGAGCGTGCTTCAAATGCGTTTCTCCAGCATCTCCGATGGTGGTCATTAAATTGTTGAAAAGAACTGTTCTTCCAGCCTCGATTCCCAACACGTTCTCAACTTGCCTCACATCACTACAAGTCGTTCTGTCGAAATCCAAAATTCCGTGCATGTCAGAGAATGTTTTGACTGTACGCAACCACCCGCCCTGCCCGATGTAGCCTGTTTTACGATCACCGATGCGGCTTTTGTCGGTGATGAATGCCAAAATGAAGTATTCGTTGTCTTGTGGCTCCGCTATCATCATCCCGTCCTCTGCGTGTTGGATTGGATAATCCGACAAACCGGTTCCGATTTCGCTTAACCCGGGCGTGTTTCCCTGGGCAGGATAAATGAATTGGTCGTCCTCTTGAACAACGGGCCTTCCTTGGAATAAAGCAGATGGCTTTTCGTCAGCGGTCAAAAAATTGTTGTCTCCTGGGTTGAGGGCCGTAAGGGGGCTGTATTCCTCGGGGCTTGTCAATGGTGTTGGGAAACCGTAAATGTCTTTTTGGATAAGAGGGCCAGGAAGCACGTTTCCAGATGGTGCAGAAATCGTGTTCCCATCCGGTGTTGTGATAGTAGCCTCCTTGTAGTTGAAATGAATCCAACCATGATCACAATTTCCACACCTTTTGTGCTCGTGCTTGTCCCCGACCGTGAAACGAACTCTTGTGAATTCCGATGCCTCAATTTCAAATAGACCTGTGGAATCCTCTTCAACTTCGTCTTCCGGAGGATTTGGCTTGTACCCGCTTTCTTTCAAGGACTGTAACACTTTTTCGTAATAGGAATCAACCGGGGCAGATGTGTCCCATGAGTCATCCTCCACAATTTCTGGTTTGGATTTACCTTTTACGGGTTTCAAAACCGCAAGCGTAGTCGGAAACCTACAGTTGTTGCAAAGCTCGATGTTGTTCATTTGTTCAACGAAGTTGAGGAAATGACCACGTGGAAGGCCGGGAAAATCAACTTGGATTGCGTAAACTTCCTCTCCTTTGTATTCGGCTTCGTCAATGGACACCATTTTTGCAGACTTGAAAATGTAGTGGAGTGGATTCGGCTCCTGTTCGGTTGGTGGTTTTCCGTACCGCCTGAACGAGCCGTCGCCCTCTTTGAACTGCAAATTGATAGCTCGATACAGTTGCCCAGGTTCAAGAATTGAATCCCTTGCCATGTAAATGGTGAAAACATTTCGGCTGGCCGCCTGAACTGCCTTGTCGATCTGTCTTTGAACAATTGTTCTCTTTTGGTCAAGGAGGTTTTGGTACTCGTCCGTGTAGTCGTTGGAATAATCGTCCTCAAGTGTGATTCCGATGCTCTCGAATTTTTTCCTCTTAGCTTCGAACTGGGTTTTTGACATTTTTTTGAACTTCTCTCCCTCGAAGGACGCGATTTTTTTTTCAATGTCCTCGATTTCCTGACGCATCTTGTGTTCTATGAAATCAAAATTGTCCATCGTGACGTGGGCAAAACGGTCTAACCGGGTTCTTCCGAGCTTGTGGCACATCTCCCGCACCATTTGGTAATCCTTGTTGAAAGGGGGCTTGAGTGCAATCGCTAAAGCTACTGTTTCGGGTGCTGACATACTGACATCAACATTCAATCGTTTCAATGCTGAGGGCTTTGTCAGAACGCCGGCGTAGTGGAAGGTACGCATCACAGACTGAGTAATCGGCTCGGAAATCGAGTGGGCGGTCACCAGGCCCGCTGCCTCCCCCGGAGCAATCCTTGATTTTTTGATGATGTCCTCCACGCCATCAATCATGGAACGCAATTGTGCGTCTGAAACCTTGTTGGATTCCCTGTAAGTCGCAAAAATAGGGTCTCCTTCCTCGTCAACTGCGCCAAGCTTGAGTGCGATTTCAAGGAGAAATAAATCGTTCACCAGGCGGCTTTTGTTCAACTCACGCAAACGGACCTGATACTGCAATGTGAGGTCGCTCGCCATGAAGGGAGCACGGGGTTTGTCCCTATGAGGATGACGACAAGAGTTTCTTGTACTGGCCTGCCTTTTTGATACCGCCAGCGATCTTCACGAAATCGCTCCATTTGATTTGTTTCTCGGTGTATTGAACATAGCCGTCAACGACTGACTGGGGGATTTCTGAATCAGATTCGGACTTAGCTTCTGATGGTTCCTCTTCCTCTCTTTGAGAAATTTCGTTGAACAATTCGGGATCGGAGTACAGGACATTTGTGAACGCAGGTTCATCGCTTGTGATTCGCTCCTCAAGCTCGTCAATTTTCCTCATGATGAGGTGCATGAACTGGTTGTTTGCCTGGACAAGCGCCTCCGTATTTTTCAACATGATTTCTTTCAGCATGTTTTGAAGAGCCGTGAACAAAGTACCATTTGATTCCTTGATGGATTCAACTTCGCCTCGAATCTCAAGCATTGATTCGATGAATGCCATTGACAATTCATCAAGCTCATCGCTTGAGGCATCTCGCTGTGCCTCTTTCGCCATCGCCATCTGCTGACGCTGTAAGCGTTCTTCCCATTCGCTCATGTTGCACTGCACCGTATTTGTCCCTTTAACGGTTTAGAAGCGAGCCAAGCTTGCTGAGGGAATCCGCCATTTGATTTTTCTCACGTGGGATGTGTTTTACTTGGACGGAGAATGGCACATTGTTTACAATCCGATTGTACTGTGCCTTGATGGCCTTCAAACGCTGATCCTTAACTTGGTATTCTCCTGCCACTTGTTTTACGACAAGTTCCGAATCAGTCTCGATGATTACAAACTTCGCATCATGGAGATGTTTTTTTGCGTACTCTACTGCATCAACAACTGCCAACCACTCTGCAACATTGTTTGTAGAGGGTTCTATCTGGCGGAATGCTTTTTGAGAAGAAAAACCCGACTTGCCCTTTTTTGTAAGAAGCCAACCAAAACCTGTTGAGCTTGGTCTGTGTTTTGAAGCGCTTAGATGTGAACCGTCTGTTTGAAATTTATACTGCGCCATCAGTCTCCGCACAGAGTTCAATTATTTGAAAATCATCTGTGGAAAACATACGGCCCTCTCCGAGCGTTGACCACGTAGTACCACCAGTAAAGTCGTGAAACAGGTTTTCGATGTCCTTTTGAAATCGGTTCAGGTCTGCGGTTGATTTCGGGCTCATTGTTGAAATGGGGTCGGGGTGATTGATGCAATCAGATAGGGGTCCTTTACCGTAGGGAACTGCCTTGATGGCGCGATTAAGCTGAGATATAATTTTGGAAGCAGACGGGACGGCGCTGACACGGTAGATTTTGTGAACAAGTAGGTAGGGGCTGTCAGAACTGAACACGGTTTGCGCCTTTGCTACTGCGTGTGCCTCGTCTGGAGCACGTACATCAAACGTGTTTTGGAAAAACGGATCAACAACGTGAAAAAGGCCAGGTTCCTCTTGGATGTCCAATTCGAACGAAAATTTCCCGACGAACCAAGACCAGCCGTTGTTGGTCATGTCTTCTACTGGGACGACCACCCGCAGCCCCCGATTTTCGTTTGTAGCGACTATCCGGTAATCGAACATTCCTTTCGCCATTGATTCCACAATGTAGCACTTCTCGATTGTCCAATCCTCACCAGCGTAATTCAAAGTGTCTCCTTTCATTGGGCCAAAGACTTCTCGCAAGCACATGTCACCCGCCATGAAGTGAGTTGTGTCCATTGCCCATCTTATATGCTCCGACATGCTTTGTTCACAATCCATCTTTTCTGAACAAGGAGCCGAACAGAAGTTTCACGCCATCCACGACCTTACCAACTGTCAAATTGTCGGCTTGTGATGAGCTCCAGGTGCCGTGAAGGGCATAGTTCGCGTAGTGTTCACAGTTTCTTGTCAGCAAGTTGTAATCGCTCACGTGCAGCATTGATTTTGCTCTTTGAAGCACGGGGTAAGCATCATCGGGGACATCGACAATCTCGATTTCACGCCCTTCTGAAAATGTGATGTAATCCGTCACTCCAACCCGGAAGCCCGTGTGAGAGCCTTGCTGAGCAGACCAAATACGATTGAGAATGTTCAAACGAAGGGAGGAATCATCAAGCTCGCCCTCGTACGGCCCGCCAAACTGGTAAATCATCTGCTGCATCGTTTCCGGGTGGTAAAATTCAGAGGCAACTCCGTAGTGGAAGAAGTTGCCTTTTTTGAAACGCCTACGCACCACAGCTCCGATTGGAAACGGCATTTCTGGCTCGCTCATGATTTCACCCCAAGTTGTAAACACCGATGGATCTCCACCTGCCGTGCGTGTCTTGAATCGTGCGTGTATCAATTCGGTTAAACATTTTGTGCTTGAAGACTCCGCCAGCCATTCTGTTTGACGCCTCCGGAGGGAGAGGGTATTCATCCAAAACTTCGATGATTGTGACCTCACCGACCTCTTCAATTATCCTGGCGGCAATCTCACGTGCGCCGTCAACCCATGTCGGCTCTTTACGAATCACCGGCCGTAAATTCAACTCCTTGAGCCTTGATTTCAGTTTGTTTTCGTATTTCTCCGGAATTGTGAACATCCCGTTGATTACCTCCATTACCATTTCAACCTCGTTTTCATTCATGCGACAGCCTCCAAAGGAATGATTTCAATTACCGTGCATGGGTTTTCTCCCTGTCCAACTTGAATTTTGAGCACCTGCAGGCTGCAAACCTGCCTATCGTCGCCGGCCAACATACCTGACGCCAGCAAGGCGTCCATGTAGTGTTTAGCGATGTTGTCAATGTCGGGGCCATTGTCTTTCCATTTTGCCTGAACTGGCTTCCTTTTGCGATGTTGGGATTTGGGGCAAGGGTATTTGGCTACTATCCGTAAAGCGATTGGACCCTGGATTTGTTTTGCTTCGAGACCGTTTTCCGAGAGTTGATTCAATACGGAATGCTGTATGTGGGCCTTGCTGTCTCGTGATGATTTCAGCTCGTATGTTTTTACGAAGCCTCTCTGCGAGGAAAATCGGGGACGTGGTTGCGCCATGGGCTTTCCTGGGACTACAAACTTGTACATCATTCCTCCTCCGCCTCGTATTCCCTCAAAACCAAGTAAACCAAATCAGACCATCGCTTCCAACCCAGTCGTCGTTTTGTGCGGACGAGATTGTACTTGATTTCCAAAGGAATGTCTCTGCACACGATGTAGCCTACATTGGGCTCGTGTAAGGGGGCGTTAACAGGTTCGAAATCATGACGGTTTTCATGAACCCACATCAACATTTCAGCCCAAGATTTCCAACCGTTTTGGTCTTTGATTGCCACCAAACGATCTCTCAGTTCGGGGGGGATGCCTCGCAATTTGATGTTGGAAGTCGAAACAGGTTCCAGCCTTATTTCTTCTCCCATGGTGCAAAGGAGGGGTTTTGTCCGTTTGAATCTCACCCTTGAGAGCCGAGTTTGGCAAGGATGGAATCGCGATCAAATACCGGGACTTTGGCGAACCCTGTATCTTCGTTGTTCGTATCATCGAATTCGAAATCTTCCTCGATCGGTAGAAGTGTTTCTACTTCGTCCTCAAAGTACCACTCGTCTTGTCCTTCAAACGAGTCGTACGGGTTGACGCCAGGTTGAATATCGGATTTTGTAAACTGACTGATGAGTCCAAGCAGTTTTTCTTTGTCCAAAGTGTCAACGAAAGCGGAAGCCCTCTTGATTTCATTTGATACACTTCTCAAATCAACATCTTCTAAGGAGCGAAAACCCGGCATGAACTCCCTCCGAAAAGTTTCGAAAAGGTCAATTGCTCCCGGGATATTGGCGATATTCAATGTTTCATGGAGACCCGACATGCGATCTGCGGTTTGGTTCAATTCATGAACCAATATTTGCATCCTTTCTTCAAGTTGTTGAGCTTTTGATTCTACTTTGACAGTAACAACAGAAATGAGCAGGTTTGTTCCAATCGTGAAGGCAAGAGCGGTTGAAAGGATGATGTTCCACGTAGCGGGGTAGAGGTAAGAAACGACTGGGGCGGTGAACACCAGGACGCCTGTAAAAACAGTCAAAATGATTCGGATCAGTCTGTCCTGTCTTACCATCGCTCGGTAATTTTCCAAAATGTCCTCATCGTCCTCGTCTTCCTTTGCGATAAGAACAGGTTGCATGTGCATCACTCTTGATTTTGCTCATCCTGTTCGTTGACTTCGGTTTTCTTCGCAGTCAACGATTGCACCGGTCGCATAGTTGCAGCGATGGTATTGCCGGCTGAGCCCACCACCGAGGCAACGAAACCGGGTGTCCCTGGCTCAGGAACTTTCAGCTCCGGAGTCAACTCGTCCTTTTCTTCATCACGAACCCACTCGGGAACTCCGTCTTTCAAGCACAGGTGAAGAATCAACCATTGCTGGGCAACAGAAAGGGATTCGTCAAGCGCCTGTTCTGCAAAATTTTCGCTTCGCGCATCAACCAAGCCTCTGCGGATGAAAGAAACGAGCTTTGCCAGGTCGCAACCCTCATCACCCATGTACCTCTTGCATCGAGAAACCCAAGAATCATCAATCTTTACGCCCTTGACCAAAAACCCGGGCATCATGCTCTTTTTCAAATCGTAGTTGTATTGTGTTATCGCCAATTTGTTCACTTCCTTATTTCACCGCAGACAGTACGTGCTCAATAATCGTTCGGTTGTCCGGTGAAAGCAAATGTTCGATGTCCCATCCAATGATTTTGATGCCATCAGCGTCAATGTTGGCGTAGTCTTGCATCAATCCAAGAACGCCGTCAGTCCCAAGTTGCTGAACCATGTCGAACAACGGGTTGCCCTTTGCCACGCCTGCGACCTGCTGCAAAGTCAGTTGTCCTGTTTGAATTTGACCAAGGAGGCCGGCGAGCCTTCTTGCATTCAGGACTATGTTCAATTCGCCCAAAGCTTGCGACATTTGAGCGTCAATGTCGGTTGGGAACCCAAATTCGCCCCTCTGAACCGATACGGTGATCGCATTTGCCAAAATCGCATTCCATTGTTCTTGCGTGGCTTGGATGCCAACGGTAGCTGGTTGGGTAAGTCCCATTTCATCACACTTTTCATACAACGCTGCACATTTGTCATCGAAACTGATTTCTGGCACAGCCGGCGTTTGCATCATTGGCATCGCAGTTGGCGTGTGTACGATTTGCTCGACCGTAGCCGAAGGGTTCATGTTCGCATATTGCAGCATGTTGTCCTGTGGAGATGGTGGTGGAAGTTGTTGTTGTTGTTGTTGTGCATAAGGGTTGGTCCCTGCAGGAACTTGCCGCATGTTGCCCAAAACAGTCCCTATACCGGCGGAAACCTTCTCCAAGACTCCGCTTTCTGAAATGTCTTGCCAAAGGGTGCTTGAGCCGCCCCTGTCTTCGGGCGGGTCGAGCATCTTGCTGACTGCTGTTGAAAGGATTTGCTCTTCGATACTTGAACGGTTTCCGTTTCCACGCATCAATTCAAACATCATCTGCATGTTTCTGTCGGAATTTTGTTGCATCAATTGGAGCATCATTTGTTGGTCGGCCCTTGCACGTTCATTTGAACGCTCGGTGAGTTCCAGTTGTTTAAGGACGACAAGTGGATCATCTTTTGGTGCTGGTTGATTGTTGTTCGATACAAGTGCCAAAACCAATTGATGCATAAACTGTTCCTGGCCGGCGGTAGCAGGGATATGCAAAGGCGGGCTTTGTTCGTTGACAGCTCGTTGGTAATCGCGTTGCGCCCCTCTGAACTGAGTCATCTCTTGGATGGTCTTTGTTGTCGATGAAATGGTGTCGTGTGGTTGTATTGGCTCACTTGCTGGCACATTGATTGGCGTGTAGTTGTTCTGCAGGACATCAGCGGCGTGTGTTTGTTTTGGTTGAGCGACTGGTTGATTCATATACGCAGAATGTCTTTGCCGTGCGAATGATTTTGCCGCCGAGTCTCCTGACGGGTCTTTCAGCCATTGCTGGTACAAATCATACCAGTTTTCGTCAATTTGTTCAAAAATTTCATCAAACGCCCTTTGGTCTGATGTCCAAAGAGGAAATTTCGTTCCGTCGTGTAATTCAAACACGGATTTTGCGTACACGTATGCTGATGCTTCTTCACTCATTTCTGTCACCTCGTAGTAGTTCTCTGAATTTTTCTACTGCCGTCTGCATGATGATGTCGGTGATCGACTCCCGTTGCGAATAGGTCCAGTGCTCAATCGGTAAATCGTCCCCGTCAAGGCCGAGGTCATGCACGAGTTCCATTAGGGAAGCCAGGAAGCCGTTTGCTTCTTGCAGTTTATCGGCGTAAGCAAGGGGGTTTTCCATGAACATGACGATTGTTTTGAGCAATTTCGAGGAGAGCTCTCGAATCTCTGACAATTCATCACGGGAAATCCATTCGTCGGTCAAACAATCACCTCATGCGTAGGGATTCTTGCCATTGTCGGCTGCGTCGGGATCTTCGGTTGCATCGGCCTCAACTTGCTGGACCTGCAAGTTCAAGTGCTCCTGGAGCTCCTTTATGGCGTAATCAAAGTCCTCGAGGGTGTCCTGTACTTCATTCACGTCCGTAAGGTAGTGCGAGAGGGCTCTTGCTCGCATGAAATTGATGGCAACCTTGTCAGAAAACTGCAAGGATTGGATTGAATGATGATAAATCAGCGTGAATTGATCGTCCTTGACAACTGCAACGCCTTCTTCGGTAAGGATGATGTCGCATTCAGTCAGTTCCTTGCCATTCGTGAAGACGATTCTTTCTGCTCTCAGCATAAACCATTGGAAATGTTTTGTCCCTTTGAATATGGCGGAGTGTAAATGCTTTTGTGCAAAACCAACAATGCTTTGTTTTGACGCAGGTTTACTTTTCTGCAACAAGGGCTGATGTTTGATTCAAAAACAAAACGGAGAAAATTTGAATTGCTTTGCAGCACCAATGTTTTTTGTTTGTCCATTCTGTTTCATAGGCTGGTAGGCCAATCCAACAAAGGTTTCACGCACAACCAATGTAGGTTGAAGCGCATGTTGCACAACGCAACAACGGCCGGCGAGTTGGATTTTCGCGTCCGAAGCCTTGATAACAGTCCAGCAACACCCCCAAAATCCTCGGTGAGTTGCATGAACGGTATCAATGACGCAACAGGCGATGCAACATGGTGGGGCATGTCCGCAAAACCCTCGGACAAGGTTTGGGTCGTGTATTATCTCTTGACAGAAAGGGCCATGATTGCGTCGAGAATTGCCGAAGAGTTGGGGTTGAATCGTTCTACGGTATCAAGGCATATCAAAAAACTGGATAAGGAGCAGTACATCAAACGAAGCCACTCGTTTGAGTCTCACAACAAAAGAATCGAAGCGACAAGCAACAAGTCGGTGACCGGGTATTCCAAAGCGTATGTGAAGGGTCCAAGATCGGCAGAGGCAGACATCCAAGTGAGGAGGGTTGCTAACCAAGAGGGGGTGCGTGCGGAACCGACTCTACCAGGCGGCGCCAAGCCGATGATTGACATTCATCGTGTTGATCTCAACCTTCCTGCCCTCGACAATGGGCTGCCGACAAGCGTTCACATGCAAATGGACTCGTGGAAAAGGGTGGAGCACCCTGAAAAATTGATTCGTGGTTGGGCGCACGTAAAAGGGGAGCCGGTAGAGACCTCAGTTGGCCCTTGGAACGTGTACTTTCGTAGGAAGGGAGAATACCTGGAAGATGGGTCTATCAAGTGGGGCGAATTTTGTTTGCCCAACCCTGTCCGAATCACATTACCGGAAAGATGGTGGATTTCACCTGATGAATGTCTTGATGAGGATTCAGTCTATCAAAAGTTGAATGCTGGAATCTTTGAGGTATCAACGGCCATCCAAAAGAAGTACGGATTCAAACTCGGGCTCCCGAAACAAAAAACAAGCCAGCTCTTTGAAGCGGGCGCATTGAGGTACGATCCCGAACTCGCAAAACAGGTGAAGGATTACCGCACCTCTTCGGGTAAGGGCATGATGCCCATTGCTGATGGAATCACCGCCGACGGTAGCCATGATTTGCTGAAAGATGGTTTCGTCCATCTTGACTGCGAAACTCCTTTGCAGGCGGCGATGCAGACGCATCCGACAAAAGTTCTCGACCACCTCTTGAAGGAGGGGATGGAAAGCATGGAACAGATGCGAAAAGTTGCCGAGGAAACGGTTGTCACTATCGAAGAGCAGGCAGTCAAGAGCAGCGATTCAATTCAAAACAATTTTGAAAATCACATGGCCACGATGGTTGAAAGAATGATGAACTCGTTCAATGAGCAATTCGAGAATCACCTCCAACGCTTCTTTGACAGGCAGAACCAACGTGCAGAACGCATTATGAGGGAATTTCAAGACCGTTTGCAGGGTGTTGACCCAGCGTTGCCTGAGACACAAACTGACCTTTTCCGGTTTGCTCCGGAAAACGAATGGCCAGACGATGACATGTGAAACGGAACGGTGGAACGGGTTTGAATTAAACCGTGTAACCCATTCGGGTGAAACATGCCGGGTGAGCAACATGCGTTTTCGGGCGCCTTGAGGCAAGCTCGATGGGGCATCAGTCATTCTTACGATCAAAGTCCTGTTCACGGAGCAGACCAGCAGTTAAGGTACACTTTCAACGAGGGTTTCTCCAATGACGAAACCTTTGTCATGACGATTAAAATTCTGCAGGAAATGACAGCGAGGTACGTGGCACACCCTGAAATCGTGCAATTTACCAGGCGTTTGTTGAATGAGGCCAAAATACGGAATCACGACGAGCTCGGGGAAGTAGATACCATCGTCCGGTACTTTCAGGGGACTTACACCATCAACACCCCGGACAGCGAAATCGGCAAACCATTGCTTCGAGGTGATCGGGGCTCATACCGATACCTCAAAGACCCGTATGGACACGAACTTTTTCAATCTCCATTGAAAGTAATTCGCGACATTCAGGCTGGGGAAAGCGGTGCGGACTGTGATGACATAGCCGCTGCGTGTGCCTGCGTTTTAGCATCTGCAGGTTACCCAACGATGTTGATGGTGGTCGATGCTTCTGCAGAATCGCCAGGACAGATGAACCACGTCCTTTTGGCAACAAAAACTTTGGCCCCCAACATCAAGTCCGGAGCAGACTGGTTCCCTTGCGAACTCATCCATCCTCTGACTGTTGGCTCCTCCGTAAAGGTCACACGGTACATTCCTCTACTCGTAAACGACTACGACATTTTGACAAAAGACAGAAAATTGATTCCGAACACATTCAGGTGATACCATGATTCCAAACAAAGACCAAATGAACACGACGATGCCTCCGAACAAGGGCGGCGGGCTTGGCTTTATTGACAAGAATCCGCCACCCCGGCCAGCGCCGCCGGAAATTTTGAACCCATCAAATGCTTCTTTGATGAGCGGAACGGCAGGGCGCGGCCTTGGAAGCACGCTGGGCGTCCCGAGCATGAATACGCCTATGCCGATTCCAAGCCGGAATGTTGCAATAAAGCCGCTTGGAAAGTCGAAGCCGAGAAATTTCAGCGGCACGATCATGAAAGGCGCAGTTGCCACGTTCTTTGTTGCCGCCGGAGTCGTTTTGTACCGTAAATTTGACGCACAAAGCTTCGTAGAAGAGATGGGTGATGACTGATGATCGGGAGAGCATACGAGGTCATCAGAGAACTTCCACTCGGCGCAATCGCTCCAGTTGCCTTGCTTTTTGGCTTTGGGTACGCAGGGGCTGTGCTTTATGACCAAAGGAGGTATGACTGATGGCTATGTTTGCAAATGGTGAGCAGTACAAAGAGATTGGATTCAGCAATTTTGCTACCCAAAATAACAACCCACGGTTGCTTGCGGCAGTCGCAGCGAACAAAACAAGTCGTGTGAGCGATTCATTGGTGGGGTCTCCTCTTTCGACCGGCAATCTTCAACCGACTGCAGGGGCAGTTGGATTCACAGAAGCGTACTCAAATGCAACAATCACCGGTAAGATGCTGTTAGCTGGGGCGTCAATCGGATTATTTCTGAAAGTGCCAGGTGGTTTGATCACGAGAACTGCAGCAGGAGCAGCCGCATTCTACGGCGGTTCTCTCCTTTTTGACAAACTGCGAGGAGATTGAGATGAAGAAAAGCGATTCTGCAACTGGCATGATCATTGAAGTGCCGGAGTCAATGACCTACAAGAGCAAGTTTCCGTACCCTGGGTTTTGGAGTGGTGCGTACCCGCTGCTTTTGCAGTCGTTGATGAAGGAAACGCCTCTTGGAAAGGAGAACAGGGCTTTGGTCAATGAGGCTTTGAACACCTCGATTGGGATGCTGAACGGTGAATACTCAATCTTCTTGACTGAAAAAATGTGGTCGCTTGGTGAGTTGATGAACCTGAATCCTTTGCTGCCGATTGAAGGCAAGGTGGACGGCCTTGGGTACATCAAGAACGCTTCCGATGGCGGAAGAATGCAGGTTGCTGCCATGTTGTTTGAACCAGCAATCACGGCCATGATCAATCAAAGCTCCGGCGTAAGCAATTCGCAAGCCAACGTGGCTATGTTTGGAAACGAGCTGAACGCTCTCCGTGCGGACCAACTGAAACTCAACACAAGGTTGGCCGAACTCGAGGCGACCACTCCAAGTGAGACCCAGGTAATCCAAAAGGAAGCCATGTGCAACCAAATTAAGCAGATGTTGATGATTTTAGGTGAAGAAATCCGCACGATTGAAATGCGAATGAGCAGCATGCGGGGCGCGACAGACGAAAGGTTGCGAAAAGAAGCAGAATTTGAGCAGGTTAAGAATCAAGTGTTTTTAATCCAAAGCAGAATTTCTGCAGGGACCGACACGCAAGCCGACCGCATGACCGCCGGGAAACTCAAGCAACGGATGGAAAATCTCGGTTTGGCGCTCAAGAGGGCTCCTCACGGAAACTCTGCGTTGGAGCGGGACTACTCGGCACTTTTGCACTACAAAAAGAGAGAATTCAAGCAATGCGAGGAGGAGCTGAAAAAATGCAGCGCCGAAGCCGCCAAAATGCGGGGCGCCTACGCTGACGGAATCAAAGAGGGTCAGGAAATTTGGAACAGAATCAAAGTGGTGACCCAGCAGATTGAAAACACGCAGTCTTCGGTCGAGAAAGCACAGAACAGCGTTTCGGCGTTCAGCAACCAGGACTCTCGCAACTTGGTTAAGGTGTGGGTCGCTCACCTGTCCAAAGCACGCGCCGGGCTTGAAGGTGCTCTTTTCCGTGCGAAGTTCCAAGCCACCCAAGCTTTGTCAAGAAATCCACGTGCGGTAGCTCTCAATTCCCAACAGCTCGAACCGATTATCACCGACTATCAGGACTACAACGCCGCCTTGACTGACATTGCGGACAGAATCACGGACAGCGAGTACGATCTCCTTGAACAGATTGGAAGGCTTGGCCTTTCGATGATGTACGTGCCGGGCCCGGCAAGAATCTTGGCGCTGGCTGACATGCCGGAGCCCGACAGGGCGCCAGCGTACAGGAACCTCATCGAAGAAATACTTGCTCAAGGGCAAAGAATCACCAAAAATCAGGAGAGAGACCTGGTGAGCGTTGGCATTCGGGACTTGGGAATCAAGATTCAAGCAACGGATGAGATGAAAGAAGTTCGTGAACTCTTGAGGCACCTGGCCGATTCAAGATTGAATTTCAAATACGGCGGTGCTGTTTGATGGATGGCGAGGACATCGGATTGGCCTTTCTCGGCATTTTTGCGCTTGGTGGCGGTTATCTCGCAATCAACGAATTGAATCGCAGAAAATTGGGTGAGAAGATAGAGAAGATAGAGGAGGGTCACACGCACGACATTGAAAATCTTCTTCACAAAAACGGGTACAGCGAACGAAATGTCTCTGCCCTTGAAGAGTCTCACAGCCATCCATCCTTGGAGTCTCGAGTTCGGACGGATATGGACGCACATTTGGGAACTGAAAACCTGACTGACGAAGACCCTGTTCAAGTGCGCTATGCGGCTATGTGGGAGCAGCGAAACCAAGACCCTTTCGGGCGACTGGTTGTTGGGCACCCAAAGGGTGTGTGGGATTGGCGACTTCGTAGCCAACGCAAGTCCGAAGGGATAGTCCCCGCATACCGGGTGGGCACGCGAACAGTTTTGCCTGCAATGGGGCCCGGTAATAGTGAATCGGATTATTTTTATGACCGCATCGTGGGGGGGCGTGTCATTTCGCCAGACTACGATTTTCCGCGATATTATCTTTTCTCGAACAACCCGGGCGAAGTTGACTTGGTTGAGGACTCCACCCACCGAGGCTCATGGATTACGATGGTTGACCTTGTACGGGCGCTTGAAGCATTGAATGGAAAGGTCGAAGAATACAGGAATGCGATATATAAC
>MDTC01218097.1_pt1 | contig 15581 bp, 14 predicted proteins | sample 811181 | NCBI WGS metagenome assembly MDTC01 (sample SAMN05326644, study PRJNA326480) | marine metagenome | isolation source: seawater | place: Pacific Ocean: North | collected 2011
GGGTTCGAGCCATGTTAGTATTGTCATGTATGAGGTCGGCAAGCACCAGTGTGACTGAGGCAATAATAAAAGAATCCGGTTTACCCAGACATTCTGTTAGTAATAAATTAAAGCGCGTTGCTGGATATGAGCATTATCCAAGTAGTACCGCTTCAATAATAGGTGAAGACATGTTAATTGATTGGGTTTGCTCTAGAAAATATGTGATACAAGAACATCTTTTACCACTTCCTGAACATAGACAAATTTTACTTTCTATACCAGAGGAAAAAAGAAAAATTGTTGTCTTGAAAAGAGATTGGGAAGATTCTTTCAATTCTCAAATGAACCGTGTAGGTCACTGTCCTTATGGTTCAAGGGGCATAAATAAAGAATCTTGTAGGATGAGTTTTAAAAAATTCAGAGAGGACCTTGAGATTTATTTTCCCGAAAAGGATGGCTACTTACATGTTGAATTTGAAAATTTAATTAAAAATAAAACTGAAATTTTATCTAACATTTTAAATTATTATGGTATAATCCATGACAAAGAATATATTGCATTAGGAAACTATAGATGTGATAGAACATAGTTTAAAAGGAAAATGATGAAAATAATAGTATTAACACTAGCAAATGATGAGATTTGTGTTTGTGGTCGTTGTATAAACGAAGGCAGAAAATCTAGTTATACCCCAATGGTGAAATCTGTAAGAGAGACTTGGGGTGCAGCAGATATTGAGGGCATAAAAGTATATTATATTTATGGTCACAGACAAGGAATTGAGTTTCCTAGCGACTCTAAACGCATAGCCACTACTGAAAAATATTGGCCTGATGGCGGTGCCGAAGATGGCTTTGAGCCAAAAATTGTTAATAGTAAGCGATACCCATTTGCTATTGAGGATTGTATCTACTCTGACACCCCTGAAGGAAGAGAAAATATTTATTACAAGACCATTGATGGTTTTGAGTGGCTTTTAAAAAATGAAGACTTCGATTACATATTGAGAACAAATTGTGGGACATATGTTGATCTACAAATGCTAAAAGATAACCTTAAGAATATAGGTATTCTAGACAATATTTACGGTGGTAATCCAAACGTATATGACAATCGTCACAACCCCCACCAGCCTTCACAAATAAAATTTGCAAGTGGGTCCGCTTTTCTCGTTAGTAGAAACTTAGTTAAAGACATTGTTGAGAATAGAGAAGAGGTCGATCTTGTTTGCAGCCCATACGCATCTAGATGTATCGGTGATGATGTCACATTCGCAAAAAGATTTTTGTATGAAAAAAACGCAAATTATCTTTTTTGGGAAAAGCAAGATATTTGGGAAATAGAACAGGTCCCGCACCTTGATCAAAATAAAATACAATATTATTTTCGCCATACTATAAATCCTGAATTGATGTATGCCGTCCATGATATGAGAAATAAAAAAAGAGCTGAACAAAGATGAAAATTGTTATAACGGGAGTAGCTGGATTGCTAGGATCCAGACTTGCAGACTGGATTGCCGAAAATACATCTCACACTATTATAGGTATTGATGATTTAAGTGGTGGCTATTTTGAAAACATCAATCCTTTAGTCAAATTTTACAAATTTAATTTGAAAGATTTAGAAAAAGTAAAGGAACTGTTTGAAGCGGAAAAACCAGACATAGTGTATCACTTTGCAGCTTACGCAGCAGAGGGCCTAAGTCCATTTATAAGAAAATACAATTATGAAAACAATTTAATCTCGTCAACAAACTTAATCACAGCAAGCATAGAACATCATGTTAAAAGATTTATTTTTGCTAGTTCTATGTCTGTTTATGGAGATAGATACACTCCTCCATTTCATGAAGATTTGAGACCATCACCGATTGACCCATACGGTGTGGCAAAATATTCTGTTGAACAAGATTTAAAAATTGCTTATACACAACATGGCCTTGAATACACTATTATTAGGCCGCACAATTTCTATGGGAGGAACCAAAATATTTGGGACAAGTATAGAAATGTATTAGGGATATGGATGTATCAAATAATGCATGATATGCCACCAACTATATTTGGCGATGGTGAACAAGTAAGAGCGTTCAGCTATGTAGATGATTCATTGTTACCTTTTTGGAATGCCTCTCAAAATCCTGATTGTGTTGACCAAATAATAAATCTTGGTGGTATTACAGAAAACACAATAAATGAAGCATGTGAAACTATTATAAAGGTCACAGGGACTAAGTTACGTCCACTATATCTTGAAGAAAGACATGAAGCAAAATATGCATGGTCAACTTGGGATAAATCTGTTAAATTTTTGAACTTTGATCACAAAATTGATCTAGAAGAGGGTCTAACAAAAATGTGGAGTTGGGCTAAGGCACAACCAGATAGGCCAAGGTATGTTTGGAAAAACTATGAATTGGAGACTAAAATATATGATTTTTGGAAAAGGAAGGACAAATGAGTAAAACTTATGTTTTTGATATCGATGGAACAATATGCACCAACACTAATGGCGAATATGAAGATGCAATACCTTTTCAAGAAATTGTTGATAAAATAAATCAACTGTATGAATCCGGTAATACTATAAAAATGATGACTGCTCGTGGCTCAACCACCGGTATTGATTGGACTGATTTAACTGAGCGTCAATTAAATGAATGGGGTGTCAATTATCATGAACTAATCATGAACAAGAAACCCCATGCAGATGTTTTTGTTGATGACAAGGCGATCAATGTATCTAGTTTCAGACTATTATAAGGAGTAAAAATGAAAAGAGCATTAGTATGTGGAGCAGGTGGCTTTATTGGTGGCCATCTTGTTAAGTATTTAAAAGAGAGAGGCTATTGGGTCCGAGGTGTGGACTTAAAGTACAATGAATTTCACAGAGTTGATGAGGTCGCAGACCACTTTGTAATAGGAGATCTTAGAGATCCATACGTTGTGGCAGCCATGATTGATGAGGGTATGGATGAGATATACCAACTTGCTGCTGACATGGGTGGTGCTGGATTTGTTTTTACCGGTGAGAACGATGCAGATATTATGCACAACTCGGCTATGATCAACCTTAATGTAGCACATGAGGCTGCCAAAAAAGGTGTCAAGAGAGTATTCTATTCCTCCTCAGCCTGTATGTACCCTGAGCACAACCAGCTAGACCCCGACAATCCAAACTGCGTTGAGGATTCGGCATACCCAGCAAACCCCGATTCAGAATACGGATGGGAAAAGCTATTCTCTGAGCGTCTATTCTTGGCATTCATGAGAAACAAAGGGCTAGAGGTTCGTGTTGCTAGATATCACAACATATTTGGACCCTATGGAACTTGGGAGGGTGGACGAGAAAAGGCACCTGCTGCGTTCTGTCGTAAGGTAGCTGAGGCAGCCCCTAATTCACAAATTGAAGTTTGGGGTCCGGGCACACAAACAAGATCATTCCTATATGTTGATGAGTGCGTTGAGGCTACTTACCGTCTAATGCAATCAGACTTTACTGGCCCTGTGAACATCGGCTCAGAAGAGATGATTAGTATTAATGATTTTGCAAGAATGGCTATTGAGATATCAGGTAAAGACCTTGAACTTTATAATATTGATGGTGATGATTTTGTTGCAAAGTATGGATATCGATGCCCTATTGGTGTCAACGGTAGAAACTCTGATAATGCCCTCTATCATAAAAAAATTGGATGGTCTGTATCTGAACCTCTATACGATGGCATGAGAAAGACTTACGCTTGGATTGCCAAGCAAGTGGAGATGAAAAAATGAAATTTGTTCCAAAAGGATGGGGCTTTGAAAAGTGGATAGTAAACAATGAAGAATATTGTGGCAAGCTTCTCTATTTTGTAAAAGGTAAGCGTTGCTCTTGGCACTATCATAAACTCAAAGACGAAGTTTTTTATATACAATCTGGCAAGATGAAAGTCAGCTACTCTGATGAAGATGACATTGAGAATGCAAAAACATTAATTTTAGAAAAAGGCGACAACTTTCATGTTTATAGAGGGCTTCGTCATCAAATGTTAGCCCTTGAAGACACAGAACTATTTGAATTTTCTACACAACACTTTGACAGCGATAGCTACAGAATCATGAAGGGCGATTAAAATGAACATTGGAATTATAGGCAAAGGCTTTGTAGGTAACGCAGTTTACGAAAATTTAAAAAACAACTTTTCTGTTGTCTCATACGACAAAGATGAATCAAAATCTGATTGTAGCAACGTGAGAGAGTTGTGTCACTCTACAGATATTATTTTTGTTTGTCTACCAACGCCAATGAGACAAGATGGTAGTTGCGATTTATCAATAATGTTTGGAGCATTAGCGCAGGTTGCTTACTGGTATAACAACAACATAGTTGTAATAAAATCAACTATACCACCGGGAACTTGTGAGAAACTTCTTGCACTACATCCGCAATTAAGGCTTGTATTCAGTCCAGAGTTCTTGACTGAAAGAAACTCAGTCGAAGATTTTAAGACATGCAATCGTGTAATATTTGGTGGCAGCGCTTTGGATACACAGTCCTGTGTTGATATGTTTATGTCTGTATATCCAGATAAAATTTATAAACAAACTGATCACAGAACAGCCGAGGTCGTAAAATATTTTATCAATACGTTCTTGGCGTGTAAGATTTCGTTTGCAAATGAAGTTAGGCAGGTATGTGAATCTATCGATGTTGAATACAATGATGTAAAGCAGCTTGCACTACTTGATGAAAGAATTGGTGAAACACATTTAGATGTACCCGGCCATGATGGTAGTTTTGGTTTTGGAGGCACTTGTTTTCCGAAGGACCTTAATTCTTTTATACATTTTGCAGAGCTAAACAATGTAGACCCGATTGTGTTAAAATCAGTTTGGGCTAAAAATCTAGAAGTTAGAGTTAACAAGGACTGGGAGAATATGCCCGGTCGAGCAGTTTCTAAAGGAGAAAACAATGAATAATAATTTTAAACTATCTAATCAGGCACTAGGTGCTGTCATGATGGCTCTTCAAGAGTCATTACTAAACCAGTTGGACATTGTTCCAATTTTAAAAGGTTTTGAATTACAAGAGACCGAAGATGGTCTAATTGTCACAAACCCACCAACTGTTCGTGTCTCGAATGATGAACCAATCACAGAGCAAGATTTGAAAAACATGGCTGAGTAAGATGCCACGTTATCGTTATGAATGCGAGGGCTGTGGGGAACAGTTCATTGCCTTCCATTCCATATCAGATGTTAAGGAGACATGTGATATTTGTGGCCATGAGGGTGTAAAAAAAATGTTAGGTAAGCCTGTAATCATTAAAAAAAATACAAGCGCTCCTACTACCACTGGAGACCTAACAAATGAATACATCGAGGCCAATAAGCAACTCCTTAAAGATATGAAAGAGGAAGCAAAGAATGAACTTTATGAGTAAAGTCGAATTGATACTTACGCTAGTAACGTTGATGTCTGTTGGCATCAACGTTTTGATGTTCATTTATTCTCGCAATGTCACAGCAAAACTATTAAGAATTTCAGATGAGATAGGCGATTTACGTGAGGCATCGGCAAACTTTGCGAAGCATGTCCGAGATGTTTACAGCTTAGAAATGTTCTATGGTGATCAAACTCTACAATCTCTGATGGATCACGCTGGTGCATTTCGTGACTACATGGACGAATTTGATTACATATACATTATAGATGAACAGGAAGAGAATGAAGAAAACCCGCAAACCGAAGAAGTCTAACCATTACTTCACAAAAGTGCATGAAGACGCAATAATAGAATATTGTAGCACTGAATGCCAGAGAAGAAAAACAGAAATATACGTTACGCTTCTTCAGCCAGCCTTCAGCGAGATGGTGGACAAGATTGTCTTTACATACAAGTTTACCACTCTTCCAAACATCGCGATGTTACGAGAGGAGTGTAAAGTATGGCTAATGACAATACTAGACAAGTTTCAGCCAGAGAAGGGTCATAAGGCTTTTTCTTATTTTTCTGTTATTACCAAGAACTGGTTTATACATAAAGTCAAAAAACAACAACGCCGAAATCAACGTGAAGTCGATTTTGATGCCGCACCAAGAAAGTATGAAGAAGAGTATCTATCGACTGATGCGTCATGGGTAAAAGACAAACTGCAAGAAGAGTTTTGGAATTCATTCTATAATGATATGAAAAACTGGGACTTTGAGGATATGAGAGAAAATGATCAAAGGGTTTATAAGGCGATCGTCGTTCTATTTGAAAGCAAAGACGACATAGAAATTTTTAACAAAAAAGCTATTTACCTTTACCTACGGGAGATAACTGGCTTGAACACCAAGCAAGTTGTCAACTCATTGAATAAATTCAGACAATTGTATTTTGAATTTAAGAGGGATTGGGAGAACGGTCAGATATGAGCCAAGAATTTGACGACTTGATGGATGAGGCAATTGAAAACATTCGCACTGACAGAGAGTTGGCACGAGAGTTTCTAAATGAATTGGCCAATCAAATCGCCCAAAACGCTGAAAATAATCGAGCGCTCTCACCTGTCGCTGCCAAGCACATTGAAACGATGCAGCGCTCAAACGAGCAACTTGTTAAGGTTTTAAATTTAAAACAAAAAGAGAAGTCGAAGGAGTTTGGCCTTTCAGAGGATGACAAAGCGAATCTTTTCGATATGATCCAAGGAGATAACTAATGTCTTTAAAGCAAAATGTTGACTTCTCTACTTTCTCTGATCCGAAGGCGGCGTCTGAGCTATTTTCTAACTCAATTAGAAAAGGGTTTGACTATGATTCATACGGCGGTAAAACAAAGTTTAAAGCTGTTGTACTAACAGTTCCTATCCCAGTGTCTCCTGATGATGTCAAATACTTTTTGGGCGACACGAAGGTTGATGGTGAATCAAAACCAGAAAATGTTTCAAAATTTACTTATCGTGCTAGAATAATAGGAGAAAATTCTCCTCATAGTTTTTTGCCCGATCCTTGCGACATACAATATGCTTCCGATCCGGTGGCCGCATTAGAGATTACCTCAATGCATACTTTATTTGTTTCTAATACCGACGGAGAAGCTGGCGACGCCCTTCCAAGAATCGGTTCTACAGTAGAAGTAGAGCTAACTAAAAACGCATACAGCTATAATATACAGTTTGGAAGACATGTAAATGTTGTTACAAATCCGGATAGCCCAAGTAATCCATCTGAAGGCTGTGATTCAATACGAGATGCGATTGATAATGGAGATGTTTCTGCGCTCTGGTCTTACCAGAATGGCGAAAACAAAGGTGGATTTCCTTTAGATAGCCCACAGGTTATGGAGGTATACGAAGAGTTTATAAAAAACTATCCAGATAATCCCGCTCCACCGGATGGATTCTGTGGAGGGCTTGACGGCTATCCAATAGTAAAGTGTAAAACTGGAACAATAGGCGGCGCGCAATGTACACTTCATCCAATATTTTTTGATAAAGTCAAACAGAAATATGATGCTGTTAAAGCACAAAACTTTGGTGAGGATTTTAAAGGCGGAAGCACATTGAGAAGTGTTAAAACACAGATAAGTCTTAGACTAAACAACGCCCGTCGCCCCCTAACAAATGACCAAGTTATAACCGGCAATTCATCACTTTGCAATCCCCCTACTGCCAACCTCCCAACTGGAAAAGGTCAGGGCTCTAGACACTTATATGGTTTGGCTATTGACTTTGGAGGCATACTTCTTTCTGGAGGCACTAGTGCTGCTAAGGCTGGCTCTGGAACGCGCGGCTCGACGGCCCGTGAGTCCAAAACATATGCTTACCTATTAAAATTACAAGATAGCGGATTCAAAAACTATTCGGCAGAACCTTGGCATTGGAGCGTAGACGGGAGATAACATGGCACGCAAAGTATCACGAGAGGGCTCTCCAACAGAGCAGAGAATAAAACGAAAGAGGGCTATCAATTCCACACCATCTGATAGTGGAATTATGCATATGGATAACTGGATTGATGGTAAGTTATTAAATTTTAAAAAAGCCCGCAATGAAAAAGTTATATCTAAGAATGGAGCCTTTGTTGTTTTAGGAACAGATAGACCAACTTCTGAAGCCTCTGGATACGGTGCCTTGGGTAGTGATCGTGCAGCATCAATTGATTTAGTTGTAGGGCGTATGTCCTCCGCTAGAGGTGGTAAAAGTGTTAAACCCAAGACACATGTTGATCCTAACTTTGCCGCAGACGCAGCTCGTATTTACATAAGTCAGCAAACCAATATTGATACCAACTTTGGCATAGTTGAGGGCTCAGTTGGAAACCCCAAGGGTCGAAGTGCTGTGGCACTTAAGGCTGATGGCATTCGTATATTTGGTAGAGAAGGTATCAAGATTGTTACTGGTAAGGGTAATAATTGGAGAGGCTTTGGCCTCAAGGGGGAAACTAACTCTCTTGGCGGTAAGATATCACAACCTGCCCCCGGTATTGATTTGATAGCGGGTAACAATACAGAGCCGCGCAAAGTTTTTGGCGGCTTTGCTAGTCCGGTACAAATAATTGAAACCCTTCAGCCTGTATCTATGGGCTACAATACAAGAGATTCACTTAGAGAGTTAAGTGATATATTGGACGATGTTTTTGGAGCAATACTAAATTTTGGTTTAGTGCAGAGTGCCATAAATAATGCCATAGCTGGCACTTTTGCAGCTAGTTCTGGCCGTTTTCCTGCTCACGGAGTTGGCGGCGGGCTTGTCGGCCTTATCAATACAATCGGTATGCAGCAATTTGTTTTAAACCCCATGTATCATGCGAGAGTCAACAAAACATTTAATTTTGAATTCAACTACCTATACCCATTCGGTTACAAATATATTTGTAGTAGAAGTGTAAAGACAACCTAAATATTAAAGAGTTTACAATGGCAGAGTCAAAATTTCTAAAATATCAAGACTATGATAGAGATAATCTCATAGATGTTTGTGAGATTGATCTGGGACCACCAGAACAGCAGGTATGTAAGGACTGTGTTCCAAATCCAAAAGCCCTTGTTCCAAACTGGAAAACGTTTGAAGCGCTTACTCCTTTTTTAAATGAAAAGTTGTGTCTCTATCAGATATCGGTAATGACACCCGAAACAACGACTGGTGCCGACTCTGATTCAACTGAAGATGAGGCCGACGAAGCCCTACAACAGATATACTCAAACTATGAAAATCAAGCAATATCTGCATTTTTAGACTTTTACGACAAAGCTGACAGTGAATCAAACAGGCAGCTTATGACTGAGAATGCAGAATATAGAGATTATTTTCTTGATATCTATCCTGCATCTAGGCTGAAGCTTTTATATTCTTTTCCTTTTGAAATCCTTTCACAGCTTGATGCTGAGGAGGGTGAGGAGGAGGACGATGAAGAAGAGGATACTTCAGATATCAAAGTAGAGTATGTTGCCTCTGAAATGCAAGCTGATATGATTCGCATCAGGAAGAGCTTAAACCTTTATTCTCGATACGAGAAAGTCTATAGGTTTACCGACGGTGGTACCCTAAGATTTGTTGAATCAGGTGGTCTCTTTAATTTAGAAAATTACGGAGATTCAGGCATATTTCGTGGTTCAATTACCTCCAAGCTTATACCAGATTTGGATTCCTTCTTAAATGATAAGGGTTTTAATATTCCCGGTGTTGGTGGTCTTGGTGGACTGTTTGATGATAAAGTAACAAGAATTAAGTTTGTTTTTACTAGCAAGTATAGACTTAAAAAAATGAGCGTCTTTACTGAGAGCTGCGGCGAGAAGCCAAAAGTTTTCAAAAGAGGGAAGTTAAGAAGACTTAACAGAAAAGAAAGCTGGAGAGATCGCACTGCTGTTGCATACTTTGCACAGATGAGAAAGATGGAGACGGACCTAACGGCCCGCACAGCCCTGCCATGGCTTGAGTTTATAAAAAAGTACACCTATCCAAGAGTTGACGCAGTGATCAATGCTGGCTATGCCAACACAGATCCAGAGAATACTGCGGCTTCTTGCATAGCAGACAATCTTGCTGCCGAAGGTAAGCAGCTTGGACAAGATATCTTGGACGATGTTTTTGGCCTTGGCGATGCGATTGCATCTCAGTTTCACAAAGCACTTTGTAATGAAGATTACAAGTCCATGATAGAGCAAAAAATAAAATTAGGTCAAATTCCTGCCGGCGCGCTTGAAGTTGCAGCTCAAGGCAGAGATGTAGAACTAATAGATGCAGCCAAATTTGTTCCAAGTGGCGAAGAAGATGAAGCAACAAAGAATATTGGTGCGTTTGCCATCGAACAAGCATTCAAAGAATTAGATGAGCGAGATCAAATATTTAGCAATTTTTGTGCCCTTATTTTGTCTGGTGCTGCTCAAGGTGGTGACGCCACAAGGCAGCTTGATATGTTGTACTCTAACGGGTTTGATAAGATTAGAATTTGTGGTCTTTTTGACCTCCTCCTCGACGCCATTCAGTGCTTGTTCAAGGGCCTTACTCTTGAAGAGGCTTTAGCTAGTATGCTGAGATCAGCATTGACCTCCATGTCGCTAGAGAATTTTGGTGACTTGTTCATTGGCCTGCCACCAGATAAACAACAAGAGCTTGATGCACTTGTACAAAAAAAGCTCAATGAAGGTGATATATTTCCCGCAGGATCCGCAGCTCAGCGCGTATCAGATGAAGCCGACAAGGGCAAGAACGCTAGAATAGATATTGAAAACGATGCTGGTGTAAACTTTCTACCAAAATTTAAAAAACCTTGGGAAAACCCAGATCTAGTAGGTAGACAAAATAGAGAGCGTATGCGCGAGGGGCCATATGAAGCGATGTCGCCCACTGGTATTCCCCCAGCAAGTACCAGAAAATCAGATGTTGGTGATGCCACTGTTAAGGCTCAATTACAGAATGCAGGCTCTACACTAAATCCAAACTCAATCATGCAGGCTTACATAGCTGCTCTGCTTGAGGTTTACAGTGAGAACCTGCTAGATCTACTTGATATCTTAAATAGATTCCCCGGTGCACAAATAATTGCCAAGGTTATTGCCTTGATTGATTGTCCAATACCCCCGATATTCGATCCAAGTTTGGCAGACTTCTTAAAAGACATTGAGCTTCCTTTTTGTAGAAATACGGCACATATTGGGCTCCCAAGAATAGAGAACCCATTTGCATATCTTCCAAAAATAAAAGATATATTTAGGCTGTTATTCTTGATTCTGAAGATTGAGTTTCAAAAGCTTATCGTCCGAATAATAATTAAATTGATTGTTAAGATTTGTGAACTTATTGGAGATGCAATTTGTAAAGCCCTTGAGGCTGTCGGTAGCGTTGCAGCAGCGTTGCCTTCTATTCTTACTGGTAGATCAACTTTTAAAGATGTAATCAGAGATACAATCTGTGGCCCAGACACAGATGACGAAAAGATAGACGACACAATTGTTGATCTGTTCCAGAGTCTAGGCGCTGGCGGCGCTGCTTTCGCAGATAGAGCAGCAGTTATGGCTTTTTCAGAAGACCTATCTGCCTCAGTATCTAGATTGGAGTTGTCCAACGCTGTTATTGGAGAACCATCAGAAACTTTCCTTTCTATCGTATCAAGCTTAGTAGAGTTTGAATATCCACAATTTGGTGAGGCATTCAACAACAGAGAAAATATTTCTTCATTCTTTAGCAATGTTGGCAACCTAATGCCCGCCGATGCAAAGCAGGCAGTCAAAGATTTTGCTCGCGGCCTTTCGGATGACGACCAGCTTCCTGCAAACCCTACATTATGTGCGACACCACAGCAGATTGAAGATTTCTGCTCTTTGCGAGCAGGATTGCTAGAGGGCCGTGCATCACCAGAGCAGATAGCAAGACTTTGCGAGGCTGCACGAAACACTTTCAAGGATGATCTTGCGGATATTGGAACCATTCTAAATGATGGCATACCTGCATACTTAGAAAATAATTTACCCCCTATTGTCTCCGATCCCGGCTGCAACAACGGTCTTGTGCCATTTGAACCTGACGAGATAATCAAAGCGGGCACAAACTCTCTTGATGGAAACATGCAAGCTTTGAAGATTGCATACACATACGATATGATAGGCAACGGCCCCGGCGAAAGAAACTGGGGATTCATGAACATGGTTCTTTCAGATACAGCGGGCAATCCATACACGGCGCACCTCCGTAAGTCATACAACTCAGGCGGCTTCTTGTTTAGAAAGAAGTACGTGGACTTCTATGTTCAAACTGATGATGATGCTGATGTTGAGGAGCTTGATAACTACGCAAAAGTAAAAAGGCAGCAAGGCGCTTTCCCCAACTATGTTGCTGATTGGTTGGCAACTACTCCAGCCGGTTCCGGAGAGATGGAAAGAAGGTTTAGAGAATCGAACTTTAAATCGTCCAACACCCCAGTCGATAATAAAATCTTCAGAAGGTCTTTCAGCGATCTAGGCTTTAGTGGTTTATTTGGTAGTGTTAACTTGCTTACATTGCCAGATTTTGGATACAATGTAAAAATGAGCGTTGACTTTGAAAACGATAAAGTTAAGTTCAACAGAAGAGCAAGAAAAAAGAATCCAGATATGGTTCTTAAATTCCGTGATAATGCTAAGGGAACTGCCGACGAAGGTGGCTTCTCATATGGTTTCAACTTAAAAATGTTCCTATCTGATATTGAAAAGCGTGATGGTAATTTTGTTAATCCTTTAACTGATAACACAAGAATTATAATTACGAACGTAGTAAACACAGGAGCGAAAGTCGATGCTTCTGATGGTGCCTATACAGACGATGCCGAAGATAAAGATAAAAACTCCAAGAGTGACATTTTGAGATATCGTGCTTACGAATTTGCATCAGCAGATCGTGGACTTGATGGCCTTGACTTATCAAGCTACTCAAGATTTTCTGAAACATCTTCGCGAGCCAAAAGACAAATCCCACAAGTTTATATGCTACAAGATATAATTGAGAAAGCCGGCGGAACGCCTCCAAACTCTACGCTAGTGAAAAACACACATGATCAAATAATGGATGCTATTTTTCAAAAATTTGCAGAGGAGGTTTATACAAACCTTAGAGCGTTTAAATACGGTGCTCAATTTGATGATTTGACGTATGACGATATAACATATGGAGTTGAGAATGCCAGAGGTAGGTTTGTGGAATACTCAGATTACATTGATAACAATGACTTATCAGACGAAGACGCTGTTCTTGGCATCAGCAGAGACCAATTTTTAAATGATAAAGCTGGAACTCCTGAGAAAACAAGAGTATTTTATTTAGATCCTGCTAAGCATGGTGGCTCTTACTTTAATCCACCCATTTACATCAAGCCACCGGAGAACTCTGGTTGGCTTGGATTTGTTGAAGTGATGTTTCCAGAGATGGGACCGTGCAAGCCATATAGGACAGACGTTATAAACTTTGGATCTATTCAGGAAAGAATCAATAGTACATATTCTAGAATACCAGAGGATGAAAGACTCAAGAGTGATCCTGATTGTGTCAGAGAAGAGCCATATAATAGAATTCTTGAGAGACCAGCTAAGGCAGGTATTGAGGGCTTGATAAGCGCCGCCATAAGAATTTACGCAAGTGTGCATTTCCTCAAAGCCTCTGCTACCTTTTCCAAATTCAACCCAGACTTCAACAACACTTTTAGTTCTTTATATCCTCAATACATTATAGAAAAAATGGAGGAAGATTTTAAAGATGCCCAACCAAGTGGATTCTTTGAGTTTTTCAATCCTTTCAAAGATGAAGAGTTCTGGTATTCGTTCTTAGAGCAATCAGTACAAACTTATGCAAGAAGATACGCCGACGGCCAACTTGTTGACCCACCCGCGCCTGTAGTCGATGCCCTAACAAGAATTGATAAAGTTGTAAGCAGATACAGACAAATATTTAAAAACACATACGAAACAAGAGACGACCGCACCATCATAGGATTAAGAGATGCCAAGAAGTTAGGAGACGCTGGTCCCTTTGAAAGCCTAAAGAACTATCGTTATGAAAAGAATTTAGAAATTGTAAGAGAAACAGAGGATGATGCAAAACTCATTCTTCAAGAGCTTGTAAAAGAAGAGCTAAATGTTATGGGCGAGATATATCTTAAAAATATGCAAGATGTTGGCCTAGCTTCAGGCGACTTAATTGGTGACTTAAGAAAATATGTGCTTGAAAATCTATGTGTTGGTTCAACTCTTGATATTGATAAAGAGATAAAACAAGAGGTTCAAGAGATTGACGCGACTGGTGCTGAGGCAGCCGACAATCTCTATACTTCTGGTGGAACATTTATTACCGAAGAAGGTGACGATTACACTGGATATTATCACATACATGTAGATGAAGATGGAGACTCTGTATACATGGTTGGCCCCTATCATGTTGAGGAGTCACATGAAATTCTTAGAGTATCAGCAAATAAAATTAAAGTTCCTATCGGTGACGTATCCCCTATTGATCCTCTTAATGTCCCGACTCCTGAAAAACCATTTGTGTTAGAAAAGTATGTTAGAATTAATAACACTTACTATGCCCCTATTGTTGCTCAATCAATCATAGCTAGTTCAGGTGGTCCAGATACTAATATTTCTGATGTCTATCCCGGTACCATGGAATTTGTTTATGATGAAAATGGCGCAGAGATAGGGATTACCGGTGAGCTTGGTGTTCGTTATGGATTGAGACTATCAACTGACGCTGGTGCTGGTAAGCAAACGCTAGTCGAAGTTGAAGTTGATGCTCTTGATTTACCAGTAACACAATTCCAACCTTTAGAGCCTGACTCTAAGCTACTGCTATGTTTGATTAATAATATGTTAGACGATCCTGATTTTAATGCAGTAGCTCAATATATATTCCCCCTTAATAAGATTTTGTCCGTAATAGCAATTTATAATGATATGGCCTTTGTGCCGTCAATTGGAGAGACCGTTGTTGATAATGCAAGTAAAATTACAGCGGTTCAGGCCAAGCCCGGCAGATATGTTGAAACCTCTTTCACTACCGGGGTTGATGCTGATGGTGATGATGTTCCAATAGTCAGGGTTGAAACAAAAAATGGTGCTGATGGTTGGCAAAATGCTTCTGACAGAGCTGTTGGAATATTTGTTGGAAATGGACTATTCTTGCTGCATTATGATAAGTGGGATCAGGATGTGTTTACTAAGTCAAAGTTTAGAATTAAGAAACTTTTCAAGGGATTTTATAATTCAAGAGATTTTGATCCCGGCGATGACGACGGCGACAGCGTGGGCGAGGTCGTCGCAGCTCAACTGTCTGCTGCATTTAGACCAGCATCTGGCAAAAGATTGTTACCTTGGTGGAAAAAAAGAATGCTCAGAACCAACCCATTTAATGCAAAGGGCGCTTTGTGTGACAAAAAAGAGTAGTCGGTTGTATTTATAAGGGAGGAAGCTTATGGGATCTTTAAGTGTAGCATTGCCGCTTGTTCAAGATGGGACTGATGGATTCCGAATGAATACTAATCTGCGTGATCTGGTAAAACAAAATTTAAAAATGCTCATACTGACTAATCCCGGTGAACGTGTCATGGAGCCAGATTTTGGCGTTGGTATAAATCAATTCTTATTTCAAAACTTTTCAGAAGA
>MDTC01015138.1_pt1 | contig 15577 bp, 13 predicted proteins | sample 811181 | NCBI WGS metagenome assembly MDTC01 (sample SAMN05326644, study PRJNA326480) | marine metagenome | isolation source: seawater | place: Pacific Ocean: North | collected 2011
TTATATATTTAAAATATGGATTTAAATGACTATTTAGTTCCCTATAAACTAAAGTTAAAAAATCAAGCCAATGGACCTGAAAAAATGTCATCATTTGTTGATTTTTTTGATTCCTCGCAAAATCCAACTTTAGATTCCTATGAAGTTTTTATTCTTGGTGTGCCAGAAGGAAGAAATACTATTGGAAATCAAGAGTGTTACCTCGCGCCTGATGAAATAAGAAATTCTTTTTATTCACTTTTTTCAAGAGATTGGACTCTTTCAGTTGTTGATTTAGGGAATTTAAAAGTAGGTGAAACATTTCATGATACTTACATTGCCTTGACTGAGATTAGTGCTTATATCATAAGTTTAAATAAAGTTCTAATCATTTTAGGGGGAGGTCACGACCTGATTTTTCCAGTTTTTAAAGGTCATTCCTTTTTTAATGAGCCTTTAAACTTTGCTTCAGTCGATGCTTATTTAGATTTCCAAGATGAAGGAGCTACTCATTCAAAATCTTTTTTATCTTCACTACTTTCTTATCCAAATTCGTTGCTAGCTCAGTATAGTCTTTTTGGATATCAGAGTTATTTATGTTCCCAAAAAGAGATAGAACTTTTAAATCAAATGAATTTTAACATGCTTCGATTGGGAAGTCTAAATGATAACATCAGAGAGATAGAACCAGATATTAGAACTTTAAATCACATTAGCATAGATTTATGTAGTTTAAAAATATCTGAATCACCTGGTAATCCTTATTCTGGTCCCAACGGAATTTCTTCTGAATTGATTTGTTCGATTATGCGATACGCTGGAATGAGTTTGTCTGTAAAGTCAGTTCTTCTCTCTGAATTAAATCCAATTATAGATTCACAAAGTCAGAGTGCTAGAATCTACGCCCAATCTTTGTGGTATTTTTTACTTGGTTTTGAGTTTAGAAGTAATGATTCACTGTTCTTAGAAAAAGATAATTATTTAATTTATCATGTCACATCTAGTTTGACTGAACTTGTTTTTTATAGGAGTAAATTGTCGAATCGATGGTGGGTTAATATACCTGGAGATATTAAATTAAATGATAGTCAATTTTTTCCATGCTCATTTTTAGATTATCAAAATGCTTTAGATGGAATTTTATCTGATAGAGTTTTAAAATACTTAAAGTTGTAGCAAATAGAATTATAAATTTATTAGATTTGACATGAAGTATTTTGAAATGGTAAAGATTGTCCTCTTAAGAGGGTGATTTTTATTTTTTTTTTTATCTTTAAGCCCCTTAAAAAAAGGCACCCAATTGATAAAGCATTTTATGATTAAAATTTTAGTGCTGTTTTTCGTTTTATTGTCGGGTTTGGTTAATGCACAGCAAGACCCTCAATATTCGTTAAATATGTTTAATATATATTCTGTCAATCCAGCGTTTTCTGGAAGTTATGATCAATTTAATGCACTTCTTATAAACAGAGCGCAATGGATAGGTTTTGACGGGGGAGCTCCAGTTACACAACATTTTAGTGTAGAATCTCCTATATATGCTTTGCATGGTGGTATGGGTATAAGTTTAATGAATGATAAAGTTGGAAATGAGTATACGAGAAGTTTGAGTTTATCTTATGCCTATCAAACTAAATTGTCAAAAAAGTCAGAACTGGGAATAGGTTTGAGTTTAGGTTTTATTGATGTTGGTTTTGAAGGTGCTTGGTTAGCTCCTGATGGAAGTAATGGAGGAAATGATAATGCTATTCCTGCTGATGGATCGAACGATGTTGTTGGTGATTTAGGTTTAGGTTTTTATTACAGAATGAAAGAATTTTATTTGGGATATTCTGTCACACACATTAACCAGCCTACGGCAGTGTATGGTAATGATGATACAGATTTTGCTGTTAAAAGACATCATTATTTAACTCTAGGTTGGCAAAATGAGATTACTCCAGAATTTATTTTACTTCCATCTGTTCATATTAAAACTGATCAAGTTTCAACACAATTAGATTTTAATATAAATGCTAATTACGGAGATAATTTATGGGGTGGAATGACCTATAGAATTGATGATGCAATAGTGATGATTTTTGGTTACAACATAAACAAAAACTTAAAGTTTGGATACGCTTATGATATTACTATTTCTGATCTTAAGTCTGAGTCTAGCGGCTCTCACGAAATATTACTTCGGTATTCTTTCAAGAAGAAACCCAATGGAAAAATGCCAACACATTATAGAAACATACGTTATAACTAGTCAAATTCTTACAAGATTATCTTTGTAAGATAAATAAAAGAGAAATGAAAAAAGTATTTATATTTGGAATTATCATAACAACTGTTTTAGGCAGTTGTTCGACTTCTTCGAGAGGAGAATTAGTTGGTGTACAAGAATTAACTGAGTTTTTTCCTAGCGATCCATATGGTATGGTGAAAATCCCCAGAGGAACTTTTACTATGGGTGCTAACGATGGTGACGTTCCCTATGCTCACACTACGCCCAAAAAATTAGTTACTATGCATTCTTACTATATGGACCAAACAGAAATCACAAACAATGAATACAGACAGTTTGTATTTTATGTAAGAGATTCTATTGCTAGATATCTACTTGCTGAATCGGGAATAGAAGGTTATGAATGGATTGAAGAAGACGAAGATGGAGAGATGCTAGATGAATATAGACTTAGCTACGAAAAGCCTATTGATTGGTCAGATGATGAAATAGTTGAAATGGGTGTTTTGGAGGATATGTATATGGCCGAAGAGGAGCGAATTTTAGGACAAAATGAATTTGATCCTCGCTCATGGAGCTACAAGTATTCATGGGTAGATAAGTCTCCTGCTGCACTAAAAGCAAACAGATATGACCCTCAAGAACGTAGATACGCAGAAGGTTTTTCTCGACAAAATCTTGTTCACGAAGATGAAGTATATGTATATCCAGATACACTTTCGTGGATGCATGATTTCTCATATACATTCAATGAGCCTATGTTTAATACCTATTTTTGGCATCCTGCATACGGGGAATATCCTGTGATTGGAGTCAATTGGAAGCAAGCTACTGCATTTTGTAATTGGCGAACACAGATTCGTTTTAATGAATTAACCCCCTACCAAAGAAGATTTGATACTGAATACAGACTCCCCACAGAAGCTGAATGGGAATATGCAGCTCGCGGCGATAAAGATAATTCTATATTTCCATGGGGTGGTCCTTATTCTAGAAATAGTAAGGGTTGTTTTTTAGCTAACTTTAAGCCAGTTCGTGGAAACTATATTGCTGATGGATATGCTTACACAGCTCCTTCAGTTTCATATTGGGCAAATGATTATGGACTATACAATATGTCTGGTAATGTTTCAGAATGGACTTCAACACCTTTCGAAACAACAGCATCGATGTTTTTATCTGATATGAATCCTTTTTTCACCTCTGAAGTTGAAGATTCAGATCACCCAATGCTAAAACGAAAAATACTTAAGGGAGGGTCATGGAAAGATGTGGGCGTTTTCCTTCAAGTTGCTGCTAAAGATTATGAATATCAAGACACATCAAAATGTTACATTGGATTTCGTTGTGTAAAAACCTTTGCCGGAGTTGAAACTATTGACTTTGGATATTAATTATTGATAAAAATTTAAAAAAAAATAGGATATGTTAAAATTTTTCGAATCTCCCATAGGTAAGAATATAATGTCTAAGTTGTATGGATGGGGTGCCGCTATTGTTATTTTAGGTGCAATGTTTAAAATACTTCACTGGAATGGTGCTGATTTAATGCTAACTATTGGATTGACTACTGAAGCACTAATTTTCTTTGTTTCTGGTTTTGAAAAGCCACCATCAGAATATGATTGGTCCCGTGTATATCCTGAGCTTAGTGCCGGTAACATAGAACTAGACAAAAAAAGTCCTATCCGTAAATTAGATAAGATGTTAGATAAAGCTAAGGTTGACGATGAACTTATTCAGAGCCTTGGAGATGGTCTCAGAAAAGTAAATAAGGCTGCCAACGGATTAGGTTCTGTTTCAGATATTGCTGATAGTACAAATGAATACAGTAAACAGGTGGGTTCAGCAGCTAAAAATTTAGAGAGCATAAACCTACTCTATGAGGCTCAAATAAAGTCTTCCACTGATCAAGCTGAAGCTACTTCACAAATGGTGTCTAACATGGCTTCTTCAATACAAGATGCTCAACAAATGCAAGAAGAACTTGCTATATTAAGTAAAAACTTAAATGCGTTGAATGGCGTTTATGGAAACATGCTCAGTGCCATGAATATCAATAAGTAATTTAATTATTAATTTATTTAAAATTAAGATTTAATGGCTTCAGGTAAAGTATCCCCAAGGCAAAAAATGATTAACATGATGTATCTCGTGTTGACTGCTCTATTAGCTCTTAATATATCTAAAGATATGTTGAAGGCTTTCGATAAAGTTAATAATTCATTAAAGTCTAACTTGGTTAACATAAATAATCATAGTTTGGAGGTTTACACTTCATTTAAAGAAAGTGCTGATAATTCTCCTGAAAAAGTTGGCTCTGCTTGGGATCTTGCACAAGATGTCAGAGATCACGCTGAGGAAGTTAGATTTTTTATTTCCGACCTGAAAGATCTTCTAATCAAAAATACAGGTGGATATAAAGAAGGGACAAATAAGCTTGCGGGTGCAGACAATAAGTCCAAGGTTTCACATACAATGTTGATGCCACCGGAGGATATGGGAAAGAAGTTTCGTCTTAAGCTTGACTCCTTCAGAGTTTATTTAAATTCACTTGAAGTAGTCCATTCCGTTGAAGAGTTAGAGTATATAGTAGATCATAATTTTGATACAAATGACATTATTGTAGACGGTCTTCCAGTCTCCTGGGAAGAAGGAACATTCAACAATGTTCCATTAATTGCAGTTCTCACATTTTTATCTCAATACCAAGTAGATTGTTCAACGATTGAATCAAAAATCGTTGATGCATTGTATTCAAGTGTATCTGCTGACGACATGAAATTTACAACAGCTGTTGCTCAAGTTTTGGCCCCAAAAAACTATATCATGGAAGGAGACAGTTTTCGTGCTGAAATATCTATTGCTGCTTTCGATACCACTCAGGCACCAGAGATACTTGTTACTAATATTTTTAATGAAGATGGTAGCCCTGATTTCTCTCAGTCAGATACTGTAGATGTCTCCAATAGAGGTGTAGGAGAATACAATGTAGTTGCTAGAGGCTTAGGAACTCAAAAGAGAGCTACAAGAATTCTTCTTACTACCGAAAAAGGAATTGAGGAATTTGACGAAGTTTTTGAGTATCAAGTTGCAAAGCCCATGGCAGTTGTTTCCCCAACAAAGATGAATGTGTTTTACAGAGGTGTACCAAATCCTATTGACGTTTCTGCACCTGGATTTTCTCCTGAAGACCTTACTGTTTTTGGGTCAAATGTAACTATAAAGAAAATTAAAGCTGGTCAATATGAAGCATCTGTAATAAATAAAGCTAAGGGAAATGCAAAAATAACTGTTAAAGCTAACTCGAGAATTATAGGCAATCCTATTGAATTTAGACTTTCAAAAATTCCTCCACCTATAGCTTATATTAACGGTAGAAATGACGGTAAGATGGCTCGTGGAAAACTCAGCAAAGCTCAAGGTGTTGTTGCTCGTCTAAAAGATTTTCCTTTCGATCTAAAATATAAAGTTATATCTTTTGATGTTCGTCTTAAGGATGGTGAGTATACAAGCACTATTAAATGTAAGGGTAATAAATTTAATCCGGAAGTGAGAGAGAAAATTTTAAAGCTTAAGCCCGGCTCTGATGTATCTTTCACTAACATAAAGGCAAAAGGACCTGATGGTAAAAAGAGCTGTGGAGCTATAGTTCTTACAGTTCAATAATTTTAAATACTTATAATTATGAAAATTTTAAAAGTTATTCTTAGCGTTACATTCTTCTATCTCAGTTCGGGGGTGTTTGCCCAATCTAACATATATAATCAGAACGGCCATGTGAAAACTCCTATTCCAATCGATGGTCATGCTTTTGTTCAGTACAATGGCTATGATAATCGAGTTTTAGAGTATCCTTTTGTTCGAGAAGATGATATTCTATGGTCTAATACTTACATTCAAAAAATTGATCTTAGACAGAAAAAAAATCATCCTTATTATTTCCCTTTATATCCTGTCAAGATGGGTTCTGGAAATGTTCGTATGAATTTGGCTGATGTACTTTTAAAAGCTGTTGTTGAAGATCAAACTCTAACCGCATATACTGATGAATATTTTGACGAAGTTAAGACGATAGATAAGATTAACAAGATGCTATTCAGTATTGATACAGTCGAGTTTGAGGATATTGATTCTGGAGAGCTTGTTCAGGAAATTGATACTATAAGAGTAGAGTCTAAAGACATTAAAGAATTTTTAATAATTGAAGATCGTTTCTTTGACAAGAAGAGATCAGTTATTGATGTCCGAATTATTGGAGTTTGTCTTGTTGCTGAAACTTTAAACTCAGAGACTTTTCAGATGGAAAAGCAAAAATTATTTTGGGTATGGTATCCAAATGCTAGACAAACTCTCGCTAATGCTTTTGTTTACAATACAAATAATAGTATGGAGCGTTTAACTTTTGATGAGATGTTTCAAAAACGACTTTTCTCCTCAATTATTACCAAAGAATCTAATTTATATGACAGATCTATTCTCGACTACAAAAAAGATAAAATGCAACAAGTACTGGAAGCTAATCGCATAAAAGAAGACATTCGTAACCTTGAAATTGATCTTTGGGAGTACTAGAGCAATCAATATATTTAAAAAATAAAGCTCCCTCTTGGGAGCTTTTTTCTTATGAAAAAAGTTGATTACATTGTTGTAGGTCAAGGTTTAGCTGGAACTTGCCTTGCTTTTCAGCTTAGGCTTCAAAATAAGAGTGTTCTAGTGGTGGATAAACATCGTGAGACTAGCTCTTCTAAAGTTGCACTTGGTGTTTATAATCCAATGGTTTTAAAAAGATTCACTCCATGTTGGAAAGTGGAAGAACAGTTAGTTGACTTGTATAATTTTCTAAATATTTTTGAGAATACTTTTAACCAAAATATTCATATTCGACTAAAAATGTTACGAAGGTTTAATAGTGTATTTGAGCAAAATCTTTGGTCTGAAAAGTCTCAAAATCTCAAATCAGGCATATATATGAGTCCTAAATTAGTTTTTTGTAATAATCCATATATTAATTCTGATTTTGGATTTGGAGAGGTTTATTGCGCGGGTAAAGTTGACCTATTTAAAATGATATCCTTGTTCAAGGATAGACTTATTTCTGAGGGAATGTTTTTAGATGAGGAATTTGATTTTAGTTCACTTAATTTTGAGAATAATAGTGTTTTGTACCATTCTTGTAGAGCCTCAAAAATTGTATTTTGCGAGGGTTCAAGGGTGATAAAAAATCCATTTTTTAATCATTTACCCCTCATACGAACTAAGGGTGAATTAATTACAGTAGAATTAAAAAACCTTATGGTAAAGGAACTTTTAAAAAGTAGCATCACCCTTCTCCCGCTTGGTATGGATATATATAAAGTTGGGTCGACTTTTAACTGGAAACAGAAAGATGAAATTTGTACTCAATTAGCAAAGTTTGAACTTTTAGATAAATTAAATGATCTTGTTCGTATTTCACCAAAATTAATAAGTCATCAAGCTGGTTTGAGGCCAACAGTTAAAGATAGGCGTGCTTTACTTGGGAAACATTCTAAATACTCACAAGTATATATATTCAATGGACTTGGAACAAGGGGATTATTACTTGCTCCTTATTTGTCACTCAAACTTATTCAGCATATGGAGTCAGGATATCCTTTAGATTCAGAAATTGATATTAAACGGTTTCAACATTACCCTATATGTTAGCAATACAAAATGTTGGAGTTCAATTTGGAGGGGAAGTTCTATTTTCACAACTCAACTTTATGGTCAATAAAGGTGACCGAATTGGATTGGTAGGAAAAAATGGTGCTGGAAAATCTACATTATTAAAATTGATTAATTCTCGCAAAGGATTTAATTCAGGATCCATTAATCTTCAAAAAGAAATTAAAGTAGGTTATTTGTCACAAGACATTGATTTTGATAAAGGTCGTACTGTTTTTGAAGAAGCTGAAAAAGCTTTTAAGCGAATAAAAAAGATTAAGAAAGCTATTGATGTCATACAAAATGAAATTGTAACAAGAACTGACTATGAGTCAAAAGAATATTTAGAAATTATCAACACTTCAATTGAGTTAGAGGATGAATTCAATCTCATTGGAGGTTATACATATCATGCTAATATCGAGAAAGTTCTGTTAGGTTTAGGTTTTAAATCTAAGGATTTAGCTCTACCCACAGAATCTTTTAGCGGGGGATGGAGAATGAGAATTGAATTAGCAAAGGTACTTCTTAGTAATCCAGATATTTTATTATTGGATGAGCCAACTAACCATCTTGATATTGAATCTATTGTCTGGTTAGAAGTTTTTTTACAGACATATACTGGTGCAGTTATATTAGTTTCTCACGATAAAGCATTTCTAGATCAGGTGACTAATAGAACTCTTGAAATTTCTAACGGAATGGTTTATGATTATAAAGCACCATATTCTAAGTATTTAATTCTTAGATCAGATCGAATTGAACAGCAATTGGCTGTTAAAAAGAATCAAGATAAGGAAATCAAGCAGACAGAGGAACTCATAGACAAATTTCGATATAAATCTAGTAAAGCTGCTTTTGCTCAAAGTTTGATTAAAAAACTCAATAAGATGGATCGAGTTTTAGTAGATGAAGTAGATCATAAAAAAATAAAATTTTCATTTCCTGAATCAGGAAAGCCTGGTAAAATTATATTGGAAATTGATTCTTTGACAAAGTCCTACGGAATCAATAAGGTTATACAAAATTTAGATTTTCAAATCAATCGAGGAGATCGAATTGCTCTAGTTGGCCAGAACGGCCAAGGTAAATCAACTTTAATTAAATGTATTATTGGTTCAGAAGAGTTTGAGGGTATCATTAAATTTGGGCATAATGTTACCTTAAGTTATTTCGCTCAAAATCAAGCAGAGCTTTTGGATTCTAATAAAAAAGTAATTGAAGTAATAGAAGAAGTTGCAGATGATAAGTTAAGAGCAAGATCAAGAGATATGCTAGGGTCATTCTTGTTTAGTGGAGATGATGTCGAAAAAAAAGTAAAAGTATTGTCAGGAGGTGAGCGGTCTAGATTGGCTTTATGTAAAATGTTATTACAGTCATCTAATTTTTTGATACTTGATGAACCAACAAATCATTTAGATATAACTTCCAAAAAAGTACTTAAATCTGCTATAAAAGCATATAATGGTTCAGTCGTCATAGTTTCCCACGACCGTGATTTTTTATCTACTCTATCTAACAAGATATTAGAGTTTCGAGAGGGTTTTATTAAAACCCACATTGGAGACATTAATGACTATCTTACTCATAGAAAGTTAGAGTCTATGAGAGAAGTTGAAAAGTCCTCCAAGAAAAATCAAGAACATAAGGAGAAGAATCCTAGGGTGAAGAAGAACAAAAAACTATTGGATAAAGAAATAAAGAAATTCAGTAATAAACTTTTAAAAATAGAGAAAAATATAGAAAAACTAGAAGCAATTATTTCTAATTATAATCAGAAATTAGCTAATCCAGAAACAAACAATGAACTATATTCGGATTCAAATTTTTTTATAGACTATCAAAATTCAAAAGACAAATTAACGGAGTTTATGAAAACTTGGGAAAAAATCCAAAATAAACTAGATGAACTAATTTCCAGAAGAGGATAAAAAACCTTTATGTATATTTATCAATAATTCATGCTGTTAGGTAAAAAGTACATTATGTCACTATTCAATACTTTCAGTTGATATCCCTTTCCGGGAACCATATTTCCTATTCCGTTATATCCAATTTCTGGAATCAAAACATTTCCATAACTGTCTTTTGCAAGAAGTAAATTATTCGATTGAATTAATGGTTCAAGAACTAAGTTTGCAGGAGCTTCATTTTCACGAATGTATCCAATCATATTCCAGCCTTGATGAATAGGAATTAAATAAGTTTCAGGCTCAAAGTAATTCATTTCAATTGATAAAGTAGTTGGTTCAGATACCTTTATTTGATATGCGTTTCCGACTTCTATGTTTCCAATAGAGTTAAATTCAATTTCCTCTATGTAGCTTTGGCCAGTTTGATCTTTAATCATTATTATACTTTGATGAGGATTCATAATATTTTCTATATTTTGGTCAGATGGAAATCCATATATAGAAAACATTGACCATCCTGTTGGAAGAAATATCTCTTGAGTTTTAGGATTTAATGTGGGTTCACATTGAGGATAATCTCCAAGCAAATCCAAAAAAACTTCACTAAAGTTTCTTACACACTCAATATTATTGTTGAAAATACTCAATGGATTATTGTAAACTACTCCAAGATTATCTGGTAAATCAGGTAGCTCTGAAATAATATTGTAGCTACAATTGATTAAGGATAGGTTTTCTGGTAAATGCGGTAAACTTTCTAAATTATTAAAGCTACAATCAATGTGGGTAATACTAGGGGGAAGATAGGGTAGCTGCGATAATTCATTAGTAGAACAGAATAGTCGCTCAATAGTCATTGGTAGATTCGGTAATTCATGAATTTGATTATAACTTAAATTAACAACTTTAAGCATTGAAGGAAAAGCTCCTAAAGTATCTAGATTAATACAATAGCTTGCATTAAGATGAGTAATTTTTGATGGTAAACTAACTAGTTTAGAAATCAAATTATAGCTACAATTGAGGTGTGTTAAATTTTCGAAAAATTGTATTCCATCTAGATTTGATATTTGTGAGTCTGAACAATTTAGTTCCAAAACACCTTCACAAGCATTAATATTAATCAAAGAGTCATTTAACATGATTTCAGGATGATTCTCTAAAAAGAATGCTCTGAAATTAATATCAGAAATAAGATATCCTCCTTCTTGAGCAATACAAGAGGAATAAATAATTATTAATAAGATGGATAATTTATATTTCATATAATACAAACTTAATTGTTTTTATTCACTATATGGAGTTTTTTTTCAAATAGAACCTTTTTTTATTTTTAAGAAACGTTTTTAATGAGTTGAATGCTAACTGTTGCAATTTCTTTGTTTGGAAAATAGCGAGAGTTCTCGTCTACTGCCTGCAGTCCAGATATTTTAATGGCATTAAGAAAACATGATAATTCAATTATATACTGATCTGTATATCCATGTGTTGATTCATAAGCGGTAGAGAGTGTTTTGCCAATATTTTCGGAAGATTTTTTTGGATTGATTGAATGCAATTCAATTATAATTAAACCATGATTTTGTAAATATGGTGACCATTTTTTAAAATGATTACTTAAATTCTCAAAAACCTCATTATTTGGTATTCTTCTTCCTCGATAAGCAAATGAACCCTCAGAAAAACAAGATAATTTGACCTCTTTTGGCTTCTCAAAAATACGGTTATGGTCTAGAAAAGTTCTCATATTTAACAACTCACCTAATTCAATACGATATTTATCAATCAGCATTTTATTGATTGCATCGGGGTTACTAATGTCACCAAATTCAACTACAGCGTCAATTTTTTTTATTTTTAATCGTTTTCTAGTGTCTGTTTGAGCTTTTTCATTGAAGTCAATACCAATAACAAACAAGGGGTATTTTTTTATCATTTCACCTCTTTGGGTTTTTGTTAATATAACTTCATAAACATGTGAGATTAATGTTCCATCTCCACAACCCACATCAATTATGCCTTTGGGTTGTTTATCTATATCTTGATTAAATATATTTATGATAATCTTGTCTATATATTTAAAATATCCTTTATGTGCTCCTCCACTTCCCCATACATTCATGTGTCTATAGACATGTTTTTCATGTTCATTTTTAGATACTTTCCAAATTTTGTTTGGATCTCCTTTTAATAGGATGTCTAAATTGGCAAATGTTGGAAGGTATGAAATAGTGACACCATATGCAGTGGATAAACTCAAATAATAAATTCCTTTGGGATTTAAAAAATATTTATTTTTGTCAATGGAAATAAAGCCCATTTTTGAGAGTATACCTATAAAAAAAATGAATGTTCTCTCTGATAGACCCAACTTCAAATAGCTTAATGGAGTATTTTCGTCTAACAGATCTATTTTATTAGTGATTCCTAATCCCACTAGTATTGGTCCTATTAAAATACCCTCCATATGGATGTTCATGCGATGAATAATTCGATTTTTATTTACTTGCAGTAACGTTTGCGAGTGAGTCCAAGCATTTTCTAAATCTTTTATATTCGAGTTTTTACCGATAATATTTTTTGGCCTAACGCTGAAACTTGACATTAAATCAAAAAACATATTATAATGATTAGCCAATATAAAAGCTTGTTTTCCATTTTCAGTAACTTGGTAAGTAATTTCGTCTAATTCATTACAGGTTTCACAGATTAGATATCCTTGAGAGGATAGAGTCCTTAGAGCTACATTCAAATATCCTTCATTCGCTTGAATTAATTTATTTATATTTTTTATTGACCATTTGGATTGTTTTAAAAATAAGTCCAGTACATTAAGTCTATTCAGTTGGTAAATAGCTGGAGTTATAGCCCAACCATCTAAATGAATAAAAATACGTTGTCTAATTCTTGATTTTTCGTCTTTGCTAAGTATTTGATTCATTTATGAGTATTAAAAAAGCCTTCTTTAAAAAAATAGAAGGCTTAGTTCGTAATAAATTTAATTTACAATTTAACCTTTCCTCATTAATAGATGCAACAATATGTATTTATGTAAATTTTCATACTTACAATATAGTAAATTTTTTCAATTGAAATAATATTGTTTGTCACAATCATCTCAAGAAATTTTGCTATTTCTTTCTGAAGAAAATTCTAATAGGAACTCCATTAAATTTATAAATTTCACGAAATTTATTTTCAATAAATCTCTTATATGGTTCTTTTACATATTGAGGTAGATTACAAAAAAAAGCAAATGAAGGAATCATTGTTGGGATTTGTGTTATATATTTAATTTTAACATATTTACCTTTGTAGGCAGGAGGTGGAGTTGTTTCCGTAATAGGGAGAAATATGTTATTTAGTTCTGATGTTGAAATTTTTGTATTTTTTCTATTATATACATCTAATGCTATTTCTATTGCTTTGTAGATTCTTTGTTTTGTAATTGCTGAAATAAATAAAATAGGAAAGTCGGTAAAAGGGGAGGTTTTTTGTAGAATTATTTTTCGATATTCTTCTGTTGTCAAAGTTTTTTTATTCTGAACTAGGTCCCATTTATTGACTAAAACAATAATACCTTTATTATTTTTTTGGGCTAAATGGAAAATATTTAGATCCTGAGAATCAAACCCTACGGTCGAATCAACTAAAACAATGCATACATCACTATGTTCAATAGCTCTTATAGTCCTCATAGCTGAGTAAAATTCAAGATTTTCATGAACTTTAGCTTTTTTTCTAAGTCCTGCTGTATCGACTAAGGTGAATTCATGTCCAAATTTATTGTAATGTGTATCTAATGAATCTCGTGTTGTTCCGGCAATATCCGTAACAATATTCTTGTTTTCCCCGATTAATGCGTTGACAAGAGAAGATTTTCCTACATTAGGTCTTCCAACAATTGCAAATCTAGGGAGTTGATGTTTTTTTTCTATTTCTACTTTTTGAAAACTATTTACAAGGGCATCTAGTAACTCTCCAGACCCACTTCCATTCATAGAAGATATTGGAAAGTATTCTCCTAAACCTAAATTATAAAAAACCATTGCATCATTCATTCTCATTGCATTGTCTACTTTATTTACGGCTATAAAAATAGGTTTGTTCGACTTTCGAAGTATGTGTGCCACATCCATATCTAAATCTGTTGTTCCAGTTTCTACATCTACAACAAATATTATCGAATCAGCTTCTTTAATAGCAATTTTAACTTGTTTCCTAATCTCTCCTTCAAAAATATCTGTAGAGCCTGAGACATATCCTCCAGTGTCTACAATTGTAAATTCTTTTCCATTCCAATCTGAGATGCCGTAGTGTCTGTCCCGCGTTACACCGCTATCAGAATCAACAATAGCTTGACGTCTTTCCGTTAGACGATTAAAGAGAGTTGATTTGCCCACATTTGGACGTCCTACTATGGCAACAATATTTCTCATTTTTTATATTAAATAACCGAAACGTTTTAAGTCTTTATCTTTATCACGCCAGTTTTTAGCTACTTTAACAAAAATTTCTAAAAAAACTTTTTTTCCAAAAAATATTTCTAAATCTTTTCTGGCTTGAGTTCCTACTTTTTTAAGAGCTTTACCTTGATGCCCAATAATAATTCCTTTTTGTGTTGCTCTGGTAACATTTATATTTGCTCTAATACGAATAATTTTTTCTTCATCATTGAAAGATTCTGTAACAACCTCAACAGAGTAAGGAATTTCTTTTTGATAATTAAGAAGAATTTTTTCTCTAATTATTTCAGAAACAAAAAATCGTTCTGGACGATCTGTTAGTACATCTTTTGGGTAAAAAGGACTACCCTCAGGTAGTACATTTTTTATTTCATTCATTATTTTTTCAACTCCAAAACCCTCAAGTGCAGAAATTGGAATAATTTTAGCCTTTGGAAAGACGGAACCCCAATATTTGGAACATTTCTCCACTTCTGTTTGATTTGATTTATCAATTTTGTTTAACAAAAGCAGTATGGGAATATTAGTATTTTTCAATCGCTCAAAAAAACTTTTATCTTTTAGCATTTTTTCTCCAATTTCAATCATGTAAATAAAAATATCTGCATCTAGAAATGCTGATTTTACAAATTTCATCATACTAAACTGAAGGTTGTAGTTGGGTTCAATGATTCCAGGTGTGTCAGAAAAAACAATTTGGTGATTTTCATCGTTTACAATACCTAGTATTCGATGTCTTGTTGTTTGAGACTTTGATGTTATTATAGAAAGTTTTTCTCCAACGAGTTTATTCATTAGTGTAGATTTTCCTACGTTGGGGTTACCAATGATATTAACGAATCCTGATTTATGATTTTTATTTTTCATTTATGGAGTAAATATACAATAATTAACCCCTATGAAACCTGAATTTATTGTTACTACGATTTATGATAATTTCATGTTTGTTACTAATGAAAATTTTTTGAGTAAAAAATTGGATTACAATACTTGTTTTATAAACACACTTTATGTTAATTTGCATCGCGGGGTGGAGCAGTTGGTAGCTCGTCGGGCTCATAACCCGAAGGTCGCTGGTTCGAGTCCAGTCCCCGCAACAAAGAAGACTTTCCAACCTTAGAGTTGTTAAGTCTTTTTTTTACATCTGTATTTAAATTAACCAGACATTTAAGTGAGTATTATGTATTCCTAAAAATCTTTCTTTGTGATAAATGTCTGACACCACTTAAGAAATTTACATTTTGTTTTTATTGTTTTGTTCTGAACATTACATTATCAGTTATAATTAAACTTATATAGAA
>MDTC01265735.1_pt1 | contig 15575 bp, 21 predicted proteins | sample 811181 | NCBI WGS metagenome assembly MDTC01 (sample SAMN05326644, study PRJNA326480) | marine metagenome | isolation source: seawater | place: Pacific Ocean: North | collected 2011
CCTAAATTGCATATTGCTGAACTTGTATAATATCACCTACCGCAGCACCCGAAACTAAAGTAACCGCAGATGCGCTTATAGAATAATCTGTAGTAGGCTTTAGAAGTATTCCATTCATATAAACTTCTGATTTATTTATATTATAACTTCCAGAAAATGCTGTTTGATTTGCAGTTGCAGTAAATTCTGTTGTAGAATAATTAGCAGACGCACCGCCATATTCGACAACCTCTACAATATCGCCAACACTAGCCCCAGAACCAAGTACAACCGCAGAGCCATTTGTAGCTGTAAATGAACTTGCATCTAATTTAGCACCATTCATAAATACCAAGATGTTTCCAACAGTATAATTAACGCTAAAAGATGTTTGATTTGCTGTTGCAGTAAAGGCAGTGAAGTTATGTGCGCCACCAGATAAAGTTAAATCAGCCGCACTTGGACTGATAAACACATAGGCCGCACCACCTAAATTTAAAAGTGATCCTGTTGAGCTACTACTAAGAGTTCTAGATAGTGTTGTTCCGCTATGAGTATATGTACCCTGCCCAATTTCCCAAGCCGCACCTTCCTCAATAACGTAACGGACGGTATCCCCATTAGAAATACCGCCACTAGCAAAAGTTTGGTAACCACTTTCCGCAGAACCAAGAGTAACTGTTCCTGTTCCTGTTGTTGAAGTAGCTACCTTGACACGATCTGCGAATTTAACCATCGTTATTTGCTTTCGTTTTTCACATCATCTTTTTCGGTTTTTTTCTTTTCTTCATTTACATCAACCGAAAAATCTTTTTCAGCAATTTTTTTACCGTGTTCATCTGAAACGGCACTTAGACTATGATGAACCATTTAAAAAAACCTATGATGGGTCTGGGATGCCTACTGTAAAAGCAGCAAGGCTGAAGGTGTTTCCAGAAGTTACTGATTGTGAAGCAGAAAGTGCGCCAGTTACCAATAACCTACTGTTTGTTGTGTCGATTATTGCATAATGAGTTACAGTTCCCGTACCTGTAATGCTTCCATCTGTAATTGCAGCCGCAGTAACTTCACGACCACCACCTGATCTATCCGCAGGTGCGCCTATAGATAGTGATGTTGAATTTCCCAAAGCATGAGTTGCATTCGCTTCAGTAAAAGTTGTGGACTCTTGTGAGGTTACTACGATTTTATTCGCCTCTGTGTCCAACACTGTGAGTCCATTATCAAAGACCCTGTCAGCTATTGTTGCCATTATATAATCTCCGTTTCAAATTGCATATGCACCTGCACCTTACAACATTTTTCTAAATAATAGAAGTCCTAAGTTGGTTGATCAGGATAGCTTGGATTTAAAGGGTCAAAACCATCTTGTGACGGCATATCTCTTAGTGCTTGCCGATATGTTTGCCATTCTGTTTTTTTGCTATCTGAAAGGGGACTATCAATCATTTGAGTCCAATCACTATCAGAAAGTCTTTTATTTCGATTTATTCTAAAATCTATTAAATTTTCTAGTAAAATATCATTTTCAATTTCAACAATAAAATTACCACCAAGATATTTTAAATAATTTACTGTGTCGCTGTCAGTTGGCGCATTTACCTTTGACATTACACCATCATCATTTAACGCAATTAGCTGATCTGCTTCCGCTTCAGTTTCAAACTTAGAAACAATCCAACCCTCATCATTCATATAAGTAAAATAACTCATTGTACTACCGCGATTGCAAATGCACTTCCGTTTACTTTAAATCTTCTTGCGTATGTTGCAGTCATAGACAACGATACAGATGTTGAGCTTGAAGAAATACCTTTTAAGTGCGTTAAGTTTGTGCCACTAGATACAAAACCAAGAGCATGGGAAGTACCTCCTATATTCATACTTACGTTTGCTTGATATGGATTACTATTAGAGCCGCTAGTTGACTCAATTCTACCAGAAAAACCAACCACGACAGCCGATCCACTTGTCAATCCTGAAAGATTTAAGGTAAATATACCTATATTGTATCCTTGAGTACTACTAGGATAGCTAAAAGACACATCCTGACTGACAATTTTACCTATCCCTGCACCTGAGAAAGCAGTAGCAGAAATAAAAGTACCAGTGATATTACTTGCAGCAATAGTTCCACCATAAATATAACTTGCAACAATACTATCTGCTTCAATAGATGCCTGTTGCCAAGAACCTGATACTCTGTGGTAATATTTTTGACCTCCAGAAGCTACACTGCCAGTATGAAATAATAAATCTCCGTTTGTTACACCCGACGATGGAAAACCATTCTGATAGAATACTGTTGCTTTTCCAAGTGCAGTTGTATTTGCAGAGTTTGCTGTAGAAGCAGCAGAATTAGCAGTACTTAAAGCAGTATTTGCTGTTGATTGTGCAGTTGCCGCATCAGTAACAGCCCCATCAGCCGTTGATTGAGCATTTGTTGCCGCAGTATTTGCTGAATTGGCTGTATTGTTTGCAGTTGTAGCTGTTGAACTAGCGGAATTAGCTGTATTTGTTACAGCCGTTAAATCTGTACCTAAGTCTACAATCTTGCCTTGTGACAGATTTGGAATTTGCCCTACTTGCAAAGTGTCTCTTATAGTAGCCGCAGCAAACTCCGCTGTACCATCATTCTTAATTTGCCAACCTGCTGAACCTGTACTAAAATTAGAACTTTCGATAGTATCTGTAATTTGAAAAGCACCATTAGGTGTTCCATAAGTAATACTTGTAACTGTTCCGCTTACATTAGCCTCAACAGTATAAGGAACAGTCCATTCTTTTTCTACAAAACTTGTATTGCTTACTGTTGTTTGGCTGTGAGACCATCCTGTGGGTGGTGTGCTAAATGATTTGTTAGTAACACTGAATGTTCCAGTATTGTTTGTAGGTGTAGTTGGTGCGCTTGCTTGGAGTGTGGTATAATATAATATTCCCGAATAAACGCTTGTATCAGTATCAACACCAGTGCTTGCTGCATCTGTTGTGGCATTTGCAGAGACCGCTGTGCTTTCATTTCCTGAGAAATCAACTGCTTCAACCCAATAATAATATTGAGTATTTACAGCTAATGCTGTGTCGGTAAACTTATCTGCTAAAGCAAAAGCAATTGGATTTGTTGGTTGAGAGTTTGTTGTAGCTCTAAATATATTATAGCCCTTGAGGTCATATAAAGCCCCACCACCTACCTGAGTTGTAGGAGCAGTCCAATCCAAGGTAATAAGCTTTGCCCCACCTGTTGCAGTCAGAGAAGTAACAGGAGAGGGTGCTGTGGTATCTCCTCCAACTGTATGTGCAGATGCAGCAACAAATGAACCTTTATTGCCTTTAACAGAAACAGCCCTTACTCTAAAATTATATTGCACTCCACTTTCTAAAGACCCAATGTTTACTGCGGTTAGTTCTTTTGCAACTTCAGTGCTAAAATAATTGCTATCGCTTACCTTTTTATATTGAACCTCATAATGATTTATCATTTCACTTGCAGCCGCAGTCCAAGATACCCTTACTTGAGTTACAAATGAACCATCATTCTGAACTGTTCCAATATCCGTAACTGTTACGTTTGATGGGCTTAGACCTGCCCTTAGATCAGTTAAGGTACTGTTATTGCTCTTTAAATCCGACTCTTCAGCCGACCATGAGAAAGCAGATGAAGACGTTTCTCTCAATGTCATACCCACTGACAATTCGCCACTTTGTTTACTAGCCTCTAAACTCCAACCAACAACTTCAAAATCTTTAGCAGAGAATCCATATCTTGGATTTGTTATTGCTATAATATCACCAACAGTAACTTCTAATGCTTTGACACTAAATTTAGCACTCAATGTCATTGCTTCTCGCGCTCTAAACAAAGTCAACTTTGCTAACCTTTGCGCTGCGGTTTTTGATGTTGTTAAAGGCAAAGGAAAATCTAATGCGTTTTCCACACCGCTATCATCACTGATAAAAGTTGCGCTTCTTAGTTCAGGATAATCTGCCCTTCTCCAATCATCGCTAGCATTATTGAACATACCACGAACAATATTAAAATTATCCCTTCTGCTAGGTTTGGTTTCAATTGATATATCACTTCTAAAATCATCAAGTGTAAATGTTTTAACAGGGCTTGTATACTCACCTACTTTTAATTGCCACTGTCCCTGACCCCAAAATAAAGTACCTGCACAAGCCGCCATCATATCAGCAAGAATATTTTGTGGCTGTCTATCCATAGACAACACACCATTTATTTCATATCTCTTTTCTGTACCACCTGCCGCAAGACTTACATTTTCGTCACAAGCATTTGCGGCAGTAGAAAAAACAGTATTGTTAATACTTGATCCATTCACCAACCCATAACCTGAACTCAAGTAATCTCTTATACACAATGCTGCATTTGCAGAAAAAGCTGTGGAAGAGTTTCTAGGATCAAAAACCTTCTTACCTTGAACTACCGCAGTGAATAAAGGGATACCGTTAGTAAAAACATCTTGGTCATATTTAAGCCTAACATATAAACAAGCTATTCCTTGACCCCGAAACGCAGCCGCATCACCACTTCCACCATTAGCCCAATTAGGTGTATTACCATCACTTAATCCACTTAATGTTGTGTAAACATTTTGTGTTGGGCTACCAGTAAATTCTTTTATTAAAATTGTTGGATTATCATCTGCGTCTAACCAATCAGCCGTAGTCACATTTCCGCTACCATCCAACGCAACCTCTTTATCGTTGATATATATAGTTCCAACATCATTTACCTCATGACCTGCTAAACAAATTATTTGATGCAGATATTCATTGGTATTTCCAGTGGCCTCTAAGTAAGTAACAATACCGCCCTTTCTTACAGTGCCATAAACTATTTCTTGTGGGGCTGAAGATGATCTTGTGTTTGCTAATAATCCATTGCTTGATCCAAAAGAATCACTATCAAACTTGGGCATCATTGATTTGAAAGCCCAACTAACGACAAGTCCAATCGCAATACTTCCAATTATGTTGAGTAGAATTGCATTTGTAATTGTTAAACCAAGAGCCTTTACAATTGCTGCACCAACAACCTGTGGATGCCTTGGAACATTATCCCAATCATTTGGATTTTTAATGACATTAAACGGTAATTTAGATTTCATGGCACACCCAAGAACTGGTTATATTTTCAATTGGTATTGTGTCCAATCCATCTTCAGACAGGAAAAGACCATAACGACCATACGCAATTCCCATTGCTTTACCGATCACCCATTTTCTGCATTGATCCGTTAAAACCAAAGCCCCCTTTGGTGGTACTCCCTCAATTCTTTGCAGCTTTTGAGATATTGCCTCTTCAATTGTTTTTGCTTTGAAAATCTTTCTAAGATGATCCCTTTTAAAAGTCTTAGTGTCTTCATGATATTTACCGACCCAATCATCAGCCCAACCTTTGCCATACATTGCATTGAAAGCACCATTGGTAAAAGTCAAACAATCATTAGAAAACCAAGCAAAGGGTTTATCTTTAACAAGACTAACATAATTGTTTAAGTTTTGAAGATCAGGACTCATTATCAGGCTCTTCCGTTTCTCTTCCCCAAGGTATCTGCTTATCTTGCAGTTGAGCAACCCAACGGAAAAAACTATCATTAGCTTGTGGATAGGCAGAATTGTTTAGATTGTTTTCAGTAGATATGACAGCGGAATGACTAGCTTCCGTATATCTTCTTGGTATTGGTCTTTCTAATACTATTAATCTACTCTCTACAGACAATTGTATTGTTGAAGTTTCCCCTGTGTCGTTGATCGACATCTGATCCATAAAACCAGAAAAAACTTCTGCCACATCTGAAACACCTTTCACTCCCCAATATATTTCCACCAATCTACCTTGGTACTGTTCCGTTAAGGCATAGGTCAATATTGTATTATCAAGACCAGTAAGAGTTATCTTAGCACCTCTTGAAGAAAGATCACTTACTTCATCTAAACCTTCAATATTTAGTAAGTTTCCTGTTCCTATATAAGTTTCAGTATTTATTGTTTTATTTCCGTATCCTGTCCAAAAACGTAAAGTAGACGTAACGAAATTTAGCTTTACAGCATAGAATGGTTCTATTTCCCTGTCGTTTAAAACAGAAATAAGATTAGAATTAATTGCCCTTGTCATACTACCTCGACTGCACCAAAGGTAATTCCATAAGTGCTTACCTCATCTGCGCTCCAAGAAGTTTCATTACTACCTAATCTAAAAAGACCAGAAGCACTTGTGAGGTCTGCGGAGACCGCTGAACGCGTTTTGCGTAGGCTAGGCCATATTTCAAGGTTTGCTGCACTCCCTGAGCCTGTGAAGTCTTGTATGACCTTATGTAAGGTGCTATCTGATCCTGTTCCAAGCTGTATGTAATCACCTGCCAATAATGTTTGACCACTTGTCACTGTCGCAGAAATGGTTCTATCACCTGCCGCACCGCTGATTGTAGCCGCTGTTGCAGTGCCTCTTGGACTTGTTGCATCTGGATCATTTAACAAGAACGAACCAAATCTACCCCTTAGAGATATAAGAAAAGAAATCCATTGCTCCGCTTGCGCTCTTTTCATTCTTGGAAGACTTATATCTGCTTCCCATCTTTCGCCTGTGTAAGCATGGGTTTGACCTGCAAACGTGAATGGGCTTTCAGAATATGCTGTTGCATTTACCATAGTCCAAGTAATTGACCTGATACCTGTTGCTGTTGGTAATGCTAGTGGATAAGTAATAGCCATTATGCAAACGCCCTCCCAAAACTACCGCCTCTTCTTTTAGAATCTGCTACTGCACCACTAGCACTTCTTGCAATTTCAGGCATCATTGATCTTATTTCTGTTCTTACTGTCTGCTGAACACCAGTACTAATATTTATATTTTGAACAATTGTTGCACCACCGCCCCCACTCATTGCAGAACGTGTATTATTACTGTTCATAATAGTACCTGCTGAATGAGGAACAAAAATCTCTGCACCTCTTTCTCCAACCACCATTGGCTGATTTGCATAAGCTGAACCACCTGTTGCCGAAAGTCTTGGAACAAATCCACCACCACCTATTGGAGTAAATGCGCTTGGGAAAATCCTCGCCAATATTGCATTTATCACATAAAGCTCTATTGCCTTTGCGATCATCGTCCTTACAAAGCTTCTAAATATATCAGCTAGGGAATTAAGATTAAATTTACCATTCATCAGCATATCGGCAAAAGCGTTACTTAAACTTGTAGACATAGAATGAACTGCCGCTATCTGCTCCTCATAAAGAGGATGAATAACCTTCAACACATCACCCAAGGCATCATAATCATCTTTTAATTGCTGCAATGTTTCTGATTGCTTAACATTGGTATCTATCAGAACCTCAGTAGCATCGCCAGATTGAGTCTTGAAATCTGTATATTTCTTTTCCGCATCTATTAATTCTTCTGTAAGATTTGTTAATTTCAATCTCATTGGTAATGCAGCAATTTCTCTTTTTGCTTGAACTATCCCTGCTTCATTATCATCTTGTTTTGCTTGGAAGAGTTGTTTCTGTAATCTTATTTCCTCTCTCATAACAGCATTTTTTTGTAAAAGATCATTCTCATCTTCAGAAAATGCGTTTGGATCACCTACCGTAATAGACCCTAAATCCGTTACCCGATTACCTGCTTGTAAATTATTCTTCCTTGTTTCAAAGTTCATTATTTCCCGATTAATCATTTTTAATCTTTTAACATCGTCTTCAAGCTTAATCCTATCAAGCTCTGAGTATTCATAATCATCAACGTGTTCATTCAGCTTTCTTTGAGCTTCCGCTAATTGCTCAACGACAGGGCGCATATCTTCTAATATTCCAAACGCAATCAAAAAATCTTCTAATTTAGCAACACCATCTATTAAAAAAGTAAGCAATTGATTTGCTATCGGCAAAAAGTCTCTTCCTAATTTGACAGCAAGCTCTTCAAACTCTGCCCTCAAAGCTTTAGTTCTATTTGCAAAGCTATCGGCTGTTCTAATAGCATCCCCTTGAGCGTCCGTTGTACCTGCAATTATAAGATTCAATCTTGCTTGGACTTTTTCTGCCGCTGTAACCTCTTTGGAAGTTTTCGTAATGCCCATCCGCAACAACTCTTGCTTTAGTTCTGCTTCTGTTATTACAATTCCAAAACGCCTTACAGTTTCATGATTACCCACTAATGCGCTTTGAAAAGCTTCCATCGTTTCGGTATCAGAGGCATTGTTAAAAGAGGCAACATCCACCGCTAACTTAGAAAGCTCGACCGATAATTTTGCCGCTTCACCTCTGGCAAAACCCATTGGAACAAAAGTGTCTTGAATACTAGCAGCCATTCCCTCAAGTTCATGGGTACTCCGCCCCACTTGATCTCCAAATTCTTCTAAATCTGCAACAACTTCATCTCTGAATTTACCAAAGACTACGCTTGATTTTGATTGCATCTCTTCCACATCAGAAGCAAGATTGATCATCGCCATTCCTGCGCGACCAATCTGACCTATAACGGCAACACCAATTGCTCCCTTAACAATTGTTCCCAGACCCTTGAAAGACTTAGCAATACCCTTACTAGATTTATCAATATCTCTTTCAACACGGTTGAGTGACTTTCTAAGGTCACTCATATCCGCTTCAATGCGTACCAGTAATGTATCGACTGTGGTTGCCATTAATCAGGATACCTTTCCATCAAATCTTCTAACTCACTCTTGCTTAGAGGTGGCGGCTTACCTCCCGAATGAAAATCTGAAAAACCATTAAGGGCTGAGTTGAATTCCACCATTGACAAGTTCCAAAAATCATCTGGCCTCATTTGCATTTTGCCTAGACCAATTTCCATATATTCTTGCCAAGGAAACTCATCTATCCCTTTACCGCCTTTTTTACGCCTTCCTCTTCGTTGCCTCCTGTCAAAGCAGTTCCTAATATTTCTCCTACCGCCTTCATAGCTTCAGCTAAACCTGCATCCCAGACAGCATTTTGAACATCTTTCATCGAAACATCATTTCCACCACCCTTGATGATAGGATGCAAAATACCGCACATTTCTGTAGTAGTTAAATCACCGTCTGTTAAACGACCTAAAACTTTGACAATGCCTGTTCCACAAGCCGCTTCAATTCTAGCTATTCCGTCCATTGTCACTCTTGCTGTCCATGTCTGATCCCCCAGACTCAACTGCATTTCTCCGCGCTTTGGGTTTGTCACTCTTGACCTCCTCTGTTTCAATTTCAAAAACTTCGCCACGACCTGCTACATCTGTAACAGATGTTACCTTATATTCATTACCATTTGCTGTGATAATATCGTTAACTTCAAATTTTGCTGCACAAGGTATTGTGAACATAGTGCCGCGAGAATGGCCTAGAAGCATTGTTTCGTTAAAATGTATCGTAACCTTTTCCCAAGCCATTCTCTAACTCCTTAAACTGTTGCAAATGTAAATGCGCCAGAATTTTCCAATGAGATGCTGTAAGTTACCTCACCATTATGCTCACCTGCATATTCTAATGATGCTACCATAAACTCCCCTGTGTATGTTCCAAAATCAGGAACAATTATTTGAAAGTTATGGAAATCAGTTGCACCATAAGCTGAACGCAATGTTGCCTCTGAAGCTGCATCCGTAAATACACCAGAACCACTTATTGACATGGATTGAACTCCTCCATTTGCCAATAATGCCCTAACACCAGAACTGTCTTTTGTTGTTACATCTACTGCTTCATCATTCATTGTAAGTGAAGTTGATCTTAAACCACCTATTGTAGTGTAAGTATCACTTCCTGATGCTGCGGTTGCATCTGCACCGATTTTTAATAGTAGGGCTGAACCTTTTTGTGCCGCCATGTCTTTACTCCTTTAGCTGTCAAACACAACGACACGAAATCTCATAACCCCATGCCGCGTTAAATTATCACTTTCCACTAGTGTTGTCGAAAACTCTTGTCGAATGTTCACTAGTGAAGCACCTGATACAGTTATATCAGTATTATGCAAGTTTTCATAGACTGATTGCATAATCTCTTTGATCTCTCTCAATCCACGATATTGTGACCAGACGTGAATTGTAAGAGTATGTTCAATACTATCTTTAGTTTTTGTTCCGTTATTAGCTGTAGTTTCTTCTCCAATTAGTACATATGGATATGCCGTACTTTCATCTGCGTTATCAAAAATAGAAACAGATGCGCCAGACAAGCCAGTGGTATTTCCATTCAATTTAGTAAATATTGATTGCTGTAGAGGAAATGAGTGCAGTGACATTATCTACCTCTAGCCCTGATTTTTTTATATTTTGCTCTAATCTTACCCCTGTTTTCTTCTAAAGCAGGTTGCAAGAATGGCCTTGCTCCCATTTTGCTTGTGCCAAACTCAAGAGCTTCCGAATAATCTGCACGACTTTCAACGCTTACTCCTAAAGCATCGCCATCAATAACCAAATGAATGTTATTTACAAGAAAACCAGTGTCTGTGTTTGGTGGATTTCCTTCAGAAGAAGCTGTATGTGTCCTTCTAGGATTGTATTTTTCATAAACTCTCCCCGAACTACCATGAGATTGAATGCTTTGAACAGCGGTATTTCTAACAAGATTACCACCTTCTGCGATTAAATTCTTAACTTGTTTTAGATAATCAGGAAAAACTGATCTATTCTTTGACTTTCTAAATATTTTTGTACGAACTGCACTCATGTTGGCACACCTGCGCCCTCTTGAGCCGCTATCTGCATATATTTAAATTCGTTATTTACGTTCTTAATTCCCTTAATTGCAAAGGTTCTAGAAAACTGCTCCCCAAGCCTTGTATGATTTTGAATTAATCTATCTGCGTGTGTTAAATCTCTGCGATACCTAATCATTATCACATGACTTGTTACTTCTCGCATTTGATCACCGAATAAATTCTCTTTAGAATCTTTAGGCATTATCTGAGCAAAAATATCTGCCACCTTACCATAGGAAACTACAGACCCACCACCACCATCTGGAGTCTTTGTATATCGCTGCACCTGCAATAACTGACGCATCTTACCAACAGGCATTAGCTTATTCCTGTTCTTAGCATATTAGAATAGGGGTGAACTCCTAAACGCATAATTTTATATGGATACAAAAGATTATTTAGAATCTTTGGAGGTTCTGGAGGAGGAAACCTTTCAAAGTCACCCCTATGCTCATAAGAGAATGTCATGTATTGTAACATGGCTAATCTTATATCTGATGGAATATCACTTCTAGCCGCACCATAACCTGCTGTATAATTTATCTCTAAACCGTTTGCAGCCCTAAGATCAGTCGGAAATGTTCCTCCATCCCTAAGATAAATGCGTCCAATATCAGAGACATTATCAACATAATAATTTGATGTTGCCCAAGTAGATTGTGTATCTGAGTCATTGTAATAATTAATACTTGTTACTGTGATTGCAGGTGAAGCAGCCAATTCAATATAGTTAACATATGGTCTTGTTAGTACCCCTGTTCTCATTCCCTCATATAAAGGATCAAGAGTAGATGCTGTACTATCTAAGAATTGCTGAACTGTTGTGGTTATGAAAAAACGACCAGTGAACTTTTCTGCCCAAAGTCTAGCCGCTTTTATGTACGTTAAAACAGGAATATCATCTACATCATCATCAAGTCGTAAATGTTCTTTTGCCTCTTCAATGCTGATAGGCTCTATAGTTGGCTGTGTTGTAATCTTTAATCCACTCATTGCCTATCATTCCCTGTTTATTTTGTTGGTGCTTTGCCACCTTCCCAAGCTTCATTGACATTAGGTGTACTTGGATCATCACCCACCAATTGACCTTTTTCGTTTCTTGCACGAACTGGATTTGAAGCTTTTGTTTCCGTTACTGGCGCATTACCACCAATTTCATTAGCCATACCATTTGCAACAAAATTCTTAAAAACGCCCTCTTGCCATGCTTCGGAAGAATTATATTCTTTATCTTTTTCGTAAGTCATAGTCTGCGCTCCATCTTCTCGCGCAATACCAATTCCATTTTTAATCATCATTATTTTCATATCACAGCCTTTTTAAAAGTGGGGAGAGTTACCCCCCACCTTAATTTTATGAAGTAGCGTGTTTCAGAGAAGTTAATGCTTCTGCAAGAACCACTTCACCACCAACCCTACGACGAGCAATGTACCGAACATTACCTGTTGCCGCTTGGCTAAATGGGTCACGCAATACTGCTAGAGCAACACGATCTACAATCATATAGCCCCTTCGGAAATCTCCAAAGATAACTGATCTTGCACCACTTGCTGCATCAGCAACATCAGCCGCTTCTACATATGGGTGACCAAGGATTGTGTTTGGCAAACCAGACTGACCTGAAAAGCCAGTTTGGAAAATATACGCACCTGCCGTATCTTTCAGCTTACGAATAATACCTAATGTTGATCTGTTCATCATCATTGTAGCAGTTCTTGCGTACTCTGATTTTAAACCATGAACCATATCCATTAAGTTATCTGTAGTAATAGCCGCTGAAGCTGCACCTGTTGCCTGATGTCCAACTGTTGTTGAGTTCATCAAACCAGTAGGCTTATTAGTACCGTTACCAGTAATAAAAGCTTCACCTTCTGCTTTTGCAAATTGCTCTGCAAATTCAGTGTTCATTTCTGCTTCCAGATCAAAAACGCTATCTTCTAACAACTGTGAACTAATATCAACTAAAGCATAAAGCTCATGTGTTGGTATCGTGTTCAATGAAGTCTGGTAGCCAGTTGTTTCAGATCGTGTACCACCTTCGGCAGTCCAACTTGCTGAAAATGTTGCTGTTTTGCTTGGAACTTCAATTTCTTTGTTTGAAGTCTGACGCACTCTTGCAACTGATCTAACTGGTGAAATCTCAGTAACAACCTTGATCAGTTCTTCAACATATTCGGCAGGTGCTAAATTACCTGCTGTCGCTGCTGTTCCTACTGTCAAAGCTTTCTTTTCGATTTCATCAAGACCATCTTCACCCTTACGCATGAACTGATCCCAAGCTTTTAATTGAACATCAATGTCTTTACCTTCAATACCATTTGCAGGTCTTTTCAACATTGTTTCAATTTCAGCAAGTTTACCTTCCATGCCCTCTGAAGCTTTTTGCTGTTGAGTGATAGACTGATTGATAGTCTCAAACTTGTCCATTTCACCTTCTAGCTTTGCAAGCTTTTCTTCAACAAGTGGGTCTGCTTCCCCTTTGCTTTCGATTTCCGCTAAACGCTCGTCATTTACCTTTTTAAATTCCTCAAAGGCACTTGTCATTGCGTCTACGGCTGTTTTGACTTCTTCTGTCATTTTACTAACCTTTCGTAGATTTAAGTTTTTAGGATATTTGTGAAGCGATCAATTGCTTCAAGAACTTCAGGCCGTTCTTCTTTTACAGCATCCCACTGTCCAAGTGCCTTGGAAACTGCGCTTGCAGCCGCCTTTGCTTCAGTGCGAGATAGGCTACCTACATCCCGTAGGAGTTCCTCCCATTCCCTCACTGTGCGATCCGCACCTTTTACCGCTTGTATCCTAGCTCTTGGATTCATTGGAAAAGTAACTGCGGAAATCTCCATAAGATCAACAGACTTTAAATATCGTCTCTTTCTCTTTTCATCATATTCATAACCTTTTGGATCAACACGGTATCCAATAGAAAGACCATCTATTGCGCCCATCTTCATAAGCTCATAGACTTCTTTTCCTCTCTGAGTACCCATTGCCAAGCGACCCTTAACCTTCAAGCCCTTTCTGTCCTCAATGATCTCATCAAAAACCCCGATAGGCTCATCTTGTTTATGTTGGTATAAAAGCTTGACAGCCTTTGCGCCTTTACGACCTATAGATTGAGCAAATGCCCCCTGAACGACTACATCGTTTCCAAGGTCTTTGTTGTTAAATATTGAACCATAACCTGAGAACATACCTTGTTGTTCATCATCTTCAGCCGTTTTTACTTCAAAGGCCACATCAAGCTGTTCATCTTCAAATTTATTTTCTAAATCTTCTTCAAACTCATTTACTTCAATGGGTTCATCTGTCATTTTTTTGCCCTCATACTGTGTACTACAGACTGCAACCCTCTGATCTTGGCCTGAAAACTCACTCACTATTTTGGGATCACTAAGACAGCGACCCATAAAATCATTTCTGCTTTCACCCACACTAGGTTTAGGCAACGGCATTCGATACCTCATGTCTCATTAAACACAAAATAGCATTAACACCATAAAACATCAACTATTACATTTAAAGCACAACATCTTGTGCAATATTCAAGGGTTTGTTGGGTAATCTTCTCTTATCAAGAACCGCATCAATAACTTTTTCAATCGGAAACGCACCCCAATTATCATCTATACTATCAGGCAAATCACCAAATAGCTTCTTGTAAATAGAAACCCACTCTTCTTCTGTGTATGCGATAGCTACCGCACGTTCATATTCTTCATCATCCAACGTCTAATTCCTCCATCATTTCCTCAAATCGTTTGGCAAGGTTTGGAAAGAGTTTATTTACTTCCTTCCATGCTTTAGGTCTTCCATATAAAGAAAAAAGATTAGCAAATGTTTCATAATATTTACTCCCAGTTCTTCGATAATATGAAACCCCATGACCCCAAGCATGATAATTTGTATAAAATCTACCAGAAGTCATTGCATCTATAATATCAGATATACCTGTTGCTCCTTCAAATTTAGCATCAGTAGTTTTGTATCTTATAATTCTTCCACTTCTTTTCTTTTTTGTTTTCTCCACAGACTCTAAAAGAAATGCTTTTAAATCTGGCAACTTATCAGTAAAACCTTCCGAAATCTGATGACCTAAAATACCATTACTAAGCGTTATTCCTTCCTCTCCTAATCCTAAATCTTTTGCATCATCTAAAAACGCTTGCTGAAACTTAGTATCTTGTAGAGAAAGCCACCCTCCACGCACTTTGTCTTGATCAGTTTGATCTGCTAAAATATGATCAATATGATGTCCATACTCATGTTCTAGAGTTTCGCGGTCTAAATCTGACCAAAGTTCTTTGCCTTGATGATAGTATCTTCCTCTCTTAGAGTTCTTAATCTTTTCTGGTTTATCATTATTATTGATAATTCTTTTTTGCTGATCGTTGGTATTATCATTTATGTGATCATCGAACTCTTGTAGCTTTTTCTTGGTTTTCACATTGATGATCAAATTAGATATTGTAATTAAAGATGCCCCTGTTCTAGTTGGCTCAGATGTAGCCTCTGGAAGATCGACAAGAACAACCTCTGTATCCTCTACAATATCTGGCACAATCTCATCTTCATCTGAAAAGTAAACCGCAAGGCATCGACAATTGACGTTGTTAGCCCCCCCACCGCTACCATCATGAGGATAGTTCATTAAAATTTCTTGACCCTTGAAACGGATTACAAACTTTTCATCCATCCCCACCTCTTGCCCATTAGCTGCGGCATGATGAGAACGTGTTCTTCCATCACCAACTGATACCCATCTTTTCTTTTGGTTAGGTAACTTTAAAAGGTTTTGCGCTTCATGGTTGGCAAAAGAAGCCGCTGCATGGGTTTCTGTTCTAGCGATAGTCGATGCCCTAGACCTACCAATA
>MDTC01150779.1_pt1 | contig 15574 bp, 13 predicted proteins | sample 811181 | NCBI WGS metagenome assembly MDTC01 (sample SAMN05326644, study PRJNA326480) | marine metagenome | isolation source: seawater | place: Pacific Ocean: North | collected 2011
ACGCCACCGTGGTGGTTTTTCATGATTTTGTTGTCGTATACGTCCTCGGCACTTTTGGTCCCGAGCTTCACAAGCTTGCAACCTACCCCGTATCCGGAAGAAATATATACGAATCCGTCATTGTGGATCGGCGTTGGAATAACGGCAGTTCGGCCAGGCCAAGCCGATTTCCATAGCAAATCTCCGCTGTCCGCCTTTATTCCAACGAGATTTTTCATGACCAGCTGAACATACTGGCGGTTTCCGCCATATTCGATGGCGATGGGGGACGAATACTGCGCGCCGTCAGTGAAATCCTTGGATTGCCAAAGTACGTTTCCTGTTTTGGCGTCGAGAGCGGTTAGGGCGCCTTTTTTACCTCCCGGGGTACAGATGACCCTTCCTTGGTCGACCAATACCGATTCCGTATAACCCCAATTTGGAACTTTCCCGCCAAGATCTTCTACCAGTCCCTTAGACCAGAGTGTTTTGCCCGTTTCTACATTAACGCAAACTAGCTTGCCCTGGCCACCCAAGGCATAGACAAGACCCTTCGATACAGTTGGAGTCATTCGGGGGCCATCTCCCCAATTATTTGTCAGCAAAGAGCCTACTTCCACCTCCCAAAGCTTTTTCCCCGTTAAGGCGTTCAAGGCCAGCAATTTTTCCTTCTGGTCGAAGGCGCCCATCGTAAAAAGCCAGTTTCCGACTACGGAGAATCCAGAGTACCCCAACCCCGCCTCCTTGCTGAGCCACATACGCTTGGGGCCGTTTTCGGGCCATTCCTGCAAAAGTCCGGTTTCTTTGGAGACACCCGTGCGGTCAGGCCCACGCCAACCCGGCCAGTCCCCTGCATGTGTAATTGTAAGCCCTGATAAGAACGTTAACCACAAGATGATTTTTTTCATTAATCCAATTCTTTGGAAGCTTCAACTCTTCGCAAGTTGAAATGACATCCGGCATCTTTTTTTCCCGTCGACCTTACAGTATTTTAATAATAATGATGTTTTTTTCCAAGAAGTCGTCACTTGGCGCGTCTTAGAATGTGAACGACGATATCTTCAATAGACGCGAATGGAAGTTTTCTCCCTCAAGATGTCAGATGACATGAGCAAAGAAAAGGGCAAGGCGGACAAGAGTCCCCTTACGCTTGAGGAACTTTTTGCGTCTATGGAAGGACCGTTGCTCGCCTACGTATACCATCTTATGAACGACCGAGACGAAGCCCAAGACATTGTGCAGGAAAGCTTTCTGCGCCTGCATCAGCATTTCGATGAAGTGCGCCAACCAAGTGCTTGGCTCTATCGTACCTCGCGAAACTTGGCTTTTTCTTACAAGCGGAAGCACGGGAAGGTAATTCCCTTCAGCCCTGTAGTCGGCGAAGACGATTCTCCTGCTTTGGAACAAATTGACGAGCAACCCTTGCCCGATGATCGTATCGATCGTTTGGAGTCAGTGGGCTTGGCGATGCTTTGCTTGGATCGTCTCGCCGAAGATATGAGAGCTTTGATTAAAATGAAATTTGTGGAAGGACTTTCTTATAAGGAAATGGCCTCAGCCACTGGCATGTCCATCGGCAACATTGGCTACAAACTGCATCATGCAATCAAGTTTTTGGCAGGTGAAATGGAACGTGAAGGAGCACTAGTATGAATGGAAAAGAAGACATGAATTTTAAAAGTGAACAAGAATCACGTGAGGAACGCGTGCTGGCCTTGCTTTTGGACGAGCTCGATGCCGACGAGGCGAAATCGATCGAAGCCCTCCTTGCCGAGGACGTCGATCTCCAGGTTTACCGAGCTGGACTGGAAAGAACTCTCGACCTCATCTCCGAGTCCGCCCGAGCCAAGGCCGATATCGAGCTCGAGGATTTTAAGCTCGATTCCGATCGTCGACGAATTTTGGAAAAGTTGTGGACAGATAAGGACTCGGACAGCGAAACCGAAGAATCGGGGGAAGCAATCCGTTTCCCTCACGGCAACGAATCTGAAGATAAGTCTCGCAGTAAGCTGAGCCGCTTTTTGCCGATGGCCGCTGCGGCCGTCGTTACGTTTGGAGCCATGGGAGTAATCGTCAGTTCCTTAATTGAACAGGCTGAACACGAAGAGGATATGGCGCTGGCATCCGAAGATGCCTCCGGGACAAAAGAAACCCAAGGAATTTCCGTCCTTACTGATCCAACGGAGAAAGCTCGAGAAGCCGTTACCAGTTCAAAGGAAGCTTCAATTTTGGTTAATGATACTAATCTCGCGAACCAGTTAGCCGATCACAATGGACGAGATCTCACTGGCGAGAGTGACCTTCTTGCCCTCACGGTGATTGAGGAATCCGATAAGATTCTGACTGATCGACTGGTGGAAGACGTTGTCAAACTTAATGCCGAGGCTTTTGCCGACGACCATGACATCGTTTTATCTTCCGGGAGGAAGGACCCAATTGTTTTTGAACAATCTGCGGGCAGGCTAAATTCGAACTTAAGTGGGAAACCCAAAAAGCTTGGCTTAAGGCGCCAGGCAATTGAGCACGAGCTTCTGGACTTGAAAGTCGCCATTGACAGTGTTGCCCGTTCCCCATCTTCCGGAAGCAAAAGATCAGCAGATGAAGATGATAGCTCCTTGGACGTACTTGGCCTGGAATTGTCCACAACAAAGAAAAGTGCAGGTGCGGTTCGCTCCTCGCTTGAGGCAGATACCATCGACAAGAGGACTGCTTCCGCGTCCGGCGGAGTATCCGGTGCGGGTGCGGGGTTACTTATTGCCAGTGACGAATCGGTCGCCTCAGCACCGAAATCCGTGCGAAAAACCAAGGTGAAGCCAGGCGTTCCAGTCGCCGCTCCTGTTGCACTGTCTCCGAACAGCTCTTTGCAGTCAAAGTCCAATCAAAAAGTGGACACCCTTGCAACTGTCCCAGATCGTTCGGCGGGGTTTCAAAGTGAAATTGCCGTCACTCGGAATGCTCCCCTGGTTCGTGTTGTTGATGAGTTGTCCAAAGATATTTCGAGGGGTGCCACAAATGGTAGTTCTCGAAAAGAGACTGACTCGGACTTACTATATGCCTTACGAAAAGAAACTTCTCTGAACCGTGCTGAAGCCAAAGAAAAGGTTCTTGAGGATGCTCCGGCAGGAAGCGCAGCCCCTCCTCGCGACGCAGTTTTAGGTCAGTACGATTATTCGTACGCAACAGCGGAAACAATGAAGCGAGAGGAGGAGGGGTTGGAAAACTTTTCTTTCCTTCACGGGGCTGGTGCAGCTCCCGGTGCGATTGCCGGAGAAAAAGGCGCCGACAAGGAGTTGCTTGCCTTTGCCGATTTTGGCCTTGGAGGCACTGACTCTAAGAGTCCCGCTGCTCCGATCCTGTCCTCTTCGAATGGAGTTCCTGCGTATTCCGGTGATGGAGTAGCTGAAGCAAAAGTTTCGGTGACAGCTTCTGAAGGTCGAGGTGAATCTTCCCCTTCTGTTTCTGGAGATCCTACGGATTCATCCCGGAAGGGGTCGGCTGCTGCCCCTCAAGCCGTTACCGACTCCACTTTGGCTTCCGGGCCCGATCGATGGATGGTATGGACGGGTCTTGTTCTTCTGGGAGTGGCCGTCTTTTCGGTCTTTCGATCGCGCGGCAAGGCTTGACCCCTTATTCTCCAAGGTACCTGTCGGGAAGCAGGTAGCTTCGCACGTAGTCGGCGACCGCGTCTTCCAGATCGAACAGGTTGTCCGAATATCCGGTCCGGCGGATTTTTGATATGTCCGCTTGGGTGTGGTACTGGTATTTGTCACGAATGGATTCGGGCATGTCGACGAAGGTTATGTCCGGGTCCTTGTCGAGAGCGGCGAATATGGCGTGGGCGAGGTCGAGCCATGTTCTGGCTTTCCCGCAACCCAGGTTGTAGAGTCCGCCGAACTCGTCGTTTTCAGCCAGATGCAACGTCATCCGCACTGCGTCTTTAACATATAGAAAATCCCGTTGTTGCTCACCGTCTCGATATTCGGGGACGTGGCTGCGGAAGAGGCTCATGCCTCCGTTTTCTTGAATCTGAGAAAAAGCCTTGCTCACCACGGAGCGCATGTCGTCCTTGTGTTCCTCGTTCGGTCCGTAGACGTTGAAGTACTTGAGACCCGCAATTCGGGAGAGGAATCCCTCGTCGCGGGCATGAAGGTCGAATTTATGCTTGGACCAACCGTAGAGGTTGAGTGGCTTGAATTTATCAAGCTCTTCGGTCTTGTCGTCCATGCCTGCGGAACCGTCGCCATAGGTGGCGGCGGAGGAGGCGTAGACGAAGCGAGCGTCCTTGGCCAAGGCCCATTCGCAAAGTTCGAGGGTGTATAGAAAATTGTTGTCGTGGAGGTAGTCCTCGTCGGTTTCCGTAGTGCTTGAACAAGCGCCCAGATGAATGACTGTATTGACCTCGCTCAAATCCTTGGAGTCTGTGCGGACGAGCTCACGCAATTCACCCGCATCCAAGTATCGTTGGTAGCTCAGAGCATCGAGATTTCTCTGCTTGGTCGGATTCCCTTCAAGGAAATCGGCAAGCCAAAAGTTATTGAGGTTGCGATTGTTGAGACCCCAAGCGATGGCGCTCCCGATGAAGCCTGCCCCACCAGTTATTAGGGTTACCCCTTCGCCGAGGTCATGCATGGGAAAGCTCTATGGATCTGTCGTAGGCGGCTTGCGCCGCTCGTTTTATCATGCCTCGATAATCTTCAGCCGCAAAACTTTCCAAGGCCGCTTGCGTAGTGCCGTTGGGAGAGGTCACGTTGTTACGCAAGGTTTCGGGATCCAATTCACTGCGAGCCATGAGTCGAGCTGCTCCCAGTACAGTTTCGATGGCCAGAGTACGGGCGCGCTCCTTGTCGAATCCGAGAGACTCGGCAGCGCTTTCTAGGGCACAAGTGAATTCAAAGACGTATGCAGGGCCACTTCCACTGATGGCGGTTATCGAATCTATGTGTCTCTCTTCCTCCACCTTGAGTGCAAAACCTAATGCCGAAAGTATGCGTTTCACGTCTGCCTCGTCTTCCGGAGAGGGAGGGGAGGCGAAGAGGTAACCGGTAACTCCGGCCCCGATCTGGCCGGGAATGTTTGGCATCGAGCGAACGACGTTGCGGGCTTTGGTGAATTTTTCTTGGAGGCTCGACAAGGTTTTGCCGGCCATTATGGAAAGCACGAGAGATCCTTCGCAGGCATCAAGAGTGGCGGTATCCAATTCCGCCAGTTGGTAAGGCTTGCACCCAAGAAGCACTCTTTCCGGACCTGTACCGAGCAAGCTTTCAAGACTTTCCGCTACGCCAATTCCCGTGGCTTCGGAAAGTTTCTCGGCAGTGCCGTCGGGCGCCGAGGTGCAGACCATCTGCTCAGGCGAAAATATTTCATTGCGGAGTAATCCCTCCACGATAGCGGTCACCATCTTTCCGGCGCCGACGAATGCGAGTTTAGGTTTCATGGCTGTGTGGTTTGTGGGAGCGACTTTTCGAGTTCAAGACTCTTCGGTGGTCTTGGGTTGGGAGTACGAAGCAGGCGATTGTACTGTTAGAGAGCCGGTGAGGAAGTCGTGCAGGCACCTTCGCTCACGATTAAAAAAAGCGAAAAGAAAATTAAGGAGGCCCGGGAGAAAGAAAGGCGTGAGCAGGCACAGTATTGCCATTCCCTTAACGAGCGATCGAGACAAGGCAATAGGGAAGCGTGGTGGAAAACCGTCTCTGCGGGATACCGATTGCAAGCCGAAGGTGGCTTTTCCCAATGATTTGCCACGGTAGAAGAATTCCCCGAAGAAACAATAAAATACGGGAAGGGTGATAGCGCACACTACGATGAAGCCAATCATACTTAGGGTTTCCTCGGAAACACCGGATTCTTTTATGAATTGACCCATCTTTTCGGTGTCGAAGTGATCTTCGGGGTCAAGTTGGGAGGCCGAAAAAATGAGATTTTGAAATTCTTTTTCCACTGCGTCCCCGTAAAGCTTGGGAAGAAACATAACTACGAGCTGAAGGATGACCACAAACAGTATCAGATCCATTCCGAAGGCAACTATTCGATGAATCCATTTTGGAGGCAAATGGTCTGGCTGGCTGAAATCGAATCCGGATTCGTGGTCGGTTAGCCTCATTTTGTTGTTACTGGCGACATCATCATAGTGAAAGCTCTTTGCTTTCCCGTTGAATTTCCCTTTCGGTTAGCCTCAAAGGTTCTCGGCGAGGCGGTATGCCTTCACCGTGTTGCGCATGAGCATGGCCACGGTCATGGGACCGACGCCGCCGGGAACAGGCGTGATTTTCGAAACGAGGGGAGCCACTTCGTCAAAGGCGACGTCTCCGACTAGGCGGTAACCTCTTTTCATGGAGGAGTCCTCCACGCGATTTATTCCAACGTCGATAACGGCGGCCCCGGGTTTGACCATGTCTGCAGTTACGAACTCGGGCTTGCCGATGGCGGTCACAAGGACGTCGGCTTCACGGGCAATCGATGCGATATCAGGAGTGCGGGAATGGCAAATGGTGACCGTGGCGTTGCCGGGCATGCCATTGCGCAGCAGAAGCATACCTGCCGGTTTCCCCACGATCAGGCTGCGACCGAGCACTACTGCTCGCTTTCCCTCAGTTTCCACGCCCGAACGCTTAATCAGTTCGATAATCCCGGCGGGAGTGCAAGCGACGAAAGCCTCGTCCTGCTCTTGGCACATGCGACCGACGTTGGTGGCGTTGAACCCGTCCACGTCTTTCGTCGCGTCCACTTGATTGAATATGGCGGTTTCGTCAATGTGCCGGGGCAGGGGAGCCTGTACGAGAATACCATGATTGGAAGCATCGGCGTTCAATCGGTCGATCTCAACTATCAGCTCTTCTTGCGAAATGCTTTCGGGAAACAATTGGAGACGGCTTTCAACTCCAATCTTGGCGGCCGTTTTCTGCTTCTTATTAACATAAGAGACGGAAGCAGGGTCTTCGCCCACTCTTACGAAAGTTACGCAGGGCGTAGGACCGTCGAGGGAGGCTACTTCATGGCTAAGTTCTTCTATGACTTGCCGAGCTATGTCATTGCCGTCTATGAGTTCCATGTCCTGGAAATTGTGGGAAGTTCTGTTTTTCGCCGAAGAGCGAGGCGGAGCCTACCGAAAAGGCAGGAAACTTTAGATCGCGTTGGAAACTAATCGCGACCGCGCATCAGCCGCGCTCGGATGATAAGATTTTTCGAACCTTCTTCCAAAGGTTCCAGTTTTCCCAAAATAGTTACGCGCTGATCACGAAAGTCGAGTGGATCGACGGCTCGCATACCCCCGACGTCGACGAACGCGAGGCGTTTGCCGGCCGAATTCAGGAGCTGGTAGGGAAAATCTCTTTCGAAACCAAGTTTCCTCGGATTCAACACGAGTTTACCCTCGAAGTTCCGATGCAGACTGACTGCAGGTGGAGGAAATGGTGGTTTGAGAGGCATACGGATATCTTCCGGCTTCTGCTGGTCGGTTTCAATCGGTGGCAATTCTCTGATTTCTCCAGATGAAGGAGTCGCGTCCTCACTGGCGGCCACGGGCTGACTAGGCTCGGTGTCGGCACCATCATTCCATCGATCGCGCCCCAAAACAACAGGTTCCACCTCATTGGAGGGCAAGGGTTGCTTCCCCGGGAGAGGCCTTTGAAACGCCGCGGCCAAGGAACTTGGCGGTGCAGGCGGGCTGGATTGGAAGAGGGGATTGCCTCGTCGCAAGCTGCTAACGACAGGACTGCTTTCGCCTGCGTCGAGTTGCGCTGGATGTAAGGCTTGTGCGGAGAGGTAGCTTGTAGCCGGCAAGGAAATCGCGGCGAAGAGAATTGAGGATTGTTTGATATAATTCGTCAATTTAGCCATGTTCAATATCGTTAAGGTGTTCTCATGCGAAGAGCAAATCAATTTCTGCCTGAGTCAGTTCGCGAACCTGTCCCAGAGATAGGTTTCTAATGGAAAATCGGCCAATATTCACTCGCTGCAAGCGTTCGACAGTGTAGCCAAAAGTGGCAAACAGCCTGCGAATCTCGCGCTTTTTCCCATGTCCCATCTCTACTTCGACCCTCTTCGGAAGCCTCTTGTTCGATTTAGCTGGAAGCACTTTGTCAATTCGCAGAAATTCACCCTCCACTTTTCTACCTTTTTCCAAAAGTGGAACGTGATCAGGTTCCAGAGGTCGAGAAAGTTTCAGCGTGTAGACCTTTGTCACCTCGGACGAAGGATGGGTGAGACGATGGGCCAGATCACCGTCGTCGGTGATCACCAATAGACCCTCGCTGTCCTTGTCCAGTCTTCCCGCGCAGAACAACCGTTGTTTTGCATATTGCTTGGGCAACAGGTCAAATACGATGCGTTCTGCATGCGGGTCGTCATTCGTACATGCGAATCCGCGCGGTTTATGCATGATTAATGAAATTTTTTCTGCTATTCGTGGTCTTACTTGTCTGCCATTCACCCGCACGTTGTCATCGCATGGGTTTACTCGCATGCCCAAATGAGCAACCTTGCCATTCACGGTTACTTGACCTTCGCCTATCCACTCCTCGGCCTTTCGCCTTGAACACAAGCCCGCCTCAGCCATAAATTTCTGTAATCGAGGGCAATCGGTCTTTGAGCTCTTCGGCTTCCCGTAGCTATTACTTTTTAAAGAATCTTTAGTCATGACTATTCGTGGGTTGCTAAGCGCCCTTGATTTCATCAAAAGTCAAACCTCAACGAATTCAATTAGGATTGTCTCAATATTTTAATACTACGAAAAGTAATTACATGACAGAAGAAAACTCTCCAAAGCTTGCCCTTGTGACCGGCGCCGGTCGCGGTATCGGTCGTGCAATAGCCACCGCCCTTGCACGCGATGGCATGGAAGTCATTTGCGTGAGCAAGTCCCCGGATTCCTGTGGCGCCGCCGCGCAGGCAATTACTGAAAATGGAGGACTCGCGCAGTCTTTGGCAGTGGATGTTTCCGATGGCGATGCCGTCAACGAGGCCTGCGAAAAAATTCTTGGGGAGCGGCAATGCGTAGACGTTCTGGTTAATAATGCGGGAATCACTCGGGATAATCTTCTCTTTCGAATGGGTGAAGAGGACTGGGACGACGTCATCGCCACCAACCTTTCGAGTTGCTTTCATTGGACTAAAGGACTTGGGAGACCGATGACCCGCAAAAGATGGGGTCGCATCGTAAATGTGTCGTCAGTGGTGGGATTGACCGGCAACGCAGGCCAAGCAAACTATTCCGCGGCCAAGGCGGGAATAATTGGATTCACGAAAAGCTTGGCTCGCGAATTCGCCGGACGATCCGTTACCGTGAATGCAGTTGCCCCCGGCTTTATTGAGACCGATATGACTTCCGGTCTGGACGAGCGAATAATGGAAGCAGCGATTTCCACCATTCCGCTAAAGCGTTTCGGTACCGTCGATGACATTGCCGAAATGGTCGCTTTTATCTGTTCCGAAAAGGCCGGTTACGTCACGGGTCAGGTTTTTACAGTTGACGGCGGCATGGTCATGTGAAGAAGAGGAACCTTTCTTTTTAACTTTTGAAATTTACATTATGTCAGATAGCAACGCAGAACGAGTAAAGAAAATTATACGCGACCAGCTCAACGTCACCGACGAGCAAATCACACCTGAGGCAAGTTTCATCGACGACCTTGGCGCCGATTCTCTCGATCAAGTCGAGCTTGTGATGTCACTTGAAGAGGAATTTGATAAGGACATTCCCGAGGAAGAAGCTGAAAAGCTTCAGACCGTTGGATCCGTAATTGAGTATGTCGACTCGCAAGCTGCAGGCTAATATCTCTTGAATCTCCAGCGGAGATTTCTCTAAGTTATCCGCCGTTCCATGTCTGTTGCCGAATCCGACTCCCGCATAGTCGTCACTGGTCTTGGCGTCCTATCCTCGTTGGGCACCGACGTGGATTCATTTTGGGACTCTCTGGTAACCGGTCGCTCCGGAATAGGCCCCGTGACTCGCTTCGATCCGACCGATATTTCGAGCAAGGTCGCTTCAGAGGTCAAGGATTACGATCCTGCAACCGAAATGGATCCCAAGGAGGTTCGGAGAAACGACCGTTACGTACATCTCGCATTGGGTGCCGCTCGTCGGGCTTTGTCTGATGCCGGTTTGGCCAAGGAGGACTTGGAGCCCGAACGTACCGGAGTCCTGGTGGGTTCAGGCATTGGAGGTATGGAAACAATCGAGAGGCAACTTGGAGTGCTCTTCGAGAAAGGCCCGCGGCGAGTATCGCCCTTCATGATCCCTTCACTTATCGCCAATATTGCGGGGGGTGTAATCGCCATCGAACTTGGTGCGCAAGGTCCCAATTTCGGCGTTGTCAGCGCCTGTGCTTCCGGTTCCCATGCAATTGGCGAGGCTCTCCGAATGATGCGCTCGGGCTTGGCCGACGTCATGCTCGCCGGAGGCAGCGAGGCATGTGTAACCCGCATTGGTTATGCAGGGTTTTGCTCCATGAAGGCCATGAGCACCCGCTACAACGACGATCCAACTAAAGCTTCTCGTCCATTCGACGCAGGTCGCGACGGCTTTGTAATGGGTGAAGGGGCAGGTGTGCTTGTCCTTGAAACTCTCGCTCACGCCAAGGCTCGAGGAGCCACGATTTATGCTGAACTTGCTGGTTATGCAGCCACTTGCGATGCCTATCACATCACTTCTCCCGACCTGGAAGCCACGGCCCTGACTCGGTGCATGCAGCTGGCGTTGAACGATGCCGGGCAAGCTCCCGAAGACGTCGCCTACGTCAATGCTCACGGCACCTCCACTCCTTACAACGACCGTTCCGAGACACTTGCCTTGAAAAACGTGTTCGAGGCGCATGCGAGAAATGGTCTCACCGTCAGCTCCACGAAGTCGATGACCGGGCACCTCCTTGGCGCTGCCGGCGCCATCGAAGCCGCCACCGTATGCAAGGCCATCGAGAACAACATTGCTCCTCCTACTATCAATTACGAAGAGCCCGACCCCGAGTGCGATCTCGATTACGTTCCCAATAAAGCCCGGGAAATCCCAATCAACGTCGCGATGTCGAACAACTCCGGATTCGGCGGCCATAACGCCTCCTTGATCTTCCGGGAGTTCAGCTAGGTTTTGCCGTTGAGTCCGGATGGTGCATCTGCGCCTAGCTTCTGGACTTTCCGACCGAGCCTTTAAGATGGCTTCTCACCTTACTCGGTCTTCGACATTTCGCCCCAAGCTTTGCACAGAAGGTCATAAACGTTTTTTCTTGTCCTTTGAGGGCAGAGAGGAAAGCCAGCTCTGAGGCACCGGAAGTTCGCTTTCCTTTTGGCCGCCGATGAGGAACGTACGGGTAGAGTTCAGAGTGCGTTTTTAGTAGATCGATTAGCTTTACGCGTTCGTGCCTTGGATGTTTTTCGTGGCGAGGAGGCTGAAAACCCAAAGAAGGAAGAGACAAGGTTTATTTGATGGTTCGGGTAATTTATGGATTTATCCGATGCCGGTCCTAGAGTTCAAGGCAAGGTAAGAACCCTCAGGTCTTATTGCCTTGTAAATGAGGGGAAGAACAAGATCCGGTAAGAGCCTTCATCTATGGCGAAGAGCTCTAGTAGCGTTCCCGTATCTGCCTAAAACCCCTGCAGTCCTATTCCTAGCTTCTTGGCTTGTGCTAGGACGACTGGCTTGCCTAACAGCAGAACGGAACCCGCCTCGAGTGCGGCTGCGGAAAGGTTTGCATCGCCCATCACCTGTAGGGTCTGCAGACCGAAGACGGGGACGTCGAAGCGGTTGTCCTGCTTGGTTTTTCCTGTTTTGACGAACAGGGTCTTCTTGGCCCCGAAGCCGCCGGCGCGGGCGAGCATGGCATTCGTTCCCTCGAAGGCTTCCACCGCTAGAACCGTGCCTTGGCTCACGACCACTCCTTGGCCGACGTCGAGTCGGGCCGATTCCTGAGCGATCTCCACGCCGTGAGCGAGGTGTTCGGGTTTGATCTTGGCCTTACCGACAACCATCTCTCCAATGTCCGCGAGGTCCTCATCCATAAAGACTCGAGCGTCGAGCAAATGAACCCCTGCTTTTTCGATCTCGTCCGCGATGGCCCCGAATATGGTCTCGGCGTTGCGGCGGTCCAGACCTGCAAGCAGGCGAACCGCCTTGAGGTCCGGATGTAGTCCGCGAAAGAGTTTCCCCGGGGTCACTTGCCCAGCCATTACGGCGTAGCCGGCGTCGAACTTCTTGAGAACTTTTAGAAGCTTACCCACTTGGCCGACTTTTACCGCAGCTCGCTCTTCCGGGGGAAATTCTGCGATCAATTCGGGCGAGGTCTCGCCCTGAAGCTCAACCAAACGCACCGATGCTCCAGCCGCACGCGCCCTCTCGGCGAGCAGCATTGGGTAGGTGTCCCTGCCCGCGATAAGGACCAACGGTCTGTCGGAGTCGAAGTCGTTGGGGAGAAAGCGGGACATGCCTTGCTTGACGCTTATCCTTTGGCCACGAGGTTGACGAGCTTGCCGGGAACGTAGATTTCTCGAACGAGTTCCTTGCCCTCGATGAATGGCAGAACGCGCTCGTGAGCCTTGGCCGCGGCGATTACCTCGCCCTTGTCGACCCCTTTTGCGAAATTCCCTTCGCCGCGCAGCTTCCCGTTTACCTGAAAGACGATCACCATTTCATCCGAAACCAGCAAGTCTTCCCTGAACTCGGGCCATGGATGGTTCGCAACCGATGGGGCGCCTCCGAGTCTTTCCCAGAGCTCTTCCGACAGGTGCGGGGCAAAAGGGGCCAGGAGTCGGAGAAAGGTCTTGGCTGTTTCGGCGGCATAGGCTTCCGCCTTCTGCAAATGGTTTATCAGGATCATCATTTGAGAGATCGCGGTGTTGAAGCGCAGACCTTCGATGTCCTCCGTTACCTTCTTGATCGTCTCGTGAAGGAGTTTGAGCGTGCCGGCGTCGGTTTCCTCGCCTTCTGTTCGCTTGGAATCATTTGATAACTCCCGCCAGACTTTTTTGAGAAAGCGGTTCACGCCCTCGATGCCCTTTTCGCTCCAAGGTTTTACTGCTTCCAGAGGCCCGAGGAACATTTCGAAGAGGCGCAGGGAATCGGCCCCGTAGGCTTCGATCACGACGTCGGGGCTCACCACGTTGCCCACGCTCTTCGACATTTTATTTCCGTCCGCACCGAGAATCAGACCTTGGTGAAAGAGCTTTTTATACGGCTCAGGGTGGGCGAGGACGCCTTCGTCGTGCAGGAATCGGTGCCAGAAGCGGGCGTAAAGCAAGTGCAGCACCGCGTGCTCGGCACCGCCGATGTAAAAATCCGGGCCGCCCCAATAGCCTTCCTTCTCCTTGGACACGAGGTGTTCGGGATTGTCCGGGTCGAGGTAGCGCAGGTGATACCAGCAGGAACCCGCCCATTGCGGCATGGTGTTGGTCTCGCGGGTGGCCTCCACCCATTCACCGCCCTCCGGCTTGCCTTGGTCGCGGGGCGAGGTTTTTCCCGTTAGTAGGTTGAAGTGCACTTCCAGCCATTCGGGAATGGTGGCGAGCGGGCTTTCGCCCGTGCCTGAAGGCTGGTAGTTCTCAACCTCGGGGAGGCGGAGCGGCAACTCCGACTGGGGCACGGGGAGGGCGTACAGAGTTTCGCCTTCTCGAAGGGTGGTCACACGCTCCGCCGGCATCAACGTCTTCACCGGGCCTTCCGTGGCTTCGGCCTTCTCGTAGTCTTCCTTGCTTACCCAGACGAGCGGGATGGGCTCGCCCCAGTAGCGTTGGCGAGAAAAAATCCAATCGCGCAACTTGTAGTTCACAGCAGCCTTTCCATTGCCTGCGGACTCCAACTCGGCCGTGATTGCCTCTTTGCAGGCGGAGGCATCCATACCGTCGTACTTTCCCGAGTTCACCATCACTCCCTCGCCGGAGTAGGGGAGCGGTGCCTTTTCTTCGTCTCCGTCCTCGCGAGAGATCACGCGCTTGATCGGGATATCGAATTTCTCCGCGAACTCGAAGTCGCGCTCGTCATGGCCCGGCACCGCCATGATGGCGCCCGTGCCGTAGGTGATCAGCACGTAGTCTGCCACCCATACGGGCACCTTTTCACCGTTCACCGGGTTTATGCAGTAGCTTCCGGTAAAGACTCCGCTCTTGTCCTTGGCCAGGTCCGTACGGTCGAGGTCGCTCTTCTTGGCCGCAGCCTCGACGTAGGTCTTCACTTCTTCGGCCTTTTCGGGAAGCACCAGCTTGTCCAGCAACGGATGCTCGGGAGCCACCACCATGTAAGTGGCTCCGAACAGGGTGTCGGGTCGCGTCGTGTAGACCTCAAGTTCCTCGTCCATGCCGTCCACTTCAAAGCTCACTTCGGCACCCTCCGAACGTCCGATCCACGCCTTCTGCTGACGCTTGGTAGAGTTGGGCCAATCGAGATCATCCAGGCCATCGAGCAGTTTCTCCGCGTACGCCGTTATTCTAAGAACCACTTGGCGCAAGTTGCGCCGTTCCACGGGATGTCCGCCCACCTCCGACTTGCCGTCCACCACTTCCTCGTTCGCCAATACGGCGCGCAGTTCCTGGCACCACCACACGGGCTTCTCGTCGACGTAGGCCAACCCCGCCTTGAACAATTTCAGGAATATCCACTGGGTCCACTTATAGTAGCCGGGGTCGGTCGTGTTGATCTCTCGATCCCAGTCGATGGCGAATCCGATGCTCTTTATCTGCCTTCTAAAATTCTCTACGTTGCTTCGGGTTGTTTCTGAAGGGTGGGTGCCGGTCTTTATCGCATACTGCTCCGCGGGCAGACCGAAGGCATCCCAGCCCATAGGGTGCAATACGTTGAAACCGCAGGCCTTCTTGTAGCGAGCCAAGATGTCAGAGGCAACGTACCCCTCGGGATGCCCGATATGCAAGCCCGCCCCCGAAGGGTAGGGAAACATGTCGAGGGCGTAGTATTTCGGTTTGTCCGAAACGTCCTCGGCCCGGAAGGTTTTCTCCCGTTCCCAAAATTCCTGCCATCGTCTCTCGATCGTGAGAAAGTCGTATTCCTTATCGTCGTCAGCCATGTCGGTAATGCAAAAGACTCACCACTGTGTCGAAAACACGCCGAAAGGCAAAAGCAAAGGGTCGGTTCCCGGGATTTCCCCTTTGAGCCTTTACGAGAACAAAACTCTCAGCCAATAAAATCCTTATTCTTCCAATCGATTGTCTTGCTTAAATACCAATAAATCTCGAAGAATATAATTTATATCGTCTCCCGCTTATAAAGTCTGCAAATTCTCCTGATGCATGCGCATTCTATTCTCGAGTTCACGATGCCTTCGGTATTCGCCGAGGCACGCTCTTCGCTTGATAGCGCTCGCAGTTGCCGGAACTCGCGAATTACCTGTCCATCCGTGCTTTCTTTTTTCCTAGGCAAATTACCCTTAGCCCTTTTTCTTCTATACTTTGTTCCTAGTTGTCTTTCATTACAGGTTCAAGCGGCTGCCCCCGTCATAGCGCAGGGAGCGAATGGGCCACTGAGCGTGACAATGTCCGAGGACGGTTCACCTACCGCTTGGTCCGCTCCCACGCTTGGGGCGACGGATTCAGATACTGCCGACAATTACTTGGTGTGGAGCGTGTCCTCCGGTGCGAGTAATGGAACGGCAACGGTATCGGG
>MDTC01277477.1_pt1 | contig 15574 bp, 20 predicted proteins | sample 811181 | NCBI WGS metagenome assembly MDTC01 (sample SAMN05326644, study PRJNA326480) | marine metagenome | isolation source: seawater | place: Pacific Ocean: North | collected 2011
CCCTGAGTAAGTCATACTCGGACTTGGCATCAAACCCGTCCTATTCTCACATCACATTGAACACAGGCAAGCAACAAGATGTTTCAATTGATAACATGAAGGAGCACATCACGAAACACATGAAGCTCGGCGAGTCTAGTGGTGTTATGGCCAGAGAAATTGCAGTCTGGGCCCAACACGAGGGTCTTATTTCCGCCTGCGACATCCTCAAGATCCCGGTGCCGTCTCTTGACGTGATACTCGACGATCCGGGCATTGACGTTAAAAATGAACTCTTTATTGACGAAGGGGGGTGCTCTCTGAGGCCGATAAAGAAGTGTGATGTCCTCGATTACGTATTGGAGTCATTCCCAAAGAGCAACCACAAGGCTCGCGCAAGCGCGAAGAGGTGTGTCGACCAGTATGCAGACGTGTATTGCAAGGCCACATACGGGATTACACTGGAATGAATTTAAAATTTTAATCATAGCTCCAATAAAGCAAACACTACTGCTTCGGCACTGGCCTTGGTTATGTTGGCTTCCTCCAGTGTGGGGGATTGAATTCGGAAGTTTGAACCGAAACAGGCCCTAAAGAGTTCCTGGAGGCCACCGCGACGAAGCACGCCTTCTTCCTTTTCGCTTATAATCCATTTCTCCCATACAGAAGGGTTGATCATGATGCCCTTGTAATCCTTCCCAAACGAGAAGAGGGAATCCGTGTTGAGGCACGAGGACAGTATCGTATTAAGTTTCGATATCATGCTAATCACACCCAAACCTTCTGGCGTCTTGGTCGTGAAAGATTTGGTAGCACATGCCTTGTATATAAACTCGATAAAGTATCCGCACATGGCAGACACCCACACCATCCCGAGTCTGTCGCCTTCGATGTCCATTTCGGCCCTTTCGAAGTCGATAAACGTGAGCTTTTCGGTCTGGTACACGACATTCCGAAGAAAGAAGTCCCCGTGGATCAGGCTATTTTCCATGCAGATGTGCACAAACAGAGCACTGTGATGGACCAGTGTCCTAAGATTATCCGGAGATCTAGCATCATAAAGTGATACGACGAGAATGAGAAGGGCTGTGTCTCAAGTGCCCATGTTACCCAATGCTTACCCGAAAAGATGCTTGATGATACCCTCGTTGATGGGCCTAGCAGGATACACGTTCAACATGACGACGAGACGCGGCTCTCCCTTACAGAGGCCCAGAGTGTAGTTGACCTAAACGCAATACAGCCTGAGATGAACGGGCAATCAAAAAATCAGAAAACTACACTGATCAGGCTCCTCTTACATCATCAACCAGAGTTCCTTTGCGGTCCAATCTTTGGCGGTACATGGGCATAGACACGAGTGTTTTCATTGCGTGCCCAAACTTGCCCAGTATGGCACTGTTGGGAACAGGCGGGGGCATCGTATGACGCGTGGCGTGCCTGTAACACGTGTCTGCGGCCATGGTCTCCGACCATGGACTGAACCTCCCTTTGTAAGACGACATGTTTTGAATGAACCATTTGCTTTTGTCTCCAATGTTTCCCTTTTTTACATGAACGAGCGCCCTGTCGGGGTTCGGAAAGTTGGCATTGCCCAGAATCTCATTGCTGAGATCGGGTGTTAGTAGGGACTGGACGTCGAGGGGAGCACAAAAGGGGTCTCACTTCGTCTCTATCCTGGTTATACCGTAGCACTGAAATCGCACAATACCGACAAAGCCCAACGAAGAGGTCCTGTGTGCATTGCACCTGCTGACGAGCGTCTTTACGTTCAGTACGGCCACCCTCTCGCGATTCACGAGCACACTCAGGATCTGACAGGAGATGCAATATAACCCATGAGATGACGAGAATTGGATTCAGTCGACACGCAACGCAGCCTACCCTGTTGTTGACAAGTTCAAACCTGACAACAGTGCCCACTCGGGTGATGGATCCGGCCAGTCGTTTCAAATGAGGGGAATTAATCCAAGAATCGTCTCTGCCATTCGAAAAACACAACCAGTGCACGTGAGACACGGAGCACTCGGTTCATTACAACAGGAACGCGCTTACATGATCACATCGCCCTCTCGGTTGCTCATAACAAGGCCCTTTGGTGTAATCATGATTACGTCCGCAGACGATCTACAAATCTCCTCATTACAAGTATAACCCCTTTGGTGCAATAGGTCGTTGTAAATAAAGGCCACCCCAAGGCCTATTCGGGTCCTGTCGAGATCACAGTCCGCTCTAGATACGACATACTTGACTTTCAAGGTTTTGCGACTGAGGTAACCAGTGTCGCTGGTCATGGACGGCAACGGCCGGAGAAACACATTGGCGTCCTTTTCTATAAGGTCCCAATCGTACATCTTGATGAAATGCGTGAATTTGTCCTTTAATCCTTTATTACACATGTCCAGCCATCGGCCCTGCATGTGCTTGAGCATAGGCTCGATTACAGGAGCCCAGGATGATATTGCCTCTTCGGGATAACGCATCATGCCAGTGGTGCCACTGGTGACGTTCTGATCTCAATTAAAGTTAGCAAGCCAAGAAGATTAGCCGTATTAAGAGCGTCTCAACTTACATAGTCCATCAAAGCGCACAAGTGCCGAAGAGCTTTATCAATCCTAAACACTTTGCCGTTTAGACTATCGACACACACCCACTCGTCTTCATTGTCTAGTCCCACCTTGCTTCCCGAGGTACCAGACTGATCCTGGATCTTGACTCTCCACACTTGATTGATTATCTCGTCTGGCATCTCTCTCCTCCCACGAACCGGAGCGCGCACTCGATCTTGATCTTGATTTCTTCTCGATTTGAAGTTGGTTGTCGCCTCGCGCACACAATAATCCTTGAGCCCACCAAAAAAGTCTTTAACGAGCTTTTGAAACGGTATATAGAAAAGGGATAAGTACTGGTAAATGGGCATCACGGACTTTATTGAAGTAGGGGAAGGTGGGGAACAGGTGGATTTGGAAGTGCCCCCAATGTCACTCGGATTCGCGACAAAAGCCAAAAATAGCCCAACAACAAGCGAACCACTATTCGAAGTAAGGACTGTGGGGTGCACTTTGCTCTTCCTTATTCTAATGACACAACGACCATTACACCATCACACTACAGATTGTAACACGGCTACGCCCGCAAGATGCATGTAAGTTAAGTACCTTACCTTCTTGTTGCCAGTTTTCGTGCGCGCAAAGCCTTCCCCGATCTCCTTCAAATACATAACAAATGGCTTCTTAAACGTTGCCCCATTGTGCATAATGCTATCACAATCCATTCTGCCAGACTTTCTGCAAAGGACACGAAACGCAACCCTCGTCCCAACGTTCAAAGAAGACGGAAAGAGCGAGAGAACAATCGGATCTCCAATACACGTGGATGTAAGTATTACAAATTTGGTGAATAAATACTCCCAATATTCTGATTTTGCCACAATACCGGAACTCTGGTACTGACACCAACAGGCGTCTTCAAGTACGGAGTTTGTCAACTCTATTGCTAAAGCCGTAAAGTGGCCCGCCAATAGCACGCAACGCGCATTGGAGGTTATATACTAGAGTGGCCTATATTAATACTAAATTTATTAAAGTGTTAAGGTACATCATCATGTCTTCTCCCAAAATCATCGTACTTCCCCAACCTAGACCCGTCAATCCCAACCCAACTCCAACCCCACCAGCCAATACTGTCTGCTTAAAGGACATGTGCCCGAAACCCAGACACGACTTTGGCCCTTCACTCGGTAAGAGCTACTACTGCAAAAGCTGCCTCTACAATATCTGGGAAGAAGAGGATGGCTACATGTCAGGATAGACAAGTTGGGACTAGGTACACTAGGAGTATATATTACATACGCTTTATTCTATTAAAAGCTTGTCTATCTATCATCATGACTACGGCACGAGAGGTGCAGGGATGGAGAGGGAAAAACATGGATATGAAAACTCTTGTAGATTTCTTTGGTTCCAAACTCAACCCAGAAACTAAAGCAAAGCGGATTGCTGAATTACGTCTAGATGCCGTTCGGAAGCTGGGAAATGCATATTTGGAGATTCCCGAAGATAGATGGGGATTATGGGCGTACATGGCAAACAGAAAAGTAGCACACGGCGATGCACTCGTCGATCTTCTCAAAATCAACAGCAATATCATGCAAACGTACCATCTCGCCAAGTTTGTGCCAAACAAGTACTACACTCATCCCCTTTGCAATATGGCCAAAGCAGCCCGCTATGATACCGGAGAATTCGAAGATAGGTTCCAACAGTTAATGTTCACGATAGGTCTTGACCAGCTACTCGAAGCCTACAAAAACCTTGAAGTGAGTCTTGCACGATTTGAACAAAAGGCAGACGAGACGAGACGAAAGGAGGGTAGGGGACTTCAGATTACACAAGAGATGATTAACAAACTGCAAGTGAAAATGCTTTTCGACTCAAAAAAGATAGATATAGCTGTTCAAAAGAGACTAAAAGGAGAAAATGACGAGTATTTTAAAAGTAATTTCCATTTTGTTAGCTGGGGATTCTTACTTTCTGTAGGGATGACGGGTTTGACCTTTACTCTTTTAAGCTCCATTACCGGAATGGGGACCGTTTCATCACTTGCGGGTGCAGCTCTTTCAACAGCCGCGAGTACAGGTGTAAAATCGGCACTGGGATACATGAGTTTTATACGGGATCAAATGAATTTCAGTGACGAGGATTTCACTAATATATTCAATGAGGATGGGAACTTTCCATCTTACGAAGAATGGTTTGCTTCTTTGAATGCAGCACCCAGGCCAGCCTCAACACCGACTCCTTCATCCGAATCAAGCGGCGTCCCTAGTGCTTCCCCTTCAGCCGGCCCCAGCACTCCAAGTGGCACTCCAAGTGCCTCCCCTACAATAGCACCGAATCCTCCTTCACAGCCTACATTTGAACCTCCTTCACAGCCTGAATCGGAGATAGATAAATTCGTGAATTTCTTCAATAAGTGGTTCAGTGGAGATGTTTCGTTTGCGACTAGAGCAACAACAGTCGCAGCTGGTGTGGGGTCGGCAGTGATAGTAAGGACAATATTTCCAAGACAGTACGAAGAGTCGATGAAGCTTTTTGTGAGAAAGTACAAAGAAAATACAGGGCAGACACTTGAGGCTTCTGAAATGGGTAAGCAAGTTGAGAAAGGGAGAGGTACATACAACACCTTCTACAAGATCATTATTAAGATTAATATTTTAAGATCAATTATTGCTAGTTATAATTAATCATATAATAATCACTGATCATCATCACTATCATCATCATCTCTTTCTGGACCATAATACGAAGCAGCTCGCCATAATTTATCCCACAACCCCTGCCTTGCTTCTGTTTCCTTGATTTCTTGTTTTAATTCTTCGCTCTCAAGATTAATCTCGTCAATGTTAGTATCTTCCATTTTTTTCATAATAGTTTCCTTGACTGCCTCGTAAGCGCTAATTGTGTACTGTTTACCTGATTCTGTTATACCGGCGAGGAGCTCCCAATTTCTTCGGATAAAGCCATCCACTTTTCGTTCTTCTTCCAGATTGTTTCTTAGAAGCCGTTCATTTCCTTCTACTATAGAGCTGACGTATTTATCAACACAATCGGCTGGAGGGAATTCTGACAATGGAGAGACCACTTCAATCACAGATATTCCTGCAGGAGCAGAAGCACCGATGTGTTTATTTATTGACATGGCCGAATCCTGTGAAGGTGGCACAAAAATCCTGTATTTGGCACTCTTGTCACTTCCTGCAAACTTGTTAATGAGAGTGTTAATGTTTCTTTCAAATTCTTCGAGTCCTTGTCCGGCTTTTATAAAGGTAGCCTGATGCTCTCTAGTTCTGAGAGCCTCTATAGCGGGCGCGAGGGGACCCTTTGATGCCATCCTAACACGCCTTTTTGTGACAATAGTTTGGAGGTGTGTTGTACCAAAGGTAGGCTTTACCGACTGCTACTGTAACGACAGAGAAGATGCCTATAACGAGCACCCAATTGAACCACCCAACTAGTGAGAGGCCTGCGTGAGCGAGCACAAGCTTAAATTCTGGGCTCGGAGAAGGGAGAATGAGCCAGAAGAGGTTGTAGAGCCAGAGGGAGAGGTCTTCCCACTCTTTCCTGTGTTCTGCGCAGTGAACGTGACCAAACACGCCGGCCTGATCAGGGTTTTTGCAAAAGGAAGAGAAGGCAAATTGTCTGTGATTGAAGCGATCGTTAATACATGTGGCCAGCATAACAAGGCTGTATGTCACAAGAGCAGCACGCCATGGTAATGAACGACTCGATATGGCAATGTCAGTCATAGGTCATAGGGACATTACGTGCTTGACATTAAATTTATTTTACGTTTATACTTATGAAGAGAGTCTGGTTATTTCATCCCCGAAAATTTAAGATTAAAGGCTTGTTTCAGGCCTCGAAAAGGTTGCGATCTTCGTCCGGGTTTGTCTCCGAGTACAAGGCCAGTGTTTCTTGGATGTGGAGCCTCTGCGTGTCAGTCATATTGGAGGTCCTAAACGAGTAGAGCACAACGTTTTTTATGTCATATTCACAGACTTTCCCATTGCTGTTGGCCTCGGTGCTCTTGATCATGTCCCAGATGTGCTGGAACAAACTGTAGAAGACATTGTGAGGAGTTAAATCTATATTCTCGACGTCCCAAGTCTGGTTATTGTCGTTCCCCAGGCCTTTGGCGTTGATGTATTTTATGTCCTTGAGATTCTCGTAATGCCCCGGACCCATGATTCCCCTTGGGGTGGGTATGATACTTATGAAATTATCTTTGATGAGAAATTTCTTGAGTTTTCTCAGAGCATCGGGGTACGCCTTCTTAAATAATCTCAGCCACTCAATGAACGAGATGTGGGGGTGCTCCATAACAAAGTAGAGGACATCTGCGAACGGTACAAGTTTGACTTCAACGCACTGGCTTTTAATCTTGTGCCAAAGCCCAAATCGGACAAGAGCGGCAAGGCTTCCGACAAGAGGGACGACTTTGGTTCCATACGGATCGACGAGATCATCTAACGTGTGAGTTGGGTTAGAGGATGAGAGTGGCACAGTGTGATATGATATGAAGAGAATTCAATTACCCAGCTCATGTTTCTCGAACTTAAAGCCTCTATTTGATGTGTGTTCGTCGATATACCTGTGAGCGTATCTGAGTGCCTCTGAGACACCTTTGTAACTCCTCAGCTTTTTGACGGTTGCCCTGAGCCTTTTAATTTCATCTTGCAATGCCTCTACATCCGTATCATTGTTGTCCCTCTGCCTCTTCTTACTGACAACCACTTGTTGCTCTTTGTTGCTCTTCTTGACAAAGGGGAGCTTCTTCTGGGACTTGCTATTCTCTGGCTTCTTCCTTTCGCTTTCCTTTTTCTTGCCGCGCGTCACAAGTGTGAGTATTTCATCGTTACCGAGTTTGGATACCAGTTGGTTGAGATCTTGTATGTTGTGTTCTGCACATATGCCCAGCCGACGCTGTTGGTCGGAGGGACCGGACTCTGTTGCACGAGCAAGCATTTTCTTGTTAACAGTTGCACTCAAGAGATCCTGATGGATGGCTCTCCATTGCTTCTGTATACCAGAGGCCGATCGCATGTCAACCCCCGTGAGATTCTGAGTGTCGATAGGGTCGGTCAGATACGATTGTAGTAAATAAAGGAATGCAGACTTGTCAGTACACACCAGATCCCTATTGAACTTGGCTACTTGCGCCTCGGTGGGTGCAGGTATGCGGTTGTTTGTCCCGATCTTATCGCAAACCTCTCTGTATATTTGAATCACATTTAAGCGCTCGGCTTCATTCCAATGCCTCTGACTGAACGCATTAGTCTTCTTATTTTCGGGCGTAGTACTCATAATCGGGATTTTATGCGAAATGGTAACAAAAAAGTACTTATGTACTCTCGGGTACTCGCGTGATACTTATAGTAAGTATTACTATAGCACGATCAACTCGTACAGCGGAGGATGTACCAGTGCACCATACAAGTACGGTATCAAATTTGCCATCCTGGAGCGTTATAACCATTTTAAATTTCTCGCTATGTAATTCCAATAATGGAATTTTCGTCTACTAAAACGGAGGAACACAAAAAGCGCCCTTCGGGTCAATGTATTGGACGTATGTACCATGATATATACGTGTATGAAAATAGGTAAGGGTATTACAATGTTGTAATCTGGTACTCGAGTCGGGTTAGACGAAAAATCTATTATTGAAAATACATAGCGGGAAATTAAAAATGGTTATAATGAGAGTATGGTGTTTCACCTAAGCCTATTAAACATGATACCTCCGTCCGCGCACACGACCAAAACACCTGCGGAAACCGGTGTTCCCCTGTAGTTGCTCTTGTAGAGCCTTGTTGTCTCTCTGAGTTGCATCATGTGCTGGTTGAACATGCTGTTATACTGCTTAGATCCTCTGAGCATGTAAGGGTGCTTGGGGTCTGGCTTTTTGTAGATTGATCTTGTGTTACTGAGAGAGTGTGAGCTGTACTTGAGTTCCACGATGGCCTTTGTTCTTGTTTTCTGAGAGGGAATATTAGAGGAACACCTTGCGTATCGTATGGGGAAAGGAAGGAATGAGACTCACTGTGCTCCATCCGCTGATATCAATAGCGGTTGCGACTTGTCTCTTTTCAGACCACACGCACTCTTGGGCCTGGAGCTTCACGATCCCGGCCTGCTTCAGAACCTTCAGGACGCGACCGGCCAGCACCTGTGCCCACTTTGGGGAATTCTTTGCGTGCTTGTGTCTTATAAGAGACTCCACGGCCTCATCCACGGCCTTCCCGGCCGTAAGACCATGAGGACCGAGCCTCTTTCCCAATCCGGGGGGTGGCAGGTACTTGGGGAAATACTTGTGCTTTAATTGCTTCGCTAAACCCTTTAACCTCTTATTCGTAGCCCTGCAAACGTAACAGTGCCTCTTATCGCAGAAGTAGGCCATCTTTTCTCCCGATTGCTCTAGAGTAGACGTGGATGGCACGCTTATAGTGTAATGGCCTTAGAACATATTACCAGCAACCAGATCGATGACCCTTAGCTCTGATGTGAGGCCCGCATTGAGATTCTGATCAGCGACACCTCTTATGATGGCCGAGAGGGTGCTCTTGTCGATCCGTATCAGCCCATCAGTGGGCTTGCTCAGTACTCGGAATGCCATCTTGTTCTTGCGAATAATCTGGAAAGGGTTGGGCACAAAGACGTGAGGATATCGAATGGGTCCGAATGGGTCCGCCGATTGTACCGAATCGGCAAAACCGGTGATCGAAATAGCCAAAATATAACGTACCTTTCCTATGGTGGAATCCCAGCCTACATTGACCACGGTAGAGGCGGGCACAAAGGTGCATCCCGTAATAAGATCGGCGAGTGATCGAAACAGGGCCCAATCGACGTCACCTGGGTGGTCCTCGATCATAAACGTCACAGCCAAGTCTAGTTGAGAGACAACGCGTGTAATGTAAGGTCAGTACCAGTACCACACATCAGTACATAATACTATATGGGTTATTACCTATAGACGTCCTATCGCACCTCTCCAGTACGCAGGTTCGGTTAATAGAATCTGGTACATACCACGGTATTGTAGGAAATTACGAAATCACGTGAGAAAACTAAATTAGTCGTTACATTTTACATTTTGATTCACTCACCTATCCTGTTTGGCTGAAAGGTCCTCTCCGTACACCAGACTGGATCCATCAGGTGTACGTACAGCCTGAATCGATTGTCGTCCACACCAATTTTCTCGGGACAGGACTTGCGTTCGTCTGTGCTCCATTTTTCAAAGGCCAAAGGGGGATCTAGTCTCTTCAATCCCTTGTAAGTATTCAGATCGAAGCCCTCGTCATCCTCGAGGACCCATCCCAGTCTTAGATTTTGCAATATAAAACTCATGTTACTTAACATTCCCTCTTCTACACATTTATGCTCTACAGTCCCGTCAACCCCCCGAAACCATGGCCATGGCCACATCGGCAAAGAGGGGGCGGTCGGAGAGCACCGTCTCTCTTGATTCCATCCTGGATGACATGGACACGGTGTCCTATGCCAAAACCGGAAGAGACTTGAGTCGGAACCAGTTGTCCCCTTCTGATCTCTTCTTCTGCAATCAAAACGAGTTTAGAGCAGAAATCAATGCGAACGAGAGATCATCTCCTGCCCCCCCTAGCAAAAAGCAGAGGAAAAGCTTTGAAGTCTACGAGAACGTCAAGGATTACACCATCAAGTCCTTTACCAGCCCGTTTGTCCCGGATTACGGGGAAATAATGAGAACCGCGAGGCTCTCGGGATTGGCGGTCATGCCCGACGAAACACCTCACATGGTCGCCCTCTTTGCGTCTTTGTACGAATCAAAGAGGGGAGGAAAGGCACACTCCTTTATTCAGTCGATCGTTTGTAACATGTATGACGAAGATAGAGCCCAGCGAAGGAACCTAAAAGCGGCGGTCCGTGCCCTTCATTTTCTCAAGGGCAGGGACCAAACAAGCCTCGTGAGGCCCGTTTCGCTCGACCACTTCGAAATACAGGAGAGGAAGCACACCCAGAACCTGGCGGTGTCATTCCGTAAGCCTTTTCCGACACCCACCCAACCTCTAAATCATACCGCCGCCCTCTCACCCATAATCTACAGTCAGGGAAAAGGGATTCTTTAAAGAACTGATGCTAAAACATCAAAGTAGGAACATAGAGACTGTCAAGGTCCCGGGAAGAGACGCGCGTGTCATCGAGGCGAGTGCTACCGTGCGCACCCCAACTCTTATTCCATTCACTTCCTAATCCAAGCTTTCCATCATAGCTTGTCAAGCAAAAATGTGCAGAGCTCCTCCGAAAAAAGCCTGTGGACTCCAGCATCAACACCTCTACCATTGCCAAAATGGCCGTGTATCACATCTACAAAGACCCACGGAACGATATCGAGCTCAATACAGCACACCCAATGAAAAAGCCCATCTCGGGCCTCACTCCGGGGTTCCTTGTCTTCACACCACAACCCGAGCCGGATAACAATAACGCGAAAAAGAGGGAAAAAAGACTGTAGCGCACACCTTTAATGGCATTAAAACAAAAGCGAACCTATTTGCATGTTAAAATCTGAATCTGTACTTTCATTGTTATCATTTCGAGCAGCATCACCTTTACCCGTTTTAGAGACTGAATCCTGATTGGCTGGGATTACAAGAACGATTCCGGCAACAAAGGCTGCAAGGGAGCTGGCGAGAATGATAATGCTAAATCCCAATACGGCTTTCTGTCTGTCATCGTCTAGGAACGCATCATCATCTTTGTGAGCCACATTGTGGGCTTTCCAGACAAACTGGAGGCCGTCGTTGTGGCAATTGTTGTCCTTGTCGTATCCATCAAAGCGTTCTTTTTCATCTGCACTCTCCTCGTGCGCTTCGCCCCAGGCAACACAGTACCAGACGGAAATCGCAAACAATACAATTTGGAATATCATATCGACGATGGTGAGCTTGTTATTCTGTTTACCCAAGGCCCTTTTAATGATGAGCATTAGAAAGGCCCAGACGAGATATGTGGCCATGGCGATATCAAATAAATCGGTCAGTCTGTAGAAAGTACAGAGCGCCCCGCACTTGTCACTGGTTATATCATCGTTGTTGCTGTCCATGCAGACCTCGAGGTTCAGCTTTGTATCTTCAGACGTTGCAGACGATGGTCTACCATTTACACAGATGGAATCGCTGTTAGCAGTGACTGTAACAGAGCCTTTGAAGCTGTCTGCCCATCCGCCACATGTGGCCCCACTTGAAGAACAGTCGCCATTGGATTCGCATTTAATGTCGCTGACATGGATGTCGTTTGAGAACCCGTTGTAAACCGAGCTTGATTCGCTCGTGTAAGCGTCTGTGATGTTGTAAAACAGCAGTATTATTATCGCCACACAAAGGAATCCGGATGCTACTGCCCTCACCACTTCGGAGCGTCGAGGTGTTGCATCGCTGCCCAGCAATAGCGCCTGCACTCCAGGCCGCCACCCATTGTTACCGCTCATCGCAACTGTAGACTTGTATGATCTTGTGCCGACAGGTTTATATCCTCTCGGGTGGTATAGAAGAAGTGAAAATGTATAAGGGGAGACAAAATGGAAGAGGGATTCGCACTCTTTTCAAAAATTTTAGTCTTAGGGGATATCACAGAGAAGAGAGTGCCCCTATATGCAGGTACAACGACACTGGTGAATCCTCTGGAAGCGAGGAAGATGTGTATTTAAACGAAGAGCACAGTCGGTTCGAGCCCACTCCTGGGAATCCCAGAGTGCCCCAAGACAAAAAGAGGAAGTGGAGGCACCTCCCGTTAAATGTCACTGAACCCATGCTTACCAATATAAAGGAGGAGGGTGGACGTGTCGATGTTGTTTTCCCTGGAGGCATCTTCCTGAGATTGGCATCCAACGCCAATAAATTTGCAGTCGAGCTCCAGCTCAAGTACGCATTGCGATTGCGACCAAACCCGCCAGGATCGATACTCACATTTTTCACGCATTCACAGTGTTCCCTTCCATTCAAAGGAGCCCATCAGGGTCGTATTGCCACCCGAAGGAGCAGTGTATGATTTGGAACTGGTCCCCGAACCCAAGCGTGAGTCCCCCTGATCGCACTCCGTCTGTTGCCCAATCACTGAAATTATTACAGGCGGAGGCCCGAGATCGGAGGAATGGTGCCAGTCCTATGGAGTGATTAACGCAAACAACCTGTCTCGCGGCATTGTGGAGGACAGAGGAGACACCTTGCTGGTTTGGCGAGTGTTCAGATGGAATACAAATAAGCTCACGCCCTTTGGGGCTTGGGATAAGAGAAACAAGAGTAAGTCAGACACACCCGTCAGCCTTCAACCTTTGTCGGTACAGTTCTAATGCCCGTACCACCAAAAGACCATCATAGCCAGGGTCATATCATGATATACACGCGAAAGGAGTACGAGCAGCTGCTATCCGAGTGCAGTGGAGTCCATGCACACAACATCACCATGAGGTTGGTTCATTCTCGCGTCTACACACCTTCAAGGCGCAGAGCCTTTGCTCATCATAAATGCACACAAATAGGGCCATTCCACTTCAAAAGGCGGACTTTGATAAGAGCCAAGACAGCCAAACCACACCCATCCACATTCATATTTACAGCCCCTTTGTGGTCCCGGAGCCTCTTGTAATGGCCACAGAGGCAGACGACTACGCTGTAACAGGAGACGGAGAAGATGTACTTGAAATCAATGGTGTTCACGAAGACACATCAAATGGTATCGACCTGATCAGCCTCGATGAAGACAGTGACACTGAGAATGGCCTGTATGCCTCGTCCTCTATGTAAAATTTTAATCAATGTTTAATCTGGTGAATTAATAATTAATCAAAATCGGAGAAATCGTCGTGTTTCTCGACTACAATCTCTGCTCTCAGCAAGCCCTCGCCTCTCGTCGATTGGAACGAAAAGTAAGTCGGATTCGAGCCCTTTTTATGGTAGATGTTGGAAAGAGTGGTGTGTATTATTTCGGTCCGATCCAAAGCGGCTTTACTCTTGTCGGTTTTTATCTTCTTTTCCGTAGGCACAGATGCATCCGGGGTGTGAGATTGGGCTACCGCCACTCGTCTCTTCCTCTTAGCAGACTCGTTCCCTTTCGGAAATTCGGGCATGCCAGCCTTGTTTTTCTTTTTCTGCAAAGCGCCAGACACGGTTGATTGGATTGGCTGAGTGACGGACTTCTTCTTCGGGATGGATTGATGAGTGCCAGACACGGTTGGTTGGTTTGGCTGAGCGATGGGCTTCTTCTTCGGGACGGATTGATGAGAGCCAGACACGATTGATTGGTTTGGCTGGACGTCAGTCCTTTTCTTTTTCTGCAAAGCGCCAGACACGATTGATTGGTTTGGCTGGACGTCAGTCCTTTTCTTTTTCTGCAAAGCGCCAGACACGGTTGGTTGGGGTTCCCTTATGGCGGCCTGAACAACAACATTTTTCTTCTTGTCCAGAGCCTTGAACGCGTTTGGGATCACAGGGGGCTTCTCTTTGGTCTGTGCCGATTTGGGCTTGTTCTGAGGAACATTTCCTTCCTTGGCCTTATCGTCGTTTCGCCTGATGTTGGCTTGAGAGCCCGAAGGGACGACTTCCTTGGAAGAAGACTTGGTGCGCGCCTGCTCTCTGCAAATACTCTGAAAATACTGATCGCTGACGTACTGTCCGGTGTAAGTGAGGTGCTTCCCATTCACATAAATTGTGGTTGACGAGTTGCCCTTTACGTTCTTGGCATCATAGATCTCCTTTAGCTTAGCCTGTTTGGCGTCTTTGTTTCCCCGCTTGAACTGCCTCTTCCAGAGCTTGGTTTCGTTGGTCACACTCATTTGCCATATCCTCTGCGCGAAGCGAATGAATGATACGATGATTGACAATCGCAATTGCCCAGTGACGGTACTTACCTTATTGTCAAGAAAGAGACCGGCGATGACCTTCCCTTCGTTTTTCTTTTCTGGGTTTGGTGCAATGGGGACGATAACAACATACGCCAGATTAGCATGCTGAATGTCGGATTCATCAATGTACTGCTTGATCTTAGCTTCATCAATCTTTCCGAGATTTTCCGGGATCATGCTATTAGGTCCGGGATTAAGGAGGACCTTGGGTGCCATAGTCAGTGCTAACGCTATCACTATAATCCAGACACGGTGAGTTTAGCGGGCTTACATAGGCTTGATGGTTCTTGATTCCGTTCTTTCCGTTCACAATGGTTACGATGGTTTGGGGCTTGACCATGTCGGTGGAACTGGAACTGGAACTGGAACTGGAACTGGAACTGGAAGCAGACAGCTTCTTCTTGACAGTCCCATTCTCAAAGGCCCGGACGTCATCCCTAAACAGACAGTTAATCAGTAAGACAAAAAGTATGGTTATGTGAGATGGCGTGCACACTTACTCATCCGTGTCACTGGCACTGCTATCACTGTCAGACACGATCGTCTTGCTCTTCCGCGAGACCGCCTTGACTCTCTTCTTCGATGACTCGGGAGCACTCTTCGTCGATGGTACAACCTCGACCTCATCCCAGTCGTCGTCATCATCGTCGGAGTCGGACACATCATCATTCTCAGAATTGCAATCCTTATCCTCTTCGGTATCAGATGCGTCCATTTCCTCATCGTCATCACCAGATAGGTTCACATCCTCGTCATTGTCATCGGAATAATTCACGTTATAGTCGTCGTCTTCGGGGAACTTGGGCATGTTGCAGGAAGGGACTGGTGCAAGGAAATAAGCCTCGTTAAGGTCGTCTAGAAGCAACGAAGAAGGTTCCTTTCTCATTAAATTGCCTTTCTGTGAAAAAAAAGTGAATAAATACTCAGGTATTACTCCAGAACTATACACAATAGATTTACGGTACATAAGCAATTATGGTATATGATTGAATACCGTGGGTGGGAAAATCCGAATTCTGGTAATACGGGGTGCACGGTACTTGGTTTTGTGGTACATACGTGAATACTGTGGGAAAATCCGAATTCTGGTAATACGGGGTGCACGGTACTTGGTTTTGTGGTACATACGTGAATACTGTGGGAAAATCCG
>MDTC01098462.1_pt1 | contig 15573 bp, 10 predicted proteins | sample 811181 | NCBI WGS metagenome assembly MDTC01 (sample SAMN05326644, study PRJNA326480) | marine metagenome | isolation source: seawater | place: Pacific Ocean: North | collected 2011
CATAAGGCTCAGCGTATCCTGGTGTTCTTCCTCAGTTTCTCTGCAAAACCCAGCAATGATGTCGGTGGATATTGCGCAATCGGGAATGATACGACGAATGGCATCAATGCGTTCGAGATACCAATCGCGGGTGTACCCACGGTTCATACGCTTCAAATTATCGCTATTCCCAGACTGCACCGGCAGATGGATGTAGTTGCAAATATTTTCGTGCTGGGCCATGGCGTGAAGGACGTCATCGGTCATATCCTTCGGATGGCTCGTCGAAAAGCGTACGCGCAGGTCGAGATTGACCGCAGCGACGCGTTCGAGCAATTCAGCGAAACGCACCACGGGCTCGTCTTCATTCTTAATCTTGCCCTTGTTATCGATGTTCCACTTGTAGCTGTCGACGTTTTGGCCCAGCAACGTGACCTCCCGGTAGCCCGCGTCGAATAGCTCTTGAGCCTCTCGAACAATACTCTCCGGATCCCGACTTCGCTCGCGGCCACGTGTGAACGGAACCACGCAAAAACTGCACATGTTGTCGCAGCCCCGCATGATGCTAATGAAGGCCGTGACACCATTCGAATCCAAGCGCACCGGGCTGATTTCTGCGTAGGTTTCCTCTCGACTCAACAGCACGTTTACTGCCTTTTGCCCCCCGTGCACCTGGTCCACAAGGTTGGGAATATCCCTGTAAGCGTCCGGGCCAACGACTAAATCCACCAATTTCTCCTGTTCGAGTAACGACTCTTTCAATCGTTCAGCCATGCACCCTAGCACGCCAACCACCAATTCAGGTCGGTGTTGCTTGGCTTTCTTGAATTGGCGCAAGCGGGTGCGCACTCGTCGCTCAGCATTTTCTCGGATGGCACATGTATTCAACAAAATCAGATCCGCCTCTTCCTCATCGCGCGTAGTTGAAAACCCCGCTTCGTTAAGAATGCTGGCGACGATTTCAGAATCGCTGAAATTCATCTGGCAACCGTAACTCTCCAAGTACAGCTTCCGTCCATTGGAAGGCGTGCTTGAAATTACGGTGGGAGACCCCTGGAACGATTCGTGCAAGAGTTCGTTAGTATGGTCCTTAGGTTGCGAGGATTCGTTCGCCATGTCTGCGTTGAAGTAGACTGCAAATATACGGATTCCATGGAAAAGAACTGACAGTTTGTCAGCCCTTAACAATTCAGTTATCAGGCGCGAAAGAGCCCTCTGGCAATCAGATAGGGTATCAGTATGTACAGAATGGAATCGCGAATCAGGTAAAACATGAAAACTGCCAACACCAATTTCCAACCGTACTTTTTCACCAAGCCCTTGAAGCCCTGATCCTTGAAAACCGTGCGGTATTCTTTCCCCTTCTCCTTCGAAAACATCGATTTGAACCCCATGGATGACGTCTGGCGTTATTGCTTAATCACTGGTTTTTGCGGTTCCAAATTTGCATCGGATTGCATCAAATCGAAAACCCGGAAGTTTCCCGCTTGTGTCATTTGCTCGGATAGCCAAGGACTCTCCTTGTGGGCCTCGTACCACTCAGGATCATTGCACATCAGATAGGATGCTCCTTTGCCAAAATAAAAAGCCAGACGTTCTTCCCCTTGAAAGCCATCATCGTAGAGGTTTGTGAACCCCTTCTGGTCCATCAAACTCAACGAAATATTCGGACTCGGATCGGTCACCGAGAGGACAAGATCATTACGTTCAATTCCCAACGATCGCAGGATATCGGTCCATTCGGCCACATTTCCGTAACGCCTTTCCTGATCCCAGTGGAACCATTCCCAAATCGCACGCTCACGTGAAGGCACAACGTGTTCATACAGCCACCCCCCAGTTAGCCGGTGCTTCATTCGCGTTCGCAAACCAGCGTCTGCCAGCTGCAACGACATGGTTGCAACAAACAATACCCATGCTATTCGTTTGACCCTCTCACTCGTCGTCTTCCAACTCGTCACAACCCATGCTGCAGCAATGGGAATACCCACCTGCAACTCAACCAAGTAATAATCGTGAACGTTTAAGTTCTCAAACCAAAAGGCAATGTAAACGAACGATGCCAATCCGACGGCTCCCGCCGAAGCGGCAATCCATCGATTATTTCGATCCGGCTTTGAAACGGCACGCACAGCCGAAACGACAAGCACCACGGCAGCCAGCAGCAGAACATACGGGTGGTACCAATTGGGCAGCACGTCCTCGCGAAATGCACGCCAGGTAATTTCCAACGACTCTGCCTCCCAAAGGGGTCTCAAGGTTGTAAGGAAATAAACGCTCTCATTTTGACCATTGAGCCATTTGGTCCAAACCACCCAGACCACCCCAATGACAACGGGAACACCCAAGGCCATTGTCCAGCGAATCCAGTGCTTCGTGCCAAAGACAGCCAGTGCAGGGGGAATCAAGCCGAGGGCCATAGTGGGACGGAATAGCAGCGCCATGGAAAAAGCCAGCACCATGAGAAGTTGCGGCATGCGTTCGGTGCACTCGGTTCGCCACCATTTGAAGGCCTCCCACCAGCCAGCATAAACCAATCCCAATCCCGCAGCGTTAACCATATAATTCGGCCCATAGAAAGCCATTAGCCCTGAACTCATGGTAAACCATGTGACGGCCATTGCACTTTTGAGCGATAGGAATTGATGCAGGGTCCGGAACAAACACCAACATCCAAGGAGTAGAAGCGTTAAATGGGTCCACCGAAGAGTCCAAGGTTGAACACCGATGGCCTTCCACAATTTTCCATTGACGAAATACGAAAGTGGAAATTCGCCAACGGCCTCTCCGCCTCCCGTGCCATGCTGAAAATGCATCGCAGGTTGGAACAGGCCGCGTGGCTCCATTGCGTAGTTCAGAGCCATCGAATAGGCATCGCATTGGCGCCACTGGTGCATTCCGTAGGGCGATTTACCACCAATTTCACCCAAATCATACACGGCGAAAACCATGACAACAACCCCAAGCCAAAAGACAATTTTAACCTTGAAATCCAAGTGGATTATGGAAGAATTTACAGCCTGTTCGCTCATTTTGATGAGGTGAAATTAAACCTAACGCTAAGAACTCGATTTGCTCGAATTGAAATTCCATCCCTTTCTTTGCGTTCGATTCCAGAAAATCACATGTCGAAAAATTTAGTCATCGTCGAGTCCCCTGCTAAGGCCAAAACCATTGAAGGTTACCTGGGCAAAGACTTCGTAGTTAAGAGCAGTTACGGACACATCCGGGACCTTCCCAAAGGCAGCGAGAGCGTCGATGTGGACCAAGGATTTGAGCCAAAATACGTCGTGGCTGATGACAAAAAACAGCTGGTCAAGGAACTGAAGCAGGCAGCTTCAAAAGCCGAAGTGGTCTGGCTCGCAACGGATGAGGACCGCGAAGGAGAGGCCATTTCTTGGCATCTATACGAAACGTTGAAGCTGAAGCCAGAATGCACCAAGCGAATTGTGTTTTCGGAGATTACCAAGTCCGCCATCCTCAATTCAATCAAAAACCCTAGAACGGTCGATGTAAACTTGGTAAATGCCCAACAAGCGCGCCGCATTTTAGATCGATTGGTGGGCTTCGACTTGAGCCCTGTATTGTGGAAAAAGGTGAAGCCTGGACTCAGTGCCGGCCGAGTCCAGAGTGTCGCCGTGCGCATTATCGTCGAGCGAGAGCGTGACATCGCTGGCTTCAAAGCTGAAGCTGACTTTCGTGTTGTCGGCGAATTCACGGTAGATGGGCTTTCTATCAAAGCTCCGTTGAACCGACGGTTCAAAAATGAAGCGGAAGCCAAAGCCTTCTTGACCGATTGCTTAGGGGCCGAGTATACAGTCAAATCACTCGTCACCAAGCCCACGAAACGCAAGCCAACCGCACCTTTCACTACGTCCACTCTGCAGCAGGAGGCCTCGCGAAAACTAGGTTTTTCGGTGTCACGCACTATGCGTGTCGCGCAAGGCCTGTACGAAAGCGGTTTGATCACGTACATGCGAACGGACAGTACCACCTTAAGCGATCTGGCCCTCAAACAAGCCCAAGCAGTAATCACGGAAGAGTATGGAGACAAATACTCCAATCCGAAACAGTACACGGGAAAGAAGGCGAAAGGAGCTCAGGAAGCACACGAAGCCATTCGCCCGTCGGATATGGGACGCAAATCCATGACCGGCGAACGAGACCAACAGCGCCTCTATGACCTCATTTGGAAACGAACCATTTCGTCGCAAATGGCGGAAGCGGAATTGGAAAACACCACCGCTACCATCTCTGTTTCCTCACGGGAAGAAAAATTCGCTGCCAAGGGCCAAGTCATAACCTTTGATGGTTTCCTTAAAGTTTACCTTGAAGGCAAGGACGACGAGGGAGACGACAAAGAGCAAGAGGGCCGATTGCCGGCCATGAAAGAAGGGCAAGCCTTGCCTTGCAACAGTATTGTTGCCACCGAACGGTTCTCAAAACACGCACCACGGTATACGGAAGCTAGCTTGGTTAAGCGCTTGGAGGAGTTGGGAATTGGACGACCATCAACCTACGCGCCCACTATTTCGACGGTTCAGAAGCGCGGCTACGTCGAAAAAGGTGACCGCGACGGTACGCCCCGAAATTTTCGCATCTTATCCTTGAACAACGGGGACATCATCGCAAAGACCGAAACCGAAAACACAGGCGTAGAGCGCTCAAAGCTCTTTCCCACTGACATCGGTATGGTCGTAAATGACTTCTTGATCCAACATTTTGATAAAATCATGGACTTCAACTTCACGGCGGCAGTGGAGGAAAAGTTCGACGTCATCGCGCAAGGTCAAATGGACTGGCGAACGATGCTAAAAGATTTCTACCTCGGCTTCAAAAAGAACGTCGACAACACACAGGAAAACGCAGAGCGTGCTTCGGGCGAGCGCATCTTGGGCGAGCACCCCGAGAGTGGAAAAACCATCTTAGTCCGCATCGGCCGCTACGGACCGCTAGCCCAGATTGGTGACCCGGATGACGAAAAGAAAGAATTCGCTTCGCTACTGAAAACCCAGAGCTTGGAAACCATAACCCTTGAGGAAGCCTTGGACTTGTTCAAGCTGCCCCGGCGACTGGGCGAGCACGAAGGCAAGGTGATCACGGCAGCGATTGGTCGATTCGGACCTTACGTTCGGTATGACGGAACATTCGTATCTCTGAAAGCTGCTGACGGTGATGATCCCTATACCGTCACTTTAGAGAGAGCGCTTGAATTGATTGTCGCCAAAAAAGCGGCCGACGCTAAAGCGCTAATTAAGGTATTCGATGAAGACGAAAACGTTCGCATCCTAGAAGGCCGCTACGGACCGTATATCAAAGCTGGAAAGAAAAACGTTACCATTCCGAAGAAGGAAGACCCCGGTTCGATTACTTGGGAACGAGCCCAGGAGTTGATCGAGGAAGCGGCAAAGCGCCCGAAGGGACGTCGTAAAAAGAGCTAAGCAGAATATCACCGATTCGGTGTCAGCAACCTTTCAGGTTGTAAGCACTTCTACCGCTGTAATCCGCGAAATTGCCTTCCATGTTGGATGGTATTTACGACCTGTTTGAATCGGTAACCACCCCGCATTACAGCAATGCGGAAGGTTCCCAGCGCATAGCCGAACGCATAGATGTTCACCAATTTGATCACCGACCGGAATTGGAAGGTGCCCGCGTAGCACTTTTCGGGGTGATGGATGGCCGAAAGAGCGGTGACAACGAAGGGTGCAGTGAAGGTCCGGCTCGAATTCGGGAAGTATTGTACCGTCTTACTCCTCACGCGCACTGGCAGACAACCATTGACCTCGGAGATCTGCGACCGGGAGTTACTGAGGCCGATACTTCTGCTGCAGTGCAATCCGTCGTTGCTGAATTGACCCAGCAGGGTGTCATCCCAATCGTACTCGGAGGCGGGCAAGACCTGACCACATCACTATACCTCGCTTTGCAGCCGTTTGGTAAACCGGTGCAGTTGGTTACCCTCGATTCTCGACTTGATTTCGGTGCCGACCCCGACCAAGGGACCTCGCGGAATTTCATGAATGACATCATTCTGCACGAGCCAAACTACCTGTTCAACTATACCAATGTTGGTCACCAAGGCTACCTAACCGATCCCGACACACTTGAATTAATTGACAAAATGCAGTTCGAGAGCATCCGACTCGGCGAGATCAATCGAAATCCTGCATTGATGGAACCGGTATTTCGCGATGCCGACCTAATTTCAATCGACACCTCAGTCATTCAAGGATCCGACCATATTGCACATGCGGATGCCGGACCCAACGGTATTGATGCCCGGACGATGTGTCAATTAGCACGGTACGCTGGAATGAGCGATCAGATGAAAGCCATTGGAATCTTCGAACACAATCCTGACCTCGACAACCGCAATCTAGGAGCCCAACTCATCGGGCAGGTGGTCTGGCATATACTCGACGGTATCTATGCGCAGAAAGCCGACTACCCCAAGTGCGGTTTAAACGAGTATGCGCGCTACGTTGTGGATTTGAGCGACGTCGAACAAGCCGTGGTTTTTTACAAATCAAGTAAGAGCGACCGATGGTGGATGGAGGTTCCATTCCCCGGCAAAAAAACCGGGGCTCACATCGTCGGATGTGCCTACGAGGATTACCTCGAAGCCAGCTCAGGAAAGATGCCCGACCGGTGGTGGAAGACCCTGCAAAAACTGAACTAAAACGGGACGTTGAAGCACAGATTTCCAAAACGATAATTCACAAGTTTTAGAATTTCTCTATATTAGCGTTCTTGGGTATTCTACCTCAAGAAACAACCTGCTGTAAATCAACTAGTTAACATGACTCGACTTCTACTCTTCGCGAGTGCTTGTTTCTTCGCATGGAGCACACTAACTGCTCAGCAAGACCCACAATTCACCCAGTGGTACATGGAGCCAGCGTCGTTCAACCCGGCCGTTGCAGGAAATAGTGATCTGACATGTGTTTCAGGTACTTACCGCAATCAATGGGAAGGGTTGGATCGTGACCCAAATACCTCAATGCTCACGGCGCATACGTTCGTGGACCCGCTAAAAGGAGGTGTGCTGCTTTCAGTTTATCAAGATGCTCTAGGCCAAGAAGAAAATTTCATGGCGCGTTTGGGCTATGCATACCACCTCGAACCATTGTCCAACGGAGCAATCGTAAGTGCAGGTCTTTCCGCCACCATGTTCCAAAAGAAATTGGGTAACGATTGGATTGCTATTGACGACCCCATGCAAGACAACGCTATCCCCACCGACCGTAGCTCGTCCAGTACCATTGACATCGACTTTGGCGTTTTCATTCGCAAGCCCGGCTCCTTCTACGCGGGACTGTCGGCCACGCATCTGCTCGAGCAAGAATTGACGGATATGAGCATTCAACCCCGCCGTCACATCTATGCCATGGGTGGATACACTCATCCATTGGACGGTGATTATTTGCTTTTGCGCACAAATGTTCTCGCAAAAACGGACCTCGCAGCCACTATCGCTGACATTAACGTAAACGTGTTGTGGAACCAAATGGTCTGGGGCGGTCTCAGCTGGCGTCCCGGCGATGCAATCGCTCCGACAGTTGGTTTTGAATACGCCATGGATTCCAGTGATCGCACCAGCACGTCGCAGCAGATTTTCCGACTAGGTTACAGCTACGACGCAACAACATCTGAACTAAGCAACTACTCCTCGGGTTCTCATGAAGTATTCTTGAGCTACTGTTTCAAGTTCGAATCCATCCCAGTCACGAACCGCTATGCCAACCCACGATTCCTCTAAAGGAATACGAAATAGCAACAAATTGGAGTTAGTACTCGTATATCCTATTTCAAGGATTAGCCTGCAAGCAATATGAAAAACATCCTTCTCATCCTCATTACGGCTGCTGCGTTGTTCAGCTGCACAGCCGGACCCCAAGGCGAATTGGTCGGAGTTTACCCCCGTGAACAGTGGATTCAAGTGAATCCCTTCGGCATGAACTACATTCATCTCGGCTCCTACACCATGGGCCCGAGTGACCAAGATGTGCCTTTCGCCATGAATACACGATCGAAGACGGTTACCATGCCAGCTTTTTATATCGACGTTCATGAAATTTCGAACAATGAGTACCGACAGTTTTGTCAGTGGGTTCGAGACTCCTTGTACCGCAATACCCTCGCAGAAGACGACAACGAAGATTACTTCTTCGCAGAAACCGAAACGGGTATCGAACTGGACCGCTTCGTCGACAAAGGGTACGTTCTTAACTGGGAAACACCGATCAACTGGGAAGACGAAGACATTTTCGATTTACTCTATGATGAGTACTTCTTACAGGGCTCTGACCAGTACTACAACCGCCGTCAATACGATACACGAAAGTTAAATTACCGATACTGGTGGTTGAACTTTGAGGCCGCTGCGAACAAAGAAAGTAGGGACTCAGAATTCGGCGAAACAAACAGCTTGAATCAGTTGCACTCGGTACGTGGCCACAGCGATCGTTCTCAGTTTGTTGTGGAGGAGACCATTAACGTTTACCCAGACACCCTCGTTTGGGTACGGGACTTCACCTATGGATTCAATGAACCATTGGCAGATTATTTCTGGCACCCCGCTTACGACAATTACCCGGTGGTGGGAGTTACCTGGAGCCAAGCCAAAGCATTTAATGCCTGGAGGACACAGCTTATGAATAACTGGCGCAACAGCAACGGCCAGTCAGATGTTCAGCGTTTCCGCTTACCAACAGAGGCTGAATGGGAATACTCGGCACGTGGAGGCCTTGAACTCAGCCCCTTCCCGTGGGGTGGTCCTTACATGCGAAATGCCCAAGGTTGCCCATTGGCGAACTTCAAGCCGATGCGCGGTGACTACGTTGAAGATGGAGGGGCTTACACGGTCGACATTTCAAGCTACAGTCCCAATGACTACGGCCTGTACAACATGGCCGGCAATGTAGCCGAATGGACGAGCACCGCTTACGACGAGACAGTTTACGAGTTCTCCCACGAACTCAGTCCGGAGTACAGTTACCACGCGAGGGTGACAGACCCCCCCGCACTGCACCGGAAGGTGACCCGCGGCGGCTCCTGGAAAGACATCGGATACTATTGCCAGACAGGTACGCGTTCTTTCGAGTACAGAGACACAAGCAAAGCATACATCGGCTTTCGGAGCGTGATGTCGTACATGGGACGCGGAAAGAGCGGTGACCCAGAAGAGTGGAATTAATTCGGAACCGGTGACTCAGCACCGCTTCGAACTGCGAGAAAAATAAATTGAAACCAAAAGCAAGCAAAAAATGAAACCAGGAAGTAAAGGCTGGAAAAACTTGATGGCCAAAATGTACGGTATTGGCGCGGCCATTGTGATTATCGGTGCAATGTTCAAAATAAACCACTATCCCGGTGCCTCTGAGATGCTTGTGGTTGGGCTTTCTACCGAGGCCATAATTTTCTTCTTTTCTGCATTTGAACCTCCACATGAAGATCCAGACTGGTCGCTTGTTTATCCCGAATTGGCCACCCCTGCGGACGGCCCAAAGCCGCCCACTCGACAGCTCGATGATATGTTGGCCAAAGCCAACATAGACGAGGAACTCATCAATAATTTGGGTGATGGAATGCGTCACTTGGGCGAGCAGGCCTCCAAAATGGGCAAAGCTGCCGACGTAGGAGCAGCAGCGCAGAACTACTCTGAATCTTTAGAAGAAGCGACGAACCAGGTACAGGCATTATCAGGAACGTACACGCAAGTAAGCGAATCACTAAACGGTTTGAAAGACGCTAGTGAAATGGGCGAGTCGGTAGGTGCCGCCATGCAGCAAATGAGCAATAATCTTGGTTCATTGAACGAAATGTACGCTGGTCAATTGAAGCAACTCGAAGTAAACAGCCAGCTCTACAGTAGCATGGGCGAACTCGTTCAAAACTTGAGCGAATCCGTAGAAGACACCAAAGCATACAAAGAAAACATTGCTGATCTCGCCAAGAATCTGTCTTCATTGAATACGGTTTACGCGAACATGCTTAACGCCATGGGCAAATAAGCCCCATAGTTTTATCCGATTGAACAGATAAATCATGGCAGGAGCTAAAGAAACACCCAGGCAGAAGATGATCGGGATGATGTACCTCGTTCTGACGGCGCTTCTGGCACTGAACATTTCGAAGGAGGTCCTCAATGGTTTCGTAAAGGTTGAAAATAGCCTGCGCACCACGCAAGGCACGTTGAATGCAAAAGTCAACGAAACCAACACGGAACTAGAGACCAAATACCTTCAAAACCAAGAAAAGGTCAAGCCTTTTTATGACAAAGCCACACAGGTTAATGAGACTTCGTCAGGTTTGATTTCGCACATAACTGAAATGAAAGCGCGCATTATGGCAGCTTCTTCAAGCGATTATGACGATGCGGGCGAACTGGCACTAGGAAAATACATCGGCAAGGACGAGAATGGCATGGATACGGTATTGAATTTGGCTTTGATTCCCATCAAGGACGAATATCAAAACTTGACCACTTTTGTCGGAATGGCCGAACCAAACGAACCGCTCGATGGACCATGGACAGCCGCAGAACTAAAGCAAAAGCTAGAATCTTTTCGCGAGGAGTTGAAAAATACAAACGTTGTCGACAACCAGGGAATTCGGAGAGAATTGCCGAGATACCTTCAAGAGCAAATTGACGAAACTTTCGCGTTTCCAACGGAAATCCAAGACGGTGAAGAAGTGAGCTGGGAACATGCCAACTTTTACCACGTGCCACTTGCAGCAGTCATGCCATTGATGACAAAAATGACCTTGGATATCCAAGACATCCAAGACGACATCTTGTCTTGGCTGCTAGGCTCTGTAGACGCTAAATCCTACAAGTTCACCAACCTGATGCCGCTGGTCGTTCCAGAAAGCAATTACATCCTTCGGGGCGATTCTTTTCGAGCCGATGTGTTACTTGCTGCATTTGACGGCACGAACCCACCTGACATTTATGTGGACTCAAAACAGTGGAACGAGCGTGATTCGTCATTGCTCGAATACGCCAACATCGATGCATTGCCAATTGGCAGCGATGGATTGGGTAAGCTGCGAATTTCAACCCGAGGCAAGTCATTGGGCGAATCGAACTACAAGGGTCTGATTCGTTTCCAGGGGCCCGACGGAAACATTCAAGATTTCCCGTACTACACGCCGAAATTTACGGTCGCAGAGCCAGCTTTGGTGGTATCACCAACCAAGATGAATGTCTTCTACCGTGGTCTTCCCAATCCCGTTGAAGTATCTGTGCCCGGTGTTCCCGGCGACAAAATCGAAGTGCGTATCTCAGGCAACCACCGTTTGAAAAAAGAGTCCGATGGTACCTTCACCATCACACCAGGCAGCGATAAAAAGGCAGATATTACCGTTTCCGCTGAATTGCCTGACGGCTCCAAGAAAAGTCTACCAGCACGAGAGTTTCGTGTTAAGCGCATTCCAGATCCAGTACCATTCTTCGTTGGAAAGACACCATCAGATCGGTCAATCTCCAAGCAGACATTGGTTGGAGCGGACGGCATTGGTGCGCAAATGGTGAACTTCGACTTCGACGTTCGCGTCGTTGTGAAAAGTTTCAGCGTCTCGGTCAGCCGGGATGGAACCTTAGTCGAAAAGAAGTCAAATAACAACCGACTGACCCCGGATATGAAGCAGCTCTTCAACCGGGTATCTCGTGGCAACGTTGTCTACTTCGAGGACATCATTGTAGGCATGCCCGACGGCACAGAGCGTCAGGTCGCAGCCATGAAGCTAAAAGTCAACTAACCATCTCAGTCCCATGAGTAAGTTCATAACACCCCTTGTTTTTTGTTTTGTAAGCCTCGCCTTGACGATGCCTGCAACTGCACAAGTATCCAATGTACTTGACGGTGCATACGTCAAAGAAGCGAACATAACCAAGCGAGTCGTCCCCTACCCAGCGCTTCGTGAGGCTGATGTGATGTACACCCAACGCATCTGGCAAGAAATGGACTTACGGGAAAAAATCAATCACCCATACTACTACCCCGTCAAGCCGATTGCGGACCGTAAAAATCTATTTGATGTACTCCGTACCGCGCTCCTGGTCGAGGGTTCCCTGGTAGCTTATGGCACAGGACCCGCAGGCGATGACGATGAGTTCCGTTACCCTCTCTCTCCCAACCAAGTCGACTCATTATTGAATCCAACCGTTCGATTTGAGAAATACGACTTGTCCACGAATGAACGATTGCCGGACAGCATCGGAACGGTAACACTCGAATCCTCTGCGATTACACGATACCTGATTAAAGAAGATTGGATTTGGGACCGCCAACGAGGTCAACGTTACGTGCGGATTATTGGTATTGCACCGCGTATTGAGGAGTTAGATGAAGAGGGTGTATCCAAGGGCTTCAAAACCCTTTTCTGGCTGTACTACCCAGAATGCCGGTACGTTTTGGCAAACGCAGATGCGTTTAATCCTATGAACGATGCACAGCGACGCACATATGAAGAACTGTTCCAAAAACGATTCTTCAGTAGCTTCATCATCAAAGAAAGCAACGTGTATGACAGGCCGATTTCTGCTTACGCTCGTGGTTTGGAGGCATTGGCCGAATCAGGGCGCATTAAAGAAGAACTCTTTTTACTCGAGCACGACTTGTGGCACTACTGATTTGACACATTTATTTAAAAAGCCGGTTCTAAGGAGCCGGCTTTTTTTTGGCTTTTCAGTAACCGACCTTTACACAACATGTTGAGTTTGACCAACATCTCCGTGCATTTTGGACAGCGAACCCTATTCGAACACATTGATTTGTTCATAGGCCAACGTGAACGTGTCGGACTGGTCGGTCGCAATGGCGCCGGCAAATCCACACTGCTTAAAATCATTGCAGGCATACAATCGCCTTCGGAGGGCTCAGTTGGGCTGCCCAAAGAGGCTCAGGTCGGCTATCTGCCTCAAGAAATGGAGCACAACGAGGATGCGACCATCTTGGAGGAAGCCATGAGTGCCTTTGCTGAAACACAGCGCCTCGAAGAACGCGTTGAACAGCTTTCTCAAGAGCTGACTAACCGCACCGATTATGAAAGCCTAGAGTATGGTCGCATCATTGAAGACTTGACTGCGGCCAATGAACGCATTGACCTGCTGGGCGGAGCTTCCCAGGAAGAGCAAGTACAGCGAATCCTGCAAGGCCTAGGCTTCGTCGCAATGGATATGTCCCGCACGATGAGCGAATTCTCAGGAGGATGGAAAATGCGGGTCGAGCTAGCTAAACTCCTGCTCAGAAGTCCAGACTTGTTATTGCTAGATGAGCCAACCAACCACCTGGACCTCGAAAGCATCGAGTGGCTTGAGCAATTCTTGTTGCAGAGTTCAAGCGCCATTTTATTGATTTCACACGACCGTGCATTTTTAGATAATTTGACGACGCGTACGATTGAAGTAACGCCCATGAAGTTGTTCGATCACAAAACGAGTTACACAAAATACCAAGTTTGGCGCGAAGATGAACGTACCCGACAGGAACAAGCCTACAAAAACCAGCAGAAATACATCGAGGACACGGAAGTACTCATCAATAAGTTTCGCGCGAAAAAAAACAAAGCAGCTTTTGCCCAGTCGTTGATCAAAAAACTCGAAAAGCTAGACCGCATTGAGGTCGATGCAGCCGATAAGGCAGAAATTAGATTTCGCTTCCCACCAGCTCCGCGCTCTGGGAAGGTGAGTATTGAAGCCAATAACCTGAGCAAATCATTTGACGATCTCAAGGTTTTCGAAGAATTGGATTTCATCCTTCCCCGTCAACAAAAAGTCGCCTTGGTCGGTAAGAATGGTGCCGGAAAAACAACACTCACTCGCATTTTCATGGGCTTGGAGAAAAGCGGCGGAGAGCTGACCATTGGACACAACGTCGACATCGGTTATTACGCCCAGAACCAAGCCGAAGAACTCGACGGAGAATTGACGGTATTTGAAACCCTTGACGAAGTCGCTGTAGGCGAAATTCGAAAGCGCCTTCGCTCCATCCTCGGCTCCTTTTTGTTTTCCGGAGAGGACGTCGACAAGAAAGTCAAGGTCCTTTCTGGAGGTGAAAAAGCCAGATTGGCCTTATGCAAATTACTGCTTCACCCCTACAATCTGCTAATTCTCGATGAACCTACCAATCACCTCGACATCAAAGCCAAAGGAGTTCTGAAAGGTGCCTTAAAGGCATTCGATGGAACGTTAATTGTCGTTTCCCATGACCGAGATTTCCTTTCAGGACTAACGGAGTTTGTTTACGAAGTCACGCCCAATGGATTGAAGCAATACATCGGTGACATCAAGCAATTCTTGCACGAAAAACACGCCACGAGCATTCGCGCATATGAGTCAAAAAAAGGAGAAACGGTAGCCAAAACTGTCGCGAAAAAGCCGAAAGCACAGCCCTCAGAACAGAAAGAAACATACCAAGAACGGAAGCAGCGCGAAAGGGACGAACGCAAGCTGAAGAACCAGGTCAAGAAATACGAAACGCGCATCCAACAGAAGGAACAAAGCTTGAAAGACATGGACGCTACCATGGCGAAAATTGACCCCAGCGATCGCCAGAAACTTACCGATCTCGCATACCAATACGAAGCCATTCAACAAGAATTGAATGAAGCTTTCGAAAAGTGGACTATGGCGAGTGAAAGCCTAGAAAACATCAACCGTTTAAGCCGCTAGAGACGGATATTTGTTCATAACCCTTGTTTACAAGTAGGCCGTTTAAAGCTGTTTTCCGCTTCTGGATTCGCAACTTAAGAACGATATTCGTCGTATGCAGTTTGTGAAGCGTTCTATCCCCGTTGTTATTCTACTCATGAGTGCCAGCTTTGGCCTCGCACAGCACACGCCAATATCCGCTGGCTTCACGCTCGGTGGGTCCAACTATCTCGGTGAAATTGGTGGCAAGCTCGAACCACGTGGCTCGGTGTTGGACGCCGATATCATCTCGACTTCACCTACGTTTGGCGGATTCTTGCGCTACGCAGCGAACGATCGCGTTCGAATTTCAGGCGAAGTCAATTACGTACACATCCGCCAAGCGGATCGGAATGCAGAGGATCCTGCACGACAAGCTCGCAATTTGAACTTTCGCAACCGCATGGTGGAATTCGGCTTCCGAACTGATTTTACGGTTTTTCACATCGCGGACCGCAGCACCAACCGCAATTTCGCCAAGCCCGGAAAGCTTTTTGTCAAAGGCTTCGTCTTTACCGGAGTATATGGAGTGTTGCACAATCCCCAAGCACAGATCACATACGACCCCAACAACGAATGGGAAGACAGGTGGTACGATCTCCGTCCCCTCACAACTGAAGGTCAAGTGGAAGAGTACGCCTCCTTAATTGCAGCCATCCCGATGGGGTTGGGCATTGAATTCGGCATGGGGTACGGCTGGGTACTAGGACTGGAAGCATCTTGGAGGACGACATTCACTGATTACTTGGACGACATCTCAGGCATGTATGCGAATCCTGACTACCTCTCCCCATTGGCAGAGGCCATCAGTTCCCAATCCAATACAACCGTAATTGAAGCAATCAATGATCCAGCTTCTGGTAACGTGCTCAACCACCAATACCAAGAAGGCGGAA
>MDTC01140248.1_pt1 | contig 15571 bp, 16 predicted proteins | sample 811181 | NCBI WGS metagenome assembly MDTC01 (sample SAMN05326644, study PRJNA326480) | marine metagenome | isolation source: seawater | place: Pacific Ocean: North | collected 2011
CCAATAATGTTTTTCCATCAATAATATCACCTTTTTTTGCAAACCATTTTCTATTTTCAGACTTTTTTCTACTTTTTGTAGATACTATCTCACCATTATCTAAAAAAAAGTCTGAAATTTTAATTGCTTGAGATAACAGCCCTCCCGGATTGTTTCTTAAGTCTAGAATATATCTTTTTATGCTATGATCTTTATTTAATTTCTTTATTTGAGCTTTAATTTGGTTTCCACTATTTTCGTTGAAAGATGTTAGTCTTAAGTAACCAATATTATTTTCTAAAACTTTAGATTTAACTGACAGAACTTTTATAACCTCTCTAGTGATTGTGAAAGTTAAAGCCTTTTTTTTTCCAATTCTTCTAACTGTGATTTCTATATCTGACCCAACAGGTCCACGCATTAATTCAACAGCTTCAGAAAGTGATTTACCTTGTACTTGGATGTTATCAATTTTAACAATATAATCTCCTGATTTAACTCCTACTTTAGATGCTGGAGTATTATCAATTGGTGTAATAACTTTTACAACACCAGCTTCCATTGTGACCTCTATTCCAAGGCCACCAAACTGACCACTAGTCTCAGTTTGCATGTTATTAAACATTTCAGGAGACATGTATGCGGAGTATGGATCTAAAGATTGTAGAACACCATTAATTGCTGCATCCATAGTTTTATTTTGATCAACTTCATCAACATATTCTTTATTAATTTTATCTAGAACCTCACCAAAAAGATCAATCTTCTCATATATTTCTTCATTGGATGAAAAACTTTTATTGATAAATAAAAAACTAACTAACAAAATAAATAGAATTTTATGTAGCTTTTTCATATTAATAATTTTTCTCTCGGAATAAGTTCAGACCACATTTTTTCAAGATCATAGAATTGTCTTTTTTCTGGATTGAAAATATGAACTATGACATCTAAACCATCAACCAGTTTCCAGTCATTGCTTTCTTTACCTTCTATTTTACAGTCCCTAATCCCATTATTTTTAAGTTTTTCTAAAACTTGTTCTGAAAGAGCCTGAATGTGTCTTGAAGAAGTGCCACTGGCTATTATCATATAGTCAGCCATTGAGCTTTTATTTTGAAGATCAATACTCACTATGTCTAATGCTTTATTAGAATCCAATGTATTTATGATAATATTTTTTAATTCGGAGATTTTTTCCATTAATTAATAAAACCTTATCAAATTTTTCTTAATTGAGAAGAAGAAATATTGACCTTTTTAAAACTTATGAACTTGAGACTCTTTCCATTTAAGCGTCTAAATGTCGTAGATTTTTGAGATTTGGCTTTATAACCCTGTCTATCAAAAACAAGGATATTACATTTTTGGGAAATTATTTTCCATTTGTGCCATTTATGAAAATTAATCAAATTATCAGCACCAATTATAAAATTAATTTCTAAAGATTTATCTTTTTTTAAATAGTTTATTAAATCAATAGTTTTATTTGATTTAATTTTATTCTCGTAGAATCTAATTCTAATAAATTTTTTAGAAGAAGTGATATCTTTTGCAAATTTAATTCTTTCTTTTAAACTTGATATACTTTTACCTTTAAATGGATTTTTTTTTGTTATTGCCCAGATTATATACTTTAAAAAAAATTTTTTTTTAGCTAAATCAGATATAGCTAAATGTCCTTTATGAGCTGGATCAAATGTTCCACCAAGAATACCAATTTTAACTTTTTTTTTTATCAATTTATTTCCTGACTTGTCCTTTTCCAACAACTTCATATTTGTATGAAGTGAGTTGATTTAAACCTACGGGTCCTCGTGGAGGAAGTGTATTAGTTGAAATTCCGACCTCACCTCCAAATCCAAATTCACCCCCATCAGCAAATTGTGTTGATGTATTATGCATAGCTATAGAGCTTTTAACATTTTTTAGAAATTTTTCTGCTGTTTTATTATTATTTGTAATTATAGCGTCAGTATGCATAGTCCCATATTTGTTAATATGCTCAATTGCTTCTTCACAATTCTTAACACATTTTACAGATACTGTTGATGACAAATATTCAGTTGACCAATTCTTAGTATTAGCCTCTAAAATTTTTCCTTTGAAAAATTTTTTTATTATCTTATCACCATAGATCTTACATCCATTTTCTTTAAGCTTTATTAAGATTGGATGACAAAATTTTTTTACAATATTTTTGTGAATTAGGATCGTCTCTGTTGCACCGCAAATACTTGTGTTTCTTAATTTAGCATTGTAGGAAATTTTTTTAGCCATATTTAAATTTGCACCTTTATCAATATAAGTATGACAGATACCTTCTAAATGTCCGATAATTGGAATATTTGATAAATCTTGTACTCTTTTGATAAGACTTTTGCCTCCACGTGGAATTATTACATCAATATAATTTTTCATCTTAAAAAGCATGTAATCAACTAATTTTCTATTTTTTGAGTCTATGAACTGAACATAGTTTATATCAATATTATTTTTTTTAAGAGCTTTTCTAAATAATTGAGCTAAAACTTTATTTGTATTTATCGCCTCTGAACCACCTTTTAAGATGACCGCATTTCCAGACTTAAATGATAAACTAGCCACATCAGAGGTGACATTAGGTCTACTTTCATAAATAACACCTATTACTCCAATAGGTATAGTTACTCTCTTAATTATCAAGCCGTTTGGTCTTTTCCATTTTTCTAAAGTTTTATCAATAGGATCTTTTAATTTTATTATATCTTTAACTGAATTTATCATTTGCTTTATTTTCTTAGGGTTTAAAATTAGTCTTTCTAAAAGATTATTTTTTAACCTTTTTTTTAAGGCAAAATTAATATCCTTTGAGTTTTCTTTAAGTATTGAATTTTTTTGTTTTTCCAATAAAGAAATGTAGTCTTTAAGAACTAAGTTTTTTTTCTTTATATCAATTTTCATATAAAGTGCTTTTTTTGCTTTTTTTCCAATTATATTCATATTTTTTTTCATACTACACTTCTACCATATCATCTTTATGAACAACTTCTGATTTTGAAATATAACCTAATAATAATTTAATTTCTTTAGAGTGATGCCCTTTAATCTTTTTAATTTCATCTGAAGAAAAGGAACTTAATCCTCGTGCACATTCATTATTATTTTTATCTAAAATTTTAATATGATCACCTTTTCTAAATTTCCCAAATACATTTTTTATACCTGCTGCAAGTAAGCTCTTGCCTTTTTTAAGAGCTTGTTTTGCTCCATCATCTATAAAAACTTCTCCTCTAGGGGAAATAGAGCTGATAATCCATTTTTTTCTAGCATCTAATTTAGAAATTTTTGATAAAAACCAGGTACAGTCATTTTTTTCTATAATTTTTTTTATTGGTCTTAAAGGTAATCCGTTAGCAATAGCCATTTTACAGCCTGAGAGTTGGCAAATTTTTGCAGCATCAATTTTGGTTTTCATTCCTCCCGTTCCATATTTACTTGTACTTTGCGTAGCAATTTTTTCAATATCCTTATTAATATCTTTTACTTCTTTAATTAGTTTTGCATTTTTATCAATCTTAGGGTTTTTTGAATAAAGGCCGTTAACATCAGAAAGTAATATAAGTGCATCTGCACCAGATATTTGAGCGACTCTAGAAGCAAGTCTATCATTATCTCCATACTTAATCTCAGATGTAGCTATGCTGTCATTTTCATTAACTATTGGTACAAAATTTAATTGAAAAAGATTTTCAAACGTTCTTTTTGCGTTTAATGCTCGTCTTCGCTGCTCTGTATCCTCCAATGTAAGTAAAATTTGAGATGTATTTATTCTCGATTTTAAAAAAATATTTGAAAATAGATTCATTAGCTCCATTTGACCAATTGAAGCGATTGCTTGACTTTTATCTAGTTTAAGACTTGATTTATAAATATTTAATTTTTTGCATCCAAGTGCAATAGCACCAGAGCTAACTATAATGATTTTTTTATTTGAATCTAATAAATCCTTAATATCTTTAGAAAATTCAGATAACCATTTTTTTCTGATTTTATTTTCATCAACGAGAAGTGATGATCCAATTTTTATTACAATAATTTTTGAATTTTTAAGATACATGTGAAAGTAGTTCTGCTTTTATACTGGATACAGAATTTGGATCTAATGTTGACAATGTGAGCACTTTAATTTTTTTATTTTTTGAAAACTCTTGAACAATCTCCAAAACTAAGTTTTTTTCTATTAAATCAGTTTTATTCAGCACTATAATTTCCTTTTTTTTTAAAAGTTCCTTACTATAGTTTTTTAACTCATTTTTAACTTGTTTATAGTTATTTTCTAAATCTTCATCTGTAATATCTATTAAATGTAGCAAAACTTTACACCTCTCAATGTGTTTAAGAAATTTTATTCCTAAGCCTGCTCCTTCGTGCGCTCCTTCAATTAATCCAGGTATATCAGCTAAAGTTATTTCTTTATCATCGTACCTTGCTACCCCAAGATTTGGATTTAATGTAGTAAACTTATAATTTGCTATTTTAGGATTTGCATTTGTTATTGAGGCTAATAAACTTGACTTACCAGCATTCGGTAACCCGATTATGCCAATATCAGCAATTGTTTTAAGTTGTAACCAAACAGTAAATTCTTCACCTAGTGCACCTTTTGTAAATTTTTTAGGAGCTCTATTTGTTGAGCTTTTAAAACGAGTATTACCTAAACCACCTTTTCCACCTAAAGCAACTACAAATTTATCTTTATCTTTTTTAAAATCGTAAATAAGGGTTTTGTTATCTTCTTCAAAAACTTGTGTTCCTGTGGGTACTTTTAATATTAGATTTTCTCCACCATGGCCTGTTTTATTTTTTCCAGCTCCATCACTTCCTCTTTCAGCTTTGTGGTGTTGTTGGAACCTATAATCTATTAAAGTATTTAAATTTCTTTCAGATATTAAAACTATAGAACCACCTTTGCCTCCATCTCCTCCATCAGGTCCTCCGTACTCTATAAACTTTTCTCTACGAAAACTAGGTGATCCATTTCCACCATTACCAGCTTTAACGTATATTTTAACTTGATCTAAAAACTTCATGATACAACTCTAAATTTTAGTTGTAATATTAATTAGGTTTTACTGAAACGTATGTTCTATCAGATTTAGTTTTTTTAAATACTACTTTACCTTTAGCAACTGAAAATATTGAATGGTCCTTGCCCATTCCAACATTTTCACCAGGAAAAATTTTTGTTCCTCTTTGTCTCACTATTATATTACCAGGTATTACTACTTGACCTCCATATTTTTTAACTCCAAGTCTTCTACCGGCACTATCTCTTCCATTCCTTGATGATCCACCTGCTTTTTTTGTAGCCATAATTTACCTAGTTTTTTTACTTACTTCAGTTTCTTTTTTCTCTGATTTTTTTATTGTTTTAACAATTTTAGCTGCTTCTGATAACATTTTACCGTCTTTTGAAAAAATTTTATCTATTTTAATCATTGAAAATTCTTGTCTGTGACCATTTTTTCTTCTTGAGTTTTTTCTTCTTCTTTTCTTAAAAATTAAAACAGTTCTATTTTTTCCGTTTTTAACTAAAAGCGCTTCAACTTTGGCACCCTCAACTAGTGGCGCACCAATTTCTATAGTCTTATCGTTTCCATAAGCTAAGATTTCTTTAAATTCTATTCTACTTTCAGGTTTAGACTCTTCTAATTTTTCAATTTTAATTATATCTCCAGCTTTGACCTTATACTGTTTTCCACCTGTTTGTATTATTGCGTATGACATTTTTAATTCTAAAATTTATACCCAGCAATATAGTCGGCACTTAATTTTAGTCAAGGCGAATAAACTAAAAATTATCCTTTAAATCTCTTAGTTTTGAAAAAGTTTCAAGATTTTCTGATTTTAAAAAAATATTACACTCTAATTCTTCTTTAATAGTAGAGGGCACTGTTGGAAAATTATTTCTAATTTTATCATTAATTTCAGAAATCTTATTTTTTAATTTTTTGTTATTTTTATCTTGCGTAATACAAAATTCTGCATTTTGTTTTGTATATTCATGACCACAAAATACTTTAGTTTCTTCAGGCAAATATTTTATTTTTTTTAGTGAATTATACATTTGTGAGTATGTTCCCTCAAAAATTCTTCCACACCCTAAAGAAAATAAAGTATCTCCAGTAAAAATTAGTTTTTCCTTAAAAAAATAAAAACATATGTGGCCTGAAGTATGACCAGGCACATGTAGTATTTTTGCTTCAAAGCCATCTTCTTTCCAAACTTCATTATCTTCGACTAAAATATCTATATCTGGTATTCTTTTTCTGTCATTTTTAAATCCTACAATTTTAAGATCATATTTATTTTTCAATTCTGAGTTACCGCCAATATGATCATGATGGTGATGAGTGTTAAGTATATACTTAAGTTGAATCTTTTTATTTTTTAAAAAATTAATAATTGGACTCGCTTCACCAGGATCTATTGCACATGCAATATTTCTTTTCTCATCAATTATTAAATAACAATAGTTATCTTGTAGACATGGAATTATTTCTATTTTCATTTATTTCTCTATTAAGAAAATACCAAGAACAGCTGATAAATTTTTTAAAGCTATATTTGATTTATTTATTTTGGAAGATCTTGAATTTTGTAAGGCAATTGATTTATATAAGTTTATATTTCTTTCATTACAAAAATTAAAAAAATCTTTTATCGTACACATATGTAAATTTGGAGTATTATACCATTCATCAGGCAATGTTCTAGTTTTTGGCATAGTTCCTTTTATTAATAGATGTAGTCGCACTTTCCAGTGACCAAAATTTGGTATAGTTACAATTGCTTTTTTTCCTACTCTTAATAATTCGGATATAACTTTTTCAGGATCTAAAAAAGCCTGGAGTGTTTGACTTAAAATTACATAATCAAACGAATGGTCCGGAAACTGTACCAAATCTTTTTCTGCATCTCCTTCAATAACAGTCAATCCTTTTCCAATACATTTTTGAACTTTATATTTAGACAATTCAATTCCTCTAACATCAATTTTTCCTTTACTCCTTAGAAACTCCATAAGAGTTCCATCACCACAACCAACATCTAAAACCCTAGTATTCTTTTCTATTAGATCAGTAATAATTTTAAATTCTTGTTTCATAATTATTTTTTAAAATATGAGGTGTCAATATATCCTTTAAGAGTATTTAAAAATTCAGGGACATCTAAAAGGAAAGAATCATGTCCTTTGTCAGACTCAATTTCAACAAACCCAACATCTGCACCACTAGCATTTAAAGCAATTACAATTTCTTTATTTTCTGAAGTTGGATACAGCCAATCGGAAGTAAAAGATATTATAAAAAATTTTGTTTTTGTTTTTTCAAATGCTTTTGAAAGATTACCATCTTGTTGTTTTACAAGATCAAAATAATCCATAGCTCGTGTAATGTATAGATAGCTATTAGCATCAAATCTATCTACAAATACTGATCCTTGATATCTTAAATAGCTTTCTATCTGGAAATCTGCATCGAAACCAAATTTTAAATCATCTCTTTCTTGTAATTTTCTTCCAAATTTTTCTTGAAGCCCATTTTTAGATAGGTAAGTAATATGAGCAGCCATTCTTGCTACAGCCAAACCTTTATCTGGATTTGATTTTTCATTTGAATAATTTCCGTTATTCCATTTAGCATCAGCCATTATTGATTGTCTGCCTAATTCATTAAAAGCAATATTTTGTGCTGAGTGACTGGCTGTGCAGGCAATAGGAATTGCAATTTTTGCTTTGTCTGGAAAATTGGTTACAAACTGTAAAACTTGCATTCCGCCCATTGATCCACCTGCTACACAGAATAATTTATCAATATTAAAAAAATCTAAAAGATTATATTGAGCGTTAACCATGTCATTGATGGTGATTACTGGAAAATTAGTTCCTAAAGTTTTATTTGTTTTAGGATTTAAAATACTAGGTCCATAGGAACCCATGCATCCCCCAATAACATTTGCACATATTGCAAAATATTTATTTGTATCAATTGCTTTATTTGGACCAACTGCATGTGACCACCAGCCATCTTTTTTTGTTATTGGATTAGTACCCGAAACAAATTGATCACCAGTCAAAGCATGAAAAATTAAAATAGCATTATCTTTTTTTGCATTCAAATTTCCGTATGTTTCATAGGCTAGGGGAAAGTTATTAATAATTTTTCCACAATCTAGTTTAAGTGGCTTGGTAACTATTATTTTTTTTATATTATTAGCATTATTCATAAAAATCACTTTTAATGAATTGTGAGATAAAAAAACTTATTTAGCGGTTTTTTTTAAGCGCTCGCAATTCAGTTAAATCAGCGCACATTTTTTGTACTAGATGTTATTTATTATGTCAATTTTTTTAATTAATTCATTTATTAGCTATAAAAAATTAATAATTTATTTATAAAGTAAAAAGGTAATAAAATGACAATACCAAAATTTAAAAAAATCAGAATTAATGCTTATAAGCCAGGAAAATCTAAAATTGGCAGAATTGAGAATATCGTAAAATTATCAGCTAACGAGTCAGCTCTGGGCATGAGTCCTGACGTGAAAAAAATTCTATCTATTAAGACATTAAATTATTCAATGTATCCAGATGGAAAATCTAAAAAATTAAGAAAAGAAATATCAAAAAAATATAACTGTGACTTTAATAAAGTAATATGTGGCTCAGGATCAGACGAGTTGATTCAAATGATATGTCAATTATACCTTAATCCATTAGACGAAGTGATTGTTCCTAAGTACAGTTTTTTAATGTACAGAATTTATTCAAAAATTGCTGGAGCAAAAGTCATATTTGCAGAGGAAAAAAACTTTAAAGTATCTGTTTCAGAAATAATAAAAAAGGTTTCAAAAAAAACAAAGATAGTTTTTTTAGCAAATCCAAACAATCCAACGGGCACATATCTAAGTAGATTAGAATTAATAGATTTACGAAATCGACTTAATAAAAGTATTTTACTAGTTGTTGATGATGCATATTTTGAATATATGAAAAATAAAGATTATCGGTCTGGTTTAGATATATTTAATAAAAAAGATAATGTAATGATAATTAGAACTTTTTCTAAAATCTATGGCTTGGCTGCATTAAGAGTTGGATGGGGATATGGTCCAAAAAAAATTATTAATGCCCTTTATGCTATAAAGCCACCTTTTAATATTAATAAAGTTGCACAAATTGCAGCAGTAGTTTCTTTGAAAGATAAAATTTTTGTTAAAAAATCAATAAAACACAATATTGTGTGGGCTAATAAAATTAAAAATTTTCTTAATAAAATAAATATTAGTACAAATGAAATCTCAGCAAACTTTTTTTTATTAAACTTTGATAAGTGTAAGTTTTCAGCAGCAAAGGTAAAAAGGGAGCTAGAACTAAAAGGAATTATTTTAAGGTCAATGGAAAGTTATAAAATTAAAAACAGATTAAGACTTACTATAGGTTCAATTAATGCTAATAATAAATTTATAAATCAAATGAAAAAAATTTTTTTAAAATAAATGAAAAATTTACTTATAATTGGATGTGGTTTAATTGGCTCTTCATTACTTAGATCAATTAATAAAAATAAAATTGCTAAAAATATTTTTGTTTATGAAAAATCAAAAAAAAATATTTCAAAAATAAAAAAATTAAGATTAAAGTGCACTATAGTAAAAAATATTAAAAATTTAGTTCCAGATATGGATCTTATTATTTTTTGCACTCCAATGAGTGAATATGAAAAAATAATATTACATATTAATAAGTTTTTAATTAAGAAAACTATCATTACTGATGTTGGTTCTGCTAAACAGGAGTCTCTAAAATTGATTAAAAAAAAATTAAAAAAAGGTATGAATTGGACTTCTAGTCACCCTATATCTGGATCTGAAGTAAGTGGTCCTGAACATGGAACGAACGATTTGTTTAACGACAAGTGGTGTATTTTAATAGAGGACAAAAATACCAATAAAGAACATTTAAATATTCTAATTAAATTTTGGAAAAAAATTGGTTCCAAAGTATTGATAATGAATTCAAAAAAACATGATGCTATCTTTTCAATGACAAGCCATTTACCTCACTTAATTGCATACAATCTTGTTAAAACTGCTCAAGAATTTGAAAAACAAAAAAAATATGACCTTATAAAGTTTAGTGCAGGTGGTTTGAGAGATTTCTCTAGAATTGCAGCTTCTAATGAAGTGATGTGGAGAGATATTTTTTTTCACAATCAAAAAAATATTTTAAAAGCAATTGATTTATTTGTTAAAAATTTAAAATCTTTTAAAGCAGATATTAAAGATAAGAATAATAATCACATAATTAAAAAACTGCTAGAAACAAAAAAAGTACGATCAAAAATAATTAGATTAAAACAAGATATTGATAAGCCTGATTTTGGAAGATCTTAGGATTTTAATTATTTTAAAGATTTTTTTAGCTCATTAAGATATTTATCATAAAGAGATGAATTCTTAATTTTATCTTTATAAATGGGTTTTCTTGCCTGATTAAAACTAACTGTTTTGATGGCTCTTTTATTTTTGTGGTGGTTCATGCAATTTTCATCCCATTCAAGATCACAAAATTTTATTAAATCTTTAATATTTTTTTCAGGTTCGTTAACAAGCTCCTCATAATCAAGGTCAAAAATTTTTTTTTCAAATTTTTTTTTCCAAAATTTCATTAAATCCTCATACAACTTATAGTATTCTCCAAGATCATTTAAATTGTTTGAATAATATAAAGAACCTTCAAATTGATTTTTATAATTAGACCAACAGACATCTATTTTATTTCTTTTACAATGAATAATTTTCGAATTAGGAAACATACTAATAATAAATCCTATCCATCTAAAATTAAGTGGAGACTTATCGGTAATATTTAAAGCATTTTGACTTTTGTAAGAAATTTTAGACAAATATTCTTTTTGAGCTTCATTTATTATAAAATCAAAATTTTCTGGTTTTGGTAATAATTTTTTTTTCATTATTTCATTTAAATATACAAGTTCGCCTGCACCAAAAACTTGATGATGCGATGATATAATTTGTTCCACAAGGGATGTGCCAGACCTGGGCATACCTAAAATAAAAATTATTTTACTTTTATTGTGTTTAGCTAATGCAATTTCTTTATTAGTAAAATTTTTTTTAATCTTATAAAATAATTCTTGATCATCATTAATTTTATATTTTGTTAATCTTTTTACTATTGAGTTTGCTTTTTCGAAGTTTTCAAATGCATTTTTGTAGTCTTTCAAATCTTCATAAGCCTTACCTAAAGCAAAATGTAACTCTAACTTCTGTGCTTCACTTAAATCTTTATCTAAAATTTTATTCTTCATTTTTAAAAAATGTTCATTATCATCTGTATATTTGATCAATGATGAAATGCTCCTATCAGATTTAGTAAATTTTGGATTTATAGAAAGTGATTTCTCGTAAGATTTTATTGCATTATCTTCCTCACCTAGTCCTTGATATACTGTTGCTAGATTATAATTAATTTCAAAACTTTTATCGTTAATTGTATTTGCTTTTTTAAAATACTCTTTAGCTTCTTCAAATTGTTCAAGTTCTTTTTTTAAGTTGGCATAATTACTTAGAACATTAATGTAATTTGGGTTAACCTCTAAAGCTCTTTTGTAATAATATTCCGCTTTGCTTAATTCACTCTTTTTATAATAACTTAGACCCATATTATTAAGAAAAAAAATATTTTTTGGACTAATTTTGAGAGCATCCTCAAGTAACTCTATAGAATTATCAAATTCACCCTTAGATTGGTATGCAAGAGATAAAATATTAAACAGGACTTGATTTTTTCTTTTTTTAAGTAGTAATTTAGTATCAACAATTACCTCGTCAAATAAACCAATTTTAAGTTTATTTGTAAGTGCGTTTATTTTATTTTGTAAGTTTTTATCTGATAGCATTAATTTGTTTAATTTTTATAATATTAAGATTTGTATTATTTTTTATTTCATTAATAGTTTTTTTTATATTCATTACTATAACTTTTTTTTTAGGTCCATAAGCATGTATAAGTAATTTTTTACTAATACATATTGCAATATGCCCTTTCCAAAAAATTAAATTATTTTTTAAAAACTTATATGTATTTTTTTTAAAAAATTTTTCTTGATCTTTTGAGTCTCTCGGAACAAAAATATTATTAAATTGAAAAAAAATTTGTAATAAAGCAGAACAATCAATTCCCTTGTACGTTTTTCCTCCCCAAATATATTTGATATTTAAAAATGATTTAACTACTTTAATTAAATTTTTTTCAATGTAATCAATTTTTACTAAATCTTTATTTTTCAACCATTCATTATTTTGAAAGTTAGAAAATTTTTTTGATTTATTAATGATATTTATTTTACTGCAAAATGGAAGAAATTTTTTTGTCTTTATAAATTTAGATTTTTTATTTTTTTTATAAATTAAAGATTTTAAAATAGTTACCTTATGAGTGGGTATAAAAAAATGTTCAAGTTGTATATTTTCTATATAACCTTTGTAATTATCATATGTATTCTTTACATATAACCAACCACTTTTTTTTTTAATTAATCTTAATTTTTCTCCATAGATAATTTGGCTGACTATTTCAGAATTTTTGTTATTTTTTTTATAAAGGTTTATAAAAGGTTTTTTACAGAAAAAATTTTTATTCATTAATCTTAATTTTATCCTTAATTATGAATAGTAATATCAATGATGGAATTACCATCATAGTAGTTATTATAAAAAAAATTCCCCAATCTCCATTAAGCCAATCGACTAATGACCCAGAGGATGAAGCTAAAATAGTCCTTCCGGCTGTTCCTATGGATGCTAATAAAGCATATTGGGTTGCAGTATAATTTCTATCAACAAGTAATGATATAAAAGCTACAAAAGCTACTGTTGCAAATGCAGCAGCAATGTCATCTAGAATCACGGCAGCTGCAAATAACAAATATGATTTTTCACTCCATGCTAATATTGAAAACATTAAATTTGTAGATGCCATAATAATTCCTGCTAGAAACATTGATTTTATAATTCCAGATCTAATTGCGAAAAGACCACCTAACAGAGTAAATACTACAGTTGTTATCCATCCAAAAGTTTTTGAATAAAGTGCTATATCAGGTTTAGAAAAACCAATTTCTTTATAAAAAATTACCGACATTCTTCCCAGAAATGCTTCACCAATTTTAAAAAGAAAAATAAATCCAATTATACTTAAAGCAATTTTAAAACCATTTTTTTTAAAAAAACTTACTATAGGGCCAGAAATAGTTGAACTGGACCAGGCAAGGAATTTTATTAATAAGTTATTTTTTCCAATTCTTTTAATTATAGATTTATCCAACTTTTTTTGGTTTTTATATTTTTCAGATTGATTTTTTTCTTTAATAAAAAGAATACTGGTATTAAAAAAAATTATTATTAATCCTAAAATAATAAATGTTATTTGCCAATAATTTAAAAATCCTAAATTTTGAAAGTATTCTGCAACATTAAGGGCCACTACTCCGCCAATTTTATATCCTGACCACCAACCGACTACCGCCATAGCTGCGCCAGCAGCCATTATTTCTCTTTCATGTGGTCCAATTTGCTCAATTCTAAGAGCATCAACATTTATATCTTGTGTGGCAGAGGCTATCGCAATTATTAAGCCAGTACCCACTATCATATTTAAGTTTTCTGTAGGTTCGACTAAACTCCAAATAAATAGACTAATTAGAATTATAATCTGCATTAAAAATATCCAAGATTTCCTGTGACCAATTTTATTTGTTAGATAGGGTATCTTTAATCTATCTACTAAAGGTGCCCAAAGGTAATTAAAAGCATAAACAGCAAAAATTAATCCTGCCCATCCTATAGTGCTCCTTGATAGTCCCTCTTCTTTAAGCCATAAACTCAATGCACTTCCAATTAACACCCAGGGAAAACCACTTATTGCTCCAAGCAATAAAATTTTAAACATTCTTATGTCTAAATAAAATTTAAAAAGATTTGAAAAACTTTGTTTATTCTTCATCATTATTTTCTCCAGAATGAGGGTAAAAATAATACAAGTATAGCGAATAATTCAAGTCTTCCCAATATCATACCCATACTTAATACCCATTTTGAAATTTCAGGCAGCAAATAAAAATTTCCGTTAGGACCAATTGTCGACCCTAGACCAGGGCCAACATTAGATATTGCAGTTGCAGCCCCAGAAATAGATGTAATAAAGTCTAACCCACTTAATGAAAGCAAGGAAGTTAATATAAAAAAGATTATTATATAAAGATATATAAAAGAAATGATAGATCCAATAAATTTGTCATCTATATTATTATTCTCATACTTAATTACAAAAACTCCTCTTGGATAAATAATTTTTTTAAGCTGATTTAATAAAAAAAGATATAATATTTGAATTCTAAAAATTTTTATTCCACATGCTGTTGAACCAGCGCATCCACCAATAAACATAAGCATAAGAAAAAAAATTAATGGAAAGTTTCCCCAGCTATCAAATTCTTTAGTTACATATCCAGTACCTGTCAAGATTGAAACCACATTAAAAACTACAGATCTTAAATTTACTTCAGAAAAATTTTGATATTGAATTGTTAGATAAGTAAATAGTATTAAAATTGATAACAAAATAATTTTGATAAAAGTTCTTATTTGAACATCTGAGGTAAATATCTTTCTATCTCCGTTCAAAAATTTAATATAGGCAATAAAAGGTATACTGCCTAAGATGATGAATATTACAGAGGTTATTTCAATTGAGGCACTATCGAAAAAACCTATTGACTCATTGTAGTTAGAAAATCCACCTGTAGCAATTGTAGTCATAGAATGAGTGAGACTATCAAAAAAATTCATACCAAAAATTTTATATGTTGCTGCACATAGGAAAGTTAGAGTTCCATAAATTAAAATTAATCTCAATGCTATCTGTTTGGATTTTGGAAGTATTTTTTCAGACGTATCATTACTTGAAATTTTAAATAATTGCATTCCCCCCACGTTCATTATTGGCATTAAAGTTATAGCCATTACAATAATTCCTATTCCACCTAACCACTGAAGAATTGCTCTCCACAACAATATTGCCTTAGGAGAGCTATTTAGGTCAATAATTATTGTTGATCCAGTAGTAGTAATACCTGACATGCTCTCAAAAAAAGCATCAGTTACGGATAGTTTTAGCTCAGAAAAAATAAATGGTATGGAACCAAAAACTGCAATACTCAACCAAGATAAAGCAGTTAATAAAAATGCTTGCTGTAAGTTAAGCTTCTTTTCATGATCTAAATTCGACAAAAAAAATAGTACACCAAATACTACTGTCATTAATGAGGCACTTATAAAAGATGAGTCTAATTGATTATATAGAATTTGAATTATTACTGGTATCAGCATAGATATACCAAGAATAATTTGTAAGACTCCCAGGGTAAAAAAAACTGTTTTGTAATTGGACATTTTGAAAGAACATTATTTTATGGTAAATAAATTTCAACTCTATAAGAATTAATAAAAACACCAAATATAA
>MDTC01234039.1_pt1 | contig 15571 bp, 11 predicted proteins | sample 811181 | NCBI WGS metagenome assembly MDTC01 (sample SAMN05326644, study PRJNA326480) | marine metagenome | isolation source: seawater | place: Pacific Ocean: North | collected 2011
CTACGAGCAAGCAAAATTACAAAAATTATGTAGATTAATTGCAATGTATTAAGTTTACATGCTGTTAATTTTTTATTAAAATGCAAGTTTTTAAGAAATGTTTAGATCTTCAAAATCATCTAAATAAACTAAATGATTACGATAATAGTATTGGTTTTGTACCAACTATGGGAGCATTACACGAAGGTCATAAATCACTTGTTGAAAAATCACTTGAACAGAATAATATTACAGTTGTTTCAATATATGTTAACCCAACACAATTCGACAATAGAGAAGACCTTTTAACTTATCCTTCCAATGTAAAAAATGACATTAACTTTCTCAAATCAATTTCTGATAATTTAATTTTGTTTAATCCAGATTCTGAAGAAATTTACTGTGGAGAAGTTAAATTAGATACTTTTAATTTTAATGGTTTAGAAAAATCTATGGAAGGTAAATATCGAGTTAATCACTTTGATGGTGTCGCAACTGTTGTAAATAGATTATTATCAATAGTTAAATCAAATAATGTTTATTTTGGAGAAAAGGATTTTCAGCAACTCCGTATTATTGAAAATCTTGTTTTTGAAAGAAAAATTAATACCAAAGTTGTAAGATGTGAAACAATTAGAGAATCAGGTGGTCTCGCATTAAGTTCGAGAAATGGTAAATTACCTTTTTCATCAAAAAAAATAGCAACAAATTTATTTAAAGCACTTAATTTTGCTAAAGAAAAATTTAACTCTTTGGAAATAGTTGAAATTGAAAGAAAAGTAAAACAAAAATTATCAAATTTTTCTGAAATTCAATTAGAATATTTTGTAATTGCAGATGAAAAAAAATTACTTCCTTTTTCTTCAAAAAAAAATCAAAAATATAGAGCTTTTATTGCTGCATATGTTTCAGGTGTTAGACTAATAGATAATATTAAACTTAATTAATTTTATGAATATTGAAATCGTAAAATCAAAAATACACAGAGTAAAAGTCACCAAGGCTAATCTCGACTATATCGGTAGTATTACCATAGATGAAAACCTGATGGATGCTGCAAAAATTGTGGAAGGTGAAAAAATTCATGTTGTTAATAATAACAATGGTGAAAGGTTTGTTACATACGTTATTACTGGTACTAGAAATTCTGGAGAAATAATAATCAATGGAGCTGCAGCAAGAAGAGTAAGTGTTGGAGATGTTCTTATTCTTATAACTTATGCTTCAATGAAAATTGATGAAGCAAAAAAATTTAAACCAAGTATAATATTTCCAAATGAGGAAAATAATTTGTTAACCTAAGTTGCAGACTAATTACAAAAAACTTCTAAATATTATAGTCCCTATTTTTTTAGGCATTTTTTTTATTTATTACTCATTTAAAGATATTGATATATCAAAATTTGCGGATTATATTTACAAAGCAAATTACTTGTGGGTTTTTCTAGGGATTATTTTTGGAGCACTTAGTCATATTTCAAGATCATATCGGTGGAAATATTTATTCGAGCCTATGGGTTATAAATTAGGCTTTAAAAATAGTTTGCTTTCGGTATTTGCCGGCTACCTGATTAATTTTACCCTTCCAAGAGCTGGTGATATAGCAAGAGGATCAATTATATCAAAATATGAAGATATTCCATTTGATAAGACCATGGGAACAATAGTTGCTGAAAGATTAATAGATTTGCTATGTATATCTATTATAATTTTATTTGGGCTGTTTAATCAGTATGATATTATTTATTCTGAAATATCGAATTACGTTAAGCCAAAAGATTTCAAATTTTTTCTGATAACAATTATTTCAGTGATTTTTACTTTTTTATTATTAAAAAGAATTTTAAAAAAATCAAAATTCTATATTTTAATTACAAATTTTTTGAGTAGCGTTTCAGAAGGGGTATTAGTGATTTTTAAAATTAAGCATAAAGTTTCATTTATTCTTCATTCTATTTTTATTTGGTTAATGTATATTTTGATGTTTTACTTTACATCAATGGCATTTGAGGGAGTACAACATGTTAGTTTTTTTGAATTATTGATTTCTTTTATTGTAGCTTCATTAACAATAGTTTTTACTAATGGTGGAGTTGGGGTTTATCCGTTTGCTGTGCAAAGGACAATGTTATTATTTGAGGTTGAATCAACAGTAGGACTTGCATTTGGTAGTGTTATGTGGTTGTCACAAACATTGATGATAATAATATTTGGAGGTTTATCATTAATTGTATTACCTTTCATTAACAGAAGTAAAATGCAATGAAATACTGGTTAAGTTTTATTTTGATTGTTTCTTTAATTGATGCTAGCTTTTCTCAAAACTTAGATTCTCTTTATATCCAAAAAATTAACGATACAATTACGTCAAAGTTCTTAAACAGTGAAAGGGTCATACAACTTCAATTACCAAGATCTTATAATATTAAAGAAAAGAAAAAATACCCGCTTATATTAGTATTGGATGGAGATTATCTTTTTAATTTGGTTTCTGGAAGTGTTGATTTTCTTTCATATTGGAAGGAAATTCCAGAAAGTATAGTAATTGGAATAAAACAAAAAAAGACTAGGTATGATGACTCAAGTGTGTTAGATAATTCAGCTTTCACCCCAATTTCTTCAACGGCATCTTTTTATGATTTCATTTCTAACGAATTAATTCCTCAAATTTCTAAGGAATACAAGGTTAATGATTTTAAAATTTTGATAGGTCATGAAAGAACAGCCAATTTTGCAAATTTTTTTATTCTTAAAAAGAACCCTAAAATTCGGGGGGTAATTTCAATAAGTCCAAAATTATCTGTCAATATGCAAAGATATTTAACAGAATATTTTTCAAATTCAAATTCAAAAATTGCTTATACCATATCGTCTTCAAAAATGGATTTTGAAAGTATATTTATGGGAGTTGAAAGTTTATCTAAATCATTAGACTCAATCGATAATAAAAATTTATTGTTTAATCCCATTATGTTTGAAAATGAAAACTTTTATACACTGCCGTCATTAAGTATTCCATTATCAATTAAAAAAACATTTTCATTATATACAGATATATATAAAGCAGAATATGATTCAATAATTTCTCAACTTGATTCTTCTCCTATTGAATATTTAAAGAATAAATATAAATTAATTGAGGAATTTTATGATGTTGACAAACAAATTTCAAAAAATGATTTTGATGCCATTGAGAAATATATTCAGGCCAATGATCAATACGAGCTATACGATGAGCTTTTCAAGTTAGCAGTTCAAGAACATCCTGGAACCATTCTGCCAAGTTATTATAAAGGAAGATATTTTGAAGGAATTGGAGAATTTAAAAAGGCAATAGGGACATATAGGTCTGCCTATAATATGAACGACTTAGAAGGACTAACCAAAAATGATTTACAAACTTTGGCTGATGAAATTGAGGCTGACTCAAATTATTAGATTATGTCAAAGATTAAAATAACTTTTCATTGTCAAGAATGTGGGGCTGAATATGCTAAATGGCAGGGTCAATGCAATAAGTGTGGTAGCTGGAATTCAATCGCTGAAGAAATTAAGCAAGCATCAAATGATAACTTATGGGACTATACTAAATCAAATTTAAATAAGACTTCAAACAAACCTACACCAATTCATGAAATTATGATTCAAAATGAATTTAGAATCAAAACTCAAGACAACGAATTTAACAGAGTTTTAGGTGGAGGAATTGTTCCAGGGTCAATAACTCTTTTGGGAGGTGAACCTGGTATTGGTAAAAGCACTTTATTCTTACAGATTTCTTTAAAAATAAGCGATAAAGTCTTGTATGTTTCGGGGGAAGAGAGTGATAATCAAATCAAGATTAGAGCAAACAGAATAAAATATTCTAATAAAGATTGTCTTATATACTCAGAAAATAAACTAGAAAATATTTTTACACAAGCAGAAAAAATTAAACCAAATATTTTAATTATTGATTCAATTCAGACATTGATAACAAGTTCGGTTGACTCAATGCAGGGGAGTATAACACAACTCAAAACATGTACAGCTGAATTGATAAATTTCGGTAAAAGAACTTCAATCCCAATATTATTAATTGGTCATATTAATAAAGATGGAAACATAGCTGGCCCAAAAGTTCTAGAGCATATGGTTGATACTGTTTTACAATTTGAAGGTGATAGAAATCATTTATATCGAATCTTAAGGGTAAAGAAAAATAGATTTGGCTCGACTAATGAAATTGGAATTTATGAAATGGTTTCTGAAGGACTTAAGGAAATAATAAATCCTTCAGAAATTCTTATTGGTAATTCTGATAAAAAACTAAGTGGTTCAGCTATTTGTGCATCGGTTGAAGGTTCAAGACCTTTTCTCATAGAAGTTCAAGCACTGGTTAGCACAGCAGTTTATGGAACACCACAAAGAAGTACAATGGGAATTAATACAAAGAGACTAAACATGTTACTAGCTGTACTTGAAAAAAGAGCTGGTTTTCATTTGGCCTCTAAAGACATTTTTTTGAATATTACCGGAGGTTTAAAAGTTGAGGATACCGGGACTGATTTGGCAATTATTGTTGCAATTTTATCTTCTAAAAACAATATTAACGTTCCAGAAGATTATTGTTTTGCAGCTGAGGTTGGATTGTCAGGAGAAGTTAGACCAGTCAGCAGAGTTGATCAGAGAGTTAAAGAGGCAGAAAAATTGGGTTTCTCGAAAATATTTATTTCAAAATATTGTGATACAGTAATTACAAAAAAAATTGAGATTGTTAATTTATCAAGTATTGAGGATTTGATTGATAAGATTTCTTAATAATTAAGGAAATTTAGTATTTTCGCTTACTCTTTAGATTGTAAAAAAACCAATGATTTTTAAGGAATATAAAAAATTAAATCTTTCTAAAATTTCTAACGAAATTCTTTCTTATTGGAAGAGTCAAGATATTTTTAAAAAATCTTTAGAAAAATCTAAAGACAAAACTCCTTTTATTTTTTTTGAGGGCCCTCCGTCCGCAAATGGCCTTCCGGGTATTCACCATGTTTTGGCAAGATCCATAAAAGATATATTTCTTAGGTATAAAACGATGAAGGGTTTTCATGTAAAGCGCAAAGCGGGATGGGATACTCACGGTCTTCCAATTGAGTTAGGTGTTGAAAATGCTTTGGGGATAACCAAAGAAGATATCGGTAAAAAAATTTCTGTTGAAAATTACAATAATGAGTGTAAAAAGGCCGTAATGAAGTATACAGATATTTGGAATGATTTAACCATAAAAATGGGTTACTGGGTTGATGTAGATGATCCTTACATAACTTACACATCAAAGTACATGGAATCTGTATGGTGGCTATTAAAACAGATATACAATAAAGACTTAATGTACAAGGGCTATACAATTCAGCCTTATTCACCAAAAGCTGGAACTGCTATAAGCTCTCACGAATTAAATCAGCCAGGAACATATCAAGATGTTACTGATACTAGCGTAACAGCACAATTCAAATTGATTAAGGAGAATTTACCGGACTTTTTAAACTCACAAGATGATATTTTTGTTTTGGCTTGGACAACAACCCCTTGGACATTACCAAGTAATACTGCTCTTACTGTTGGCCCAAAGATTAATTACTCACTTATTCAATCATTTAATCAGTACACAGGTGTAAAAGCCGATTATATTGTTGCAGATGAATTGATTTACAAGCAATTCGCTGGAAATTATTTTGAAGTTAATGATCTTAAAGAAATAAAAAAATACGTATTTGACTCAAAGTCTATTCCCTTTTTTAAAAAATCAACCTTTAAAGGAAAAGATTTAGAAAATATTAAATACGAACAGCTTCTAGATTATGCCACTCCTTTCTCTAATCCTGAAAATGCATTTAGAATTATAATTGGGGATTTTGTAACTACTACTGATGGTACCGGTATAGTACATACTGCGCCAACATTTGGTGCAGATGATGCTTTGGTCGCTAAAAATGCAAATCCACCTGTTCCTCCACTGCTTGTCAAAGACGAATTAGACGAATTAGTACCACTAGTAGATTTACAGGGTAGATTTAGAGTAGAAATGGGAGAACTAGCTGGTAAGTTTGTAAAAAATGAATATTATAATTTAGAGAATACACCTGAAAAATCTGTTGATGTAGAAATTGCAATTAAGCTTAAAAAAGAGAATAAAGCTTTTAGGGTAGAGAAATATAAACATAGTTATCCTAATTGCTGGAGAACTGATAAGCCAATATTGTATTATCCTATTGATTCTTGGTTCATTAAGGCTTCAAACTTTAGAGATAAGATGGTTTCTTTAAATAAAGAAATTAATTGGAAACCTAAATCAACGGGTGAAGGAAGATTTGAAAAGTGGCTTGAGAATGTTAATGATTGGAATCTTTCACGATCTAGATTTTGGGGAATTCCTTTACCAATTTGGAGAACTGAGGATGGGAAAGAAGAATTATGTATTGGTTCAATTGAGGAATTAACTGACGAAATTGATAAATCAGTGAATTCAGGTTTTATGAAAAAAAATCCCTTTTCGGATTTTCAGCCTAATAATTTTTCTGAAAAAAATTATTTAAAAGTTGATCTTCACAAAAACATAGTTGATAGTATTATTTTAAGTTCGAATACCGGTAAAAAAATGTATAGAGAATCAGATTTAATCGATGTTTGGTTTGATTCGGGGAGTATGCCTTACGCTCAATGGCACTATCCATTCGAAAATAAAGAATATATCGATAAAAAAAGATTTTTTCCTGCTGACTTTATTGCCGAAGGTGTTGATCAAACAAGAGGTTGGTTTTATACATTGCATGCAATTAGCTCAATGGTTTTTGATTCTATTTCATATAAAAATGTGGTTTCAAATGGACTAGTACTAGATAAAAAAGGCCAAAAAATGTCAAAAAGATTAGGAAATGCTATAGACCCATTTCAGACCCTTTCCGATTTTGGTCCTGACGCAACAAGATGGTATATTATTTCAAATTCGAATCCTTGGGATAATTTGAAATTTGACCTTGGTGGAGTCGATGAGGTTAAAAGAAAATTTTTTGGTACACTATATAATACATATTCCTTTTTTGCTTTGTATGCCAATATTGACGGATTTAAATATGATGAAAAGGTAATTGAGTTTGATCAAAGGCCAGAATTGGATAGATGGATTTTGTCAGAACTTAATTCACTTATTAGTAATGTTGATGAATATTACAATGATTATGAGCCTACAAAAGCTGCTAGAGCAATAAATAGTTTTGTTATCGATAATCTTAGTAATTGGTATGTCAGGTTAAGTAGAAGAAGATTTTGGAAAGGTGATTATGAAAAAGACAAAATATCAGCATTTCAAACATTATTTGATGTACTTATAAGTGTTGCTAAATTATCAGCTCCAATTTCTCCTTTCTTTATGGATAGGTTATTTATTGATTTAACTAAAAATTTAAATCATAAATTTTCTGAAAGTATCCATCTTGAAGATTTTCCAGTTTCTGATAGATCAAAGATTGATTTAAAATTAGAAGAAAAGATAAAATATGCACAAATTATTTCCTCATTAACTTTATCCCTTAGAGCAAAGGAGAAAATCAAGGTTAGACAACCGTTATCAAAAATCTTAATTCCTGTTCAAAATTTAAAACAAAAGGAAATAATTGAAAGCGTTTCAGATGAGATTAAGAGTGAAGTTAATGTTAAAAATATTGAATTTATAGAGGGTGAATCAAACTTATTGGTCAAATCCATAAAGCCTAACTTTAAAAAGTTAGGTCCAACCTATGGAAGATTTATGAAAGAAATAACCAATCTTACAAATTCTTTTGATAATTCTAGCATATTAAGTTTGGAAAAAACAGGAAAAATAGATTTATTAATTAATAAAAAAACTATAACTTTCAATATTGATGATTTTGAAATTTCATCAAAAGATATTGAAGGTTGGTTGGTTGCAAATGAAGGAAATATTACTGTAGCATTAGACATTAATATCGACGATTCGTTAAGAGATGAAGGTATCGCTAGAGAAATTGTTAGTAAAATTCAAAATTTAAGAAAATCTAATGGTTTTGAAGTAACAGACAGAATTGACCTGGCTTTCAATGGAGATGACGAAATTAAAAATGCAATAAATAAAAATTTAGAATATGTAAAGTCTGAAACGCTCTCTAATAATATTAAATTTAATATTAAATTTGATGGCGGATTAGATGTTATTTTTGATAAATTAAAGACCAAAATATTTATAACTAAAGTTTGAAGCTATGAGTAAAGATGTAAATATTAGATATTCAGATTCTGATTTAAAAGAATTTAAAAAATTAATCAATGTAAAGATTAGTAAGGCTAAGCATGATCTTGAGCTTATAAAAAGTGCCTACATGAATGACCATAACAATGGGACTGAGGATACCTCTCCAACATTTAAGGCATTTGACGAGGGTAGCACGGTTATGAGTAAAGAATCAAATTCTCAATTAGCTCTAAGACAAGAAAAGTTTATAAGAGACTTAAAAACAGCTCTAATTAGAATTGAAAATAAAACCTATGGAATTTGTAGAGTTACAGGGAAACTTATTTCAAAAGAAAGGCTTATGCTTGTACCACACGCAACTTTAAGTATTGAAGCAAAGAATATGCAGAAATAGTGCGTCGTTCTTTTTACACATAATTAACTTTCGTGGTATATTTGATATATGCCAAAAATTAACTTTACAGACTATTTAAAAAATCTCACTAAATCACCAGGTGTTTATAAGTTTTTAGATAAATCTGGCAATGTAATATATGTTGGTAAAGCCAAAAATTTAAGAAATAGAGTACGCTCATATTTTAATTCAAAACATTCAGATGAAAAAACAAAATCATTGGTTTCTAATATCGATGATATTTCTGTAATTCTTGTCGAAACAGAATCTGATGCTCTTTTGCTTGAAAATAATCTTATAAAAAAATTTAAACCTAAGTACAATATTTTACTAAAAGACGGAAAATCTTATCCTTGGATTTGTATAAAAAATGAACGATTCCCAAGAATTTTTTTAACAAGAAAACTAATAAATGACGGTTCAGAATATTTTGGGCCATACACTAACATTAATACAATCAACACTCTTTTGGATTTAATAAATAATATTTATCCGATTCGAAAAACAAATTATAACCTACCCCTAAAAACCATAAATAATTCTGAAATAAAATTATCTCTGAGGGTTCTTGAAAAAAACGGACACTTTATAATCCTTGGTTTTGAAAAAGAAGATTTTTCATCATCAAACTTAATTTCAGAAAAAAAATATAAAGAGATTATACTTTCGGTAAAGAGTATTTTGAAAGGAAAACTCTCAAAGTCTAAAATCCAATTAAAAAAAGAAATGATAGCTTTTGCAAATTCAGAAGAATATGAAAAGACAGAAGAGTGTAAGAACAAACTCAAGGCTTTAGAAAATTACCAATCAAAATCCATGGTGGTGAGTTCCAACATTAAGGACTTGGACATATATTCAATAATTTCAGACGAAAATTATGCGTACATTAATTTCACTCAAATTTCAAACGGATTTATAATAAGTTCATTTAATACTCACGTTAAGAAATCAAATATTACCCAAGATAAAATTATACTTGAACAATTAATATCACAAATTAAACTTAAGTTTTTATCTAAGTCAAAAAAGATGTGTTCAAATATTTCTGTCGAATCAATAGATTACACTAAGTCATATGTGCCTGCTGTTGGTGAAAAAAAACATCTGATTGATATGTCAATTAGGAATATAAAAAATTATAAGATAAACTTTTTTAAATCCAAATTAACTTCCCAGTCAGAGAATAGTTTTATCAGAGTTTTAAGAACCTTACAAAAAGATTTAAATATGGGTTCTTTGCCAGTACATATTGAATGTTTTGATAACTCTAATTTTCAAGGTTCATTTCCTTCTTCAGCATGTGTTGTTTTTAAAAACGGTAAACCTTCAAAAAAAGATTACAGGCATTTCAATATTAAGTCTGTATCATCACCAGATGATTTTGCTTCAATGAAAGAGGTAGTTTTTAGAAGATATTCAAGATTGATTAAAGAAAAGCAGAACCTCCCAAATTTAATTGTTATTGATGGAGGTAAAGGACAGCTTTCCTCTTCTATGATGGCTCTAAGAGAGCTTCAAATAGAAAAAAAAATTACAACAATAGGGATAGCAAAAAGATTGGAGGAAATATATTTAGCTAATGAAAGCACCCCTTTACACATAGATAAAAAATCAGAATCACTCAAGTTAATACAAAAACTTAGAGATGAAGCTCATAGATTTAGTTTAAGACAATACAGAAAAAGAAGAGATAATAATTTCCTTAATTCAGAATTAAATAGTATTAAGGGAATCGGAGAAAAAACAGCTTTATCTCTTATGAGGAAATTTAAGTCGGTTAACAGTATTAAGACAAAGTCTATTAAAGAACTAATCTCCGTAGTTGGTCATAATAAAGCAAGAATTGTTTATAACTACTTCAATAATTAAAATGAAATATTATCCAATCATAATACTATTTTTTTTGTTGCATTTTGCAAATGCTCAAAATAAATCAGCCTTTAAATCGGGCGAGTGGTTTAAATATAAACTTTCATATAGTGGTTGGTTTAAAGCTGGTGAAGCAACTGTGAATCTAAACAAAGTCGATGGCAACAATGAACTACTTCATGCAAAAATGACTGGTAAAAGTACTGGGGCTGTAAATTTATTTTTTAAGATTCATGATAGATATGAAAGCTATTTTTACAAAAAAAATATTTTACCAAATAAATTTATCCGAAATATAAATGAAGGTGGATACACTAAAAATATTGAAATACTATTTGATCAAAAAACACAAATTGCTAAAGTGGATGATTTAAAAAACAATATAACTAAAGATTTTACATTTAGTAAAAATTCTCAGGATATGGTTTCGGTTTTTTATTATTTAAGAAATTTTTTCGGTTTAGAAAAATTAGACGATAGAAATGAAATGTCTGTCAATATGTTTTTTGATTCTGAAAATTACAAATTAAAAATAAAGTATTTGTCAACTGAAATAATAAATACTAATTTTGGAAAAATTTTGTGTTATAAGATTCAACCCTATGTCCAATCTGGAAGAGTTTTTAAAAAAGATGAAAGTTTAATAATGTGGATTAGTGCTGATAAAAATAGAATACCAATGAAAATTAAAGCTGATTTAATTGTTGGTTCTGTAAGAATTGATTTAGAATCTTTTAGTAATTTAAATCATCCATTTGAAATTAAATTTGATTAGATGAAAAGGTTAATTAAACTAATCTTTCTTGCCTTAACTCTTACAGCTATTATTTTTTCATTTTATTATTTATATAACTTTATTTATAGTAAAAAATTTAATTATGAGACCATTGTTGAACAAAAGCAACATATTGAGTTTGGATTTAATTTGGAAAACTTTAAAGTTCAAAGAGATACAATAAGGTTTGGAGATAGTTTTGGGGAGATAATGCTAAGAAATAAACTCTCTTATTCTCAAATCTATAACATTGTTCAAAGTATAAAGGACTCGTTTGATGTTAGGTGGTTAACCACTGGTAAACCTTATACAATTCTATCATCTAAAGATAGTCTGGCAAATCCAAAATATTTTATTTATCAACCTAATCGACTTAATTATGTTGTAATTGATTTTTCAAATTTTGATTCAATTTCAGCATATAATCAAAAGAAACCATTTAAAATTGTAAAGAAGACTACTTCAGGGACAATAAACAGTAGTTTGTCTGAAACTATGGACGAAAATGGATTGCCATGGGAGTTAATAAATCAACTTTCAGATATTTATGCTTGGACTATTGATTTTACAAGAATACAAAAAGGTGATAGATTCAAAATTATATACAATGAGAGGTATATAGAAGACACTTTACTTGTTGGTATTAAAAGCATTGACGCTGCATATTTTTTGCACGATGGAGAAGAATTATTTGCCTACAACTTTGTAATTGATTCGATGAAAAGAACCCCTGAATTTTTCGATCAAAACGGAAATAGTCTTCAAAGAACATTTCTAAAATCCCCTGTCAGATTCAGTAACATATCATCAAGATATAACTTAAAAAGAAAAATAGCCTACTACGGAAATAAGGTTAGACCACACAAAGGAACTGATTTTGCAGCCCCGACTGGAACCCCTATAATGGCAACTGCAGATGGTAGAGTTGAAAAATCATCTTATACTAGAGCAAATGGATACTATGTAAAAATTAAGCATAATAACACCTATTCTACTCAATATTTACACATGCAGAAAAACGGCAGAGTAAAAAAAGGGCAATATGTTAAACAGGGCGATATAATCGGAAAAATCGGTATGACAGGCAATACATCCGGACCACATGTTTGCTACAGATTTTGGAGAAATAATCGCCAAGTAGATCCTTTTAAACAAAAATTACCGCCTGGTAAGCCGGTTCCTTCAGAATTAAAAGCTAATTTTGAAATATATAAGCTTCCCTTAGAGGAATCTCTTAATCAAATAACTTTTAATTAAATGTCATTAAAATCGATAAATCCAATAGAAACTAAATCTTGGTCTAAATTAAAATACCATTTCAATGACATTAAAGAAATTCATATAAATGAATTTTTTACTTCAAACAGTAATCGAGCTAATCAGCTAAGTATTACTTTCGATAATTTTCATTTTGATTTTTCCAAAAATAAAATTAATTCTAAAACCATTTCATTGTTCGAGGATTTGCTAACCGAAATTGATTTAAAATCATCTATTGAAAAATATTTTGGCGGAGAAAAAATAAATTCCACAGAATTAAGATCAGTACTCCACACCGCACTAAGATCTGCTGACAATGAGCAAATTATGGTAGATGGAAAAAATATAGTAACTGAAATCACAAAAGTAAAAGCAAAAGTAAAATCATTTTCTGAATCAATTATAAGTGGTGATTATAAAGGGTTTTCAGGAAAAAAAATATCTGATATAGTGAATATTGGTATTGGTGGTTCTGACTTAGGCCCATCGATGGTAGTGGAATCTTTATCTCAATATAAAACTCATTTAAATACTCATTTTATCAGTAATGTTGATGGAGATCATGTTAATGAAATTTTAAATAAAGTTAATCCAGAGACAACCCTATTCATTCTAGTATCAAAAACTTTCACAACAATTGAGACACTAACTAATGCTAAATCTGTTAAAAATTGGTTTTTAAAGATTGCAACTGAAAAAGATATTTCAAAACATTTTATTGCGGTGACTAGTAATATTGATGAGGCTGTTGGTTTTGGTATTGACTCTAATAATATCTTCCCAATGTGGAATTGGGTTGGTGGTAGATTCTCTTTATGGAGCTCAGTTGGTATCTCTATCAGTTTATCAATTGGTTATGAAAAATTTAATCAATTTCTAGAGGGTGCTAGAAAGATGGATTCTCATTTTAGAAATACCGATTTTTCTGAAAATATCCCCGTTATAATGGCTTGTTTATCCGTTTGGTATAATAATTTCTTTGAACACGAAACACATGCTATAATTCCTTACTCTGAAAATTTAAGAAGCTTTAGTAAATATTTGCAACAAGTTTCAATGGAGAGTAATGGCAAGCAAACAGATAGGTCAAATAATTTAATTGAATATCAAACGGGTCAAATTGTGTGGGGGCAAACAGGAACAAATGCACAACACTCATTTTTTCAGTTATTTCACCAGGGGTCTAAAATTATTCCTTCTGATTTTATTGGTTTTTGTAAACCTGTTAAAGGTGAAAGATTCCATCATGATATATTAATGGCAAACTTTTTTGCTCAGACAAAAGCATTAATGTTAGGCACTAAACATGTAAAAGTTGAATCTAATCATAAGTTTTTCAAAGGAGATAGACCAACAAATACTATTTTAATAGATAAACTTACCCCTAATAGTTTAGGCTCTCTAATCGCAATGTATGAACATAAGATTTTTACTCTAGGAATAATTTGGAATATTTTAAGTTTTGACCAATTTGGGGTAGAACTTGGTAAAAAATTAGCCAAAGAAATACTTAATGATATTAAAAATCAAGATTTTAACATACACGATTCCTCAACTAAAAATCTCTTAAATAGGTATTACTCAACAGAATAGTTAATTGACCAAATATGGTTAATGTTAATAATTGAGTTATAATTTATTGAAGCTCTAGTTACAATATTTTATAAATATTATCTATTTTAGCTTTGTAATAATATAATTAAACTTAAAACAAATTATGAAAAACATTACTCACAAATTATTTTTTGTAGCTCTCCTGCTTATGGGGACTACAATTTATGCTCAAGAATCTTCCGAAGAAAACTGGGAAGATCTTGAGGAATTAGAGGAGGTTGTTTTAGTTGGAGGTGGGGTAATTGACCTTGCTGAAGATAGAAAAACTCCTGTTGCGGTTTCCACTATTACTGGTGAAGAAATCCAAAAAAAGATCGGAACGCAAGATATTACAATGACTCTTGCTAATACTCCATCTATTTATGTAGCAGGTCAATCTGGTGCATTTGGTGATACTAGAATCGCAGTTCGTGGTTTCGGTCAAGACAATACAGCTTTCATGTTAAATGGTCAGCCAATTAATGGAATGGAAGATGGTAAAATGTATTGGTCTAACTGGTCTGGTATGAATGATATTGCAAATGTTGTTCAGATTCAGAGAGGTTTAGGTGCTTCTAAATTAGCAATATCATCGGTTGGTGGTACGGTAAATTTTGTAATGAGATCTACTTCAAAGCAGCAGGGAGGTTTTGCTTATGCTGGTTTTGCTAATGACAATTACCTAAAAACTACTTTCTCTTATGATACGGGTGAAAATGATAATGGTTGGTCTACGAGCTTCCTATTGACTCACTGGCAAGGAGATGGTTATGCTGAAGGTACATTTGGTCAGGGTCAAACTTATTTCTTTTCATTGGGATACAAGATGAATGATAAGCACAACTTTAACTTTTTAATGACTGGTGCTCCTCAATGGCATGATCAAAACTTTACAAAAAGTATCGCTACATATCTAGATAAAGGTAGAAAGTATAACAATAACTATGGTTATTATGGTGACAGATACCTAACTGAAAGAAGAAATTTTTACCACAAACCAGTATTTAACCTAAATTGGGACTATAAAATTGATGATAAGTCAAGTTTATCAACAGTGTTATATGCTTCTACCGGTAATGGTGGGGGAACTGGTGGTAGAGGTCAAAGAATCAGAAATGATGAAGGATACATAGATTATGATGCAATTTATGCGTATAACCTTTCAACATCAGGTGCAGGTGGTAATTTCGCTGCAGAAGGTGGTTATGTCACTAGAGCTTCTATGAATATGCACAATTGGTTAGGTGCTGTTTCAAATTATGAGACTCAATTATCTGATAACTTAACTTTTAACGTTGGTGTTGACTTAAGAACTTATTACGGTGAGCACTTTAGAATCGTTGAAAATTTCCATGGCTTAACTTCATGGCAAGAAAATATCAGATTAAGAGATCAGAATAATAATCATCAAACTTACGGTACTTACGGTACTTACAAGTATGTAGTTGCTACTGAA